>OGMI01000073.1_pt1 | contig 94677 bp, 69 predicted proteins | sample 1573201 | NCBI WGS metagenome assembly OGMI01 (sample SAMEA2582012, study PRJEB24529) | metagenome | biome: Human gut stool | place: China | collected 2011
GCGTAGTGTGATACATGCCCCCGAAGGCTGTCGCCTCGAACGGATGCAGGTTCAGTGCGATGTGCAGTGCCAGCAGCACGTACACCGTCTTCTGCAGCCTCTTGTGGTTGGGCTCTTTTCCTATCAGGTCGGCCAGCAGGACGATAACCAGCACGGCCACCAGACTGATTTCCGCTTGTAGCGAAAGAAGTATATCCATATTCCAGTACGATTAAACAGTTTACAAAAAGCTAAATTACAGCGCATGGCCCAGCAGCTGTGCGATGACCAGCGCCACACTCTCGCTGATAAGGTTGCTCATCCACAGCGGAGCGATACCCAGTCCGGCCACTGCCGCAATCAGGCAGATCACCGCAAAGCGTTCGTCCCACGTAGCATCCGTCAGTTTGAGGTGCGCCTCGTTGGTGCACGTGCCGTACAGGATGCGGCCTACCACACGCAGGATGTACACCGCCGTGATGACGATACTCATCGTAGCGATGAGCGTACAGGTGCGGTGGAACGTATCAGGATGTTCGAACGAACCCACGAAGACCGTCATCTCGGCCACGAAGCCGCTCAGCCCCGGAAGTCCCAGATTGGCCAGACCGGCGATAACGTAACCCACCGACAGGAACGGCATGATGCGCATCAGTCCCCTGAGCTGGCGGATGTCACGCGTATGCGTCCGTCCGTAAATCATACCGATGAGGGCAAAGAACAGTGCCGTCATCAGTCCGTGGCTCAGCATCTGCAGGATGGCACCCGTGCAGCTGGTACGCGTCATCATCAGCAGGGCGAAAAGCACCAGACCGCAGTGGCTCACCGACGAGTAGGCGTTGATGTATTTCAGGTCGGTCTGTACCACGGCACTGAACGCGCCGTATACCACCGAAATGGTTGTCAGCACCAGGAAGAAGTTGCCCCATTCGGCCGCCCCTTCAGGCATCAGATACATGGCCACGCGGAAACAGCCGTAGCCGCCCAGCTTCATCAGTACGCCGGCATGCAGCATAGATACAGCCGTAGGCGCCGAAGCATGACCGTCGGGGCTCCATGTGTGGAAGGGGAAGAGTGCACCCAGTACTCCGAATCCCAGGAATACCAGCGGGAAGAACATGCGCTGCATGTCGTACGGGATGTCCCGTTTCACCAGCTCGAGGATATTCATCGTGTCGCCGCCCGCACCGTAGTAGATGCCCAGAATGCCGATCAGCAGGAAAGCCGAAGCCCCCATCAGCATCAGGGTAAGCTTCATGGCCGCATACTCCTTGCGTCCGCTGCCCCACACGCCGATGAGCAGATACATCGGGATGAGCGCCACCTCGTAAAACATAAACATCGTGAAGAGGTCGGTCGAGATAAAGAACCCGAACACCCCCGTGCTGAGCAGCGTGAACCACAGGAAATACTCCTTGGTGAGCGGCTGGAGCCGCCACGAGGCGAACGTGCCCGTAAACACGATAATGGCACTAAGCAGCAGCATGGCCACCGAGATGCCGTCCACCCCCACCGAGTAGCAGATGTGCAGCGGCGCATACCACGTGATGCTGTCCGTAAAAAGCATCTCCTGTGCCGCTCCCGCGTTGCGCTGGCCGATGTAGGCCACCGTGAGCCACACAGCCGCCGCCAGCAGCAGCGATGCCCCCGTTACCATTACCCCCCGCACCTGGTTCAGGGTGCGTGCCAGCCACAGGCCTGCCAGCATGAGCAGGGGAATCAGTACGAAAAGACTCAGTATATTCATTTTTTGAGTTTTTTAAATCTAAGTTTTTACTATATGAATCAGTTATCATCAGCAAGCCAGCAGCACCAGCGTGAGCACCACGATGCCCCCCAGGAACCACAGCGTGTAACTCTGCACCTTTCCGCTCTGCACGGGCTGCAGCTCCTCGGCACAGGCATTGGCACTCCAGGCCATGAAATTCATAAACTGGTCGATGACGCGGCGGTCCCACCATGCCAGCGGTGCCGACACGCAGCGGAAGATGATGCGGCGCGTCACGAAAAGCCATGCCTCGTCCATGTAGAAGCGGCGGTAGGCTGCCCGGTGCAGTGCCGGGAAGCGGCGTGCCAGCGCGTCGGCCACCGGCTGCTGCGGACGGGCATACATCCACGTAGCCAGCGCGATGGCAATCAGTGCCACGATTACGCTGACCGAAGCCACCGTAGCGTCAATATGAATATCGTACGCCTCGCCGTCGGACGAGATGAAGTGTCCGAAAGGCATCCATCCCACTGCCAGCGTCAGCACGGCCAGTATCATCAGCGGCGCGGTCATCACCAGCGGACTCTCGTGCGGACGGTGCGCTTCGTGCAGCGCCTTGTTCTCGCGTCCCCAGAAGATGCCGTAGTACAGGCGGAACATATAGAAAGCCGTCATCCCGGCAATGAACGTCATGATCCAGCCGATTACCGGACTGTAGGCGAAGCAGGCCGCCAGAATCTCGTCCTTCGAGAAGAAACCCGAGAATCCCGGAATACCCGCAATGGCCAGACACGCCACGAGGAAGGTGATGTGCGTAACGGGCATATACCGGCGCAGGCCGCCCATGGTGCTCATCTCGTTGCTGTGCACCGCATGGATGATAGAACCCGCCCCCAGGAAGAGCAGCGCCTTGAACAGCGCATGCGTAAACAGATGAAACATGGAAGCCATGTACCCCAGTCCGCCCTCATGCGGAAGCACCGACGTACACACGCCCAGCGCCACCATCATGAAGCCAATCTGCGAGATGGTAGAGAAAGCCAGCACACGCTTGATGTCCGACTGTACGCAAGCCACCGTAGCCGCGTAGAATGCCGTAACCACGCCTACCACCGCCACCATGTGCAGCACCTGCGGCGCATAGCCGATGTAGAGCGGAAACAGGCGCGCCACCTGATACACCCCTGCCACCACCATGGTAGCCGCATGGATAAGCGCCGATACCGGAGTAGGGCCCTCCATGGCATCGGGCAGCCAGATGTGCAGCGGGAACATGGCACTCTTGCCCGCACCGCCGATAAACATCAGTCCCAGTGCCCAGGGCAGCATCATTCCCCCGCGCATCAGCCCCTCCTGCGAAGGCGAGAACGAGAACGTCCCCACGTAATACCCGTAAATCAGGATACCGATGAGGAAACCCAGATCGGCAAAGCGCGTCACGATGAACGCCTTCTTCGAAGCCGCGATGGCCTCGGGACGCGTATAATAGAACCCGATGAGCAAGTACGACGATACCCCCACCAGCTCCCAGAACACATACATCTGGAACACGTTGGCAGCCACCACCAGTCCCAGCATCGAAAACGTAAAGAGCGACAGAAACGCGTAGTAACGCTGAAAGCCCCGTTCACCCTTCATATACCCCAGCGAGTAGATATGCACCATGAGCGACACCCCGCTCACCACCACCAGCATCATCACGCTGATAGGGTCCAGCAGCATCCCCATGTCGATGTGCAGGCTGCCTCCCAGCGGCAGCCACTCCACATTAAACGGAATCTGCGCAGGCAGCACCCCGCCGGCATTGCGGGCCGCCGTGAAGAAACGCCACGCCGCAGCCCCGCTCAGCACCGTGGTGACGGCCATGAGCAGCGTCCCGGCGAGTCCCGCCGTGCGGTGACTCATGCGCATGCCCGCCAGCGCCGGCAGCAGGAATCCCGCCGCCGGACAAGCCAATATAAACAAAGTAAAATCCATAAATTCCAAAAAACAGTTTTTGAACAGTTACAAACTCCGGACACCCTTACCCCTTGAGGCCGGTAATATCGTCCGTCTGCACGTGACCGATGTTGCGGTACACATTGATAATGATGGCAATGGCCACCGCCGTTTCGGCCGCCGCGATGGCAATCCCGAACAGGCTGAAGAAATGCCCCTCGAGCGCGTCGGGGAACAGATAGCGGCAGAACACCGCAAAGTTGATATTCACGGCATTGAGCATCAGCTCCACCGAGATGAGCAGCGCCAGCAGATTCTTCCGTGTGAAGAAGCCGTAGATGCCGCACGCCATCATCACGATACCGATAATCAGATAATGAATTACATGTACTTCCAGTTCCATAATCGTAAATCAGCTAAAAAAAACACACACGTCACTCCCTCTTGCGGGCAATCACAATCGCCCCGATCATACACGCCAGCAGCAGTACGCTGGTCACCTCGAAAGGCAGCACAAAGCCGCCGTGCCCCGTAGCGGTAAGCGCCGTGCCGATGCGCTCCACCGGCAGTTCCACTCCCTGTGGAATCATGTTCAGCGCAAAGCCGTTGGTCACCGTGAGGAAAACCATCAGCGCCGCAGCCGCCAGCGTCGTAATCAGTACCGAAGCCAGCTTGCCCCGCGCGATGCGGTAGCGCATGTTGCGGTCCGACCGTGTGAGCAGGATGGAGAACACATACAGCACCACGATACCCCCCGCATACACCATGAGCTGCACGGCGCTGAGGAACGTATAGCCCAGAATGCCGTAGAGCGCCCCCGTGCCCAGCAGCACGAACAGCAGGTAAGTGGCCGCCCTGAGGATGCGCCCCGTGGTGACCGCCAGCACCGAGCAGACGATGATGCACGCCGCCACGGTGTAGAAAGCAATTTCTTGTAGAGATATATTCATAACACCTAACATCTATGTAAAAAAACAGCACGTTAAACTTTATTGAGCGTCAGCACCAGCCTGTCGCGCCGGAACACCGCCTGCTCGAAGTCGTTCGTAAAGCGGATGGCATCGTGCGCACAGGCATCCACACACAGGGCGCAGAACATGCACGAGCCCAGGTTGTACTCATAGCGGCGCAGCACCCGGCGCTTGCGACCTTCCCCGTCGGTCACGGTTTCCGATTCGATGCGGATGCTGCCGTTAGGGCACGCAGCCACGCACAGGCCGCACGCCACACACGCGTTCCGTCCCTCCTCATCAGCGGGCATCACCAGCAGGGCGCGGTGCCTTTCGGGCACGTGCAGCGTCGTGTGCCGGTTCTCCGGATACTGTTCCGTCACCTTCTTGCGGCAGAACACCTTCATCGAGGTGCGCATGCCCGCCAGCAGGCTGCCGATGCCTGCCGCATAATCCTTCAGATACGTTTTCAGTGAACTCATAAAAACTTCAATAATAAATAAAAAAACCGTGTCAAACCGTTCAAATCACCCATCCCGCCGTAACACAGGCCGTCATCACCAGCAGGATAAGCAGCGAGAGCGGCATCAGATACTTCCATTCCAGCGTGAGCACCTGGTCGATGCGCAACCGCGGGAACGTCCAGCGAATCCACATCAGCACAAAGACGATGGCAAACGTCTTGCCCACGAACCACACCACCCCCGGGATAAGGTCCGTCACGCCGTTCAGCGCGTCCAGCCCCGGAATGTGCAGCGGCATCCATCCGCCCAGGAAGAGGGTGGCGGCGATGCCCGCCGTGATAAACAGGTTGAGGTACTCCGCCAGATAGAAAAAGCCGAAGTGCATGCCCGAGTACTCCGTGTGATACCCCGCCGTGAGCTCCTGTTCCGCCTCGGCCAGGTCGAAAGGCGCACGGTTTGCCTCGGCATTGCCCGCAATGAGATACACGATGAACGCCGCCAGCGCCGGCACATGCCCGCGCACGATGTTCCAGCACACCTCCTGTCCCTGCACAATCTGCTGGATATCCATCGTGCCGCACAGCACCACCATGGCCAGCACGCTCAGTCCGATAGACAGCTCGTAGCTGATAATCATCGCCCCGCTTCGCACCGCCCCGATGAGCGTGTACTTGCTGTTACTGCTCCATCCCGCCAGCAGGATGCCCAGCACCCCGATAGACGAAGCCGCCAGCACGAAGAAGATACCGATATCCATGTGCAGCACCTCGCCCCCCTTGTTCCAGGGCAGGCACGAGAAAGTAAGGATAGAAGCCAGAATCACCAGAAACGGCGCCAGCCCGTACAGAAAGCGGTCGGCACGGTCGGGCGTGAAAATCTCCTTCGTCAGGATCTTCACCACATCCGCCGGCACCTGCAGCAGTCCGCCCCGTCCGCCCACGCGGTTGGGCCCGATGCGGCACTGAAACGCCGCACACACCTTACGCTCCATATAGATAAGGACAATGGCCAGCACGGCATACATCAGCAGGATGAACACCCCCACGGCCAGCCCCTCCAGCGTGAGCGCCAGCCCCTGCGGCAGGAAAGAAAGCAGCCACCCATGCACACCCATGAGCAGCGGCTCCAGATTATAATAGTCTGCAATCATATTCAGTCCAGTTTATTTTAGATACAACAAAATCCGGAAATCCTCATCGGTCGATATCCGGGATGACAAAATCCAGCGTACCCCCGATGGCAATCAGGTCGGCCAGTTTCGCCCCGCGGCACACCGTGTCCATGGCATGCACCAGCGGCAGCCCCGTAGAGCGGAAGTGCAGGCGGTACGGCATACGGTCGCCGTGACTCTCCAGCATCACCCCGAACTCGCCGCGGCTCGATTCCACCGAAGCCGAGAAGTTACCCTCCGGCAACCGCAGCACCGGCTTGATGCGCGTGCGGAAATCCCCCTCGGGGATGCGGTCGATAAGCTGTTCGATGATCTGGCACGACTCCATTATCTCATCCATACGCACCAGATAGCGTGCCATCGAGTCGCCCTCCGTGCGTACCACCTCGCGGAAGTCCACCTGGTCGTATAGTGTATATGGGTGATGCTTGCGCACATCGTTGGCCCATCCCGAAGCACGGCCCGTGCCCCCCGTGGTACCCAGCGCAATGGCATCCTCACGGCTCAGCACACCCACACCCTCCAGACGCGAGCGGGCAATCACGTTGTCCGTAAAAATACTGTGATATTCCCCGATAACCTGGCGCAGATGCTTGATAAACTCCTTCACCTTCGTGCAGAACGACGGATGCAAGTCCTGCCGCACCCCGCCGATGGTGTAGTAATTCTGGATAAGCCGTCCGCCCGTCGTTTCCTCCATGATGTCGAGCACCATCTCGCGCTCGCGGAACCCGTAGAAGAACGGCGTCAGTCCCCCCATATCCATCACCAGGCACGAGTAGAACAGCAGATGCGAGTCGATGCGCTGCAGCTCGTCCATGATGGTGCGGATGTACTGCGCCCGCAGCGGCACCTCGATGCCCGCCGCCTGCTCGATGCAGAGGCACAGCGCATGGCGGTTGTGGTGCGCGCTCAGGTAGTCCAGACGGTCCGTCATGGGTAGCGTCTGCACGTACGTCAGACCCTCGGCCAGCTTCTCGATGCCGCGGTGGATGTATCCCAGGACAGGGTCCACACGGCGGATGCACTCGCCGTCCAGCGACGTACGCATACGCAGTACTCCGTGCGTGGACGGATGCTGCGGACCGATGTTCACCACAAAATCCCCGCTGCCGAAAACAGGCCGGCGGCTGCCCGTGAGCCGTCCGTCCGGCTGCAGCGTATACTCCACCGTGTCGTCGGCATTCACCTCGTTGTCCATGCGCAGCGGGTTGCTGTTCGTATCATAATCCTTGCGCAGCGGGTAGCCCACCCAGTCCTCGCGCAGGAACAGGCGGCGCATGTCCGGATGTCCCGTGAAGCGGATGCCGAAGAAATCCATCACCTCGCGCTCCTTCAATTCTGCCGTGCGCCAGATGCCGTATACTGACGGCAGTACTGGAACTTCTTGGCGTGGTACCGCCACACGCAGTGTCACACGGCTGCCTGTGCGCGTGCACTCCAGATAATACAGCGCCCCCAGCTCCGTGCCCCAGTCCATGCCCACGATATCACGCAGATAGTCCATCGGCTCGGCGGCATCCGTGCGCAGCGCCTGCGCTACTTCCGGCAGACGGTCGGCGGGAACCGATACAGGTGCATCTGTGCCGGCACCTACAGGTGCATCAGGCAGCAGTGCCGCCAGACGTACATTCACTCCACTCATGGCTGCACCTCCTTTCTGTTTACACCCCCCAGGAAGCGCTGCACCCTGATTTTACGCTGCAGCTGCATCATTCCGTAGAAGAAAGCCTCCGGCCGCGGCGGACAGCCCGGAATGTAAACGTCGACGGGCAGAATGCTGTCGATGCCCTTCACCACATGATACGACCGTGTGAACGGACCGCCCGATATGGTGCAACCGCCCACGGCCACCACATACTTGGGCTCGGCCATCTGGTCGTACAGACGTCGCAGCACGGGTGCCATGCGGTACGTGATGGTTCCCAGCACCATGATGAGGTCTGCCTGTCGTGGCGAGTTACGTGTTACCTCGAATCCGAAACGGGCCATGTCATAGCGTGCCGCGCCCAGCGCCATAAACTCGATGGCACAGCAGCTGGTGCCGAAGGTAAGGCTCCACAGCGAGTTGCTGCGTGCGCAGTTTATCAGCTCGTCGGCCCGTGCCAGCACCACGCCTGCACCGTCGGCATTGAGGCGTGCGGCCATTTCCTCCAGCGAGGCATTGTCTTTAAATTCGTCGTAGCGCATGGAGCGCACACCGGCCACCCGTTTTACTTCCATAGCAGCGCTCCTTTCTTCCAGGCGTAGGCCAGCCCCAGCACCAGCACTGCCAGAAACACACACACACATGCCAGGGCATATCCGCCGGCACGTCCGGCCGTCACTGCCCACGGAAACAGAAACACGGTCTCGATGTCGAACATCAGGAAGAGGATGGCGAAGAGGTAGTATCCCGCTTTAAATTGTACCCATGAATTACCACGGGTGGGTATACCGCATTCATAAGGCTCACCCTTCTGCGGATTGTAGGAGCGCGGACTGATCAGCTTGGAAATGGTCATAGCGGCTACTACAAGCGCTATTGCCGTAAGGATAACGACAATTAAGAATGTAAAAAACATGATGATAAAAATTTAGATAATGAGTATAAATGTATGTGCCACACAGCGCTGTGCAGCATAACATGGAATAGAAAATATACAAGATTTTCAGATTTCGGTATTGAATATACCGAAACTAGTATTGAACCCGCTGGCTAAATACGTATTTTTTTTAATGTAAAGATATAATACAGCGTAGGGGTATGACCATAAAGCATCGAAAAAGCGTGCAGTTTATGCGGATGGAATACATCGGGATTAAGGGCTGTACGCGTATCCGTAAATCTGTATGTAGCTGATGCTTTAAAATCATGACCTGTGTATGTTGATACACACCAAGCTGCAGGCGGCAACTCAGCCCAATCATTGTTAAGCAGATAGTTAAGTGTTCTCTCTGCTTTATCCTGTGGATTCTCAAAACAAGTTTGAGTGGTTGTTTCTGTATATTCAGTGTCAGATTCAGCAATTTGGGCAGATACATAATTCGCTCCCCCTATAATTGCAATTATAAGGTACATAATTATGATAACCACTCTTTTTACCAATCCACTCATCTTTACCTATCTTGAAAACTTTCGCAAAGTTATAGTTTTTTTCTACTTTACAAGAAATATGTGCGTTAAAAAAAACGGCAGTTTGCCAGACTTCAAAGCAAACTGCCGTTTAAGCGTTATAAATAAGCTGGATTTAGTTGAAAAATTTCTCCAGTTTTTTAATCATCATTTCCAAAGAGAAAACCACAACATGGTCATCGGGTTGCACAATTGTATTACCAGTTACCAAGATACCTTCACCATTACGAATCAGTCCTCCAATAGTTGCTCCCTTAGGAAGTCCCATATCTTTTATGGCGCATTTTGTAATGCGGGAGCCGGGTTTAACAATAAATTCTGCTACATCGGCATTCGCAATGGTCAGACATTTAACGTTTGATACATCTGCGTCCAGCATCATCTGGTAAATATGGCTGGCGGCTATGAATTTTTTGTTGATTACGGTTCCTATGTCCAAGCTTTCGGCCATGTTGATATAGTCTACATTCTCTACCTCGGCTACAGTTTTGGTTACTCCCATACGTTTGGTAGCCAGACAGGCCAGAATGTTGGTTTCTGAGCTGTCGGTTAGTGCAACGAAAGCTTCCGTATTCTTGATGCCTTCTTCCATCAGCAAGTCCATGTCGCGTCCGTCACCGTTAATCACCATCACATCATCGTCCACCAGCTCCGTCAGTCGGTTACACCGGCTCATATTACTTTCTATGATTTTAACTTTCATGTAATCCGGCATATATTGGGTAGCCCGTACAGCAATGCGGCTACCTCCCATTATCATTACATTCCGGATGTCTGCATAGTGCTCTTTTCCGGAAATTTTCCGGATGTATGGGATATATTTTTTGGTTGTTGTAAAATAAACGATATCATTTAGCTGGATGGTATCATCACCTCGCGGAATGATGGTCTCGTTGCCACGTTTAATCGCAACAATGTGAAACGGAATATTTCTTCCACCCAGTTCGTGTAGCGGAACATCCAGTATTTCAGCCGTAGAACGCATTTTTGTACCAATCAGAATCAGGGCTCCTCCGGCAAATTCCCACCACTGTCTTATCCAGCTCATTTTTACGGCATCTACGATGTCTTTTGCGGCCAGCATTTCAGGGTAGATAAGTGAGTCTACTCCCAGTTTGGCAAAAAACTCCTTGTGTTTAGGCAGCAGATACTCGTAATTGTCTATTCTGGCTACCGTCTTTTTTGCACCCAGGCTCGTAGCAAGCATACAGGCAGTCATATTTCTACTTTCATCGGGAGTAACCGCGATGAACAAGTCAGCACCGGCTACACCTGCTTCTTTTAGTCCTGAGATGGAAGTGGGTGAAACATTGACAGTCATCAAGTCAAAATTGGATTCCATTCTGCTTAACTTCTCCTCATTTTCATCCATCAGGATAATATCCTGTTTCTCTCCAGAAAGGAGCTTGGCCAAATGGGTACCTACAGCACCAGCTCCAGCAATAATGATTTTCATTTTTCTTTTTGTTCGTTGTTGAATGATAATATGGCATCGCAGATACTGTCTTCATCCATACCACATATTTTATATAAGTCCTTTACAGGGCCATGTTGGATGAAGTGATCCGGTACACCGATTCTTCGGACTTCCGGATGATAATGATTGTCTGCAAAGAATTCAAGTAATGCGCTTCCCATACCTCCTTTGAGTGTGCCATCTTCGACTGTTATTACCTTATTAAAGGTCTTGCCTACGTGGTGTAATAGCTCTTCGTCCAAGGGTTTCAGGAAACGTAAATCATAATGCGCTACAGACAACATTTGCTTTGCTTCTGCCATTTCGATAGCCTTCATTACTGTATTTCCTATTGGACCAATAGATACTACAGCTATATCAGTTCCCGATTTTAGCGTTTTTCCTTTTCCAACCGGAATCGCTTCGAGGGGACATTTCCAATCCGTCTGTACACCACGTCCCCGCGGATAACGTATAGCAAACGGTCCCATATCAGGCATCTGAGCTGTATACATTAGGCGTCTTAACTCTTGTTCGTTAAGGGGAGAGGCAATGGTCAGATTCGGAATTGTACGTAAATAGGCAAGGTCGAACACACCGTGGTGTGTCGGTCCATCTTCACCAACAAGTCCGGCTCTGTCCAGACACAATACTACGTGTTGTTTATAAATAGCCAGATCGTGTATAATGTTGTCGTAAGCACGTTGCATGAACGAAGAATAGATGTTGCAGAAAGGCACCATACCTTCCTTTGCCAGTCCTCCGGCAAATGTAACGGCATGTCCTTCGGCGATACCTACATCAAAAGCCCTGTCGGGCATTTCTTCCATCAGGTAGCTCATGGAGCACCCGGTAGGCATGGCAGGAGTAATTCCTACGATTTTAGGATTCTGTTTGGCAAGCTCTACCAGTGTATGCCCAAATACATCTTGAAACAAAGGAGGCATTCCTTCGGTATTGGCAACAATTCTTTTTCCGGTTTCTTTGTCGAAGATACCCGGAGCATGCCATATTGTCGCTGCTTTTTCTGCAGGCTCAAATCCTTTTCCTTTGATGGTATGGATATGAAGAAGCTTAGGACCTTTCATTTCTTTGATATCGTTCAAGGTCTTGATAAGTCCCAATACATCATGGCCGTTTACAGGTCCAAAGTAGCGTATGTTTAGTCCTTCAAAAATATTCTGTTGTTGGGTTAATATCGATTTCAGACTGTTGTTGAAGCGCAACAGGCTTTTTTTCCTTTCTTCATTCAGCCATCCCAATTTATGGAAGGTTTCAGAAAGTTTATATCTCAGTTGGTTATATCCTTGTGAAGTTTGTAAGTTCAGTAAATACTGTTTCATACCGCCTACACTGCGGTCTATAGCCATGTTGTTGTCATTCAGTATAATGAGAAGGTCATTAGGCGTAGAAGACGCATTGTTTAGTCCTTCGAAGGCCAGTCCTCCACTCATTGAACCGTCGCCGATTACAGCGACTACGTGCCGTTTTTGTTCCCCTTTCAAGGTAGCAGCTACGGCCATACCTAATGCTGCAGAAATGGAATTTGATGCATGACCGCATGTAAAAGTATCATATTCGCTTTCTTCCGGTGACGGAAAAGGGCGGATACCATTTAGCTTTCGGTTCGTACAAAAACGGTCGCGTCTACCAGTCAGAATTTTATGTCCGTATGCCTGATGTCCTACATCCCATACAATGCGATCATACGGGGTATTAAATACATAATGTAAGGCTACAGTAAGCTCTATCACTCCTAGGCTTGAACCGAAGTGACCCGGATTACGCGACAGTTCATCGATGATTTTTTGTCTGAGTTCCGTACATACTTCCGGTAATTGCTCGGGGGGCAGTTGCCGCAAGTCTGCAGGACTGTCTATCTTGTTCAACAATTCGTATGAAGTGTATTCTTCCATTCTACATTGTACTTTAATAATACAAAAGTAGTATAAATATATGTATAATGCCTATTTTTGTATTTAAAAAAATAGTAGTATCTGGTTGAATATGGATTTTAGAACGAAAGTAGAATTGCCTATAGGAACTGCCGAAATTCGTCATAACGAACAAATTTTGCTGTTCGGCTCATGTTTTTCCGAGCATATTGGAAATAAATTGTTATCCTCAAAATTTTTGTGTGACCTGAATCCTTTTGGCGTTTTGTACAATCCTTTGTCGATAGCGAAAGCCATGCGTGAATTGCTGGAAGGTAAGATTTACAAAGAGGATGATTTGGTAATGCATAATGGCTTGTGGCATAGTTGGATGCATCATGGCAGTTTTTCCATGTCTTCTTCTCAGGATTGTTTGGCAAAGATAAACAGTCGTATGGCCTGTTCTGCCAGTAATTTGGCCCAAGCTTCCTGGATTTTGATAACCTGGGGTACAGCCTGGGTTTATGAAAAGAAAGAAGACGGGCAAATTGTGGGGAATTGCCATAAATTTCCCGAAAAAATGTTTTCACGCAGACTTTTGGATGTTAATGAAATTGTAACTATATATACAGACTTGATTACCGAGATACGTAACCGTTTTTCGGATAAGGTTTTGAAAATATTGTTTACCATCAGTCCGATTCGTCATGTAAAAGACAGTATGCACGGCAATCAGATCAGTAAATCAGTCTTGCAACTGGCTGTTCATCAGTTATGCAGTCGTATTCCGGGCTGTCATTACTTTCCTTCTTATGAAATTATGATGGACGAATTGCGCGATTATCGTTTTTATGCCGAAGATATGATTCATCCGTCTAGCGTAGCTGTCGATTATATATGGCAATGTTTTGCCGAATCTTACTTTTCTTCTGACACTATGAAACTGATTGAAGCTTTCGGAAAAATACGCAAAGCCTTAGAACATCGTCCATTTTATCCCGATTCGCCGGCTTATTACCAGTTTATAAGTCAAAATCTGTTAAAGATACAAGAACTTAAAGAAAAATTCCCGTATTTAGACGTCCAAAATGAGATAACACTATGTCAAGCAATATTGAAGAAATAGCTTCCATAATGGGAGCAACGCGGGTTGGAACGACACCTGCTCATGTCGATTGGATTCTTACAGACAGCCGTTCGTTATGTTTTCCTGAAGAAACTTTGTTTTTTGCTTTGAAGACCAAGCGAAACGACGGACACAAATACATTTATGATTTATATACACGTGGAGTACGCAATTTTGTAGTGAGCGACCTTCCCGAAAAAGCAAGCGAATATAAAGATGCCAATTTTCTGGTATTGGACCGTCCGCTTAAAGGGTTGCAGAAACTGGCTACCCACCATCGCGAACAGTTTCAGGTTCCGGTTGTGGGAATCACCGGCAGTAATGGTAAGACCATTGTGAAAGAATGGCTTTATCAGTTGCTGAGTCCGGAAAGGGTAATCACCCGTTCTCCCCGAAGCTATAACTCTCAAATCGGTGTTCCGCTTTCTATCTGGCTGATGAATGAACATACAGAGCTGGGTATTTTCGAAGCCGGTATTTCCGAAATGGGTGAGATGGAAGCCCTGAAACCGATTATCCAGCCTACCATCGGTATCCTTACTAATATAGGTGGAGCCCATCAGGAGAATTTTTCTTCGGTAGTAGATAAATGTATGGAAAAGCTGCTGCTGTTTAAAGACTGTGATGTCGTTATTTACGATGGCGATAATGAAGTTATAAGCAGCTGTGTGACCAAGTCCTTGTTTACAGCCAGAGAAATCGCATGGTCCAGAAAAGACAACGAGCGTCCGTTGTTTATCGAAAAAATAGTCAAGGAAGAAACCTACACTACTATCTATTACAGATACATCGGTCTGCCCAGCTCGTACACCATTCCTTTTATAGACGATGCTTCCATCGAAAACTCTATTCATTGTCTGGCCGTTGCACTTTACATGATGCTTCCTCCGGAACAGATAGCCGAACGTATGGCAAAACTGGAACCGGTAGCCATGCGCCTCGAAGTGAAGGAAGGCAAGAACGGTTGTACCTTAATTAACGACAGCTACAATTCGGATTTGGCTTCACTGGACATCGCATTGGACTTTATGCAACGCCGGTCGGAAGATAAGATGCGCAAGCGCACGCTTATCCTTTCGGATATATTGGAAACAGGCCAAACCAGCAAGTTGCTTTACAGACAGGTAGCCGACCTGATTCACAGTCGTGGCGTAGATAAGCTCATTGGTGTAGGCGAAGATATCGCTTCTTCTTCCTCACGTTTCGAACTGGAAAAATATTTCTTCCGCTCTACGACTGAGCTGCTTAACTCCGGCCTGCTTAACCAGTTGCACGATGAAATCGTGCTGATTAAAGGTTCAAGAACTTTTCAGTTTGATAAGATAACCGATTTGCTGGAATTGAAAGTCCACGAAACCACTCTGGAAATCAATCTGAACGCATTGGTCGACAATCTGAACTACTACCGGAACAAACTGAAACCGGATACCAAAATCGTATGCATGGTAAAAGCTTCAGCCTATGGAGCCGGTTCTTATGAAATAGCCAAAACATTGGAAGACCAGCGGGTAAACTATCTGGCAGTAGCCGTAGCCGACGAAGGTTCCGAATTGCGAAAAGCCGGCATTACCAGCTCTATCATTATCATGAATCCCGAACAGACCGCTTTTAAAACCTTGTTCGATTACAAGCTGGAACCGGAAGTCTACAGTTTCCATTTGCTGGAAGAACTGATCAAGGCAGCCGAACGCGAAGGTATCACCAATTTCCCTATCCATATAAAGATAGATACCGGTATGCACCGTCTGGGTTTTGCTCCGGCCGAAATTCCGCGTCTGGTAGAGCGCCTGCACAAGCAGACTTCCGTCATCCCCCGTTCGGTATTCTCGCATCTGGTGGGAAGTGATACCGAGAGACTGGATACCTTTACCCGCCGTCAGATAGAAGTATTCGAGGCAGCAGCTGTCCAGTTGCAGGAAGGCTTCAGCTTTAAGATAATCCGCCATATCTGCAATACAGCCGGCATTCAGCGCTATCCCGGTGCACAGTTCGAAATGGTGCGTCTGGGAATCGGACTGTATGGTGTAGATCCGTTTACGAACGAAATGCTGCATAATATCAGCACACTGCGCTCCACAATATTGCAAATCCACGATGTGCCCAAGGAAGAAACCGTAGGCTATGGCCGGAAAGGCATTTTGGAACGCGATTCCCGAATTGCAGCAGTTCCTATCGGTTATGCCGATGGCTTGAACAGACATTTGGGCAATGGCCGGGGCTATTGTCTGGTGAACGGTAAGAAAGCTCCTTATGTAGGCAATATCTGTATGGACGTTTGCATGATTGATGTAACCGACATCGACTGCCGTGAAGGAGATAAGGTGATTATTTTTGGTGATGACCTGCCCGTAACAGTGCTTTCCGACCTCTTGGATACCATTCCGTACGAAGTGCTTACCAGCGTATCCAATCGTGTGAAACGTGTTTATTTCCAAGGCTGATAATTTTTTAGTAGTATGAAGATAACCCGATTAATTGTTGTTTTAGGATTATTGTTTTTAACTGTAAAGGCCGGTGCACAGCAACGCTTGCCCGAATATTTGCAGGCCGAGAAGTTTACCAAAGAAAAGTTGGACCATTTGCTGTTTTCTACACTGGTCGACCCACACTGGTTCCAGCAGGGAAACCGTTTCTGGTTCGAATACAAAACCAGTGAAGGAACATTCTGGTACGTAGTCGACCCTTCTGCACGCAGCAAGCAGCTGCTGTTCGACCGTGAAGAGCTGGCTGCACAGCTTACCGAAATCGTGCAGGACCCGTTCGAAGCCCGTCATCTGCCCATCGAGAACCTGAAGGCGAAGGAAGACGGACGGACCTTTACTTTCCAGGTAACCTCTACACGCGAGTGCCCTGCTAAGGACGACCCGAAGAAAAAAGAAAAGAAAGTATTCTATTTTTCATACGATTCTTCCAGTCGCAAACTCACGCATCTGGTAGATGCCGAAGAGCCGCTTAAAGACTTAAGTTGGGGAAATGTATCACCGGACGGTCAGACGGTAATCTACGCAAAAGACTGCAATCTGTACAAAATGAGCATTGCCGACTACGAAAAACTGAGAAAAAACGAAAAAGACAGTACGGTTGTCGAAATTCAGTTGACGACCGATGGCACCGAAGCTTTTGGTTATGGCATACCTTATAGCATGCTGAATTCCGATACGCTGTGTAACGGCAAACGCCGCAGCGTATGGGGAGGCTGCTGGTCACCCGACTCAAAGCACTTTGCCGTAAATGTAACCGACGAACGTGCTGTAAAAAAACTTTGGGTTATCAACTCCGTAGCGCAGCCCCGTCCTACACTGGAAAGCTACCGTTACCAGATGCCTGGAGAAATGGAGGCTCCGATTGATTATCTGTTTGTTTTCGACATGACAAACAACACCCGCAAGCAGGTAAAGGTAGATGCCTACAAGCACCAGACCATCAGTTTGGAATACCGTCCGGTCCAGCAGAAAGAGCGCGACAAGGAATACCGTTCTGCCGTATGGCAGGGCGACAATAACCGCTTCTTCCTGACTCGCAGCAGTCGTGACTTGCATCGCATAGATGTTTGTACCTATACGATAGGAGCCGATTCTATTGTTCCTATTATTAAAGAGCGTATGAATACTTATCAGGAAACCCGCCCCATCTTTGTATTGCAGGGAGGCAAGGAACTGGTACAGTGGAGCGAACGTGACGGATGGGCCCATTTGTACCTGTACGATGAACACGGGAATCTGAAAAACCGCATCACCAAAGGACCTTGGCATGTGGAGCAAGTCTTGAAGGTAGACGAAAAAACACGCACCATCTATTTCACGGCCAACGGACGCAATGAGGACGAAAATCCGTATTACGAACATCTCTATAAAGTAAAGACAGACGGCAGCGGTTTGCAGCAGCTCACCAAAGGCGATTACTTCCATCAGGTAGAAGTAGACGATGAGGCTCGTTTCTTTGTAGACAACTATTCCAGAGTGAATACTGTGCCGTGTGCCGATCTGCTGGATACCAATGGTCGCAAAGTCATGACTTTGCAGGAAAGCGATTTCTCGCAGCTGAAAGCAGCCGGTTATCAGTTCCCGGAACTGTTTAAGGTAAAAGCAGCTGACGGAGTGACCGACTTGTATGGTGTGATGTACAAACCCTTCAACTTTGATTCTACCAAAGTATATCCTATCATTGATTATGTCTATCCCGGACCACAGGTAGAGGCTGTTTACTATCCGTTTACCCGTATGAGTGTACGTACCGACCGTCTGGCTCAGGCCGGTTTCATTGTTATTTCCGTAGGACAGCGTGGTGGTCATCCAAGCCGCTCCAAGTGGTATCACAACTATGGCTACGGCAATATGCGTGATTATCCGCTGGCCGACCATAAAGCCGCAGTAGAACAGCTGGCAGCGCGTTATCCGTTTATCGATATTGACCGTGTAGGTATCCACGGACATTCGGGCGGTGGGTTTATGTCTACAGCAGCCATCTGCCAGTATCCCGATTTCTATAAAGCAGCTGTATCGTGTGCAGGCAATCATGATAACCGCATCTATAACCGCTGGTGGAGTGAAACCCATCATGGTGTAAAGGAAGAGATAACCGAGCAAGGCGATACAACCTTTGTCTATAAGATTGCTACCAACCCCGAAATCGTGAAGCAACTGAAAGGTCATCTGATGCTGGTGCATGGCGATATAGACAATAATGTGCATCCAGCCAATACCATCCGTGTGGTAGATGCACTGATTAAAGCCAACAAGCGTTTCGAACTGCTGATTCTGCCCGGACAGCGACACGCTTTCGGTAAAATGGATGAGTATTTTTACTGGCGTATGGTGGATTTCTTCTCGGAATATCTGAAAGGCCGTAAGGAAGATTCGGTGGATATACCACGACGCTGATATATACGTACCGTTCTGATTCTGGATACCCCGTTATTGGTGCAATTGCTCAATGACGGGGTATTTTTGTTTTTATCCGTAAAAGTTGATTGTGTTACAGTTGAGAACAACTTTTATCTTTTTAGAGATGAAGATACCTCATTCTTGAGCGGCAAGTTTATCTCAATAATGATGCGTTGCGGAGATACTGAAATTTCTGAAGTTTTATATAGATCGGATGTTGTTTTTAATCTTTGGGTATAGAAATTCTGAAATAGGTATATTTAGAATTACTTTTCAAAGAATTAGATATAATTTGGTAATTGTCTGAAAATTAGTGTATTTTTGACTGTGACATGTTTTTTTATTTTGCTTGAAAAAAAGATTATGAAATATATATTGCTATTTGTATGGATTTTATGTTCCCTTGGAGCTGTGGCTCAGTCAGAAAAGGGACAGATAAATGGGGTGATAAAAGCGGTGGATGGAACTCCCGTAGATGCGGCAGTGATTTCTGGTATGAACGAACAGGGCAAAGTCTTGTTTCAGTGTATAGCTGATGGAGAGGGGAAGTTTTCGGCATTGGCTTCAGAAGGAAAGGTGCGTCTGTTTGTAAATTGTCTGGGGTATGTTGCCCGTTATACGGATTGGTTGGATGTTACAGAAAAGACAGATGCCGGAGAAATTATTCTGGAGGCGGCATCGGTGGAGCTGGAGAATGTAGTTGTGGTGGGAGAAAAGCAGCATGCTTCCATAAAGATGGATAATGGGAACATTGTATTTACGCCTAAAAACAGTGCGCTTGTGGCAGGAGGTTCTGCTTTGGATGTACTGAAGCGCACGCCGGGCGTTTTTGTAGACGGACAGAATAATTTGCACATTGGCGGGAAAGGTGGTGTTCTGGTTTTGCTGAACGGCAAGAATACCTATATGCAGCAGGAGGAACTTACAGCCTTGTTACGCGCTACTCCGGCTGAAAGTATTGAATCTGTTGAGGTGATGCAACAGCCACCGGCCAGCTATGATGCCCAGGGAACTGGGGGAATCGTGAATATAAGAATGAAAAAGGTTGCCCGAGAGCAGCATTTGTATCTATCGGTAAACAACGGATTGTCGTATTGGCAAAAACTGAGGCAGAACACGGAGGTGTCTTTGGGTATATCGAATGAAAAATGGAGACTGTCCGGTGGCTATGGGCATACGTTCGGGTATTACAGATACGATTATGGCATGTATAGGGAGCAGGGGCAACAAGTTTATGACAGTCCTACGTGGGATATGGACAAGCGCAGGACTATTTCATCCCGAATGGCTTTTGAATACGATATCCGGCCTGAACATACATTGGGGGCCGGTATGAACCTGAATATGCTTGGAGGGCCGGGCATTACTAAAACAACTACGGCTATCTCAGATAAAACAACGGGGCAGCTGTATCAGACGTTGTATGCCGAAAATGATTACTTGACGCAGAAGGCAGACCGTTATGCCACCAACTTGTTTTACAGGTTTGAACCGTCGCGGGAAACATGGTATGAGGTTGATTATGACTTTGCTTTTTTTGATGGAGGATCGGATAACAGACAGCCTAATACGTATTTTAATCCTGACGGAACAGTTACGGCGGATAAGGTTTATCGGTCTGTCAATAAAAGGGATGTGTATATGCATGCGCTGACTTATAACCAGCAGAACAAACTGTGGGGAGGTGTGTTTAACTGGGGACTGAAATACTCATGGGTAAATGCCGATAATGGGTTTTATTTTTATGACGGCTTTGGAGCCGACCAGTGCCTGGATGTGAATCAGTCCAACCGTTTTGATTATAGGGAGCAGATTGGGGCTGCATATATGCAGTACAAGCATTCTGTCGGTGGAAAGTGGAACGTAGAGGCCGGACTTCGGACGGAATATACTTATTCGTTGGGAAAATTGCAGCCGGTAAGTGAGGGGGCGGTGACAGACAACAAACGCAGCTATTGGGATTTTTTTCCTTCTTTGGCTGTCAATTATCAGTTGAACAGTGCGTATGCTTTGGTCTGGAACTTCAATACGCGCATAGACCGTCCTTTGTATCAGAATTTAAATCCTTTTGAATATTTGCTGGATGAACTGTCATGCTGGAAGGGAAACCCGTTTTTGAAGCCTCAGAAAAGTTACCAGGTGGGAATGTCTTTACAGGGAAATAATGGGGTGTTTAGTTTGAGATATGCACTGCTGGATGATTACAGCAGTGAAGTAAAAGAACTTATAGAAGGGAATAAGGTGGCAATGATTCCCCGCAATGTGGGCAAGCAGCACCGGCTTTCTTTGTCTGCTGCGCAGGAAATTAATTTGTTGAGGTGGTGGAATATGCGGTATAGTGCTGTGTTGTTTTATACGGAGCATGATTTGTCCATGCCGGCATACGAGGGAAGTATGAATCTGCTGAGCGGGGTGTTTTCGCTTCAAAGTAATATGCTGTTGCCCTGGAAAATCCGTATGGAAATGAACGGCAGCTATACCACCAAAACGCTTGTAGGTAATGCGGTGTACAAGCCTACCGGAAGTCTGGATATTGGTGTCAGCCGTAAATTTTGTAAAGACAGGCTCATGCTTAATCTGGTGCTGACAGATGTATTCTGGACTTCAAGATGGGATAATTATACGGAAGATAGTACGATGAAATTATTGCATTACGGTAAGTCGGAAACGCGGCAGTTGCGCCTGAATGTGACTTATACCTTTGGTAAGAGCCAGCAGAACCATCAGGGTAAACTGGATGCTTTGGACAGACTGTAAAAATAAAAGCCGCTCTTGTGAAGAACGGCTTTTACGAAGGTCAATGCTTTCAGAGCAATGACTGGATATATGCTTTCATTTCGGGTACAGCGGCCTTGGCTGCTGTATAAAGTTTGTATTGTGCTTTTGTGCGGACCAGATTGTGCTCTTTATATTGAGTCTGATAGTAAGTATCTCCGTTAATGTAATCGGCCAGGAAGCGGACTGCTTGCATGTAAGGGAATAGTGTAGCTGCATAAGGCAGATATTCTATTTCAATCGGAGTAAGGAAGCTGCGTGCCGATTCGATGTATCCTTTTGTGAAGGCTTTGAAAATTTCCATATTGAAAGTAACCTTGTTCAAATCCGGGTCGTCTTCTTTTCCAGTATTGGCTGCCGTACGCAGGAAATCTCCAAAATCAGAGAATATAAAGCTTGGCATTACGGTATCCAGGTCAATGACGCAAAGTACATTGCCGTCTTCGTCGAACAGCATGTTGCTGACTTTGGTGTCGCAATGGCAAATTCGTTTGGGGAGTTTGCCTTCACGGTATAGCTGTTCGGCACAGCACATCTGCTCGGCATCTTTTTCGATGGCGTCTACTATGTCCTGCACTTTTTCCAAACGTCCGGACGGATTGGCGGCAACGGCTTCACGCAATTGCTGGAGGCGGAATTCCATATTGTGGAATTTAGGAATGATTTCGCCGATTTCTTCAGGAACGTCAGCCAGCATGGCCTGGAACTCTCCAAAGTTGACACCTGCCAGATAGGATGATTCCGGGGTTACGGCCTCGAGGGTTTGTGAGCGTGGTATATAGACAGAAACACGCCAATAGCCTTCGCCGTCGAAGTAATAGGTTTTTCCTGTAGAGGCCTTGACAAAGCGCAATACTTTTCTTTCAATATCTTGCTCTCCCTTTGCTTCCAGTTTTTTGCGGATATGGGATGTTACGACTTCAATGGTGTGTTGCAGCATTTCTATATCCGTAAATATCGTATGGTTGATGCGCTGCAGAATGTAGTCGTTAGGATTGGCTGATGTGGTTTTTACCAGATAGGTCTGATTAATCAATCCGGAAGTCAGTGCTTTGATTTCAATAACTTCGCCTACTTCGGGAAATTGAGAAATAATGTCTTTAATGTTTTTCATGGTTAATAATTTTATTTTTCCACAAAAGTAATCTTTTATATAGAAAGAATCCACTGTCCGGCTGAAAAAAACGACCTGACAGTGGATTCGTGTGTGTTTTAAGAGCTAAGATTATATATTTTTAATGCTGAGCTTGTCTTCCAGTAATGATTCTTCTTCCTGAACTTGTTCGGTAGATTCTTCCTGGAAGCGTTTGCTGGCACGCAACAGGTGTCTCCAAACACTTACCAACTCTTGTGATTCCTGTAGGATGTTCAGATATACCAGAGAAGCCCGCAGATTTGTGGTGTTGTCTTGCATACGGTTCATCTGTACCTTGCGCATAGCTGAAATTTTGTTTTTTAATTCGTCGCCTTTAACAAGAATGTCATTTGAATCTTCATAATTGTTCGTTTCAATTGCATTCTGTGTACGTCCCATTAATTCGCACATTTCGTTACGTATTGGCAGGAACTCTGTAACACAGTCGGAAGTTAGCGGGCTGAAGTTATTATCGACATGTTCCTTGCAAGGCTCGCAGATACGTTTCAAACAGTAAAGCATTTCTTCGCAGCTGTTGCTTCCCAGATGGAACCAAGTATTCTTTTCCAAAGCGATGTTGATGGAAATTTTTCTTAATCCCAACAGCTCTTTACGTCTGAGCTTTTTCAGATTCTTTTTCTGGCTGTCGGTATTATTCATGGCTTTGCGAAGCATTTTCAGGTCTTCTTTCATGAAACCGTCAGTTACCTGTTTGTATGTAGACGAACTGTAGTCCATATAGCTGGTGAAAGTCTGGCGTACGTGTTGACGAAGCAGCTCCCATGTTTCGTTTTTATCTTTGCTGTTCATCATTTGCTTGAAGATATCGTCTTTCTTCTCTGCTTTTTCTTTCTGTGAGTAAGTGATGTGGTTTCTTACTAAGATGAAAATTGCGATTGCAATCATTGCCAACATACCGATGAAGCTTGTATAGAAAATGATTACAGTAATAAGAGCACATACGGTAAAGGCAACGAATGCAGTAATGAACCATCCACCAATTACTGACAGTACACCGGTGATACGGTAAACGGCAGTTTCACGTCCCCATGCACGGTCGGCCAGTGAAGAACCCATGGCTACGATGAATGTTACGTAGGTAGTAGAAAGGGGCAATTTCATGGTTGTACCGATGATAATCAGCAATCCGGAAAGAACCAGGTTTACGGATGCACGTACCAAGTCAAATGCTGCACCATTCTCAAGAATCATTTCATCTTTATTGAATCGAGAGTTAATCCAGTTACGTGTGCTGGGCGGAATAGTCTTTACGATAAAATCATTCAGAGCGGTAGCGCGACGAACAATAACGCGAGCAACACCGGATGAACCGAACATTTCTTCACCTTCTTCCTGACGTGCCAAATCTACAGAAGTTTTAATAACGTTCTGCGCTTTCTTGGAAGTTGCCAATGCAAATACCATGATCAAACCTGCTGCAAACAAGAAGATAGGAGGGGTTGTAGCAGATGATTGCAATGAAGACATCATGAATGAGTAGATGTCGGCTCCATTGTTGTTAGCAAGATAGTCGGTATAAGCAGAGAATCCGGCCAAAGGAACACCGATGAAGTTAACCAAGTCGTTACCTGCAAATGCAAGTGCCAGTGAGAATGTTCCTAAAAGAATATTGATTTTGAATACGTTGATTTTACACCAGTGCAGGATTTGCATGAGCACTGTAAAGAATATGAAGCAGCCTATCAACAGGTAGGTAGAATTGTCGTTAATCCATGTTGTAGTTTCAGCAGAGATAAATGGAGTGCCTTTCAGACCTTTAATCAGGATAAAATAAGATAGGGCTGTAGTAGAGATACCACCGAAAAGACCGATGGTCCAAGAAAGTTTTTTCTTATAATTAAAGCTGAAAATCAGACGAGAAACGTATTGTACGAATGTACCAGCAATGAAAGCAATAGCTACTGAAAGGAAGATACCCATGATGACAGACAACGCTTTTTCTGTATTCATTAAGTCTCCGATAGATAATAATCCGGTCTCATCGCCTATGATTTTGATAATAGCCAGGATAAATGTACCACCCAGTAATTCGAATACCATTGATACGGTAGTTGATGTAGGAAGACCCAGCGTGTTGAATACGTCCAAAAGAACAACGTCGGTAATCATAACCGCCAGCAAGATACACATGATCTCGTAGAAAGAGAAATTAGCCGGTTGGAAGATACCATGACGGGCAATGTCCATCATTCCGTTACTCATTACGGCTCCAATGAAGACGCCTAGTGCTGCAACAAATACAATAGTCTTGAATTTTGCGACTTTTGCACCCACGGCGGAGTTCATAAAATTCACGGCATCGTTACTGACACCTACCAGCAAGTCGAAGACTGCCAGTACAAACAGGAAAATGATTATTCCTAAATAGACTGTTTCCATATAGTTTGTTAATTTGTTTGTGGGCAAAAGTAGATTCTTCATGTTAGAATAAAATGTCATACATATTACATTTCTGTTACAATTTCGGGGACGGGTGAAGAAACTGCCTTTCTATGAGCCTACAGAATAAATTGGAAAGCTAGAATGTGGTTTGACACAATTGATGAAAATTAAACAGTATCCAATATTATTTATTGTTTTCTGCTGTTGTATATGGTTGAAAATTCGTAACTTTGCCATCAAATATATTAAAAATATAAGAAGATGTCTGAGGCTAAAAAAATTAAGACCGCATTAGTATCGGTTTATCACAAAGATGGTTTGGATGAGATTATTACAAAACTTCACGAAGATGGAGTTGAGTTTTTATCAACAGGTGGAACACGCCAGTTTATTGAATCTCTTGGATTCCCTTGTAAGGCTGTTGAAGATTTGACCTCATATCCTTCAATTTTGGGTGGAAGAGTGAAAACTTTGCATCCGAAAGTTTTTGGTGGAATTTTGTGCCGTCGTGAACTTGAGCAGGATCTGCAGCAGATTGAAAAATACGAAATCCCAGAAATTGACCTGGTAATTGTAGACTTGTATCCGTTTGAGGCTACTGTAGCTTCAGGAGCAGAAGAACAGGCTATTATAGAAAAAATAGATATAGGTGGTATCTCTTTGATTCGTGCTGCCGCTAAGAATTTCAATGATGTAGCTATTGTTGCCAGCCGTGCACAGTATCGTCCTTTCCTGGATATGCTTGTTGAACATGGCGCTACTACAACTCGTGCTGAACGTCGCTGGTTGGCTAAAGAAGCATTTGCAGTATCTTCTCACTATGATTCTGCTATCTTTAATTACTTTGACGGAGGTGATAATTCTGCTTTCCGTTGCGCTGTTGAAAATCAGAAACAGCTTCGTTATGGAGAAAATCCGCATCAGAAAGGATTCTTCTTTGGAAATCTTGACGAAATGTTCGATCAGGTACATGGCAAGGAAATCTCTTATAACAACTTGCTGGATATTAACGCTGCTGTTGATCTGATTGACGAATTCTCTGAAACTACATTTGCTGTGTTGAAACACAACAATGCATGTGGCTTGGCTTCTAGACCAACTGTATTGGAGGCATGGAAAGATGCTTTGGCTGGTGACCCTGTTTCTGCATTTGGTGGTGTATTGATCACTAATGCAGTAATTGACAAGGAAACTGCAGAAGAAATCAATAAGATTTTCTTTGAAGTTATCATTGCTCCAGATTATGATGTAGATGCATTACAGGTTTTGGGACAGAAGAAAAACCGTATTATCTTGGTACGTAAGAAAGCCAGTCTGCCAACTAAGCAGTTCCGTTCTTTGCTGAATGGTGTTCTGGTTCAAGATAAAGATACTAAGATTGAAACTCCTGAAGATTTGAAGCAGGTAACAGATAAAGCTCCTTCTCAGGCTGAAATTGAAGATATGTTGTTTGCCAATAAGATTGTAAAGAACAGTAAGAGTAATGCAATCGTTCTGGCAAAAGGCAAGCAGCTGCTGGCTAGTGGAGTAGGTCAGACTTCACGTGTGGATGCTTTGAAACAGGCTATCGAAAAAGCTAAATCATTCAATTTCGATTTGCAGGGAGCTGTAATGGCAAGTGATGCCTTCTTCCCGTTTGCCGACTGTGTGGAAATTGCAGGAAACGAAGGAGTGACAGCTGTTATCCAGCCTGGAGGTTCAATTAGAGATGCCGAGTCTTTCCAGTATTGCAATGAACATGGTATTGCAATGGTGACTACTGGTATCCGTCATTTCAAACATTAATATTATAAACATCTATAGAAGAAGAGTCAGGGCAAGGGGAAATACCCTTTGCCCGTTGCTCTTTAATTTAAAAGAGTTATTTTAAAGTAAAATGGGATTGTTTTCTTTTACACAAGAAATTGCGATGGACCTTGGTACAGCCAATACCATCATTCTGAACAATGGCAAGATTGTCATCGACGAGCCTTCTGTGGTTGCATTGGACCGTCGTACAGATAAGATGATAGCGGTAGGAGAGCGTGCTAAGTTGATGTACGAAAAAGAAAATCCGAATATTCGTACTGTCCGTCCGTTACGTGATGGAGTTATTGCCGATTTCAATGCGTGCGAACAGATGATGCGCGGCCTTATTAAAAAGGTAAACATGGGAAACCGTTTCTTCTCTCCGTCACTTCGAATGGTAATTGGTGTTCCTTCAGGAAGTACTGAAGTAGAATTGCGTGCTGTGCGCGACAGTGCCGAACACGCTGGAGGAAGAGATGTCTATTTGATTTTTGAACCTATGGCTGCAGCTATCGGTATTGGTTTGGATGTTGAGGCTCCGGAAGGTAATATGGTTGTAGATATAGGTGGTGGTTCTACAGAAATTGCGGTTATCTCATTGGGAGGTATCGTAACTAATAACTCGATTCGTGTAGCAGGTGATGACCTGACTGCTGATATTCAGGAGTATATGAGCCGTCAGCATAACGTAAAGGTGAGTGAACGTATGGCTGAACGAATCAAGATTCATGTGGGTGCAGCGTTAACAGACTTAGGTGATGATGCTCCGGAGGATTTCATTGTACATGGTCCAAACAGAATCACAGCTCTCCCGATGGAAGTGCCTGTATGTTATCAGGAAATAGCACACTGTCTTGAAAAAAGCATAGCTAAGATAGAAACTGCAGTATTGAGTGCTTTGGAACACACTCCTCCTGAACTCTATGCAGATATTGTAATGAATGGTATCTATCTGACAGGTGGTGGAGCTTTGTTGAGAGGACTGGACAAACGTCTGACAGACAAGATTAATATTCCGTTCCATATTGCAGACGATCCTTTGCTGAGCGTGGCAAAAGGTACGGGTGTAGCATTGAAAAATGTAGATCGCTTCTCATTCTTGATGCGATAAATCTTTCTTGATAATTGATAATTGAAAATCGGATAGAAGTTTTAGGCTTTTGTTATCCTGTTTTCAATTTTCAATTTTCAGTGTTCCGAGTGTGTTCTTTTATTTATCTATCTATTAAGTTTTGCAGTGAGGAACCTTATTAATTTTATTCTTAAGTATAACTGTTGGTTTCTTTTCGTTGTTCTTGAGATTTTTAGTTTTACATTGCTTTTCCGTTTCAATCATTATCAGGGAAGTGTATTTTTTACTTCTGCAAATTGGATAACAGGATTGATGTATGAGGCAACCAGTAATATCACAGGTTATTTTTCATTGAGAGGAATAAATAATGATTTGGTGCAAAGAAATGTCGAACTGGAATTGCAGAATGAGTTCTTAAAGAAAAAACTGGCTACTTTCGTATCGGATAGCCTGGTGATAGAGCAAATGGATACAACTGCTTTGGGAGCGTATGAGATCTTTAAAGCCAATGTGATTAATAATAGTATAACGCGTCATGATAACTACATTACCATTGACAAGGGTGAGGCGGATGGTATTCGTCCGGAAATGGGTGTTGTGAATGGGAATGGAGTGGTAGGAATTGTATATCTTACTTCACCGCATTATGCAGTAATCATATCTGTTCTTAACTCTAAAAGCAGTATCAGTTGCAAAATCAAGAAAAGTGATTATTTCGGTGTTTTAAGATGGGAGGGAGGAGATTCCCAATATGCTTTTCTTATGGATGTACCCCGTCATTCTGAATTTACATTGGGTGATACGATTGTAACAAGTGGGCATAGTGCTGTATTTCCAGAGGGAATTCCTGTTGGAGTGGTAGATGATATGCAGGACAGCCATGACGGACTTTCGTATTTATTACGTGTAAAGCTATTTACTAACTTTGCCAGCCTCAATGATGTAAGGGTAATTTCTTTTCTTCGGAAAGAGGAAATTATGAATTTGGAAAATAGTATTCATGCTAATGAAGGATTATAATATATGATTATTTATCTGCAAAGATGCTTGTGGCTTTTTGGATTGGTGCTCCTGCAAGCTTTGGTTTTGAATCATGTTCATATTTACGGTTATGCGACCCCTGTTCTCTATATTTATTTTATCCTGAAATGTAATTCGGGCATGAGCCGGAATGAGTTGATGGGATGGGGAGTAACATTGGGATTGCTGGTGGATATGTTTAGTAATACACCGGGAGTAAATGCTTCTATTGCGACGTTCTTGGCTTTTATAAGAAACCCGTTATTGAGAATGTTTACTTTACGCGACTTGTCGGAGTCTTTCGAACCCAGTATGAAGTCAATGGGTGAATTTTCCTATATTAAATATGTTTGTATTGCGGTGTTTATACACATCGTTTTATTGCTGCTGGTCGATTCTTTTTCTTTGCTTCATTCGTTCAACTTGTTTCTAAAGATAATTTCGGATACAGTAGCTTCAGTGATTTGTATATTGTGTGTTGATGCCATAAGAAGAAATAGAAAAAGTGGAGAGAGATTATAACCTGTCAAGAAGGAAATACATCATAGGTGCTTCGGTACTGGTCGTTGTTGTTATTTATATATTTCGTTTATTGGCATTGCAGATTGTCAGTGAAGAATATAAGCAGCATGCAGACAGTAATGCTTTCCTTAAAAAGATACGTTATCCAAGCCGTGGAGTTATATACGATCGTAATGATAAATTGCTGGTGTATAACCAGCCTGCCTATGATGTAACGATTGTGATGAAAGAGATGCAGAATCTGGATACACTGGATTTATGCAAAACACTGAATATCACTCCAGATTATTTGAAGAAAAGATTCAAGGATATTAAAGACAGACGTCTGAATCCTGGGTATTCTCCTTACACACATCAGGTACTGATTACACAGTTGTCTGCCGAAGAGTGTGGAGTTCTGCAGGAAAAGCTTTTCAAATTCCCAGGGTTATATATCCAGCGGCGTACCATTCGACAATATAATTATAGTGCTGGGGCGCATATTTTAGGAGATATTGCGGAAGTCTCTAAGCGTGAGATGGAGGAAGATGACTATTACTTGCGTGGTGACTTTATTGGAAAGCTAGGCGTAGAACGCTCTTATGAAAAGCAATTGAGAGGAGAAAAGGGAGTTGAAGTATTGCTTCGGGACGCTCATGGACGTATACAGGGGAATTATATGGATGGAAAAATGGATAAAGCTCCTGTGCCGGGTAAAAACTTAACTTTAAGTCTGGATATTGAACTGCAGCAGTTGGGAGAACGACTGTTGGAGGGTAAGATAGGAAGTATTGTAGCTATAGAACCGGAAACGGGTGAAGTGCTTTGTATGGTTTCTTCACCTAGTTACGATCCACATTTAATGGTAGGACGTGACAGAGGCGAGAATCATTTAAAGTTATCCCGTGACCCTTGGAAACCGTTATTGAACCGAGCAATCATGGGTGTGTATCCGCCTGGTTCTACTTTTAAAACCTCTCAGGCATTAACTTTCTTGCAGGAAGGGATTATAAATACAGGAACAATGTATACGTGTTCGCATGGTTTCTCGTATAGAGGCTTGCATGTAGGATGTCACTCACATGGTTCTCCTCTTCCTCTAATTCCCGCATTGGCTACTTCTTGTAATGCTTATTTCTGTTGGGGACTTTATTATATGATAGGGGCGCGCCAGAAATATGGTTCCGTACAAAATGCGATGAACAAATGGCGTGACTATATGGTATCGATGGGATTTGGTTATCCGTTGGGGATTGATTTGCCTGGTGAAAAAAGAGGTATGATTCCGAATGCCCGTTTTTATGACAAGGTTTATCGTGGTTCTTGGAACGGTTTGACGGTTATCAGTATCTCTATCGGTCAAGGTGAAGTTTCTTTGACTCCTTTACAGATAGCAAATCTGGGTGCGACAATAGCAAACAGAGGATATTTTGTTACTCCGCATGTTGTGAAAAAGATAGAAGGTGAACAACTGGATACACTTTATACACAGAGACGATATACGATGGTGGATAAAGTGCACTACGATGAGGTGGTAGAAGGTATGCGGGCTGCAGTTTTGGGAGGAACCTGTCGTGGAGCCGCAATACCTGGAATAGAAGTATGTGGTAAGACGGGTACGGCACAGAACAGAGGAAAGGACCATTCAGCCTTTATGGGATTTGCTCCGATGAACAATCCTAAAATAGCCATTGCTGTTTATGTTGAGAATGGCGGTTTTGGTGCAGTGTATGGAGTTCCTATCGGCAAGCTGATGATGGAAAAATATTTGAAAGGTGAGTTATCGCCCGAAAGTGAATTATTGGCAACAGATATTCAAGCAAGACGAATTGTTTATGGAGAACAGGAGAGATAGTATTTGGAATTCAATAGATTGGGTCACAATCGTTTTATACCTTGTTTTGGTAATCTGTGGCTGGTTCAGTGTCTGTGGAGCCAGTTATGATTACGGTGACCCTAACTTTTTGGATATCGGAACTCGTGCCGGCAAGCAGCTGATGTGGATTGTTTGTTCTATAGGGTTGGGATTCGTAATCCTGATGCTGGATGGCCGTTTGTTTGATACATATGCTTATCTGGTCTATGGTATCATGCTTCTGTTGCTTTTCGGAATGATTTTTAATCCTCATGAGATTAAAGGATCACGTTCCTGGATTGTATTGGGACCTGTGAGTATACAGCCTGCTGAATTTGCCAAGTTTGCGACTGCGTTGGCATTGGCTAAATTTATGAATGAGTATAACTTTTCCATGCAGAAGGTAAAGCATGCAGCGGTTGTAGTTTCGTTGATTTTGATACCCATGCTGTTGATTATAGCACAAAAAGAAACGGGATCTGCACTGGTATATCTTTCTTTTTTCCTGATGTTGTATCGGGAGGGCATGCCCGGCTCAATATTGCTTGCTGGGGTATGTGCTGTGATTTATTTTGTTGCGGGCATCCGTTTTGGAGAGGAATATATGTCTGATGAATGTACGCAGGTTGGTGCCTTTGCTGTATTATCGTTTATAATGATAATTACGGGTGTACTGGTGCATTTTTATTGTAAGAATGAACGAATCACAAGAGGTTTATTGATTGGGGCTGTAAGTACGATTGTACTGGCAACGCTATTCTCTTTTTACGTTATACCTTATAATATAACGACGGTATTGGTCGTAGCTTGTGCCATCTTGGTGGTCTTATTGATTTATTTTTCTATTACTCAAAGGTTTATTAATTACTTCTATATCGCATTATTTACCATTGGATCCGTTGCTTTCCTCTATTCGGCCGAACATGTTTTTAATAATGTTTTGGAGCCTCATCAGCAGGTTCGTATAAAAGTTTTGTTGGGCATGGAAGAAGATTTGGCTGGAGCAGGTTATAATGTAAACCAAAGTAAGATTGCCATAGGTTCAGGCGGGTTTTATGGTAAAGGCTTTTTGAATGGAACTCAAACAAAGCTGAAGTATGTGCCAGAGCAAGATACGGACTTTATCTTTTGTACGGTTGGTGAGGAACAGGGTTTTGTAGGTTCTTCTTTAGTCTTGTTATTTTTTATGGTATTTATTTTCCGACTTATTTATTTGGCGGAGAGACAAGACAGCCGGTTTGGCAGGGTGTATGGATATGCTGTGATGGGAATCTTTTTCTTCCACCTATTCATTAATGTGGGTATGGTTTTAGGCCTGACACCTGTGATAGGTATACCTCTTCCATTTTTTAGTTACGGCGGTTCATCTTTATGGGGATTTACCATTCTTCTTTTTGTATTTCTGAAGATAGATGCTTGCCGAAAGCAATAGGAGAGGATGCTGTTAATATGCTGTTAGCTTGATACCGATGTCTTGAATTCCCTGAATCGGATTTTTACGCATGATATGTACTATTTTTATGATGCGTTTTTGCTGTTGGGGAAGTTCGGGAACCTCTATATAAGGATGAACAGATTGATAAAGATTGCTGATATTTCCTTGATAAGGCCATCTGCCCTGTTCGTCTGTCAGATTTAATTCTAGTGTATCTGTTTTATATAAAAGAGAATCTTCCCAGTTGTTGCCGATACTTATCCATATATTCTTATAAAGATATTCGGGAGAGTTTCTTACGCCGATTTCCATTTTATATTTTCCTGGAGCTATATCTGCGGGAAGGTTAAAAATTAGTGTATCTTTCCTGTCCCAGCCACTTTCTTTTATGGACTGGTAGGAGTGATATACAGTTTTGGTTGTACATCCTACTGATAAAAAAATTATCAGTAGGATGACAACTGTAAAGTTATGCTTGTTCAGTTGGAGCATTCTTTGATTCGTTTGGTTTATTTTTGTTTTCTTTTTCATTGCCGTTTGCTTCCTTTCCCTGTGGTCTGACAGGTTTATTGGGACGGCGATTGTTTTCTTTGTTGTTTTTGGGGTTACGCTCCTTGTTATCGGGAGTAGAAGGAGTTTGAGCTTTGGGGGCTTTCTCCTTATTTCCTTCTGCATTGGATGGCATTGGCACTTTAGGCTGTTTTTCCTTGTTGTTTGGCTTGTTGCTCCGATTCTCTTGCTGTCCTTTCTCTCTGTTGTTGTTCGTAACCTTATTCTCTTTCTGAGGTGCATTTGGGCGCGGAGCTTCTGCCTGAGGATTGTTGTTATCTCCTTTTCTCTTTTTCTTCCGGTTATTTCCGTTTTTCCTTTTGTCAAATCGTGTCAAGCTTTCCTGTTCGACTAAGTCTACAGGTCTGGACGGTTCTGAATGCAGGTGTTCCGTTCCCTGAAGTTTTTCAGGCTTTTCACCTCTGCGGTTCATATTGATAATTTCGAAAGCCCTTTTCGCTGTGATAGTTGTTTCGTTGGCGAGGAAACTCTTATCTGTAGAATATGTAATCGTTCCTTTCAGGATGTCAGCCTTGAAATAATAGAATGAACCCTCGGTTGTTTCCAAAACAATCTCTTTACTAGGCAATCGCTTTTGACATTCTACATAAGCGTCCACTTCATAGTTAAGGCAACATTTTAGCTTGGCACACTGGCCGGCAAGTTTTTGAGGGTTCAGTGAAATATCCTGGTATCTGGCAGCACTGGTTGATACGGAAATAAAATTAGTCATCCAAGTAGCACAGCACAGTTCTCTTCCACAAGGACCGATACCACCTATTCTTCCTGCTTCCTGGCGGGCCCCAATCTGCTTCATTTCGATACGAACCCGGAAAACTTCTGCCAAAACTTTAATCAGCTGGCGGAAGTCCACGCGTTCATCTGCAATGTAGTAGAAGATAGCTTTGTTGCCGTCGCCTTGATATTCTACGTCACCAATTTTCATTTGCAGTCCTAAGCTTGCTGCTATCTGGCGTGAACGAATCATCGTAGCATGTTCTTTAGCCTTAGCTTCTTCATATTTTTCCATATCTACAGGTTTGACTTTTCTGTAGACACGTTTGATTTCGACATCCGGCTTGAGATTTGCCTTACGCATTTGTAGCAAAACCAGTCGTCCGGTAAGTGTAACGGTACCGATATCGTGTCCAGGACTGGCTTCTACCGCAACAATGTCTCCCTTTTCAAGTTTTAGTTTGTTGCTGTTTTTATAATACCCTTTCCGGGTGTTTTTAAACTGTACTTCCACCATGTCCTGCTCTTCTGCATTCCCGGGAATGTCTGCGAGCCAGTCATACGTGTTTAGCTTATTATCTTGACGTCCGCAGCCTTTGCAACAAAGTTTGCCACTTCCGTTTCTTAATTTAAAATCGTCGTTCATAATTTACTGAATTAAATTGAAATAGAAGATTTCTCTTCTAGGCTATTATTGTATAAGGAGCACAATCATTTTTAAGGAAAAATCGAAAAAAACCATTTTGGGGTTTACGTTTTGCTCTATATGGATTTGTGCTTCTGTAAGTTCGTTCATAATTCCTATTACATTGCGCTCGTTTATATACGGAGAAAAGCGTGAAGAAAAATTCTGTTCTTCCGGATTAAGATAAACAAGCTCTTTGTTATGGAAGTTGTATATGAAGTTTTCGCGTATCATTCTTTGGCAATAGGTGAGGAAATGCTTTTGCCTTTCCCGGCCCATAGCGGCAACTTGCTCGCTCCAAGCCTTCATTTCCCTGATTTTACGTTGATACGACAAACGCATCAGACTGACAAACAACTCGAAGAAAAGTTTGTTGTCTTCACTTAGATGAATTGTTTCCAGGGCCTTGATAAAATTACCTTCTGAACGGTGGGCTATGTTTATTGCATCTTCGGGCATTAAATAGAACTTGTCCTGAAGGACTTTGGTAATCTTATCTTCTGCGATTCGTGGCAGGTTGAATCGTTGGGTACGGCTTTGTATAGTCGGAAGAATATTATCTGCTTCTTCTGAAACCAGTAAAAAGACCGTTTTTACAGGAGGCTCTTCCAGTATTTTCAGCAACTTGTTGCTGCATTCCATGTTCATTTTTTCCGGGAGCCATATAATCATCACCTTATACCCGCCCATTCTGGACTTTACATTCAGCTTTTTCATGATTTCATCACTTTCACGCACACCGATAAGTGCCTGTTGGTTTTCGGCTCCCATCTGGTCCAGCCAGTGATGGATGTTGAAATAAGGTTGTTTTAAGACCAAATCTCTCCATTCGGGTAGAAAATCGTCACAGATAATTCCTTTTCCCGATTTTAATTTTACAATGGGGAATACAAAGTGTAAATCCGGATGAATAAGCTTGTTGAATAACAGGCAAGAAGAACAAGTACCACAAGCATCTTCGTGGGTGGGATGCTCGCAGCAGATGAACCGGGCATAAGCGATAGCCAAAGGTAGTTTTCCTACACCTTCGGGGCCGCAAAAAAGCTGTGCATGTGGGATTCTCCCTTCTTTGACCTCTGTGATTAAGTGCTTTTTTGCTTCTTCTTGTCCTATTATATCTTTAAAGAACATGGTATTTTAATAAATAACTTTAGCAATTTCTTTTACACTCTGAACAGCATTGACTGTATAGAAATGAATACTTGGTACACCATGTTCAATCAGTTCCTTACATTGGTGTATGCCCCATTCTATACCGAGCTGTTTCATATCTTCATCCGATTTGCATTTTATCATTTCGGATGTAAGCTCTTGCGGAAGGTCAACCTTAAATGTTCTGGGAATAACATTCAGTTGGCTTAATCGAGATAGAGGTTTGATTCCAGGAATAATCGGCACATTGATTCCGGCTGCTCTTACCTTATCCACAAAATCAAAATATTTTTGGTTATCGTAAAAAAGCTGTGTTACTGCATACTCAGCTCCAGCTTCGATTTTTTTCTTTAGCCAGTAGATGTCTTGTTCCATATTGGGTGACTCTTCATGCTTCTCAGGGTAGCAGGCTACTCCATAGCTGAAGGTATGCATAGAAGTTTTAATGGGCGACCCATCTATGAATACACCTTTATTGAAGTCGTTGATTTGTTCTTCCAGTTCCAGAGCATGTGCATAGCCGTTAGGCTCTGGAACAAAAGATGATTCATGCTTAGCTTTATCACCTCTCAATACGAGCAGGTCGGTTATACCCAAAAACTGGAGATCCAGCAATATATATTCTGTGTCTTCGCGCGTAAAATCACTGCAAAGCAAATGGGGAACTACCGTGATGTTATATTTATTCTGAATAGCAGCAGCGACGGCTACAGTGCCAGGACGTCTGCGCAAGCGGTTTCTTTGGTAAAGTCCGTTACCCAATTCTTTATAAACATATTCACTTCTGTGCGTGGTAATGTTAATATATTGCGGATCAAATTCTCGTAGCGTATCAATTGTATTGTATAGCTTCTCAATGCCATTTCCTTTTAATGGGGGAAGAATTTCAAAGGAAAATGCAGTCTTGTCATTTTTTTTAATTAAATCTATAACTTTCATTTATTTTCTTACTTGTGTCCAAATCGGCTAATTTACATAACTGGACAAAAATAGCAAAAATATTGAACTTATAATGAATGCGGCATCGCTTTTCTTTAGTGTATGATTATTATCGTAGTGAAAATAAAAGCGGAACAGTAAGCGAGAATTTACTCTTTTACTGCTCCGTTGTTTTAAGAAAGTTATAGCAATGTTATGTTAGAATGTTTTTCCCAAATTCTTGTTGGGTTTGTTTCCCATTTTCAGAATAAGTTTTCCTCCTTTCAGCAATTCTTTGGCCGGAAATTTGAAAGAAGTAAGAGGTTTGCCATTCAATACAGCCGACTGTACATACTTGTTATGGCGCGATACATTTTCAGCTTCGATGGTAAATGCCTTTCCACGTCCATATTTTTCGTCCAAATGAATGGTTACTTTTTCAAAAATTGGACTAGCTATTTCGTATACTGGTTCAGTACTGCATCCACCGTCTGTCTGGAACAGGCCTAAGGCAGCCATAATAAACCATGCACTCATTTGTCCTTGATCTTCATCGCCCAGGTAAGCATTGGCTATTCCATATCCATAATAGCGGTCGATGATAGACCGGCTCCACTTCTGGGTCAGCCAAGGTTTTCCTACCCAGTTGAATAAAAATGCAAAATGCATAGATTGCTGGTTACCCTGCACTACAGGGAAATCCCAGTATTGGTCGTTGGGTGCATTGTATCTCCAAGGCTCGCTGGCTTCGAATCCCCATTCCAGACGGTCAATAAACCGCTTTTTACCAATTGCTTTTGCCAGAGCATTTACATCCTGAGGGACAAAATAAGTCAGCTGCCAGGCATTTCCTTCAACGTAATGTTGGTTGGCACCGGAGCGGAACGGGTCGAAATCTTTTTCCCATTCTCCCTTGCTGTTCTTCAGGGTTGCAAATCCTTCTGTAGGCTCGATGGTATTTTTCCACCAGTAGCCGCGTTCGTTGAACTGATTATAAATATCGTTCTTTCCAAGTGCTTTGGCATATTGTCCTACGGTCCAGTCATCAAAAGAGTATTCCAGTGAGTTTGAGAATCGTCCTAAATCGGATGGCACATATTTGTATTGCAGATAGGCATTCAAATCTCTGTTTCCGGCATATCCTCTGTGCACTTTCTGCGAAGGAGTTTGCTGCATTTTCAGCATCGCTTCCAGTGCCTTATGGATATCAAAGTCGCGTATGCCCATTTGGTAAGCCGCTACTATTAGTGGAATTTCATGCTCGGCTACCATTACCGGGATGTAATTCATTCCTGCCGGACCTTTAGCCAGCCATCCGTTGGCATCGTACATGGCTAATTGGGATTTTACCCATCGGCTTGTCCATTCGGGAGTTACCAGATTCCAGAACTGATTTAAGTTCCAGAAGGTATTCCAAAAGGCATCACATCCCAGTGCGACATCCTCCTTATTGGCCATCTTATGCACTTTATGATCTGTTCCAATCCATTCCCCGTTTACGTCACTCCAAATGTTTCGGCTGCATAATGCACGATACATGTTATTGTAGAAACGGATTTTCTCTTGTCGGTCATTAGATTCGATTTCTACTCTTCCAAACAATTCGTTCCAAGTCTGTTTATGAGAATTGCGTATTTTTTCAAAATCCCATCCGAAAGGTTTTTCTATTTCTTCTTTCAGATTCAAGGCAGCATTTTCTACACTAACCAGAGATATACCGGAACGAACCTGTACTACCTGATTGTCTTTTGTATCAAACTGTAAATATACGCCTGCATCTTTCAATTGTTTACCTTTGAGGTGAGTAGTTGGATAAATCAGATTATCCATCCATCCGCCCATGGCTTGAATAGGCTGGTCAAATTCCAGAACGAAGTGAATCGTGTAATCCTGTTCTGCATCGTTACTCCATACTTCTTTGGAGTACTGGTGACTTTTCCCTTCGATACGATAGGGAGATACTTGTTTCACTTCGATAGATTTCAGTTCATAATCATATTCGGTTGGGATATGTAAATCTACCAGTACCCTAGAGTTCTTGCTGTTTTCCGGGAAGGTATATTTCTGGAATCCGCATCGTGTCGTAGAGGTCAGCTCTGCTTTGATATTATAATCATCCAGTAAAATAGAATAGTATCCGATTTCAGCTTTTTCATTTTTTTTCTGGATATGCGATCTGTATCCAGAATCAGGATTCATTTCGTCTCCTTCCTGAATAATCAGTTTACCGTTTGTCGGCATCATACCTAATCCTCCCAGTGTCCATTCGTGCAAATGACTGAAGCATCCTATGCTTTCGAAGGTAGGTTGATAACCAGCTTGCCATCCCATGTTTTGATTATCGGGACTAAGCTTGACCATACTGAAGGGCATCCAAGGACCGGGAGCTATCATCCATCTTGAGTGTCCTGTGCCGATACGGGTGTCTACATAGTCAGCTGGCGTTTGCAGAGTTTGTGCAGCGCGTGATACAGTTCCATTTTCGACCGTCTGTCCGTTTACTTTAATGCAATATTTACTTGTTCGGGCTTGTTTTACTGCAGGCATCGGGACTTCAAAGATATAGCGTGCGGTATCTATTTTCTGGGTGAAGATATTTTTCCCGTCTAACTCAACGGATATTTCTGGGTTCTTCTCCAGTTCTTCAACATCTACTAATAAAGGTTGGAAACGCTCTCCATTCACCATGGTTTAGTAGTTTGCTGCCGATACATTGCGGATAAAAGCTTTTTTCGGTTGAGCTACTTTCGTACCAGTGGGTCCGTCCAGGTAAACCTGATCAAACAGAATCCATGACCCCTGCAAAACAGATAAACGGATTTCATTGCCACCTTGTTTTAAATGCGAGGAGTTGAGTGGAATTTCTAAAATGTGCTCTTTGCTTCCAGTCAAATCTCCGGTAATGGCATTTTCGTTTTGACCGGCTGGCATTTGGAATTTCCAGTCATGTCCATTAACGCTCACTTTCAATAATGGAGGTTGCTTTACAGCATTTTCTGCTATATCAATCACAAGCTTCCAATTATCAGAAAGAGGTGCATCTTCAAGGCCGAAAAGTATGGTAGTTTCATGCGTACGCCATCCAGAAGTACCTCCTGTACCTCCCCAACCGTCAGATGGTCCTGGAATAACGTAAGGGAAATCTGTTTTTTCGTTAGAGTAACCAATTAAAAAATAGCGGTCTTCATAACCGAAGTCATGCGCTAGAAAGTCTTTATATTTATCGGGACCCAATGCAAACTCAGTTGTTTGATTATCGTTTTTCCCGATACTCCATATTTGTCCGTTTGCATATTGTGCAAAAGTCAATGATGCAAAAGTAAAAGCTGTAATGAGATGTTTTTTCATAAAATATAAGGATTATATGCAAAGAAAGCGTTTTTGCATATAATCCTTATAAGACTTTTTTTCGAACTGCTTGTATTATCTTCTTGTATATTACTCTTTTTCTGCTTCCGTACTTTCGCTGGAAAGTATTTCCGGTTTTCTTATGGATTCCTTTTTGCGATAAACAGATGGAGATACTCCCATTATTTTTGAAAATAGCCTGGAGAAGTATGCCGGTTCTTCAAAACCAAGTTGTACAGATATCTCACTGATTCTCATATCTGTAAGTTCAATGTATTGACAGGCTTTCTGGATCTTCAGACGTATGAAGTAGTTGATGGGTGAAACTCCTGTTTCTTTTTGAAAAAGCGTAGAGAAATGCGAGGGAGAATACTTGAAGTTGTTTGCAAATTCTTCCAGCGTGATATTGTGCTGGATATTCTCTTGCATGTAATGTATGACTTTTGTCGAAAAAGAACTTTCTTTTCTTCCGATTACATTAATATGGCGGAAAGGTTCCAGATAGATGAATGAAGAAAGAAACCGATAAAGACTCAGTGAGGCATATATCATATATTCCTTGATATATCCCATCGAAAAACATTGGTAAATTTCTTCGAAAAGATCAAAACGGTCCTGTAGCCGAGAATATTCGTTAGGTATTATCGGCTGGGGATTGGGATACTTGGGTAGGAAATGCTCGCATAGGCTTCCCTTGAAGTGAATAAAATAGATACTCCAAGGATCTTCTTCATCTGCTCCAAAAGAGTAAGGAGTATTGGGAGGAATAATAATATAATTGTTGGCAAATACGGTATAAGTCTTATCGTTAATCTTATACCATCCTTTACCGTCCGTGCAGTAAATCAGCATTGCATAGTCGGTTCCGTTTTCTTTCTGAATATAATGGTATTTGACGTGCGGAAAGAAACCTATTTTGCGGATATACAGGTTTTTTATCAGCGGATCTTTAGAATAGGCAGACAAAATATCGTCTGGCAGGGAAATTAACCGCTCCCCTCTGAATCCTTCTTTAATTTTTAGCATAATGCAGATAGTAAGAAAGTATAAGTGTTTCGTCACAAAAGTAATATAAAAAATCATATATCCTCACTAATTTTGCCAAAAAGAAAAGTCTAATATAATATGCATTCTATGAAGAAAATAAATTTTTTTGCAGCAATGTTTTTGGGGGGATTATTTGCTGCTTGCTCTAATTCTCCTCATGGCGATTTAGTGAAAAAAATTCAGGAAGACAAAACGTTGGTAACTGTCGATAGTATGGCACGTTCTGTTATCCGTCAGGGCTTGAACGCGGGAAGTGGTTACTCACAAATATGGGCCCGTGATATGAACACATTTATTGAAACAGCTTGCGAAGAAGTAAACCATCAGGATTTGAAAAACGCGATTTTACTGTTCTTTGCTTTACAACAACCCAATGATGAAATGATTGACGGATATGTTTTGAAGCCCGACTTTACATGGAATGATAATACTCCTTATTATTCGGAGGCTGCTCCTGAGCATGTTGGCTTCAAGAATACAGTTGAAACGGAGCAGGAAACATCATTAATACAAATTGTCGGTAAATATATTAAAAAGACGGGTGATACTTCAATCTTACAGGAAGAGGTAGCCGGACGTACTGTATTGGAACGCATGGATGATATGGTAGACTATCTGATGCGTGAGCGTTACAGTGAAAAATATGGCTTGTTGTATGGTGCAATGACAGCTGACTGGGGTGATGTACAGCCTAATGATGATTTTGGTTGTGACATGAACGAAAATTCATATCTTGCTGTTGATGTATACGACAATGCTATGTTTATCATCGCTTTGGATTATATGGCAGAAATGACGGACGATACCGCTTTATTGAAAAAGTGGAGTGATATACGTCAGGGTATAGCCCGTAATGTCCGTGAACATTTATGGGATGCAAAGCAGCAAAAGTTTATTCCTCATTTGTATTTGGATAAGGCTCCGGATTTAGGTGATTTTGATGAAAATAAGGTTCATTATCACGGTGGAACTGCTGTTGCTATTGAAGCCGGATTATTATCTAAAGAAGAAATTGCAGCAGTAAATGCTCAGATGTTGGAGAATGTCCGCTTGTCTGGAATGCCAAGTATCGGGTTGACACTTTATCCACCTTATCCTGATAATTTCTTTACGGGAGGAATGGCGAAACCTTACGTATATCAGAATGGTGGTGACTGGACTTGGTTTGGCGGTCGTATGATTCAGCAGCTCATAGCCAACGGCTTTGTAGAAGAAGCATATGCAGAGGTAAGACCAATGATAGACCGTGTGATAAAAAATAAGGGATTTTATGAATGGTACGGAATGGGAGGCGTCCCCAGTGGTTCCGGACATTTTAAAGGCTCTGCAGGAGTATTGGCAAAATCTATTGCTATGTTTAATGATTGGGTAAAAGAAAACAAATAAAGAATCTGAAAAAAAATAATGTATATGAGAAAAAGCAATTATGACAAACAGCCGGCTACCTTGGTCGAAGGTAACATTTGGCAGGGATGGGATGCTATCCGTCAGGAAATCAATAATCGTTCAACTGTTGCAGCGGGAAAAAATCGCTGTGTGATTGTCGTAGAATGTTATCAGGGGGTACATCATGAAGAACTTTGGAGCGAACTGAAGGCTTTGAATGTAGACCATGCTTTTAACACATCTGCTATCTTTAAAACAGTGGATGAAGTAAAGCAGATGACATATCCATATATTACTGATGACCGTCTGTTTGGTTTCAGAGCCAATTTCTCTATGGCCGATTTTCTGGATGCCCAGAAACTTCAGAATCTTCGCAATGAATTAGCCGGTCTTTCTGGAGTTGTCCTTGTTTACGGTCATGGTGCAGCTGTTGTAGCTCCAGATGCTGATTTGCTGATTTATGCAGATATGCCCCGTTGGGAAATTCAGATGCGTTCTCGTAAACACGAAGTTTGTGGATTAGGTGTTGATAACTACGCTGAGGCTCCATCTTATCACTATAAAAGAGGTTATTTTGTTGACTGGAATGTATGCGACAAACTGAAAAAACAGCTTTTGCCGATAGCTGCATTGTGGTTGGATACAACACTTGCCGGACAGCCTAAAATGATTACAGGAGATACGCTTCGCAAAGGACTTGAAAAGACTGCTCATCAGCCCTTTCGTGTGGTTCCTTTCTTCGATCCGGCACCATGGGGTGGACATTGGATGAAGGATGTGTGCGACTTGGACCGTTCTGTAGATAATTATGGATGGTGCTTCGATTGTGTACCCGAAGAAAACAGCCTTTATTTCAAGGTACAGGATGTATTATTCGAAATGCCTTCTAACAACCTTGTATTTTTCAAAACATGCGATTTGTTGGGAGGACCGGTTGAAGCTCGCTTTGGACAGGATTTTCCGATTCGTTTCGACTTCCTCGATACAATTGGAGGTGGAAACTTGAGCTTGCAGGTACATCCTACCACTCAGTATATTCGTGATACATTCGGTATTTATTATACTCAGGATGAAAGTTATTATCTGTTGGATGCAGAAGAAGGGGCAACTGTTTACTTGGGCTTGAAGACCGATGTAAACTCTAAAGAAATGATCGATGCGCTGAATGAATCACAGGAAACCGGAAAACCTTTCGATGCAGAAAAATATGTGAACCGCTGGCCTGCTAAGAAGCACGACCATTATTTGATTCCTGGTGGTACTATCCACTGTTCAGGAGCCGGTGCAATGGTTCTCGAAATCAGCTCTACACCTAGCATCTTTACCTTTAAATTATGGGATTGGGGTCGTCTTGGTTTGGATGGTCTGCCACGTCCTATCAATATTGGTCACGGCTCAAAAGTTATTCAGTGGGAACGTCAGACAGATTTTGCCCGTAAATATCTGGTAAATCACGTTGAACAGGTTGCACAGGGAGATGGTTGGAGAGAAGAACGTACAGGTTTGCACGAAAATGAATTCATTGAAACCCGTCGTCACTGGTTTACTGGTACAGTATCACACAATACCAATGGTGGTGTAAATGTATTCAACTTGGTTGAAGGAGAAGAGGCCGTAGTAGAGAGTCCTACTGGAGCTTTCGAACCATTTGTGGTACATTATGCTGAAACCTTCATTATTCCAGCTTCCGTAGGAGAGTATACAATTCGTCCTTATGGAAAATCGGAAGGACAGCAGTGCGGTACTATCAAGGCTTATGTACGTTTTAGATCATAATTTGTTTACAACTTTATTTTAATAATATGAAAGACGATCATCGTATAGTTATGACGTTAGATGCGGGGGGCACCAATTTGGTGTTTTCTGCTATTTGTGGAGGTGAGGAAATTGTAACTCCTGTTCATTATCCTACTGCTTCCCACGATTTGGATGCATGTCTGGCTACTTTGGTAAAAGGTTTCCGTGAAGTAGAGAGCCAGTTATCTCAGAAACCGGTAGCTATCAGTTTTGCTTTTCCCGGTCCTGCTGATTATAGGGCAGGAATAATCGGTGACCTTCCCAATTTCCCGTCATTTAGAGGAGGAATTGCTTTAGGTCCGTTCTTAGAGGCAAACTTTGGAATACCGGTATTTATTAACAACGACGGTGCCCTGTTTGCTTATGGCGAAGCGCTTGCCGGAATGCTTCCTGAAATAAATAACCGTCTGGAAAAAGCAGGCAGTACTAAGCGCTATCAGAATTTGATAGGTATCACTTTGGGAACCGGATTTGGCGGTGGCGTAGTTATAAACGGAGATTTACTGTACGGTGATAATCAGTCTGGTGGTTCTCTTTGGTGCCTGCGCAACAAAAAATATCCCGAGTATATTGTCGAAGAAAGTGTCAGCATCCGTGCAGTCTGCAGAGTATATGCACAATTGTCTGGCGATACTACTCAACTTACTCCCAAAGATATATTTGACATTGCTGAAGGCAAAAGACATGGAGATGCCCAAGCTGCTATCAAGTCTTTCGAAGAATTAGGAGAGATGGCTGGTGACACAATTGCAGCAGCAATCACCATGATTGACGGACTGGTTGTAATAGGTGGAGGTGTAGTTGGAGCTGCCAAGTATATTCTTCCTGCTTTGATGAAAGAGCTGAATGCCCAGACTGGAATGATGGATGGCCGTCGTTTCCCTCGTTTGCAGATGAAAGCTTTCAATCTGGAGAATCCGGAAGAGCTGGTTGGTTTCCTTACCGATACATCCTATAGTGTAAAAGTCCCGGGAACGGATTTGCAGGTACCTTATGATCCTTATCCACGTATGGGGGTTGCTCTGTCAAAACTGGGAGCTAGTAAGGCTATCTCACTCGGAGCTTATTGGTATGCTTTGAATCATCTTAAATAAACTCATAAATTTATAAGACCCTCTATTGTCATGACTATTATAAATAAATTGTCAGTTTTGTTGTCTGTATGGCTTTGCATAGCATGCAGTTCTTCTCAGGAGACTGTATCCGATGTAAGTCTGACAGACTATGTGGAACCTCGTATCGGAACGGCACATTGCCGTTGGTTCCATTTTACACCCGGTGCATTGCCGTTTGGTCTGGCTAAGCCGGGTCCTTCTACTAATGGCCATATCGGTAATAAGTGGGGATGGGAAGCTACGGGTTACGATTATCGTGATACCTCTATTGAAGGTTTCCCTTGTCTGCATGAATTTCAGGTGGGAGGTATCGTCTTGATGCCGACCAACGGTGATTTGTGCACTGTGCCGGGATTACCGACAGACAGCGTCAAGACTGGTTATCGTTCAAAGTTTAACCGCGATAACGAGATTGCCCGTCCGGGTTACTATTCGGTCATCTTGGATGATTATCAGATTAAGGCTGAAGTAACTGCAACTCCGCGTGTAGCCTATCAGCGTTTTTCTTATCCGGCTGGAAAGCCAGGTCATATTTTGTTCGATATAGGTAACCGTCAGGGAGAAAGTGGTGCCATAAAAGATGCCTATGTAACTTATACATCTGACGGCCGCATTGAAGGATGGGTAATTACATTGCCCGAGTATGTAAAGAAATATCAGCCGGGACAGACTGTTCCCTTGTATTTCTCGGCACAAGTGGATGCTACTCCTGTAGCTTATGGAGTTTTTAACGGCAAGGATGTGAAAGCTTCAGTGCGCGAAACCAAAGGAGTCGGTTCGGGGGTATACCTGACCTTTGCATCCGATAAACCTCTTACGGTTACGGCTAAAGTCGGTCTTTCGTATACTTCGGTAGAAAATGCACGCATTAACCTGGAAAAAGAAGCTGCCGGACGCTCTTTCGATGAGGTGAAGGAAGCTTCTCATAAAACTTGGGAGGAATATTTAAGCCGGATTCGTGTAGAGTCATCTAAAAAGGATGATTTGGTGAAATTTTATACAGGTCTTTATCATGCATTGTTGGGACGAGGATTGGCCAATGATGTAAACGGTGCTTATCCTAAAAACGACGGAACTGTAGGCCAACTGCCTATGAAAGATGGTAAACCGGTTCATAATGTTTATAATACTGATGCTGCCTGGGGAGCACAATGGAACCTTTCTCAGCTTTGGGCCTTGGCTTATCCAGAATATTTGTCCGATTACATTAGCAGTCATCTTACCGTCTATCAGGATGCCGGCTGGTTGGCTGATGGTTTGGCAAACTGCCGTTATGTATCAGGAGTGGGAACCAATTTGTTGAGTACCATTATTGCGGGTGCTTATCAGTGTGGAATCCGTGATTTTGATACGAAACTGGCATACGAAGCATGTCTTAAGAATGAATTGGATGGAAAAGACCGTCCTTTTGGTGCCGGTAAAGTCAATACAGCCGATTTTGTCAAGTATGGTTATGTACCTCACCTTGACGAAGGCGAAGGACATCATGAAACTTTCATGTTCTCTGCTTCGCATACTTTGGAATATTCCTATAGTTCATGGGCAGTAGCTCAGTGGGCCGAACAATTGGGAGATACTGCCAATGCTTCCAAATTACGCTTCTTGTCGAAAGGATGGGAACGGTTGTATGATCCGGAAATCAATTTCATACATCCCAAGAAAGCTGACGGGCAGTTTGTGGATAATTTCAATCCGATGCAGGTATGGAGAGGCTTCCAGGAAGGAAATTCATGGCAGTATACATTCTATGTGCCACACGATGTAACTTCATTGGTTAATAAAGTAGGCGCAGATGTATTCAATGCCCGTTTGGACAGTATTTTCACACAGTCGCAGAAGAAGATCTTTAGCGGTGGTACCGAAGTAGGAGCTTTTGCCGGACTGGAAACTCTGTATAATCATGGTAATCAGCCATGCTTGCATATTTCATGGTTGTTTAACGAAGCTGGCCGTCCGTCACTTACACAAAAATGGGTACGTGCTATCCTGAATGAATTCTATGGAACAGAAGGTATCCATGGCTATGGTTACGGACAGGACGAAGATCAGGGACAGTTGGGAGCTTGGTACGTAATTTCGTCAATGGGATTGTTTGATGTGAAGGGTCTTACCGACAAGCAACCGGCTTTCGCATTAGGTGCTCCGTTGTTTGATAAGATCACCATTCGTTTGAATCCGGATTATTATTCAGGAAAGGAATTTGTTATCAACCTTCATAATAATACGGCTGGAAATGATTATGTACAGCAATACAAACTTAATGGAGAAGTTCTGCACACCCCGCATATCCCATTTGCCGATATAGTAAAAGGTGGAGAGCTGGATATTGAAATGGGAGCATCTCCTAAAGATAATTATTAAATTTAGGTAAAGATGGAAACAAAATCAATATCAAAAGTTGCACTTTTCCCATTGCTTTTTGGATTCTTTGTAATGGGATTTGTCGATGTGGTAGGCATTGCTACCAATTATGTAAAGAAAGACTTTCTTTTGTCTGATACATTGGCCAATTTGATACCAATGATGGTTTTCCTGTGGTTTGCGGTTTGTTCCGTGCCCACAGGGATGCTGATGCGTAAAATTGGAAAGAAAAATACGGTTGAGGCTGCACTCGCTGTTACTTTTCTGGCTATGCTGTTACCTTTGTTTGCTTACAACTTTACAGTTGTATTATTGGCATTTGCATTGTTGGGAATTGGGAATACCATGCTTCAGGTTGCATTGAATCCGATGGTTGCCAGTGTGGTTTCTTCCGATAAAATAATCAGTATCCTGACATTAGGTCAGTTTCTGAAAGCTGTTTCTTCTTTCTTAGGACCGTTGATTGCAGGAGCAGCAGCTTCTGTTTGGGGAAACTGGAAACTCATTTTTATAGTTTATGCAATAACTACACTGTTGTCAGCACTTTGGCTGATGTTTGCTGTTCGGAATACAGAAGATGGAGGTACAAAGAAAACTTCTTTGGCTACAGTTCTTTCTTTGTTTAAAGACAGCTATATCCTGATGCTTTTCATGGGGATATTGCTGGTTGTAGGTATTGACGTAGGTCTGAATACTACAATCCCAAAGATTTTAATGGAAAAACTAGGCATGGAACTTAGTGAAGCCGGTCTGGGAACCAGTCTTTATTTCTCTGCCCGAACCATTGGAGCTTTTGTTGGAGCCTTTGTCTTGGCTAAAGTAGCTTCAAATGTCTTTCTGAAATATTCGATGGCAATTGCCGTACTTGCTTTCTTCGGATTGTTTTGGGCGGATGGCCTTTGGATGTTGGGGGCAATGATTGTTGTTCTAGGATTGGCTTGTGCCAATGTCTTTTCCATTTTGTTTTCCTATGCATTGCAGCATCGTCCGCAGCAAGATAATGAAATATCAGCCTTAATGATTATGGGAGTATCAGGAGGCGCTTTGGTAACACCATTAATGGGAGTTTTATCTGATGCTTTTAATCAGACAACTTCTTTGTTACTATTGTTGTTGTGCCTGGTTTACTTGGGGTATGTATCCTTCCGTTTGAAATAAGTATGTTTATTTCTTGATTATTTTTGGTTATAAGTGGGGCTACTTCGTTGGAGTAGCCCCTATTTTTTATATGAATGGGGTAAACAATCGTGCTACCCATCCTTTAATCCGCTTTCTCAATGGTTTGTCTCTATATACATCTTTGGTTAGGATGGTAGAATTCTTTTTGTCTTCGTTAAACATATCCACCAGTTCTGCTGTCGTTTCCATGTCGAATATAAAAGCGTTTACTTCGTAGTCATAGCGTAAACTTCTGGAGTTCAGATTCATGCTTCCTACTGTGCAAAACCGTTCGTCTATCATCATAATTTTTGAATGATGGAATCCGCCGTTATAGATATAGATAAAAGCTCCTTTCTTTCTCAGTTGGTTTGCCGCATAGAAAGCTGCATCCGGTGTAAATGGAATGTCTGATTTCCCCGGAATCATGATTTCCACCCTGACACCACGTGCCAAAGCATCTTCCAGTGCTTTTACCACACTGTGGGTCGGAGTAAAATACGGATTGATAAGTTGTATTTTACGTTTTGCGGTATTAATGGCTTCTATGTAGGTATGCCGTAACAGCTTAGGTTGTTTTTTCGGAATACGGTTTACGATAGCCATTTGTTTATTGCCGTTGGTTTTTACGCCTGGCTGACTCAGTGGAAAAAACTCATCCCCTCCAATGTTTTGTTTGGTTTCGCTGTTCCACATATACAGGAAAATACGCTGTAAATCGTTCACCGCATCACCTTCGATGCGTACATGCATGTCACGCCATGCGCCGATTTCCGGGAGACCGTTGATGTAATAATTGGCAATGTTCATACCTCCGGTATAGCCTACTTTACCGTCGATTACTACAATTTTCTGATGGTCTCTGGAGAACGCATGATTAATGTATGGAAAGCGCATCGGATCAAACTGTACGATTTCGATATCGTGTTGTAGTAACAGTTTGATATGTTTGGCCCGTAGAGGCTTATTGTTGGACAGGTTTCCGAATGCATCGAACATGGCTCTGATTTTAACACCTTGTCGTGCTTTCTTGCCAAGCAGTACAAAGAGCTCTCTGGCGATGGAGTCGTTTCTGAAATTAAAATATTCCAGATGTATAAAGTGCTGAGCTTTTTCAATGTGTTCAAAAAGGTCCTCGAATTTTTCCCGGCCGCTTTTTAGCAATACGACCTTGTTGTTACCGGAAATATTTATCTTGTTTTCTTTTAAATAACGTGTAACCACGGAATCCGAAGGGGTAGATGTAAAAAGCCTGATACTGTCTTGTCCGTTTACGGATACAGGTATGGCTAAGATACATAAAATCAGGAAAATGGGAAATAAAACACGTTTGTCAAATATCATCATAAATAATTTTTTTGCTTGATACAGGCTTGCAAAGTTACCAATATTATTGGTTTTTCAGTCACTATTTGCAAGATTGACAATTAATACTATAAAATAGAAGGTTTTTTACCTCTCCTCGATGAAAAACAAGCGATAATAATACATACCTTTCTCTTCGTCGTATCCTCGCTCAATCAGTTGCTCTCCACCATGGATGTTGATGTCGAAATTCTTATCCAGGCGGATTGTGGTCATTGTCCCCATACCTTTTCTTTTGAAAGCTTGCGGAGCCGCTTCAAAATCGTCTTGTAAGGTGATATTGTTTTTTTTCTGATAATCTTTTTTGAATTGCTTGAAATGCTCAATTCGCTCGGGTTGTTCAAAGACTTCCTCTGCAAAACGGTTGATGTTTATATCCTTCTTTTTCAGAGCTTCAAGGCTTTTGTTTAACAGCATTGTCTGCTCTACCTTTCCGGTAGCTTCTGTCGGCTGGATGGTTTCTTCTACGAAACTTTTACAAAGTTCCATAATCTGCTGAGTTTGGAAATAATTATCCTCATACGGAGCAATATGCAGAAAATCATTGGTCCAATATTTCGCTTCTGTATTTCTGTTCGTGTTGTCTACTATGGCCATTTTGTATCCTTCTTCCTCTGCAGTGTTGAAGATAAGGCATCCTTTATCCAGTTTGTTGATGTTTACTCCTCGCTCCGGTTCGATTTCGAAGGAGTCACCAATCTGCTGGACTTTCAGAAACGTATCTTTGCTTTCCGACTTAAACAGGCCGATGGCATCTGTTTCCTGATGGTCAATCAGGCATTTCTTGAAATAGACTACATAAAATTCTCCTTTTTTAATTTGCGGGTGTACACTGCTTTCGTGCAGAAATGTCGCGATACGCTGCGATTCTTGGTGCAGGGTCGAGATGTCATGAAATATATTGAAAACAGACTGATAGACCTGATTGTCAATTTCTTCCTTGGAAATACAGAACCGAAAGTATTCTTCTTTTTTGAATTGAGATAAGAAAAATATTTTCAGAGCCTCTGTCAGTTCAGGGGATAAGGATAGGGGAGTTCCAGAAAGCATGAAAGATGTGGTATCCATCTGGTTGCCTACACTGTGAATAGAAACTTCCGGATAGATGGTGATATGGTCAAAATTATGCATAAGGCTTGCCTGAACTCATAAATTTATTAATAGGGCTGCAAAGATACGTATTATATTTCATTTGCTTAGTATACAGCTAAGAGAAAGTATGGATAAGTATCTTATAAATAAAGTGTTTCTTAAGTAAACCATGCATGTTGCTGTCTGGAAAGTAAATACATGCATGGTTGCTTGGTTACAGGGTTTGCAGTTCTCCGATGCGTTTATTATACTCGGATACAATCTGCTCCATGACATCCTGCACAGGGGGTAAGTCGTGAATCAAACTGGCTATCTGTCCTATTTCCAATTCACCTTCAATAAGATTCCCTTCGAAAATTCCTTTCATGGCCCGGCCTTTCCCAAGTATCTCTCGAAGTTTTTCGGCTGTAGCACCGTTATCTTCTGCTTTTGCAATGCAGTCGTAAAATTCATTTTTGATCAGTCGGGTAGGAACCAGTTTTTTCAGAGCCAGCATGGTATCGCCTTCATTCAGTTGGATACATTTGTTTTTAAAGGCATCACTGGCCGAGCTTTCTGCAGTCAGCGCAAAGCGTGTTCCCATCTGTATACCTTCTGCCCCCAGTGAAAAAGCAGCCAGCATACCGCTTCCCGTTGCGAATCCTCCGGCAGCTATCAGCGGGAGGTCCAGTTTTTCTTTAACCTGAGGTATCAGTACCATGGTAGTTGTCTCCTCTCTGCCGTTGTGTCCTCCGGCCTCAAAACCTTCTGCCACAACAGCATCTACTCCCGCTTCCTGACATTTCAATGCAAATCGGCTGCTGGCTACTACGTGGGCAACCTTTATGCCTGCATCATGAAGCCGGGGAGTCCATGTCTTGGGATTACCGGCAGAGGTAAATACGATAGGAACTTTTTCTTCTAAGATTACTTGTATCAGTGCTTCGGAGTAAGGTGAAATCAGTGGGATGTTTACCCCAAAAGGTTTGTCTGTGGCTGCCTTGTATTTCTGGATGTGCTCTCTTAATAGGTCAGGCTTCATAGAACCGGCGCCCAAGAGTCCCAGACCGCCAGCATTGCTTACAGCTGTAGCCAGTTTCCATCCGCTGCACCATACCATTCCGCCAGATATAATCGGGTATTTTATTCCGAATAATTTTGTAATTCTGTTTTCCATTGAACTGATATTGTGTATTAACGATATAAATCTATAATTATTTTTTTCACTGACCGTATTGGTTTTCCAATCATGCAGGAAGAAATAAAATACGGTGCAGTATGCGCGTGCTTTTTGCAAATATATAGATTCTTTTCATTGGTGCAAGTTAGTTAGATATGTTCATTTGTCAGCTTTAGTAGAAACTTTACGGCAGATTCTTTGAGCATCATCGTATTTTTTTATAACTTGCCGCAGTTTTCGGGGGAAACATTGTTTGTTTTCTTGTTGAAAGAATGATAATTATAAACTACTCTTAATTTATTATATAACTTAATAATCAGCTTGTGTGTATAGCTTGATTTTATCTTTGTTTAATACTATGTATCAGAGTCCTAAAAAACTTTTGTTGCGGATGTGGGCAGTTTTAGCTTTGTTTACAGCCGTGTCTTGTCAGAGTGACGACGTAATTCTTTGTGAGAATGGTAAAGCCGTATCACGGATTGTTATTCCTTCCAGTCCTACGGAAGCCGAAAAACATGCTTCTGTTGTCTTGCAGAATTATCTGAAAAAAATAACCGGAGCAGAATTTGCAATTGTTTCTGATGAATCGGCTTCACAGAAAAACGATATTCAGATTGGACACGTAGATCGTCCGGAAATTTCAGGCATAGACTTTCCTGCATTAAAAAATGACGGTTACGTGATTCAAACTAAAAACAACCGGTTGACCATTGCCGGAGGTGCCAACAAAGGAACCATATATGGTGTATATGGCTTTTTGGAAAAATACTTGAACTGCCGTAAGTATAGTTCAAAAGTTTCAGTAGTGCCGGTACAGTTCAATATTGCTCTAAATGATATTGACGTTCAGGAAGTTCCTGTTTTCGAATATAGGGAAGTTTTATATAAAGATGTCTACGATCCTGAATATATGGAATGGCATGGATTGGGCAAACACCAGTCGGATGCATACGGAACAGCCGACTGGGGCTCTTGGTGTCATACTACACTGAGTTTGGTACCTCCTAAAGAATATGGTGCTGCACATCCCGAATATTACAGCATGATTAACGGAAAGAGGCGTTTTGATGCAACAAAACATAATGTTGGCGAAATCTGTTGGTCTAGTGAGGGGGCTTTTAAAGCGGCAGCCCAACATCTTCAGAAAATGATTGCCGATAATCCGGATGCACTTTACTGGTCGGTCAGCCAGCAGGATAATGCCGATTACTGTCGTTGTCCGGTATGCCAGAAAGCTTACGATGAGACCGGAAGTACTCAGGGAACAATTATTCCGTTTATCAACAAAATGGCCCGGGAGTTTCCTGATAAAACAATCTCTACGTTGGCCTATTGGTATTCTACCAGACCTCCTAAAGGCATAAAGGTTGAGAAAAATGTGAATATTATGTTGTGTAATATCGGTAGTCCGCGACATATTCCTATCGAAGAGGGTGATTCCACCTTTACAGCCGACATCAAGGCATGGCATCAGATTCACGATAATTTCATTATTTGGGACTATGTTATTCAATTTGCACATCTTATGGCTCCATTCCCTAACTTAAGAACTTTACAGCCTAATTTGCAGTTCCTGCATAAAAATGGGGTTAAGTCACTCTTCGAACAGGGTAACCGGGAAACAGGTGGTGAGTTTTGTGAGTTGAGAGCGTACCTTATTGCCAAGCTGATGTGGAATCCTTATCAGGACATAGAACCAATTATCGATGATTTCCTCAATGGATATTATGGTCCGGCAGGACAATATATCCGCCAGTATATTGACTTGATGCACGATAAGATGCAGGAAACAAAAGCACAGTTGAGCATCTTTGGACGTCCTTGGGATAACAGAGATACTTTCCTTACGGAAGAACTGTTGAGCCAGTATTACGCTTTGCTGGAAAAGGCAGCCGAGGCTGTAAAAGACTATCCGGAATATCAGTCGCGTGTGGTAATGGTGAAAGCACAGATAGATTATGCCGTTCTGGATATAGCCCGTCAGGAACTTACCGGTAAGCGTGGTGCAATGGAACTGGTAGATGGCAAATGGGTTATAAAGAAAGAAATTAATGACCTGCTGCAGAATACTATGAATATTTGTAACTTGAACGGAGTAACCCGTGTGCACGAGTGGAATACAACTCCGCATGAATACATTACCGAGTATTATAAATATTTGGATGAAAAATCAAAGGTTCAGCCAATAAAGAATGTCCGCTAAGCTGTTGGCTGAATAGGGCTGGTTAAAGCTTTTTTGAAGGTTCAAGAGTGTGTAAATACACTTGTTTGCAGAGGATAGCAAGTAGGTAAGTCTATTGAACAAGTTGAATTTATACGCTCTTGTAATTATAAAATAATAATAAAAATATCCTCTTCCTTGTCTGCTATTTTTATTGTCGGATATTCAGACAGGGAGGAGGATTCTCTTAATTTACATCTTCTATTATATCACAATATCATTTTCTGATGTACGGTTCGACAATGCTTTTCCAAAGCATATATCCCTCACCCAACAGATGTAGTCCATCATTTGTATACTTGACATTCATCTTGCCTTCATCATTGACGAACTTTTCAAACAAATCAATATATTTCAGATTCTCTTCTGAGGCCATTTTCTTTAGACTGCTGTTTATTTCCGGTATCATTTTCCACTTTGAGGTATGTCCATGAAACATGTCTAAATCAGGATTTACAGGAAGTACACTCTGTATCAGAATTTCTGTATCAGGTGATTCTTTCTTTATCTTACTGACTATACGGCGAACACCTTGTGTTATTACTTCTGCATTCTCGCCCTGAGGAACATTGTTGATACCAATCATAAGAAATATCTGAGCCGGTTTACCCTTTAACAGAGTAGAAATTCTGTCGTATACTCCATAAGTGGTATCACCGCTTATACCCCTGTTTTTTACGTTAGGATTATCAAACAGTTCGCCCCACTCACCTCCATCTGTTATACTGTTTCCTACAAATAATATATCATCTGAATCGACCGGTAATTTTTCAAATAAAGTTGCTCTCTGATAATAATATGTAGAATACTTTCGTTGTGGTTCTGAGTTATTGGAATAAGCAGACAGGGTTGCAAATAAGACACTTAAGAGTGTAAATAAAAAAAACTTTTTCATATACATTATTATTAAATTTATGTTATTAATAGAATCACTTATTTTCTTCAGGATTATTTCCGTTAATAATTTCAGCTCTGAATGTTGATGCCGGTAATTTTTCATCATTCACCAGATTTGCTCTTGTAAATGGTTGCCATGCATATCTGACAAACTTTGGATGTGGCACCTTATCGCTGCTTAACAGTAGTTTTCCGTTAGAAACCTTTGCTACAGCCGGATAAAACATGCCATCATATTCGGCAAGCTCAAATCCTGATATTGGTTTACCATCAGAAGAAGACAATCCGTCACCATAATCAAATGATACCTCTACATAGTTCTCTGACATCAATCTTGCTGATTTAAACAATGGACCTGAAGGTTCTATATCACAATTATAACATTTTGCCAAAGCCCATCTTGACAATCTTTCTCCTATAGGCTTTTTGTCTTTGGGATGAACATCGAGAGAATCTCCCTTATCAGACGATACAACCATACCTGTATTAGGCATTTCACTCATGAGTCTTCTCTGACTATCTCTGAACCATGTCCATGAAGGACGATTAAGGCTTGACAACTGTACATAGAAAAACGGCAGTTCTGCTTTGTTAAAATATCCTCGCCAACTGTTCACAAGAAGTTTGAACAACTGTTCATGAGCTTCCATATTATGGGCATTTGATTCACCCTGATACCATATCACTCCTTTAATGTTAAATCTTTGTAAGGGTAAAATACCCGACTCAAACAAATAACAAGGTTCATAAGGATGTCTGTCGAACTTCCTGTCGCTTTTCTTAAGATTCAGCAAAGCGCGTCCACGTGCCCAGTCCTGAACAAAGTCATTATGTTTCCAGTCTTTTAATATTGCAGGAAAATATGATTCAAGATAATTCCTGTCAATCCATGATTCGGTAGTTGAACCTCCAACTGCATTGCATATAAGCCCTATAGGTACGTTTAAACTATCTCTCAATACCCTGCCAAAGTGATATGCTATAGCAGAAAAACTACCAGATGACATAGGGTCACATACCTTCCACTCTGTTTTTCTATAATATTGCAGATGATTTATAGAATCAATAGCATCCAAAGGCCATTCTACTGCATCTGTTTTCCATTTAGCCTGCATATTATAGAGCCTTATACCTTTATTTTGAGATTTTGAGATTTCGGTTTGTGAGTCAATTGTTTGCTTAAGCATAAACTCCATATTCGACTGACCAGAGCATAACCACACTTCTCCTATTGCAATATTCTCAAATTCTATCTTCTTCCTTGAAGTTTTCACAACCATCCTTATACCATCCTTTGCCGACATAGGATTAAAAATAACATTCCAGTTTCCCTGATTGTCTGCTACTGTAGCTTTCTTAATACCATCAAAAACTACAGTAACTTTTTCTCCGACATCTGAAATTCCATGAATCTTAATTGGTTCATTACGCTGGAATACCATATTATCTGAATATATTTCCGGCAATTGCAGTCCACCATAGTTTCCTGTAATAGCAGAATATACTACCTTAGCCAATACCTCAGCACCTTCTTCATTGGGATGTATAGCATCTGGAAACAGATAAGGATAATGGTACAGAGGAGAATAGAAATCTATCAATTCAACTCCCGCAATATCGGCTACAGTCTTTATTTTATTTCTAATTTCATCCTGCCATATTTTAGTTCCGGAAAGAAACCTCGGATGCCTGTCTCCTATAGGTGTAATCTGTGCAATTATGATTCTGCATTTCTTTTTGGAAACAGATCTGAATGAATCTATTAACCGAATATAGTCATTCAAAAAATCATCCCTGAAATTAGGCCAGTTTCTCGGATCTGTGTCATTGACTCCAAGATGTATTACAAAAATATCGGCACCAGATTTTAAAGCATCGTTATATTCTTCTTGCTTGATATATGGTCTATGACCTTTGGATAACAATGTAGCTCCAGGCTTACCGAAGTTATATACCTTATAGTTGCTGCCCAACATGCCTTGCAACTGAGATGGATAGGAATCCTTTTCTCTATCGGATATCCCTGTTCCGTAAGTAATGCTATTACCTACGCAGGCCACTTTAATTGTATCAGAAGCGCTTATACATAAGCTGTAAAAAGCTAATAATAAAACACATAAGTTCTTTATATTCATCATACTATCTTATTTATTCTGTTAAGGGGATGTCTGAAGAGTAAACAATATTCTTTACTTCTTCACCTCAATCTGGTGGAAAAAACTATATTAAACATCCATTTAACCAATCTTGTTTGCTTCATTTTGATTGATTATTGTTCCATACAGGGGGTAATATTTCTTTATCGTTTAACTAGATTTTGAGGTGTACTGAATTTAGTTGACAGGTTAATAATTAAAATCATATCTAGGTTTACACCATTTACATGTTAAGACTATATAAGGTTGTCACAATTGCAAAGTTACACCTAAAAAGGTTCATACCAAATTTTATTTGAAAAAAACTCATCGGTCGGGGAGTGCTCCTTGGTGCTATCCGTTCCCCGACCGATAAGTTTTCTAATAGGAAATAATGCGTGACACAGTTTGTTTTACACTACCTGTAAAAAAGATAAATGGAGCATCTCCCAAGACCATAGCACTGTTGTTTGGCAAGGTGTATCTGTTTATTTATATTCCGGCTTTCTGTATTGTCTTTCCTTTGCATCTATCTGTCGGTTATGCGCTTCCAGGCTTTCCAAGTCCCTCCATTCACCGAGCCATGTATAGATGATACCTCCCACCAGCAGGAGTATCAACACATACCCTGCGGCAATTTTCGTGCGCAGATGTTTCATTTCCACGACCGTATTTTTGATCTTGGGGTCATGCTTCATTTTATTACCATTCTATTAAAGTGCAGCCCACCGACCTCTCTCGGTCAGCGGGCTGCGGTCGTCTGTGCGGTTTGCCGGACACCAATCTCCCGTCTGGCATGGGAGTTTTTATCGTCTATTCGGCGGCTACAATTGTGGCGTCTTTCCACCCGGTCGCGGCCAGGAAACCGTGTCAATGGTTCCAATGGTTCGTGTCGAGGTCGGCATCCCACGCAGGCAGGCAATTGCGTGCGGTGGCAAGCACCACGAGCTTGTTTTGCGGACGGATGCGGATACCTGTGCCCCAGCGGTAGTGGATGCCGGAATGACCGATGATTCCGCCGCAGCATATCATGTGTCTTCCCAGGATGGGGGTTGCCGATACGCTGCTGTCGCCGATGTTCAGTCTAAACAGATACACCCAGTCGTCGGCACCCCGCAGGACAGGTGCCACCATATAGACAGCCTCGTCGTTGCCATCGGTAGCCAGCCCCATTCCCTGACAATCTATTGTACGTTCCTCTTCCCGGGTAGAGCCGTTGTCTTCCAATTCCTTTATCTTCACATCTTTCAGCGAGAAACTTCCCACTTTATTGAAACTGATGTTGGCGAAGTTCTTCTTGAGCATCTCTTCGTCCACCTCGGCGCGGTACACATGATACACCTCATTGGCGCCTACTGCCATGATGTAATAACGCTTCCCATTGCTCTGATAGTCGGTGACGCCCAGGCATCCGGCGCGGTGGGTAAAGTTTATTTTCTTGATGTGCTGGTTTTCGATGTAACTCGCTGTGCCCATCGGAGTCAGGTTCATCAGGTCGTAAATCAGGATGGAGCTTCCACCATCTTTGTTTTCGCATGGCACGAAGAGGTACTGTCCCACGCACTGCACGCCTGCCAAAATAGCAGTTTCGTATGCAGGCATTCTAAACAAGGTACTGTCCCACGCACTGCACGCCTGCCGGATGATTGTATCCTTTCGGTGTGCGTATCACGGTTTCTTTGGTGCAGTCCATGCCGTTGGCTATCATGATGTAGCCGTAGTCGCCCGCTGTGTGGTGGGTGAAGATGTAATACATCGTGTTGTCACGCTGGTACTGGGTATAACCTTGTATATGCTCTATACCGATGTTGGCGAAATATTTGATGTGCTCAAATCTTTCCTTGGCTCCTTCTTTCGGCAAATCCCTGAATGCCTTCTCCATGCCATACACCCGGTATGCATAAAGGTCTTTTTCATTCTTGTCCATAATCGCTACTTTTTAAAAAGTTAATACCATAAAGGTCCGTCTTCGTTTTCGCAAACTCCCTTCCGGTGCGGGGAAACGAGGAAAGTGAATATGCTTTTCCAGATGCCAATCTCCCGCCCGGCATGGGAGTTTTTATCTGCTTATTGTTCTTTCACTTCAATCTTACTGAACTGTTTCCATTTGTTATTTGCTGCAAATGCAGTTTTCATTTCTTCGGATGCAACAAGAAGCGTAACTTGGTCGAAGTTGCTGAACTCCGAGAGAAAGTCTCCACGTTCCCCTTGAACAGGTATGCTTGTACAACCGCTGAAATCTAATTCTCTTAACGTAGTACAGCCTGAGAAATGGGCAGAATAATTGAATTTCGTGACACCTCCCATATAGATGGTTTCCAACTTCACACAGCCTCTAAATGCTTCAGCGCCGATAGTCTTCAAACTATTAGGCAAGATGACCGAAACCAGTTCTGAACAGTTCGAGAAGCAATAATTACCAAGTTCGGTCACGCCTTCCGGCAGGATGATGGAACGTAGTCCTGTCGTTTTGTCTATTCTTCCACTGAAAGCTGGAGCATTGGGAAGGCTGGCTCCGCTAAGGTCGAGGTCAAGATTGGCGCCGGCTCCGGGACCATCCGATTTTAGATACAACCTAAGCACTTTAACATCGTCACTGTTCATCGGCCCGCTGATTGCCAATTCGCTGCCGCCATTCAAGGCACTGGTGATGAAGGCTGCGGTCAGCTTTCCGGCTTCCGGCAGCGTGATGGTATGGTTGGTGGCATCCACGCCTACGCCGAAGGTTTCTTCTGCCCCTTCCCAGTCCGTGTTCATGGATACGGAGAACGACTGTCTGGCTTGGTCGTCCAAATCGGGGAAGTGTCCGGTAAAGACGGTACGGTAGTTCGCCTTGAACGGTACGTTGGTCAATTGAGTGGTGAAAGGTTCTTCTTCAAATCCTTTCGGGGAATACGACAGCTCGACACCGTCTGCCGTCACCCCGTTTGCCGGGACAAGCAGGTAGGCGGAAAGCAGGTCGCCACTGTTGGCATCGGCTGCTGCTGTGTGGGACAGGCTTATCGTTTTCGAGCTACCTGCCGCTTCCGTGTAAGTGTTTGTTTTCAGATTGTACGAGTAGCCGGGGCAGGTGAGGCTGATGCCTATGTTGTCGCCGTCGGCCAGCGTTCCGATCTCTTTTACCACCATCTTTGCCACAACGTGATTCAGCGTGACGTTTGCGACATTCAAGGAGGGCGTGAAGTCCGTCAGCCGGGCACTGAAGGCGATGGCTTTTTCCATGTCGGCATCGGCGTTGTATGTGATGTCGGCAAGGTCGGCCACGTTGTAATCGTTGTCGTCTGCCCAGAAGTAGCAATCGTATAGCTCGGTGGTTTCCAGTTCGAGGGTGAAGGTGAAGCCTCCGTTTTCGAGGTTGGTTATTACCTGCCTCTTATCCATCAGCTTTCCGCTCTTGTCATACACTTCCATGATGGCACGGGAGGGTTTAACATCATTATTGTCGTTCACGGCACGGGTGTTCAGTCCGTAATCCAGCTGTGCCGTAAAGGTTACGGTCTTTCGTCCGTTGTCGGTTTGCGACAGCTCTTCGCTTTGGCTGCACGATGCCAGTGCCAACAAGAGGCCTAGCATTCCAATATATATTCTATTCTTCATTGTCTTCAGTTATTTCTGTGATTATACTATTCCGTTGTGAGTGAAGAAGGTTCTTCGTAGATGATTTCCTTGAAGGTTTTACCGCCCCATGTCTTACCGTCAGCTTCTACTTTGGGAGTTGCCTCACTGTCACTGCCCGGATTCTTGTCCGGATTGAGGTAAAGGGTGCTGTTCGAGCTGATTTGATAATCCCAAAAAGAGTCCAGAGTGATGTTCCCTGCGGCGGTCAGCTTTAAGGTACAGGTCCTTGAATCTTCGCTGGTACTCAAACTATAATTCACAAAGTGAGCCAATATTTCCTTTGCGCAGGGCAGATTGATCGTTGCCAATTCAGTACACATATTTGCAGCATAACCACGCATTGTTTCTACACCGCCTCCGTCAAGGGTAACGATAGCGGATTTATAGAATGTGGAACTACGAATAGTCTTACAGCTTTCAGGCAATTTGATGGTTTGCAATGTGGTGAATGTGCTTGCTGGGTCTAATTCATCCTTCGGGTTCGAGATGCTTGTCAGTCCGGTGGTGCCGCTCAGGTCGAGAGTGGTCAGCGGAACATCTCCGGCATAAGTGGCGAGCAAGTGGAAATCTTTTTCGCCTATCGTTCCGGTGATGGCCAAGGCTCCCGATGTTCCTTCCAGTGCTTCCGTTACTTCTTCGGTGGTAAGGGTGCCCGCTACATTCACATTGATACTGCCGGATTTAACCACGTTGGGTTTGATATTCTGGGGTTGGTCGTCAGCCCACTGTTCGTCTATCACGGCCTTGAACACTTGGTTCACACCCGTATAAAGCTGGGCAAGGTCGCCGGTAATCACGGTGCGGAAGTTCCGTTTCAGCGGTACGCTGGGTACTTCCAGGATCTTTGTTCCCAATTTAGAATCCTTTTTGGTGTAAGAGAGGGTAACGGTCACTTGTTCGGCATTCTCATCACCGGGCACGAGGGCATAGGCGGAGAAGAGTGTACCCAATTGCTTGCCGTCGGTAATCTCTATGGCATCATTGCCCAATGCGATGGTTTCGGCATCCACAGCTTCATACTTTTCCGTCAGCGCGTTGTAGGTATGCTTGGGCACGGAAAGGCTAACGCCTGTCTTGTCGCCTACGGTCAAGGGCATACTTTGATTCAACACCAGTTTGGCTACGGCGTGGGGCAGGGTGACAGCCGTATTCGTGCCGTCCGGTGTCAGTTCTACCTTTCCGCTGAAAGCGATGCCGGGTGTCGTTCCGGGAGTAACGGTAGTCAGATTCGTGGTGGTATATGCATTTTCGCCTTCATCTGCCCAGAATACGAAGGTGTATTCCTGCGTCTTGTCCAGCCGGTCGGTGGTGAAGGTGAAAGTACCATCGGACGAAGTCTGTACATACTGCTTGTCGCCTTGCAGTACTCCTGCGGCATTATACACTTCCAACAGGCAGCGCGTGGGTATGTTGTCCGTAGCGTCTGCGGAGCGGGTATTGACCCGTCCGTCCATGCTGACGGTGAACACGGCGATTGTTTCTCGTTCCGTTCTGATGTCTGTCAGCTCGTTTTGGCTGCACGATGCCAGCATTGCGGCGATGCCCAGCATCCAAAGATTGTTTTTCTTGTTCATCTTTCCTGGATTAATTATTTATAATAAAGTTGTTTTTTTCTTTTGTCATGGTTGTTCTCCCGGCGGTCAGAAACGGATGATGATGTCGTCCTCCCATTCCGTATCTATCTGGACACCTCCCCCGGCATGACCGCTGGAGAGAAAGTTGCCTTTTACGGTGGTCAGCTGTCCGCGGCGGTAGGGGATCCGCACGTTGCCGGTGGCGGTTACAGTGCTTCCCGTGCGGTCGGTTATCTTCACGGTGGCTGTGACGAACGATTCTGTTCCGTTGGTCAGTACCCAGTCGCTGCCTGCTTGCAGGGCGGTGGTGGTATCGAAGCCTTCGGCATCCGTCAGGCATCCGGTGTAGGCGATGCCCGTGTAGGAATCGTTGGGCTTGCCCGTCACTGCATTGAAGGAGGCAGGGAAGTAGTTTTCGTATTGCACTGTTACGGTGAGTTCGTCCACCGGAGGAAACTTAGTTTCATCTGTGGCTCTCAGTTTATTATATTCTTCCACATCGGTGGCAATGAGGCGGTACTTTGCCAGTGGGCGTTGCAACTGCACATCCACTGTCCGGTCTCCGGCAGAGAGGTCGATAGCCGTGTGGCAGGCGTATGCGGCATCCTTGGCATCGGTGTTGGCGGTGTATGCCGGTTCGGTCGTGAGGGTTATCGCTCTCAGATTCCCTGTATTATAATAGGTGTATTCTTGAGGAGAGCTTGTCGGGGCATAGTCCGTCCAAAGGCGCAGGTCGTAGCTATTTGGGGTGGCTTCCAGATCCACGAGGTAAGTTCCGTTGGCTTGCAGTGCGGGGGTGACGGCTTTGTGAAGCATCACGTTGTCCGTACCCGCCTTGCAGAGTTCCGCCACGCAGCGCAGGGTGTAGCCCGTTTCGGCGGCACGGCTCTTCTTTACGGGGGTGTAGTCCGGCAGGTGCGGTTCAGGCAGGGTAAGCAACAGGTTCAGTTTGGGTAGGCGCACGCCGTCGGTGCCGTCTTGCAGGCGGATTGTGATGCGTGCCACTTCACCCTCTATCACCTCCACGGAACCAATGCCTGTCAACAGTTCGGGATACAGGTGGGCAACGCTTTTCAGCCACTCTGCAAACTCGGGCAGGGTGATGTCCGACAGGCTTTCGACGGCACGGGTGGATGGGGGCATGAAGTCCGCTCCCGTGTTGAACACCGCCACGGCGGTATAGATGCTCGGAGTGAGGTATGAGATGTACAACGCCGCCTTCTGTGGGTTGTCGAAATACTCATGGTGGGCAAGCCGTTCCGAAGCGTCAAAGACGAAGAAATGCACGTCTTCCGCTGTCCCGCCTTCGGTCTCCAGCCCGATGACAAGTCCGCCCCTTCCGTCGGGAACGGGGTATTCGTTTTCGTGTGCGTCCTTGTCGCAGGCGGAGAATCCCAACAGCAGGACGAGCGCACACATTACCATATAAGTATATTTCTGTTTCATTACCACGGTTGTTCCTCCTTTCCTTGTTGTTCAGTTGTGGCGCAGCGGGCTTTACGGCGGTCCGGCTCATTGTAGTCGATGCCACCGCCTTGTGTTCGTATGCGTTCTGCCGCGATGCCGTGTCCTATAAGCCAAATCTTCACGGCTTCGGCTCGACGGAGGGAGATGCGGTCGTTCACCGCACGGCTTCCTGTCCTGTCGCACCAACCGGTGACAAGTATCAGCACGTCGGGATGGGCTTGCAGCAGCTTCTTGATTTCTTCCAGCTTCGCCGTCTCGTCTGGAGCGATGTCCGTGCGGTTGAAGGCGAAATAGGCGGTGGGAAAAACCAAGCGGGCTTCCTCTTCTGTTTCCACGGCGATGATCTCCGTTTCAATTTTGTTCTCTGTCTGCTGCTCTGGCCACACGGGTGTTTGGAGTATCAACGTATCGGGCACATTGTCTTCGGGACATACCGTCACTCCAGCATGTGTTTCCGTGCTTTCGACCGGTCTCACAAGTGCTTCGGGTACTGCACGCTGCATCGACTTTTGCCTGCGGGCACCGCCCTTGCCGAACATCCATCCGATTCTTACGCCGCTCTCCCAAATATAGTTGGCTGTGTGTAGATGCTCAGGAATGCCATCCATGCGGCTGCCCGACAACCAAGTGATGTCGGAATATATGCCTATTTTCAGGTTCTTCGTCAGCGCATAGCTCGTCTGTAGGTTTCCACCCACACCGAGATGCCAATTAGTTGTGCCTTTCCGCACTTCCGTGTCTTCCACAATTGTTTTTAGGATAGCTCTCGTGCCTGCGGCGGCAAGTTCCGGTGAGAGTTCCAGTGTCCAGCGGCTCTGCCTTGTCCGGTGGAAGAACCCGAGCAGGTTCACATTGAGCCGAACCCCGTAACGCTGCATGTCGACGGAGCTTTTCAAGCCGGCATAGTTCCAGCCTTCCATGTCCGCTACCGGAGCATAATAGCGTGTACCGTCCGCTCCCAGCCAGTAGCCGGAAGCCGCACAGCATTCCCTTGCCGAAAGCGCGGTTTTGCCCCATTTCATCGACAATTCCGCAGAAAGCACGGGATTTAAGCGGTAGCCGCCGTATATACCGATGGCATATCCGATTCTTGTCTTGTCCGCCCCAAAGGAGCTGAACGTACTTATGCCGAAGGGCATTCCGCCCTCTAAACCCACGTACCACCCCGTGGCAGAGGACGGATTATCTGCCTCCTGACGTTCCATTGCTTCTTGTGCCCGCAATCCTTGCAAGGCTGCGCCCCACAGCACCAACACTGTTATGACAATTCTCTTTCTGTCCATATATTTCTATCCGTTTTTGTTAGCACTTAATGTACGACCTTTTTCCCGTGCGCCTGTCACTTTCCAAACATTCCTTCCTGAAAAGCTCGTCTGCCGCCTTGTCTGCGATTCCGCTATCGGCAGTGATGCTGCTGGCGAGGAAGGAAACTCCAGTAAACATGAGAAGCCAACTGAACGGAGCCTGTGCCAGCTCTCCCGGATAGCCGTAATTGTGCCCACGCTCCAAATAGCCCACATCAGGGCGCATCCATCGGGGCATCCATGCGGTGTTCCCGTAGGTGGAACTTAACGGGGAGATGGCGATTCCCGCCACAATGAGGGCGATGCCTCCGGTTACTATGTATAATAAGGTATTCGCGTCCATATTCCTTTTACATTTATAGGGTCTGGCAGTCGGGAAATACGGACACGAAAAGGCGAAGACTCCGAAAAAAAAGAAGCCTTCTGTCTTTGTCAAATCGTTGAAAATATGTAAATTGACGCGCGAGGAATCCGAAGTTATAGGCCGCGCAATGTGTGTGTACACAAAATCCCGGAACAGCCAAATTATTCGGCACATATTTCACTTCCGCCAAGATTTTTCTTGCCGGGAGCGTTGCCGTTGCGGATGATATGTCGTACTTCGGTCTGTCCATTGCACACATCTGAATGTCATTGATGCATACAAAATTACTAAAAAGAGGGCACAGCACAGCGGCAGATCCGACCTTTCGTTTTTCAAATTTTCAAGAAATCGTATGTCATATTTTCAAATTTGAAAATATGACATACAAATTTTCAAAACAACAGTTGCAAACACTTGTTATTCAGTTATTTTGCTATTTATGTCCTGCTACGACAAATTTTCCGCTTCGTATGCCGTTTTCGCCCTATAATAGGTGTTCATGGAGCCGAATCCGCTGTGTTGCACTATTTCCACCAGCTTCGCATCCGGATGTTCGGCGGCATAACGGACCGTATGTTCCATCCGAAGGGTATTCAGATACACGCTCAGCGAACCGAACCGCCGGGCGAAGACCTCGCTCAGGTAGGAGCGGTTGATGTTCAGCATTTTCTCCAGATTCCCCTGCTTCAGGTTCGGGTCGAGGTATAGCTTACCACTTTCCACGATTTTCCTTATCTGCCGTTCCATACTGTCAAGTTGCGCTTCCGAGAGTGAACATTTCCTGTCCCCTTTTCGGGAGGGGCGATCCGGCACGGCTTCCGGTTGACGGGCAGTTTGCACCACACCGGTTTTCGGGCTTGCGGCCAATGTCAGCCGGCTTTTTTCCCATTGCGGGTGCAGTATCGTCACCAATATGCCCATTCCCGCCACCGTGATGCTTCCGGCAATGCAGAGATGCCACAACGGGCCGTTCGTAACGAACACGCCCCAGGCAATAGCAAGCATGGCGGGAGGAATCCAGAAAATGCCCAAGGCAAAACGCTTCGGAAAAGAATCATTGTCGCGGCACTCTGCCTGCCGGTCCTGTATGGCCTTATGGTACACCTGCAAGACAACATGCAGCATATAGGCGGCAAGGAACATGCCGAGCGTCCCTATTCCATACAGGACAGAGTTATGGAACGACGGCTCGTCGCTTCCAACGCAGGCGTACCCGAACAAAACCGACAGTAGCAATGCAGGCAGTCCCCCTACCATGACAAGGCGCAGGTTCCGCCTTCGGTCTGCCACTTCGTTGAAAAAGAACTTTCTGAAAGCCAGTGAAGCGGCCACCGGAATGTACAGGATCCAAAAACTGCGGGCATAAAGCCATGTATCGGAGGTATCCAACGGATGGACCACACAAGGCAAAAGCAGCAGTACGGAAAAATAGGCGGCAGCGGCCTCATTTCGGGCAGGATAAAGTTCGGCGACATCCTTGCCGGAGAATCTCCATAGGTTGCAGCGTCTCAGCACGCCGCAAAACAGGAATACCAAAAGGAGGGCGGCATATGCCACCCTTACATATATATCTTCATTCATTGTCTCTCGGATATTAAAAACTATTGCAAATTTAGTCATTTTCCGTGAGAATAAGGATAATCGCACCTATTATGTATGCAACTTCGTTTTCGGCCTTTATGGTACACATTCGCTGTTAAATATCCCAATATGTCAAAGAACACTTGTCTTCTACTTTATTAAAGTTGTTTCAACCTCACAGACATGGAAATAAAGAAATTTCCGGTCATTCTTCCATACTGAATTTTCGGAAATTGATTTTTTTCGTTTGGATAAAAAAAGACGGCTGCCATTTGTGGCAACCGTCAGATATTCAAAACTTCATCCCTTTTGGGCTGTGCCCGTCATTGGTGCGTATTCCCGGACGGGCGATGATGACGTGGTTGGAAAGAGGGCGCGGCAAAGTTTCCGCACTTGTCTGCATAGTACTGCGTATCTGTGGTGACCGATCCTGTTGTAGGGGTTTTTGCCCTTCATTTTCCTTTTCTGATGTTTCCGGTGTAGGCGGCGCAAGCTCCAGCTGTATCTTGCGGTCAAGCGCTGCAAGCTCGGACTTCAACTGTTTCAGTTCGTCCTCCTTCTTCCACACCTTGCCCGCTATCTCCTGCAACATTCTGTCGCATCGGTCGTTTTCGTTTCGGGTGCTTAAAAAGGTAGGGATTAGGGAATGCAAGGTTTTTCGAGAAAATACTACCCGAAGGGCTGGAGATTTTCCCAGAAAACAGGAGGCTTGACCTTGCTTTCCCGTATAATCGCAACGCGCAGAAGGATAATGCAGCAGATAACTAACTAAATCGTAACCTATTACTATCATGAGCAATTAACATACGCTCATTCCCAGTAAAATACACTCTTTTTGTAACTTCATTATATGAAGATACGAAAAAAGGCTTCCAAATGGAAGCCTTTTTCTTGGTGATCCGCCTGGGGCGGAAAGTAATTTGTTAGTTCAGTATCATTCATATTTCTTTCATTAAGTGTTTGGTTGTTTTCTTTCAGAATATTTTCGAGTCTTGTCCTCCACCCAATGCGCAATAAAGGCTGATTATACTTTGTATTTCACTGAAGTGATTGGCAGTCTGTGTGAGTTGTGCGCTAAGTAGCTTTTGTCTGGCAGTAAGTACTTCCAGATAAGTAGTTGTACCATGTTCCATAAGTAAGGAAGTGCTTTTTACAGCATTTTGTAGAGATATAACTTGTCTGTCCAGCAACTGTTTTTTATTTCGGCTTGTTTGCCAGGCAGTCAGCGCATCATTTACTTCGCTACCCGCATTCAGCAAAGTCTGCTGGAAAGCAAGTGAGGCCTCTTCTTGTTGAGCTTTGCTTATTTTAAGCTGTCCAATCAGTTGTCCGCGTGCAAAGAGCGGTTGTGTCAGTGACCCTACCGCTGAAGCCAGGAATTTACCTGGATTGGCAATTATAGCTCCGGCTGAATTGGTCCATCCTGCACTTCCACTCAATGTAATGGAGGGATAGAAAGCTGACCGTGCCGTATTGGTAGCATAAAAGGCTGATTCCAATGACCGTTCAGCCATCCGGACATCAGGACGGTTGGCAAGTATCTGTATGGGGATGCCTACAGACAATTCGGTTGGCATCTGCACTTCAGATAATGAGTTTCTTTCGTAGGTTCGAGGCGTTTCGGCCAGTAGCAGTGCAAAACTGTTTTCTGTTTGGCTGATTTGTTTCTTCAAATCAAGTACGGAGGTCTGTACTTCGTAACAGGCAGCTTCCATTTGTGAAACGGCTGCTTCGTCAGTCATTCCTGCGTTCATCAAGGCACGGGTAGAGTGGACTGTTTCTTCCCATGACAGAGCCATTTCCTGTGCAAAAGCCAGTTGTTCATCAAGCATTAGCAATGTATAGTAAGTGTTGGCAATGCTGGCAATGAGTTGTGTGCGTACAGCCTGTTTGTAATCCTGACTTTGAGCATAGAGAGCCTGTGCCTGTCGTTTACTGTTGCGCATTTTTCCGAAGATGTCTAATTCCCAGCTGGCGGTAACGGGTAGTGAATAAGTTTGTGTGGCTTTTCTACTATCGAAACTGCTGACAGTTCCTTGCGGGGCTAGTGCAAACGAAGGCAAAAATGCAAGTTTGGATGAAAGCAGGGTAGCTTCAGCCTCTTCAATGCGGAGCTGAGCGGACAAGTAGTCCGTGTTATTCTGTAACCCCTGTTCGATGTAAGCTTGCAGTAATGGGTCAGTGAAAAGCTCGTGCCAGTTAGTGTCGCCGAAGTTGGTAGTATCTTCGGCAATGAATGCTTCCCCATACAGATTGTCGGGTACGCTTTCGGTTGGCTTGTATTTTGTGTATATGCCACAGCTGCTCAACAGAACAGCTGTGGTTGACAATAAGATTAATTTCTTCATATGTATTGACAGATTGTTTTTTAAGAATTATTTATCCTCCTCATTTAATACACTACGTTCTGCCAGACTTTTTTTACGCTCTAACAGTATTTGTGCATCGGCTTCCAACTCCTGGTGTGGACGGATTTTCTCTTGCATATATTCGAAAATGATATAGAATACCGGTACCACGAATAACAATGCAAGGGTTCCGATGAGCATGCCGCCTACTACGGTAGTACCTAACGATGAATTACCGTTGGCACCAGCGCCACTGGAGAACATCAATGGAATCATACCGAAAATCATGGTTAGCACTGTCATCAGGATAGGTCGGAAACGTACCTGGGCAGCTGCATAAGCTGACTCGATAAGTCCCATACCTTTACGTCGGCGTTCGATGGCAAATTCTGTAATCAAGATTGCCGTTTTAGCCAGTAGTCCGATAAGCATAATCATACCGGTTTGCATGTAGATGTTGTTTTCCAGCCCGAAGAGTTTGGCGAACAGGAATGAACCGAACATGCCGAAAGGTACTGAAAGAATGACGGCAAACGGTATTAAGAAGCTTTCGTATAGGCAAACTAAAATTAAGTAAATCAAGAAGATACAAATGCCGTAGATAAATACAGTCTGAAATTGGCTGGTATTGGCTTCTTCACGTGAAATACCACCGTATTCATAGTCGTAACCTGAAGGCAACATCTGTTCGGCTACTTCGGCAATAGCCTTCTGTACCTCACCGGTAGAATAACCATCTGCCACATTCACGTTGACAGAGATAGAACTGAACAGGTTGAAACGGTCCTTGATTTCGGCACCTTCGGTTTGGGTCAGTGTGACGAACTGGCTGAGAGGAGCCATTTCCGTACCGTTGCGCACAAACATATTACTCAGATCCATTTGGTTCAGACGATATTTTGGATCAGCCTGAAGCATCACACGGTACATCTTGCCAAACTTGTTGTAATTAGAAATATACGAACCACCGCAATAGCTGCCTAATACGCTCAGTACTTCGTTCGGTGAAATACCGGCACGCATACACTTGGCAGCGTCTACATCTACCGAAATCTGTGGGAAGTTTTCGGTATAGGTTGTATAAGCCATTGCAACCTCCGGACGCTGGTTCAGTGCACCGAGATATTGCAGTACGGTATGATAGAAAGTGGTCATGTCGCCGCCTGTCTTGTCCTGCATGTTCAATTCTACCGAGTTGCCCATACCATAGCCCGGAATCATAGGTGTCTGGAAACAGAATATTTGTGCATCCTTTATCTGTGCAAACTGAGCATTTAGTCGGCCCATAACGGCTTCTGCCGAATGTTCACTTCCCTTACGCTCGCTCCAGTCCTTCAAGCGGACAATAATCATACCGTAGGAAGTTCCTTGACCAGACAGGAATCCATAACCGGCTACACGTTGGTAATGGGCCACTTCAGGAGTGTTGGTCAGAATAGCATCTACTTTGTCTAATACTTGGGTGGTCTCTTTCAAGGTACTGCCTGGAGCCGCACTTACATTAGCCATGATTACACCTTGATCTTCCTGTGGCACAAGTCCTGTTTTTGTGGTGTTCATAAAGAATACCAACAGTACAATAGCGGCAGCCAAAGCTGTCCAGCACATCCAACGATGGTGTATAGCAAACATTACACCTTTCTTGTATTTGCCCAACAAAGCTGTATAAGAAGCATTGTAAGCGGCACGAACACGACCATTGATGCTCTTGGCACTCTTGGTACCCGAAGCCGGACGCATCAGTAAGGCGCACAATGCCGGACACAGTGTCAGGGCACATATCATAGAAAGACCTACGGAAGTGGCCATGGTGATACCGAACTGTGTATAGAAAATACCGGACGTACCGCCCATGAAAGTTACAGGGATAAACACAGCCATAAACACACAGGTACAGGAGATGATGGCCATTGTTACGTCCCCCATTGCATCTTTGGTAGCAAGGTATGGCGACTTGTAGCCGGAGTCGAATTTTTCCTGTACAGCTTCTACCACTACGATGGCATCATCTACAACAGTACCGATGGCCAGTACCAAGGCAAACATCGTCAAGATGTTCAGACTGAAACCAGCCGCAATCAGACAGGCAAATGTACCTACTAGTGAAACAATGATAGAGATTGATGGAATGAGTGTACTCTTGAAATCCTGTAAGAAGAAATACACTACCAGAATAACCAGAATTATAGCGATAATCAAAGTCTCTACAATGCTGTAAATGGAGGCGTACAGAAAGTCATTGGAACTCATCAGGTTGACAAATTCCAAACCTTCAGGCAAGTCTTTCGACAGCCTGTCAAGCAGGGCGGTGATTTCGGCATTTACGGTTGTAGCGTTCGAGCCTGCCGTCTGGAAAGCCATAAAAGCAATGGCCGTTTTACCGTCCATCTCACCTTCATAGCTATAACTTAAAGCACCTAATTCTACTTCGGCTACATCTTTTAGGCGGAGGATGGAACCGTCTTCTTGTGCACGGACTACTATGTTCTCAAAGTCTGACACTTCTTTCAGACGTCCCCGGTATTTCATTGTAAGCTGATATACATTATTTGAATTTTCACCTAAGGTACCGGTCGGTGCTTCCAAATTCTGCATAGCCAATACGGCACTGATGTCCGATGGAACCAGACCGTATTGTGCCATGCGGTCAGGTTTCATCCAGATTCGGATACTATAAGGGGCATTCATTGCCATCACATCGCCTACACCGGCAATACGTTTGATTTGTGGCACAACGTTAATGTCGAGGTAATTGCCTATGAATGCCTGGTCATAACGTCCGTTGGTGCAGACCAATGAATTGATTTGCAGAAAACTGGTTTGTCGTTTCATAGTTGTCACACCAATTTTCGTCACCTCGGCAGGTAATAATCCCTGTGCCTGCGTCACACGGTTCTGTACATTCACTGCCGCCATATCAGGGTCGGTGCCTTGCTTGAAGTAAACCTGTATGGTAGCTGAACCGTTATTGGTAGCCGTAGAGGTCATGTAAATCATATTCTCCACACCGTTAATACTTTCCTCCAACGGCATGATAACACCGTTCATCACGGCATCTGCATCGGCACCTGTATAATTGGCTGCTACGTATACTGTCGGTGGAGCGATATCAGGATATTGCTCTACAGGTAATGTAAAGAGCGAGATAAGCCCTATGACAAAAATCAGGACGGAGATGGATATAGCCATTGCCGGCCGTTTGATAAATACGTTTCCTTTAATCATAATGTTTGTTGTTTGTGGAGTTAAGAAATACTTTCTGTTACTCCCTTTATGGTTACTGCATGTTTTCTGATGATTAAACTTGAATTACTATTTTATTTGTATTCCTTCTCTCAGTAATCCGGCTCCTTTCGCTACAATCTCTTCACCCGGTTTCAGCCCATCCATTACAACAAATTCACGGCCATTGTTTATTGGAGCTACAGAAACCAGTGTAGAAGTGGTTTTTCCATCTACAACTTTGTATACCAGATATTTATTCTGCATTTGTACTGCGGCTCCCTGAGGAATTATGATGCAGTCTTTATAAATGCTTGGAATAGAAATAGTACCTGAAGCCCCACTGTGTAACAAGCGTGCTTCATTTGGGAAAGCTGCACGTGCAATGACCGTGCCTGTCTGGCGGTCGATGACACCACTGATGGATTCAATTTTTCCCTTCTTTCCATATATGGAATTGTCGTTCAGTGTCAGTGTCACTTCGGGCATATTTTTTAGGGCTTCATCCATCGAGCCATATTGACGGGTAAGTGAAAGCAGTTGGTTTTCGGTCATGGAAAAATAGACGTACATTGTACTGTTGTCGCTGACTGTAGTAAGGGGTTGTGCCATAGCCGAGCTAACCAGAGCACCTACGCGATATGGTAAAGCACCCACAACACCATCGCTTGGACTTTTTACTTCAGTATACGATAGATTGTTTCTGGCATTCATTTCTTGTGCTTCTGCTTGTGATAGTTGTGCTTTGGCTGTAAGATAATTGTTTTCGGATGTTTTCAGACTGAATTCTGATACAACTTTCTGTGCATACAACTCTTTTTGGCTATCGTAGTTCAGTTTGGCGGTGGCTAAAGATGCACGGGCTGTTTCCACGTTAGCTTTGGCTGTTTTCAGAGCAGCTTTATAAGGTACTTGATCAATGACGAACAGCAACTGTCCCCGGCGTACAACTTCTCCTTCGGTTACGCAGAGACGAACAACGGTACCTGATACTTGTGGATAGATGTCAATATCCTGTTGCCCGCGTATGCTGGCAGAATAAGAGGTAGAGAGTTCCTTGTCGGCGGTGGTCACTGTCATGGTTTCATAAGAAGAGGATTGTACTGCAGCATCTGGTGTTTGTTTGCACGACGCCAGTCCTAAAACTGTACAACCGGCGAGGGTTATCAGTTGTTTTGGGGTAATTTGTACTTTTTTCATATTCAGATTATTTGCACGTTATAAAGCAAAGATAGGAGAATGAAACAAGTCAAGCTTTATCCGAATTTCTGTATCAATGTCCTATATTCCTTAAAACTAGAATTTTTATGGAAAAATGTAGAAAAAAACTAACGAATAGTTTTTTTGTAAAATAGGACAGCTTATATATTCCAATATTTCTCACCTTTGTAAGTGGAGAATAGGACATTCATTCTAAAAACTAAATTCGTCAAAGGTTTAGCATTTTGATGCTTGCATTATTAGAAGGTAGAATTTATGAAATTTTTGTCTTATTATTTTCACTGTATAAATTTTGATGCATATGTATACGAAAGAAGAAACGATTATTATTGTCGGCATCGATGATTTGAAAAAGCATAAAGAAGAAACTGGCGAAGAGTATCTTGATTACGTAGATGATAATGTAGTGGTAGCTAGAAATATGGAGAAACTGCCTTATTCCAATCAAATGATACGGTTAAACTTGTTTATTATCGTAGTTTGTATTGAAGGAAAGATTCAATTGAATATTAATGGAAAAGAATATCGTTTGCAGGAGGGGGAGATTTTTGTTTGTTTGCCTACGATGATTATGAGTAATGTGTTGCTCAGTCCTCAGCATAAGGTTAGTCTGATAGGTTTTTCTATCAAATTTCTGCAGCAGACAGTAAAACGTGGAAAAGCTACAGAAAAGGCAATGCATTATCTTTACAGGAATCCGGTATTTGCTAAGGTTTCGGATAGAAAAACGAAGGACAGCCATAATTTTAATTTGTATTACCAGTTAATTATGGATAAAATCAGTAATTCTTCTTATTTATACCGGCAGGAAATTTTAGGATGTCTTTTTTCTGCTTTGTTTCATGAAATGCTGGAGAGTATTCAGAAACATTCTGATGATACAGAAAAGGCTAGTATGGAAATTAACCGGAATAAGCATATCTTTAGAGATTTTATGGAAGAACTCACATCCGATGGAGGAAAGCACCGTTCTGTAAGTTATTATGCTGATAAACTGTGTTATTCTGCCAAGTATATTTCTGCGGCTATTAAAGAGGTCAGTGGGCGTACACCTACAGAGTGGATTAATGATTATGCTATTGAGCAGATAAAGCATCAATTGGAGCACTCAGACAAGGCTATCAAAGAAATTGCTGAAATGTTTAATTTTCCTAACCAGTCTTTTTTTGGTAGGTATGTAAAGACGCATTTGGGTATGCCTCCTGCTCATTATCGTACTTATTCCAATAATAAAGAGCAGTTGGATGTGTAGATTTTATTTTTTTTATTCAGATTCCATTATGCAAAATGCAGAAAATTAACGAAATAGAATCCAGGTCGGTGGACTTGTTTTTAAGTAGAAATCAAGTCCACCTATTTCATCTCCCATAAGATACTGTATTCTGTTTCAATTTGCGGAATAAAAAAAAGTTGCTGATAATTAATCATTATTAGTGGCTTTCATTGTGTACCAGATAAGCTTAAATCCTCTTATTGTAAGAGGAAAACATAAATTTATTCATGTATTTGAAATGAATCTCATTTTGGATATATACGAAAAAAGGCTTCCATTTGGAAGCCTTTTTTTTGGTGATCCGCCTGGGGCTCGAACCCAGGACCCCAACATTAAAAGTGTTGTGCTCTACCTGCTGAGCTAGCGAATCAAACCTTTAATCTTGCAGTCATTTCCTGATTGCGAGTGCAAAGGTAGTACTTTTTTCGAAACCTGCAAAATTTTGCAGATAATTTTTTTATTGTTTTTGAAGGAGTGTTTTGTTATCCCTTGTATAACAGTAGGTTATGCTCTTTATTTTTTTTATGGATACTACGGAGTTTTCATAATCACTCCGTAGTATTGGACTGTTTATTTGATTTGGATATACTCTATCGGTTGTTCTTTTTGAGTATCAAGGGGAGTTGCTTGATACGTTATACGGCTAAAATCGATGTTTTTTAAGTCAATGCAGCGGATAGCACTGTTATGCATGCTGCGATAATATATCCGTCGGTTAGCTATATCCGTTGCAGAAGTCCATTGAGTAGCACTGGGCAGGTCCGTAGGTTGCTGTCCTTTCTGGAATTCAATTCCGATGGGAATATCGAAATTATTCAGAATCTGGAAACACTGCTGTACGGTCTTTTCTTCTGTATCCAGTTTAGGAGCTGTAGCCTGATAGAAGGCTGCACGTACAAATCGTGAAGGAGGGGTAATATCACCCGGCAGGCCGTAGAAACCACTTCCTACACCGAAAGAGGTAAGCTGAATGCTGTCCAGTTTCTGTGCCGGAGCGCTTCCGGGAAGTAAGCTTACATAATTGTTCAGATTGGTCATCTGCCATTCAAACCCCGGAGAGTTGGTCAGTACGCCCAGTTCGTTGTCGAAGAAATGAGCTTCTCCATTAGTTATTTCCAAAACAACTTGTTTGCCCGACAGGTCGGCGAAACGCCAGTGTACGGTAGACGCACGTGGGTCTATAGCTATGACGTGAACCTGCTTTACAGCTTTTTTTACATCTTCTATCGTTTTACAGCATCCCAATATATAAGGAACCAGTTGCAGGTCGGCTATCGAGCTGTTTTTCAGTTCCGGACTGTATGCTTCATACTGTCCGTAGCGGGGAAAGTAGAAAAGACCTGCCGAAAGTCCTTCTTCGTTGATTCCTTCAGCGATGAATTCCTTCTGTTCTACAGCCAGTCCGGCATATCCGTAGCGTGAAGTGAATTTCATTCCGTCTGTACCGCCCGGAATGTACGATTGCTGTGTATAGTTACGCGGTACGATAACATACTGGCTGTTCAAGTCACTGCCGCCCCATTCGATGGTGCGTGCCAGAATAGGATTTTGATTGCTGCTTCTGAGTGTGATTCCTGTGCAAGCGTTGGTTGCAGAAGGGATGAGGCTTATTGTACTACAAGCCAGGACGAATGCGAATAATTTACTTTTCATGTTTCTGTATGTTTTTCCTATAAACAAAAGTAAGCCGTTGATAGTTCGGCACTTTCAAGGTTTGTTCACAATATATGGATTTTTTTTCAGATAAGGGGCTAATATACCTATAAATGATTAATGAAGGTTGATTTTCATTTTTCGAATCGGATTTATTATACCTAAAATTTGCGATTGTGTGACTTCTTCATTCAAAATAACTTTGCATTGACAAAATGATAATAGGTATCGGGTAAAATAGATGAAAACAGAAAACAGATTAAGAACATTATTGCGTATATCATTGATTACGCTATTTTTTGTATTGAATTTCATTCCTGTATGGGCACAGCATCAGGGCGTGTTAACTGGGAAAGTTCTTTTGGAAGACAAGTCGGCTGCCGATTTTGTAACCGTTTATTTGAAAGGTACATCATACGGATGTATGACTGACGAGAGGGGAGGATTCTGCCTGGAAGCTCCTGCCGGTGCCTATACGCTGGTTGTTTCGGCTGTAGGCTTCGAAACGGTCGAACATAAAATTGCAGTTCAGGCAGGTTCGCATACAAGGAAAACGATTATTCTCAAATCTTCTGTTACGGAGTTGGATGAAGTAGTAGTGGTATCCAATGGCGTAAGTCGTGTAAAGCGTTCAGCATTCAATGCTGTAGCGGTAGATACCAAGGCTTTGCAGAATTCTACGCAGAGTCTGAGTGAAGCTTTGTCGCAGGCTCCGGGGCTGAAATTGCGGGAATCGGGCGGTGTAGGGTCGGACATGCAGCTGATGATGGACGGTTTCTCTGGCAAACACATCAAGATTTTTATCGACGGAGTGCCGCAGGAAGGAGTGGGAAGCTCTTTCGGACTGAATAACATTCCTGTGAACTTTGCAGAACGTATCGAAGTGTACAAGGGGGTTGTACCCGTTGGCTTTGGTACCGATGCGCTGGGGGGAGTTATCAATATCATCACCAAAAAGAATCAGCGTAAATGGTTCTTGGATGCTTCTTATTCCTACGGTTCGTTTAATACCCATAAATCGTATGTTAATTTCGGACAGACTTTTAAGAATGGACTGACTTATGAAATCAATGCGTTTCAAAACTACTCGGACAACGACTATTATGTAGATACACCTGTAAAAGACTTTACCACAGGTGCTATCAACAAGAAAAAGGTGGAGCATGTGAAACGCTTCCACGACAATTATCACAACGAGGCGATTGTAGGAAAAGTTGGTGTGGTAGACAAGCCTTGGGCCGACCGTTTATTGCTGGGACTGACTTACTCTCGTTTCTATAAGGAAATTCAGACGGGAGTTATTCAGGAGGTTGTTTTCGGTGGAAAATATCGTGACGGATATTCGGTGATGCCATCGTTGGAGTATCGCAAGCGTAATTTGCTGGTGAAGGGCTTGGAGGTAGTGCTGACTGCCAATTATAACAAGAATATAACAAATAATGTAGATACGGCTTCTTATGAGTATAACTGGCGTGGAGAAATGCGTCCGCGTACATCGCCGGGTGAACAGTCTTACCAGAATACCCGTTCGGATAATAACAACTGGAATGCTACGTTTACCGCAAATTACCGTATTGGTCATGCACATACATTTACCTTCAATCATGTATTGAATACTTTTCATCGTGACAACATCAACCGTACAGATGCCAGCGGTGATGATGAGGCCAATGCCATACCTAAGGAAACACGTAAGAATATCAGTGGCCTGTCTTATCGGCTGATGCCCTCTGAAAAATGGAATCTGTCGGTTTTCGGAAAATACTACAATCAGTTCAATGCCGGTCCGATGGCAGCCACTACAAGCGGTGATGTCTATAATCGAGTAACCAGTTCGGTCAGTGCGCTGGGATATGGCGCAGCGGGTACATATATCTTCTTGAAAAGTTTGCAGGCTAAACTTTCGTATGAGAAAGCTTACCGTTTGCCGTCGAACGAAGAAATGTTTGGTGACGAGGATTTGGAAGAAGGAAAAGTAACGCTTCGTCCGGAAAACAGTCACAATGTAAACATCAGCATGAGCTGGAACAAGCAATTTGGGAAACATGCTATTTATGTAGAAGGTGGTCTGGTATACCGCAATACCAAAGACTATATACAGCGTAGCATTGTAGACTTGAGCGGTGGCCGTACAGGAGCCACTTACGAAAATCACGGACGTGTAGAAACCAAAGGTTATAATCTTTCTGCCCGTTACGGATTCTCCAAATGGCTGAGTCTGGGTGGTAATTATACGCAGATGGATGTACGTGATAATGTGAAGACCATAGGAAGCGGTACACTGCAGGAAAATCTGACGTACGGAGCACGTATGCCCAACCTGCCTTATCGTTTTGCCAATGCTGATGTAAGTTTTTTCTGGCACAATCTGGGATGCAAGGGAAATCAGCTGACGGTGACTTACGATAACTTGTATATGCACAGTTTCCCATTGTACTCCGAAAAGCTGGGAGATTCGTCCACCAATAAATTTGTGGTTCCCACTCAGTTCTCGCATAATCTGACGGTGAGCTACAGCATAAAGAACGGGCGTTATAACCTGTCGTTCGAGTGCAGAAACTTTACAAACGAAAAACTGTACGATAACTTCAGCCTGCAGAAGGCGGGGAGAGCCTTTTATGGAAAGGTTCGCATTTATTTAGGAAGCAAATAATTAATTTATAACTATCGATAAAAAATATATTAGGCATGAAAAAGAAATATTGTTTGGGAGCTTTGGCTGCTATGTTATGTGTGGGAAACCTGTTTACCTCCTGTTCGGAAGAACAAATTCCGGACTCGTCAAATCCGTCGACTGATAATTCTGGTGATACACCAGACGGAGAGGCTTTATCCAGTTATGTTGTTGCTGCTACGGCGCAAGAAGCAAATTATCTGCTGACAGCAAATAGCCTGGCAGAAGGTTCGGTAAGTACAGTGAATAATGGACTTACTACCGAGAGTGGTACGCAGTGGGTATTTTATAAGGATGAATATTTGTATCGTCTGGCCTATAATCAAGGCAATGCAGGGGTTACTTCTTCGTACGTACTGAATGCATCCGGTAAAGTAGAAGAACGCGACAATGTGTACGAGATTAAGCGTTTTACGACCTATGGTATCTATAAAGATTATATCATCACATCTTCGGTAGGGGATATGGGGACAAATCTGGCCGATGAAAATGGTTATCTGCCGCAAGGTTTTCTATTCTCTTATTTGGATGTGAAGAAGGAGACACACACCACCAATCAGGAGACCATTCTTTCAGAAAATTTCTTGGGTAACGGTGAATATGTTACATTGGCAGGAATCTTGCAGGTAGGAGATAAAATCTTTAGTGCAGCAGTCCCGATGGGATTGAGTAAATATGGTGTAAAGGCCGAGAACGGAAAATACGTTGTTTATCCGGAATTGGTAAAGACAGAAGATGGTGGCAGTGGCAGCAGCGCGTATGAAAAAGGAGAACTGCAGTGGACACAATATCCCAACGAAGCTTGGATAGCCATTTTTACCGACGAAACTTTCACCAATAAGAAATTGATTAAAACCGATAAAATCAGTTATGCATGCGGGCGCATGAAGTCGCAGTATTATCAGACCATCTGGGCTGCCGATAACGGTGATATTTATGTTTTTTCACCCAGCTATGCCAAAACGATGACAGCAGATGTGCAAAAGACTACCTTGCCTGCAGGTGTAGTACGCATTAAGGCCGGTACAGAAGATTTTGACCCCGATTACTATTTCAATATCGAAGCTGCATCTGGTGGAAAATCTTTCTTGCGTTGCTGGCATGTAGGGGATGATAATTTCCTGCTGATGATGTATGACAGACCATTGACTGAAAGCGGATTTACGGCCAAAGAACTGGCCATTTACAAGGGCGAAGAGCAGACACTGACTTATGTAACCGGTTTGCCTTCTGCTGATGTGCTTTCGGGATTTGGAAATACTCCGTATAGTGAAGATGGAAAAGTATACGTAGCAGTGACTACAACCGACGGAGCACAGCCGGCTGTATATGTAATTGATACCGAGACAGCTGAAGCAACCAAAGGACTTAATGTGGCTGCGACCCAGATTAGCGGAATCGGTAAACTGACTGTGCTGCAGTAAAAAAAAGATATAGTATTAAGGTAATTGATTGAGAAGAGGATATGACTGTGAGAAAAGTAATGAAGGAACTCCATTTATGGTTGTCACTTCCGTTGGGGATTATTATTTCAATCATCTGTTTCAGTGGTGCGATTTTGGTTTTTGAACAAGAGATTGTCAAAAGCTTGAACAGCCACTTGTATAAAGTGGAGCGGCAGGAGGGAGCAATGGCCTTGCCGCCTTCACGTTTGCTGGAAATCGTAGGACAGCAAATACCCGATTCCTTGCAATTGTCGTCCATACAGTATTTTCAGGACCCGGAAGCAGCTTGTGTGATTGGTTTCCGGAATGCCGGAAGAAAAACGCTGAGTGTGAATCCTTACAACGGACAGGTAAATGGCTGGATAGAGCAGTCTTCTTTCTTTCAGACCGTGAAGAAGCTTCACCGCTGGGTGATGGATGCGCCGGCTGCCAAAGGTAAGGGCAGTATCGGCAAATACGTAGTGGGATTCAGTACCCTTTTTATGGTGGTGATTCTGATTAGCGGACTGGTGTTATGGCTGCCTCGCACTATGCGTTCATTGAAAAACAGGCTTTGTGTAGCTTACAACAAGGGAATGCGCCGTTTCTGGTACGATGTACATGTATCGCTAGGTTTTTATGCTACTTTGTTTTTGCTGGTTATGGCTTTAACCGGACTGACATGGTCTTTTTCCTGGTGGAGAAGTATGGCATACAATCTTATCGGTGGAAAAGAAACTGCTGTAGCAATAAAGGAGGAAGTGCCGCATAAGAAAAGCGAAAATAAAAAACGGACCTTCGATTTTACCGTTTGGGATGTTTTATTACCAGCCTTGCAACAGGCTTATCCGGCCTATCATTATATCCAGCTGGATACACGTGCTGCCTATGTTGCCAAGAATACGCCCGGAAGCATGCGTAAGTTGGACCAGGTAGATTATGACAAGCGTTCAGGGGCAATAGAAAGTACTTCACGTTTTGAAGACAAACCTCTGCGGCAGAAACTGAAAGGCTATTTTTATGCTTTTCATACAGGCTCGTGGGGCGGATGGATAACGAAAGTAATATATTTCATCGCCTGTCTGATTGGAGGAGCTTTACCGCTTACAGGTTATTATTTGTGGTGGAAACGAATCCGCCGTTAGTCAGGATAAAAAATCCGCTTTAGCATCACAGAGCTAAAGCGGATTTTTTTATTCTGTTTCTTGAGGTTGATTTAAACTTTGATTGAATTTACGGTCTTGCCGTTTGATGTACCGCTGGTAGTATGACAGAAGCAGTGTGGTGCATGGTAAAGCAATAATCATACCCAGCATGCCCATGAGTGAACCCCATATTGAAAGCGAAAGCAGAATGATGGCCGGGTTCAGTCCGGTAATTTTTCCCATAATTTTAGGAACCAGTACTGTATCCTGAATGAGCTGTACGATACAGAACACCAGTAAAGCGCAGAAGCATATCCACCAGAAATTCTCGCCGGTATCAGCAGCTTTCAGCAATGCCAGCAGGATGGTTGGGATAAAGCCGATGATTTGCAGATAGGGTACCATATTAAGTAGTCCGATGAAAAGTCCCAGTCCGATAGCCATCGGAAAATCTATAATCAGAAAACCGATGCTGAAAAGTATACCGACCAGAAATGCAACCAATGCTTGTCCTCTGAAATACTGGTTCATACTGAATTTTACGTCATTGACCAGCTGTACGATGAATCCCTGATGTTTGGCAGGAATCAGTTTTACCCATCCGTCGGCAATTTCCTCGTAATCCAGCAGAATGAAAAAGAGATACAGTAGCATGATGAATCCGGTTACAATCCACATAATGACATTGTAAGAGGTAGAAATGATAGACCACATCTGCGACATGATTTCCTTGATGGTTCCTGTCATGTTGCTGCTGCTTAGATTGTTGTATATCCACTTCATGTCAATATGCTCCTGAATGAAGTGTGCCACAGTTCCTGGAATTTGCGCTTTCCGGCTTCCTTCTACAAAGAAATCGGCCAGCAAATCTTTCAGTTTGGCAAACTCTTCTATCATGGGAGGGACTAAGAAGAGACTGGCAGTTGTGATGACAACCAGAATTCCCAGCAAGACAAGGATAATGGATAAGGCTCTGTTCTTTATTCGCAGCTTGTTTTGCGTAAAGATTACAGCCGGATACATCAGGTAGGCGATGAGCCAGGCAATAAAGAAGGGTAGCAAGACACTGCTCAACCGGTTCAGCATATAGAGTACACCAATGATGATGGCTCCTGTAAGTATACCTCGGATGAAACTATCGAAGGTAATTTTCTTTTCGGTAAACATAATATTATTTTTTATTAGGGATGTTCTTCTTTCATCGATTTCTGGTAGCATCTTCTGCAAAGAGGCTCGTATTCGGTCTTTTCTCCCAGCAATACTCTTTTGTCGTTGGCTATGGTACGGTGAGAGATATAAGCCAGATCTCCACAACGGACACAGATGGCGTGTACTTTGGTAACTTCATCGGCTATGGCGCACAGTGCCGGTATCGGGCCAAAAGGTATTCCTTTGTAGTCCATATCCAGTCCGGCAATAATTACCCTTACTCCGTTATTGGCCAGCTCGTTGCATACATCAACCAGCCCTTCATCGAAAAATTGTGCTTCGTCAATTCCCACTACATCAATCTCGGATGTAAACAGCAGGATAGAGCCGGAAGAGTCCACGGGGGTAGACTGAATGGAATTGCTGTCGTGCGAAACGACTTTTTCTTCAGAATAACGGGTATCGATGGATGGCTTGAATATTTCTACGCGCTGTTTGGCAAAGCTGGCACGCTTTAGTCTGCGAATCAGCTCTTCCGTCTTACCGGAAAACATTGAGCCGCAAATAACTTCAATCCGTCCGCGTCGGTTGGTCTCGTGTATGTGGTCTTCAGAAAAAACTACCATAAAATTATGAAGAATTTAAATAGAGTTATTGTAAATACATGTCGGTCACAAAATTACAATTTATGCACTAAAAAAGTTTCCAAATCTTCTTTTTTCTATAAAAACGCAGGAAATTGCTCGTTGTTTAGTGTGTCACTGTTAAATATTGTATCCATTTATAGGCTTAAAACAGATTATTTTTAACTTTGCCTTATTCAATACTATCAATAAAATATGGGAAAGCTATATGTAGTACCTACTCCGGTAGGTAATTTGGACGACATGACATTTCGCGCCATAAAGGTTTTAAAAGAGGCCGACTTAATCTTGGCCGAAGATACACGTACCTCGGGTATCTTGTTGAAGCATTTTGAGATTAAGAATGCCATGCAGTCACATCATAAGTTTAATGAGCACCGTACGGTAGAGGCCCTAGCGCAGCGGATACAGGCTGGCGAAACTGTAGCCTTGATTTCGGACGCTGGAACGCCGGCCATTTCTGACCCGGGTTTCCTGTTGGTTCGTGAATGTGTACGGAATGAGGTAGAAGTAGAGTGTTTGCCCGGTGCGACGGCTTTTGTTCCGGCCTTGGTGATGTCTGGTCTGCCCAATGACCGGTTTTGTTTCGAAGGCTTTTTGCCTCAGAAAAAAGGTCGTGTTACGCGACTGACAGCATTGCAGGAAGAAACACGTACCATGATTTTCTATGAATCCCCCTATCGTGTAGTTAAGACACTGACACAGTTTACCGAATTTTTTGGAGCAGAGCGTCAGGTAGCTGTCTGCCGTGAAATTTCGAAGGTGCATGAAGAATGTGTACGCGGTACGCTGCAGGAGGTCATTGCTCATTTCACGGCAAATGAGCCTAGAGGTGAGTTTGTGATAGTATTGGCTGGGAAAGATAATTAAAACTAATAAATATTTGAGGCTTATGAAAAAAGTTGTTTTATTTTCGTTATGTGTAGCTGCATTGGCTTCATGTGACAACGGAGCTCAAAACAAGAGTGCTTTACAGGCGCAGAATGATTCTTTGATGATTGAATTGTCTACCCGCAATGCCGAGTTGGATGAAATTATGGGAGCTTTCAATGAAATTCAAGAAGGGTTCCGCGAAATCAACGAGGCTGAAAATCGTGTGAACCTCAATGGTGGCATTGAGAATCAGTCGGCTGCCAGCAAGGTGAAAGATGATATTCGTTTTATTAGTGAAAAACTGAAATCGAACCGTGAACAGATTGCTGCTTTGGAAAAGCAGTTGAAAAATAGCAAATACCAGTCTGCTCAGTTAAAAAAGGCGCTGCAAAACCTGAATAAAGAGTTGGCCGAAAAACAGCAGCAGATTGAGACACTGCAGGCCGAGCTGGCTTCGAAGAATATCCGTATTGCCGAACTTGATGAGGCTGTTGTAGGTTTGAATAAAAACGTAGAAGACCTTACTGCCGAGAACGAAGCAAAGGCTAAGACGGTGGCAAGCCAGGATAAAGCGCTGAATACAGCTTGGTATGTATTTGGTACAAAGTCTGAATTGAAAGACCAGAAGATTCTGCAGAAAGGGGATGTCTTGAAAAACGGTGACTTTAATAAGGATTACTTTACTAAGATTGACATCCGTACGGATAAAGAGATTAAACTTTATTCTAAGCGTGCAGAATTGCTGACTACTCACCCTGAAGGTTCATATGAACTGGTTAAGGATGATAAAAACCAGTTGGTTCTGAAAATCAAGAATCCAAATGCTTTCTGGAGTGTGTCACGCTATTTGGTTATCCAGGTTAGATAAGTTTAAACTGTAAATATAGAAAAGTCGTTTTAATCTGTGCAGGAGCAGGTTAAAACGGCTTTTTTTGTTGTGTTTTAATGCTGTTGGTAGCTCATTTGTGTTATCCGGTGGATTGTGTTTTATCCCTTTGGGTGTACTATATTTCATTTAAGGGTAGTTTTTAAGTGTGTCATTTATTTGATAAACTTGCATCAAAACTGTGGTGAATGTTTAGCTCTTAAATGGTGTAAGTTTGTCACTATAATGATAAGGTGGAGATGTATGGATAAAAAAAGTAGAGACTGTTTTAAAAGATAAAACAATCTCTACTTAAAGTTAAGTGTTATTTTTATAGATTAAACAGAAGGTTGAGGAGCAGCTGGATTGTTATCTGCTTCTGTTATACCTTTGTTTGTTTCCATTTCGCATTGTGGAATACGATAAATCATAATCTGAGATTCTGGTTCCAGATTGAACTGAACAATTGCTTCGTAGTTTGTGTCTTTACGAATAATTGGCTTCTTCAAACGCAGAATATCAAATAAGGCAAAACCCTCACCCCACAATTCCATACGACGCTGCAACCAAATTTCATCCTGCATAGCCTGAGCAGAAGACGCATTGCAAACGTATGATGGATTTCTATAAGTCTTTACAAAGTTTTCTAATGTCTGCTTAGCTGTTGGCAGATTTCCAGACATTGCTTCACCTTCAGCCTTGATTAAATACATTTCTTCCACACGCATTAATGGCCAGTCTTGTGAGTTAGTTGTATTTCCCATTACATCCTGATAAGCACCAAATTTTACATTTGTATAAGGAGCTAAACCAAAATATTCAATAACAGGAGTGCCACCTACTGTTTCATTATCAACTAAAGTAGAAGTTCCTTCAGGAGAAATAAACCACTGTTTGCGAATATCTGTATCTGGAATTTGGTCGTATAAAGCTGAGCTGATATAACGGAATGAACCTGTTAAAGTTGTATATCCATTACCTGTCAATGAACACAAATGAGAAGGCCAGTTAATAATACCTGTTGTTACTACGTCATTATCAGGAGTAATCAATACTCCCCACAACCAAGAACTAGCAGAAGCAGAATTGAATGTCGGCTTAGAAACTTCAGATAAAGATTGCGGAGTACCACCGGCAATAGCTTTTTCTGCGTCTTTTGCGGCTTCAGCCCATTTCTGCATTAACAGATTAGCACGAGCGCGTAAACCATATGCAACAGCCTCATCAATTTGATCTTTGTTAGTACCATTGTCAAAGCCTGCTAATAATTCAATTGCCTGATTCAAATCGTTCATGATTTGATCATATACCTGCTGAACTGTGGCGCGAGGATTAGTCTGCATTTCTTCTTCAGTCATTGTTTCAGTGATAATCGGAACGCAAAGTTCATTCTCATGTCCAGCATATGTAAACTGATAAGTTTGTGCCAAATTCAGGTAGTCATAAGCGCGGGCTGCTAAAGCCTGACCACGATAACGTTTCATAGCTTCATCTTCACTACCTTCAGTTAGTGTTAACACATTATTGGCAGCCTTCATGTGGTTATAGAATGTTTTCCAAATCAATTCATCATCTGCGCTGTTATAAAGACGGTCTGAATAGTTCTGTGCTTTATTAAACCAGTTATAACCAGTTGTTGTACATGGCATATCTTGGCCACCTTGTTCATAAAATTGACTAACGGCAGCTACACCAAAATCGTTATGATAAGTTGTAGCATCATCTGAAATGGTTCCAAACACATTCAGTTTAGCTGCCATTGCATTTACTTCAGCTGTAATCAGGTTTGGACGCTGATCAATGATATCTTCTTTTTGATCACCTCCAACATACTGACCTTCTGGGAACTTATCCAAATCGCAAGATGCTAATAATAAAGTTGTGCTTGCGAATATTAAATATTTGTTTGTCATTTTCATATTATTCTAAATAGAATTAACAGATTAGAAATTTAATGAGATACCACCAGAAATTGTACGGATTGGTGAATAAACATTATCAGCAGCAACATATCCCTGACGTGGATCTAAACCTTTTCGAGCAGTCAGCAATGCAACATTGTCCGCAACAAAGTATAAGCGAATACCATCAATCTGTAACTTGCGAGTCAATGACTTCGGCAGTGTATAGCCGAAAGTAATGTTCTGTAAGCTAAGATAATCAGAGCTTGTTAACCAGCGATCTGATAAATTATTTGTGTATAAATCTTTCACATTCATACGTGGTACATTAGTGTTCTTGTTCTCTGAAGTCCAAGCATTCAACATATCCACATGCATAGCTTTTCCAGTTGCATCTACTCCCATTAAGTCTTGATATGTATAGTCCAAAATGCGTCCTCCCAATTGATATGCAAATACAATTGAGAAATCAAAACCGTGGAATGTTAGACTAGTACCAAAACCGCCATATACTTTCGGCAGAATATCACCGGTAGCAAAACGGTTAGATGCTGCTTCTGAATAAGAAGTTGTAACTGTTTCTCCAGCAGCATTGGGCTTAGTCAAAGCCCACTGGCTTTCACCTGTTTCCGGATTTACGCCTACATATTTAGGCAGATACAATTGATACATTGATTCACCTTCACGATAGATACGGCTACCATCAATTAATTGTCCATTCAACTCAGGAGCCAATTCCAATACTTTGTTCTTGAAGTGAGTTAAGTTCAAAGTAATATCCCAAGTAAAGTTTTTTGTATTAATGAGACTTGAACTTAAATCTAATTCAACACCACGGTTCACCATAGAGCCCACATTTTCTGGGAAACGAGAGTATCCCATAGAAGGAGCAACCGGCTTAAAGTAAAGCATGTCTGTAGTCTTGCGTGAGAAATATTCTACAGCACCACTCAACTTTCCTCCCCAGAAAGTAAAGTCGAAACCTGTATTAAAACTATGTGAAGTTTCCCATGTAATATCCGGATTACCTTTATAATAAAGAGAGGTTGAGAAGTCACCGTTACTGTTTGCTAATGTGTATTGATCCTTATATGGATAATAGTTGCGATACAGACCACCTTCGTACATCAGGTTATCATTACCTTGCAGACCGTAACTAATTTTGAATTTCAACATATCAATCCACTTCAGGTTTTCCAAGAAAGCTTCTTTATTCATCAACCAACCTGCACCAACTGACCAGAAATTACCCCAACGATTATCAGGGTGGAAAGCAGAAGATGCATCACGACGATAAGATGCAGAACCAAAGTATTTGCCATCATAATCATACTGTACACGGAACAACCAACCTTCAGTTGCATAGCTGTTTGTATATGAAGCATTATTTTGGTTCAGGATACCATTATTCAATTCAGGAACATCTGGATTGTAGATTTTTTCGCGTGAACCATAAATATACTGGTATTTGTAATTATAGTTTTCATGACCAGCTAATACATCCAAATTATGTACATCATTGAATGTCTTGTTATAAGTCAACAAATATTGTTGGTTAGTACTGAAAGTACGTTCTGATGTTAAACTAATGAGACCTCCTACACCACTAGTTTCTGAATACTGTCCATAAAATGGATTCACCATATCACTAGAACGTACATTATTAGCATCTACACCAATATTAATTTTTGCTTTGATACCGCCCCAAATGTCGATATCAGCAAACCATTTTCCACTAACAACATCACCTGAATATTTCATCATATCCAGCATGTAGCTTGCTAACGGGTTTGCATTTGGAATAACATTTTCACGAGAGAAGTTTGTATCTGAACCATAGTCATAACGTAAATAACCACGGTCATCAGTCATAATATTTCCTGCAGCGTCACGGATGTACATCGGATAAATCGCACCCATAATATTAGCTGCATAGAAAGCGTTCGCATTTGAAGTACCACCCTCTGTATCTTGCTCACGACTATCATAATGTGTAAACGAAATGTTACCTCCCATTTTCAGCCAAGGTTTTACTTGATAATCTGCTTTCAAACGAGCTGAATAACGTTGGAAACCTGAGTTTGGAACAATACCCTGATCATCCAGATAACCAGCAGACATATAGTAGTTCATTTTGTCGTTTGCACCACTTACACTCAAGTTATACTCCTGACGTGTATTATTCTCAAACAACTCATCACTCCAATTATCAGGTCTATAATAATATGTACCGTCAGAATAGCCTAATGTCGCATTTGGATTCAATTTGCCATCCATACCAATTAATTGTTCACCATTAGGAATAGTGAAAACCTGATATCCCAAATATTTTGAAGATAACATTGCTTGGTTGGCATAAGCATTAGCATTAACCAAATCCCCAGCAGCTGCATAGCCTTTCAAATCTCCATTATAGATAGCAGAATAGGACATCTCATAGAATTTGCCCGGATCTGTTATTGTTTCGTATGAAGGAACTCCACGCTTATTTACTCCCCATTTTGCATCGAAGGTCACACGAGCATCACCAGTTTGACCACGCTTAGTTGTAATCAAGATAACACCGTTAGCACCACGAGCACCATACAGTGCATTTGATGCAGCATCTTTCAAAACAGTCATAGATTCAATATCAGATGTACTGATAGCTGAAATCTCACCGTCATATGGAACACCATCAACAACATACAAAGGCTTGTTGCTTGCTGAGATAGAACCAATACCACGGATACGAACTTCTGCGTCTTTACCAGGCTGTCCTGTGTTACTAGTAGTTTGCACACCGGCTACCTGACCAGCCAAAGCATTTGTTACATTAGAAGTCTGACGAGAAGTAATTTTTTCATTTTTAATAGTTGCAGCTGAACCTGTAAAAGCAGACTTTTTGGCAGTACCATAAGCAACAACCATTACCTCATCCAACTGTTCTGCATCAGAATGTAAAATTACATTCATTTCAGATTTAATGTTCAATTCCTGGCTTTTCATTCCGATGAATGAAATCACCAAAGTCTTGGCAGAACTTGGCACGTTTGTCAATGTAAACTTACCATCCATGTCAGTTACAGTACCTATAGTAGTACCTTTTACTAAAACGGATGCGCCCACTACAGGTAAACCCTCTTCTTCAGAAGTAACAACACCGGTTACTTTTGAAACCTGAGCAGTTACCAGACCAATACCTATAAATAGGAAGGTCATCAACAGCATCAATTTTCTTTTCATAAAATTCTCTCTTAAAGTTTAAATTTAGATTTAATAAAAATTCATTTACTCTAACGGTTTGCAAAAATACTAATAAAATTAAAACAACCTATACATTTGTGATAGTTTTCTTCAAATTCGATAAAAAAAACTGCTTTTTAACGCTTCTATCTCAAAAAACACGAATATATAAATCATAAATATCACATGAAGCTCCAAAAACGCTATTATTGTCAAAGTTCAATTCTATAAATCTTTTTAATTATTAATTCTATTTTTATTCTTTGTGACATGAAAAAAATTTCATTCAGACCTGTTTTTAATCGTAAAGGAAAGTTAAATAATGAAGGTAAAGCGTTAGTTCAGATAGAGGCTTATTTGGAAGGGAAAAAGATATATTTTTCGTCACACATATATATAAAGCCTGACAACTGGAGCTGTAAAGAGAAAGAAATAATCAATCACCCACATCATGCAGAGCTCAATCGTCTACTTCATGAATATATGCTCGAATTAGAATGGAAAGAACTAGAATTATGGAAAAAGGGGATTCCTATTGATCTAGACACCTTTAAATACCATGTCAAAAAGAAAAAAGAGCATCAATCTATTTCTTTTTTCTGCTTGAGTAGAAATTGGGTAGAAAATTCAAATAAAAAAGAGAGTACTAAAAAGAATCTATATACTACGCTAAATATATTGGAGCAGTTCTTCCCAAAATTAAAGTTTACCGACTTTACTTATACTATGCTAACAAACTTCGAACAATATCTAAGAGGTAAAAACTATGCAGTCAATACTATTGCAAAACACATGAAACATCTTAAATCTATTATAAATGAAAGTATCAAACGAGGTTACATGACCAGTTCTCCATTTAAGAATTACAAGATAAAAACCAATGTCAGCAAGCATACTTTTTTATTGCCACAGGAAATTCAAAAACTTGAAAAGCTTCAATTCAAGCTAAAGCACTCTCGCATGGGCCATATTTTAGACGCTTTTTTATTTTGCTGTTATACCGGCTTGCGTTACTCGGATTTCATTCGAATACGGTCTTCTAATATCATTGTACTAAGTAAACAAAAGTGGTTGGTTTTTCGTACCCAAAAGACAGATATAGAGGTACGGCTTCCATTGGCCTTGCTCTTTCAAGGAAAAGCTTTAGCTCTTTTACAAAAATACAACGATTTGAATCAACTGTTTGACCTGCCTCCAAATCCAGCAGTGAACAAGATACTTATACAAATAGGTAACCTGGCTGGTATCAAAAAACATTTTTCCTTTCATACGGCACGTCATACAAATGCTACCTTATTAATATATAATGGTGTAAATATAACAACTGTTCAAAAGTTGCTGGGACATAAAAGCATCAAGACAACTCAGATATATAGTGATGTATTTCCTGAAAGCATTGTTCGGGATTTAAGCAAAGCAATGCTTTAATGTGTTTTAATCTTTGATTAAATTAACATTTATACCCAAGTGTATACTTTTTATATACACTTGGGTGAATGGTTGTATATTTATATTTCTTCTACAATCCATTTTTGAATATTCCTAGTTTTGCTGCTAAAATTCACACCAATTTTAAAAATCCTTCTTCCGTCCGCCTGAAAAGGAATTGCATAATGTTTTTCATTTATCTGCGCCAAAGCTTCCTCTGCTGTACCTTCCAGTTTAAATTCCATCAAATAAATAAACTTACCTGTTTTTACCAGTAAATCAATTCGTCCTTCAGAAGTATGGTATTCAGCTTCTGTATAGAACCCCAAGAGTTTAAACAAAATAAATAATACGTTTTGGTAATGTAACTCTAAATCACGTATCATCTCATAAGGAGTATCTGCAAAAAAGCTTTGCAAACGTAAAAAAAATGCTTCTATTTTTCCTTTTTCTATTTCATCAATAAAACTCATGATCTGAAATGCTGATTCGGCAGGCTGGACATGAGCATAATATGGCAATAAATAACTGATGAAACCTTCTTCAACCTCTTTGTTAGGAAATCCCAACGTGTAAACATTGAAACGAGAATTATAATCTTTAATTGTAAGATAACCGCTTTGATATAACACCGGAATAGGACTGTTTGCTAATGTGTCTATCCCATTCAGTAAATCATTTGTAACGACTTCATTGGAAAGGCGGGTCAAATTATATTTGTTTTGTTTAAGCAACTGTGCCAAATAGCTGGGAGTTCCTGTTTCAAACCAATAATTCCCAAACTTCATTCTGGCAAAAGTGTTCAAAAGGCTGAACGGATTATATAACCCATTTGAATCTTCTGTAAAATGATAGCCGTCATAGCGCTCTTTTAAAGATGTACATACCTGCTCATAACTCATATTAGTATTAGCAGCCAAATCATACAAATCCTCTTCCAGCCAGGTGTGAATTTCATTCTCCGTTATTCCGCAAAGTTCCGCATATCGTTTGTCAAAAGATATATCCATCAGATTATTTAAGTCGCTGAATATACTTACTTTGCTGAATTTAGTAACCCCTGTCAGTAAAGCAAACTGAATATATTGATCCTTACTTTTCAGTGCTCCATAAAAAGCTTTCAATGTATCACGGTAGGTATTCTGCAAATTATCGTTTCCTATTGCTTGAAGCATGGGCTTGTCATATTCATCTACCAGAATAACAACGCCCTTTCCGGCCTTTTCTGCCGCTCTTTGGATTATTCCCTGAAATCGTAAAGAAAGAGAAACCTCACTGGGTTCTGTTCCATATTTTTTTTCCCATTTTGCAAGTATATCATTCAATATATCATAAAGACTTTCTGCTGAATCATACTTTTGTGCACTCAGATCAAAATGTAAAATGGGATAAGAAATCCAGTTCTTTTCTGTCCCGTCTATAAATAATCCTTGAAATAACTCTTTTTGTCCTGAATAATAAGCTTCAATCGTAGAAATCAATAAACTTTTCCCAAATCGCCTAGGACGGCTCAAAAAGTAATATTTACCAGTTGAAATCAAACGATAAATAAGTTCTGTCTTATCTATATATAGATACCCTTCTTTACGAAGGCTTTCAAAACTTTGTATACCAACAGGATATTTTCTCATCTTGCAAAAGTGTTTATTCACAAAGTTAGTTTTTATCTTATAAAAAATCAATATAAAGAAATATAAGTTTGACGAATCAATGAATTTTTAGTGCAATGATAATTTGCAGTAGAAATTTGGTAGAAAATTCATATCCAAAATTAATCTTCAAGTTATATGCATCATTTTTTTGAATAGATAGAACTCATATCTATTTAATTATTTACGCAGTTATATCATCTTGTAAGTTCTGCCAAAACTTTTAATTAAAGACAATTATGAAATATACTAAGAAGCTGTTTTGAAATGATTAAATTATTTATATTTATCTGTTAATCAGTTGGTT
>OGMI01000083.1_pt1 | contig 89751 bp, 69 predicted proteins | sample 1573201 | NCBI WGS metagenome assembly OGMI01 (sample SAMEA2582012, study PRJEB24529) | metagenome | biome: Human gut stool | place: China | collected 2011
GATTTTATGTTCGTCGGAACATAGCAAGGTGTGTATCGAGTTACTCGATACCTTTTGAGTTACTCTCAAAAGCCTTGCCCTGACGGGGACAATCGCCCTCCGAAGTCGGGCGATTAGAGCAAAATAACAATATTCGATGAACTTCCTGAACGCGCTGGAGCGCATACCCAAGCTCGTGGAGCAGTACAAGGCGCAGAACGTAACCTACGAGCGGGATATTCCGATTTTGCAGGAAACGGTCGGCGGGGTATGGAAAAAAGAGGATGAACTGAAAGCGCTGAAAGCGGACGTCGCGGCGTTGGAGAGAAAGATACAACTTACGCTCGCTCCGCCTAAAATCTGGAGCCGGCAGGAAAAGACCGAGAAAACTAAGTTAATGAATGGACAAGGAAAGGAAAATTTGAGTCAAGATATTATTTATCATAGTTATATCGGTTTGGAAAAACGAGAGGTATTAGAAATAATTAAAACTCCAAATAGATCAATAAAAATATAATTCATGGGACATTATACTTAGAAAATGCTCCATAATTAATTTCTATTACATAAAAATATGTTTAATTATTTAATCCTTTTCTTTCCAGCCATTTCGCCATAATTTCGGCTATTTTTGTATTATTCAGGTCTGACATCGGGAAATGGGTATTGCCGTAAATGCCTATTTCCGGCAAATGGATAACTGTTACATCTCCACCGTGACGATTGACGGTTGCTGCCCATAATTTAGCCAACCTTAGTCTAATACGCCATATATCCAATTCTGGAATATTACTTTTTGCCTCTGGTATATTATCTCCATAAACAAGCAGCATAGGGATTCGTGTAAAACGCTCAAACGTGTCGGGCGAAACCATAATATACTCTATTCCTTCGTCTACATCAATATCAGGGCGAGGCTCGTCATCGGGAAAGGAGAAGAATCCTCCACCTTCCCACGCAACAACCGCCTTTATATTTTCTGTCTTGGGAATTGTTTTCCATGTTTGCATTACTCCTCGTGAATGGGCTACCATAATAGCTCCACCCAATTTGTCAAACAAGGCTGCAATCGCATCGGTTTCCACCTCGAAGTCCATTGGTCCTGTATTCGGGGTAATCTGTCGAAAGAACTGTTCAAGGCTTTCTTTGTCCTTTGGAAATTGCACGCCCTCGAAATAATCGGGATAAACACCGATGCGCCATTTCGTATACCATATCTGCTCATCGAACACGGGTTCTACAAGTGCTTTCTCTTGACTGCGACCTGCATTTCCCCGACGCGGATGTGTCATGTTGTAAGTAGAAAAACCTTGGCGAAGGAAGATATTTTGAAATCCTTCCCGCCCGTCGGGAGTTGACTCCCATGTTTTAGAAGCTTGGTGAATACCGTGCAGGAATACGAGCGGATATGGTCGCGGATTGGTGGGTATCTGATAAAAGACATAACCGTGATCAGCATGGTAGGTATTTCCCTGCTTGTCTGTTGTAACCGTGCCGCCTATAAGGAAACTTCCTTGTTCTACCACCACCATAGGCGGCATTTTTGTTGTATTCTGAGCCTTGGCTCCACAAAAGAGCAATAGGCAGGTCAGAAATGATAAAATAATTGTTCTCATTGCAATATCTCTATATCTATAATTTAGAGTACAAAATTAGAGAAATCACATAAGACAGGAAGTACGAAAAATACGGATGTTTTTACAAATACTACGGATTATGAATCGACTGTCAGGAATTGCGGTATTCGTTCGGGGTACTACCATTTATCTTTTTGAACCAATTGCTGAAATGCTGGGAAGATGAATACCCTAATTCATCAGCAATCTGACTGACGGATTTGGACTTGTCATCGAGGCGAAGTTTGGCTGTTTGTAGTGTTTTGAGGTGGATGTGTTTCAACGCAGATACACCGGTTTCTTTTCTAATCAAATCACTCAGATAGTTGGCTGACAGGCAAAGTTTCTCGGCACAATATTGGACGGTTGGTAATCCTTTCTCAATGGGGAGAGTGGAAGAAAAGTATTCATCGAGCAGTTTTTCCAATCGGGCGAGGATGTCGTGGTTTTCGATAGTACGTGTCTGAAATTGGCGGTCGTAGAAGCGAACACAATAATCAAGTACAAGTTTGATATAATCTACTACTATAATCGTACTGTATTCATCGAAGTGCAATAGCTCGTTTCGTATTCGTTCCAGACATTCCACAAAAATGCCTTTTTCGGCTTCAGCCAAATGTAATGCTTCATTAATGTCGTATGAAAAATAGGAATAGCATTTCATAGTTTGTGCCAATGGGGTATCACGCAATAAATCCGGATGAAACATCAAAGCATAGCCTTTCACTTGATGATAAGCGCCATCTTCTTCCGAACCTGCCACTTGTCCCGGAGCAACAAAAACAAGAGTTCCTTCTTCGTAATCGTATATCCTTCTTCCGTATCGCAGTGCGGTATGTTTACTACCTTTCAGATATATGGCATAATAATCAGACATCCTTCTAAGGTTGGCAAAACGAATCGGGGGTAATTTAGAAAAATCAATCACTCCGACTAATGGGTGCAGAACTTCTGCCCCTATCATATTGCAGTATTGGCTTATGTTTTTTACTTCTACGTCTTTCTTCATAACATTGGTAATCATTGTACAAAGGTAGCTCTTTTTCTTTATTCGAATGTAGATAAATTCAAAGGAATTTTGTCTTCCGATGAAATTTACACTTTAATCTGTATTATTTGTACTATTCACACTTTCAATGTGTTGTAATTTTGCACTCGAAAAAAGAAACAATAATATGGATATAAAAAGGCGTTTCATATTGACAATTGTGCTATTAAGCTATTTTGTAACAGCAATCAATGGAGCTATTGTTATCACGGGATTGACAGATATGGCTGAAGAATTAGGATTGAATCAATCGGCTTTATCGTGGGTTCAAAATGCGTATGTGCTGGCATGGGGTGGTTTTATGCTGTTAGGCGGACGACTGAGCGATACATTCGGACGACGACAAATTTTGAATCTCGCTCTTGTGTTGTTCGGTATAGGTTCGTTATTAGCCGGCATAGCTCCGTCTGCTATTGTTTTAATTGTTTCCCGTTTTATACAAGGCATCGGGGCTGCTGTTCTCGCTCCGACATCTTTGGCGTTAATTATAGACTACTTTAAGGGGCAGGAACGGGTAAAGGCTGTCGCTTGGTACAGTTCCATTTCGGGATTGGGTATGTGTGTAGGGTTAATTATAGGAGGCATATTGGCAAGTTTTTTCTCATGGCGGTATGGATTTTTCATTTATTTGCCCTTAATCTTATTTATGTTGGTTATTTCGTTGAAGGTATTGCCTAAAGGGGTGAAAGAGAACAACGAAATACGCTTTGACATATGGGGTACAACCTATTCTGTTCTCGGTATATTTTCTTTTGTATATGCCATAAACGGAGCAAAAAACACATGGTTATGGTTAAGCGTTGCATTGTGTTTTCTTTTTCTTTTTATACGACAAGAAAAGAAAGTGTCAGACCCGATTATGCCACTGCGTCTATTCAATGGCATTAGAACACGTGCCAATATTGCCCGCTTGCTTTTTGCAGGAGCCATGATGGGTTTTTATTTTTTCATTTCTGAATTTTTACAGGAAGTTTCTCACTTTACTCCCTTGTGGGTTGGCATAGCCTTTTTCCCTCTAACCCTCTCCACTTTTTGGGGAGCCATGAGAGTGCCAAAAGCAGTTAAGCTATATGGGAATAACAAGACTTTGTTTGCAGGATTGACATTGATGTTAATCGGCTTTATCGGTATGTTGAAGATGGATGCAGAAAGCAGTTATTGGTCGGGAATAGCCATACCTATGCTGTTTCTCGGATTCGGACAAGGATTGGTTATGAGTCCATTGACCAATTTGGGGATATTGAATGTACAACCGAAAGATTCCGGTGCAGCGACAGGTGTCGTGAACGCCGCCCATCAAATAGGGTGTTCCGTTGGTTTGTCTGTTATGGTTACGGTTTCGTCCGATGCGGCAGAGATGGCTGAAATCTGTCATATTGCCATGCTTGTTGGGTTTGGGTTTACATTAATTGTTTTTGCCATAATGTTTTTGGATAAATATAAATTAAAGAGGAAAATATGGAATATGTAAAATTGAACAACGGTGTCGATATGCCGTTATTGGGTTTTGGAGTATATCAAATCGCCCCTGAAATTTGTGAACAGTGTGTATTGGATGCTATCGAAACGGGTTACCGCTTAATTGACACGGCTGCTGCCTATATGAATGAGCAAGCTGTAGGTGCTGCCATTCGGAGTAGTAGTGTAGCTCGTGGGGAGCTGTTCGTTACGACCAAACTTTGGGTTCAAGATGCGGGCTATGATGGAACGAAGAGAGCTTTTTATCGTTCTCTTGACCGCTTGGGGTTGGAGTATCTCGATCTTTATCTCGTTCATAAACCGTTGGGAGATTATTACGGAGCATGGAGGGCATTGGAGGAACTCTATAAAGAAGGGTTAATCCGGGCTATCGGTGTATGTAACTTCTCTCCCGACCGTCTTGTTGATTTGATTCACCATAATGAAATTGTTCCTATGGTCAATCAAATAGAAACCCATGTGTTTTGGCAGAGGGATGAATACCAACGGTTGATGCAGAAGAAAGGAGTACAACATCAATCATGGGGTACTTTTGTCGAGGGACGTAATGGATTTTTTCAGAATGAAATTTTGAGAGAAATTGGGGAAGCACATCACAAATCCATTGCTCAAGTTGCTCTGCGGTGGCTTACACAGCGAGGCGTTGTTTGTATTCCAAAATCTACCCATAAAGAACGTATGGCAGAGAATTTCAATATTTTCGATTTCAAACTTTCTGCTGAAGAGATGGAACGGATTAAGTCTTTGGATTTAGATACAACTGCATTTTATTCTCACGAGAATCCTAATGATGTGGAACGCCTTAATAACATTCGATATGATATATAGTGTTATACAACTTCATAGAGAAACTATCTCTTGGGGGCGCAGGAAAGACACATCTATTTTGCAAAAGAATCTATAATTGTTTTTATTAAATAATGAAATTATCTCTTCAACACCGAATACTTATAATGTACATCATATTGATAGCAGTCATCGGCAGTATGGCTGCTATGATGTTCTATGAGCGTAATCGGGTACAGAATATCGAAATGTTTATTTCAGACATTCGGAATGTAGAACAGATAATCACTACAGTTTACAACCATAGGAATTTATTAACAGCATTTCAAGCGGATTTTACACTAACAAAAAGCGAGACGGTTATTTCCTATCTGCTTTGATGGCCTGATGCTGTTCGCTTTATAAAAAAAATCTCCTCCGAGTCCCACTTCAATAAACTCGAAGAAACTGATTTATTTACTTATAAAACGAATATTTATGACACATCATATCACGGCGGATCGTCTGGTGGAATCCGCCATCAAAGCCGTCACGTAAGAACTGTTCCGCGACTTCGACAATACACTCCGCGCCCTCTGCGACGAGGATGATGATCGCAAGGCCGTTTTTCGCACCCTGCGTTATGCGCGTATCCGCCTGCACGTATTATGCGGCTATATCTCGAAAGAGGAAACGCCGGAGAGTTGTACTCAAATTCGTTTCCTGCATATCGTCATCGGATATATCGACACGGAGTTGGAGATATTGAATCGCTACGGAGATACTTATCCGCCGAAACCTCATGTTTGTAAACGACGTTGGACGGGAGCTGTAGTCGAAATAGTCGAGTTGATATACGCCTTGCACGAGATGAAACGTATTGACGACGGAGAGATAGCCATGAACGAATTGGCCGGATTCTTCGGCGAGTTGTTCGGCATTCGTCTCGATGCACGAAACCTTTACGACGCTTATACGGACATCAAACGGCGCAAGGGCGATAGCCGTACCTATTTTCTTGACAAGTTGCGCGAACGTCTGAATCTGCGGATGCAGTGCGACGATGAAAAAGAGCAGGAACGGCGACGCTGATTAAATAATGCGGATGGAAGATTCTGTTCGCATTTTGCATAAACCCAATCGCCGATTTTGCTATTTCTAAGAAAAACGCTATATTTGCATAGAGTTGTTCGACGAGATGCAAAGCGCAGCAGTTCAGCGCAGTTACACGGTTGCTAAATCGTTACTGACAACTTTCTTAATCTCCACTTTACGCTGTCATTCAGACAGATACATTAAAGTTTCTTATCCATATCAAAGATAATGAAGATTTGAGAATTCCTAGCAAAGTTTCATTAAGTTTCGAAGAAAACTATCTAACAGACAATAAAATTGCACAAACACGCTTACAATGAGCACAAACAAACCTTTTACAGAAAGTGATCATTCAAATACTTTCATTTGAAACTATAAAATAATCTTTGTCCCATAACCTTTCTTATAATCATATTTATACTTACTTTGCAGAAAAATGAAATAGAATGAATTATACGAATGAACAAATCAGACGCCAAGACCGTCTGTTAGAAAAAGAAAAAGCTATCAGCTTATTGAAAAACGGAGAATACGGAGTTTTGTCCATGCAAGATGAAGAAAACGGCGCTTATGGAGTTCCTATCAATTATGTATGGAACAAGAAAAATTCCATTTACATTCACTGTGCTCCCGAAGGACGAAAATTACATTGTATCAAACGCTGCAACACCGTTTCTTTCTGTATTATAGGAAAGACTCATATCATATCCAATCAATTCACAACTGAATATGAGAGTATTATATTGAAATGTCGGGCATACATTGGCTTAAATGAAGAAGAACGAATAAACGCTTTACATTTATTAATAGAAAAATACTCTCCAAACGACAAAGTAATTGGTAACCAATATGCCCAAAAATCTTTTCACAGAACAGAAATTATCCGACTAGATATAGAAGAGGCAAGCGGAAAATGCAAACATATACCTATGAAATAAGTATTAAAAGTTCATTGAACTATCCTCTAATATTCTCAACTATTATTCCCCCGAGAAAAGAGAGTTAAAAGGAGATAATTGAGAAAGACGAAAAGAAACACGATACAACTTTTATAAAGGATCATTGAGAAAATTACATGCTATAAAAACATTATTCCGGCAAAACAATATTACCGGAATAAATTTTCTTTATGTTATCCTTTTTCAGATTAGGTATTTGGAAAAGCAACCATCTTAACAACCATAAAAGTTGTACACATTATAAATTATTTCTCATTCTTTCTACAAAATCATGAATAATGGAATACAAAATCTCCAAAGAATTCTCCTCATAACAAAGAGTTTCCAAAGGACACCAACCTGTCCGGTTCCTATTCTGAATACGAGGAACTACCTGCATACAATCTAGCTTTATATTCGCACGCCGCAATAAAACCAATGCAGGTTCACTGATAATATCTGTATAAACTTCCTGTACTCTACCTAATACCATCAAAACAGCAGCAGCTTTTCCTATCACCTTGTCAGCAATCTGAGCCCCACGCAGAAAAGCCGGATCCGTATTCAACAAATCATACAAATCAGTTATTCCACGCTGTGTAAAAGTGCTGATTTCCTTATTCTTTATTACACAAGAATAATTACCTTCATGCAACAGTTTGATTAATTTATCCATTTTTTATTTCATTCAAATAACACGATGCATTTCGTGTCCTTCCACATAAATGGCACTGAACGGACGTGCCGGACAAAGATTTTCACAAGCGCCACAACCGATGCAACGTTCTGTATTCACAACCGGTATTTTAGGTGAACTTTCATCATTCTCATCTTTAGGTATCATTTGAATAGCACCAGTAGGACAATGACGAGCACAATTTCCACAACTTACCTTATCCGTATTCACTATACAATTTTGAGCAATCCACACGGCATGCCCTATTTGAATAGCCGACTTTTCAGCCAAACTAGTCAAATGAATGGCATCAGTAGGACATACTTCTGCACATTTCGCACATTCGGGGCGACAATATCCACGTTCATAGGACATCTCAGGCTGCATCAACCGCTTCAGATCACCCGATGGACGCAATACCTGATTAGGGCACACCGACACACAAAGCTGACAAGCCGTACAATGCTGTGCAAAATGACGAAGACCTCTCGCTCCTGCAGGAACAATAGAAGTGGCACGTTTAGGATTCTTTTTATCAATAAGAGGCGCCAATCCTCCATCCACTTTCTTTTCCTGCGCTTTCATTACGGCACTTGTAGCAAGTAAAGCAGAAACCGTAAAAAAATTTCGCCGCGACGTATTCACCTTTTCTGAATTTGAAGACGATTGAGAAGCTGACTGACCTGTTTCTTCTCTTCTCAAAACCTGCTTTTTCTGAATTATTGCTCCAGATACATACTTTATCGCATCCTGACGACATTTACCTAAACAATCCATACAAGCAACACAACGGGAATAATCAATCTCATGTGCTTTGGGATTAATGCAGGAAGACTTGCAATTACGAGCACAAAGTCCGCAACCATTACATTTAGACGTATCAATAACCGGTTTAAAATAAGAATATCTAGATAAGAGTCCCAATACTGTACCCACCGGACAAATGGTATTGCAATAAGTTCTTCCTCCACGCCATGCCAAAATAAAAAGCACTATCACAGTACCCACTGCAACTACAAAAGTAGAAAGACCTTTCATCCAAACATCTACCGAATAAAAAGCATAACTGTCTACACGCTCCGCCCATAGGGCAAGTACATTGTTCCCCCACTGATACAAAGGTGTCAGCAGGTTAGAAATGATACGGCCGTATGCACTGTAAGGAGCAATCAATGCCGTCAATGAAACCACCCCTGCTACCAAAGCGACGATAAACACCGCCAATACCCCATAGCGCAACCACGACAAAGCAGGCGAGTAGTGGAAACGATTCTTCTTTACCCTTCCCGAAACCCAGGAAATAATATCTTGAAACACACCTAACGGGCAGACAACCGAACAATAGACACGCCCCAAAAGCAACGTCAACAAAACAAGGGCTATCATCACCCCCACATTCAGTGCCAGCACGGCAGGAAGAAACTGTATTTTCGCCATCCAGCCAAACCAACTATGCACAGTTCCTGTAAAATCCAGAAACAGCAACGTGATCATTGTAAAGAACAAAAGGGCGGCGACGAGTCTTATTTTACGTAACATAAGCATTCGTTATTTTATCATGTTTATCCATTCCATTATAAAGTCTCTTGTTTCAACTGCTCCACATATGCGTCTATACGATGCAGTTCTTTGGGAATATCAATACTTTGAGGGCAATGCGGGTTACACTGGTTACATCCGGTACAATGACTTGCCTGCCGCAGTTTGGGCACACTACGGTCATAACCTATCAGGAAAGCACGCCGTGCACGGCGGTAATTCTCATCCTGACTGCTTTTAGGCACATTTCCTTCGTTGACACATTTATTATAATACACCAGAATCGCCGGAATATCCAAGCCGTAAGGACAGGGCATACAATATTTGCAGTCATTGCAAGGAATCGTAGGGAACTTCAGCATCAATTGGGCTGTTTCTTCCAAGAACTCTTTTTCCTCCTCATTCAAAGGTTCTAAGGGAGAATAAGTCCGAAGGTTATCCTGCAAATGTTCCATATAAGTCATTCCACTCAGCACACACAACACATTGGGATACGTACCGGCAAAACGGAATGCCCACGATGCCACACTGTTCTCCGGACGACGCTGCTTCAAGCGCGCCACCAGATGGTCGTTCAGTTTAGACAAACGTCCTCCTAACAGAGGCTCCATAATCACAGCCGGAATTCCACGCTTGGCCAACTCTCCATACAAATATTCCGCATTAACATTTCGACCCGAAGCATGGCGCCAATCTACATAGTTCATCTGAATTTGCACAAAATCCCATTTCACATCCAGCGACAGCAAATAATCAAACACTTCCACCGATCCGTGAAATGACCATCCCAAATTACGAATACGGCCTTCTTCACGCTCTTTTAGTAAAAAGTCAAGAACTCCATTGTCAATATAACGGTCATGGAAAGTTTTGATCCCTTCCCCTCCACCTACAGAATGAAGCAAATAATAATCCAGATAATCCGTCTGCAATTCTTTCATCGACTGATGGTACATCTTGATGGAATTCTCACGAGTATAATTTTGAAAATTAGACATCTTTGTCGCAATCAACAGTCTTTCACGAGGATGACGTTTCAAAGCCACACCAGTGGCCCTTTCAGAAAATCCCTGGCAATAAACAGGAGATGTATCGAAATAATTCACTCCGTGAGCGATAGCATAATCCACCAGCTCATTCACCGCATCCTGGTCTATCACATTTCCATCACTGTCCGGCGCTGGTTTCAACGGCCAGCGCATACATCCATATCCTAAAAGTGAAACATGTTCTCCCTTTGGAGAAGTACGATAAGTCATTTTATCAACAGGCACTTCGCCTAAAATAGAAGCCTCAGACGCATTCGACTTCTCGCCGGATGCACAACCATACATTGCCACCGTAGATGCAACTGTACTAACACCCACAATTTTTAGAAATTCTCTACGGTTCATTTCCTTTTTGTCTCTTTTGTCCATAGTCTTTTACTTAACCTTCCTTTATTTACTGTAAACCACCACTATAGCCTGATCATCAGTTAATGCAAAGTTAATTAGAATTCATGAAATTCCTTGCAACACAACCTTAATAATCAAAACAACTTTAATTACAGAAAGCAAATCACTTTTTAATTCACATAGATCACTATTGAAAATAATTATTTAAACAACTGTATCATAGGGCGGCCTATCCAAACCTGCGGTTGTTTCAAGCCAAAAATAAAAGCAACTGTAGAAGCACAATCAAACTGCATCATACTTTCATCAAAAATTCCTCCTTTTTTTACATTCTTTCCAGCAATAATAAATGGAGTTTCCATTTCTTGCATCGTTTTTCCACCATGCCCCTTATTTATTCCTCCATGATCGGCTGTAACAATAATAATACTATTATCATAAATACCTGCCTCCTTGATAGCATCTACTATCCGACCTACATATCCGTCTAATTCTTTCAATTTTGCATAATAAGCCGGAGTATCATGTCCATCCACATGACCTACATGGTCAGGATTATCAAAACAAATTGCAGTCAAGACCGGCTTCTTTTCTGTAATATACTTACATGCCATCTCACATAGAGCAGCGGGATATAGATTATAGTCAGGAGCCTGCACATGATAATTCAAAGCCAAAGTATCTACTAGATATTTAATACCATCCCACTCATACAACACTCCTATTTCAGCATCAGGAACAGCTTTACGAAGTTCACTGAAAATAGTTGGAAATATATGATGCTCATTTACTACACGTGAAGGAAGTTCGGGAGTTTTAGACCCCCATTCTGTATATCCATGGAGTTCAGGTCCTGCCCCCATAAACATAGAAGCCCAGTTTACTGCACTTGAAGAAGGAAGCACACTACGTTTTTTCAAAGTATAGCAACCTGCATCCATTAAAGTTTTAACATTTGGCATCTCAGCCTTTTCCACACTATAAGCCCCCCAACCGTCAAGGCCAATCAAGAACACATGGTCGGCTTTCCAATTCTGAGCAAAGCAAGAAAAAGTAAAGAATGCTATCAATATAGCAAATAAACGATTTTTTTTCATAGCAACTTATATTTTTCAGTTATACATATTATCTTAACAATTCTCCACACTATGAAATGATTGGATACTCTCCATCGGATAAACTTCCACTTACACACAATATTTCATCAAGAAAGGTGGAAACGATATCTAATCCCAATATTGGGAGATATCCCTATAATATGAAAAATTAAAAGATGAGCAAGCGCTGGTTTCCTTTCTCCAAACGCCTGCTCAGTTCAAATAGAGACATAAAAGCTGATTTCCATCACAGCTCCATCATACCTATTATCTATTTCAGACAAGCCTTCATTGCTTTAATGATCGCTGAGTCAAACCCTTCGTGATCCAATTCATTAATACCCTTGATAGTCATACCACCGGGCGTACACACCTTATCTATTTCCACACTGGGATGAGTATCATTATTCAATATCAAGGAAGCAGCCCCTTTCACAGATTGAGCAACCATTTTCTGTGCATCTTTCGGATAAATTCCTAATTCAATACCTGCCTGCATAGCTGCCTGAATATATTTCAAAACATATGCGATACCACATGAAGTCAAAGCCGTAGTAGCAGCCATCTGACTTTCAGGAATAAGAATAGCCAATCCTAATTCATTAAAGATATCCAGCATCAGTTGTTCTTGTTCCTTACTGGCGTTACGACTGGATATCAAGGTCATACTTTCCAGCTGAGATATAGCAGTATTGGGAATCAGACGGAATATAGTCTGTTCCGGGCCTACACTCTTCACCAATTGCTCAAAGGTTACACCGCCTGCGATAGAAACTAATACTTGTTGAGGAGTCAAATGAATCACACTCAATACCTGATCTATCAACCACGGTTTTACAGCCAGAATAACGATATCGGCATCCTTTATCGCTTTCGGGTTTTCCGTTGTTACATTAATCTCCGGATAATCCGCCTGTAGAGTTTCCAGACTTCCGCTGAACGGATCGGCTACTGTTACATCACTCGCAGGAATGATAGTGCCTTGGGCAAGGCCGCGAGCAATAGCCCCTCCCATATTTCCCGCACCAATAATTGCTACTTTCATATTATTAAAGATTAAGTCTATAGCTACAAAGATAAGGGAAAAAAAGGAGAAGAACGTATTATGAAAAGCTAAAAATAAAATTACTTTGAAGAAGATTAAATCAAAAAGCCTCGCCGGAACCGAAATGTTTCCTGACGAGACCTCATTTTCTTTCGTAGATTATTATCCCTTTTGAATCTCCAGCTTATACCAACACTTTACGAAAGCGTTCAAGAAATTCATCAGCCTCTGCCATAGTAAGGCACAAAGGCGGAAGCAGACGAATCACATTAGTACCACTGACTCCGGTAAATACTTTCTGTTCGAACAGCAAACGCTGACGCAATTCCTTAATCGGTTCTTCAAATTCCATACCGATCATCAAACCTTCGCCACGCACCTCTTTAATCTGTGAGAATTGTTTCAATTCTTTCAGCAGATGAGCACCTACCTTGGCAGCATTCTCTACCAGATTCTCACCTTTCATAACATCAAGCACCGCGATAGCAGCAGCACAAGCTAGGTGGTTACCACCAAAAGTGGTTCCCAATTGTCCATATACCGGCTTGAATTTCGGACTGATCAGGACACCAGCCATCGGAAAGCCATTACCAATCCCCTTTGCTACCGTAATTATATCGGGACGGATACCTGCATGTTGGTGAGCAAAAAATTTACCGCTACGCCCGTAGCCGGATTGTATTTCATCCAAAACAAGGGCTGCATCCACTTCTTCGCAAGCCTTACTCAGTTCTTTCAAGAATTTTACTTCCGGAACCTGAATACCGCCTACTCCTTGAATACCTTCAATAATCACCGCACAGACATCTCCTTTTGCCAATTCCGCTTTAGCTGCTTCTATATCGTTCAAAGGCAGATAAGTCACATGCCCATTGTCATTGATTGGGGCTATAATTTTCGGATTGTGGGTTACCTCCACTGCCAGTGAAGTACGTCCGTGAAATGCTTTGCAAAAAGAAAGCACACGGTTGCGACCATTGTAAAAAGAAGCCAGTTTCAACGCATTTTCATTAGCTTCAGCTCCACTGTTTATCAAAAACAATTGATAATCATCATAACCCGAAAGTTTCCCTAAACGGTCTGCCACTTCCTGCTGTAGCTTGTTAACCACCGAATTGGAATAAAATCCCAACTGTGCAACCTGCTTGCTTATCATTTCCACATAATATGGATGTGCGTGACCGATAGAAATAACCGCATGACCACCATACAAATCAAGGTATTCCGTACCTTGGTCATCCCATACATGACAACCTTTTCCTTTGACAATATTTATGTCAAAAAGAGGATATACATCAAATAATTTCATAAACTCTTCTTTATTAAAAAGCAGACGGTTTCAACCTCAACCCTACGGTTTCTTCCAAATTGAACATGAGATTCATATTATGAACCGCTTGTCCGCTTGCCCCCTTCAACAAGTTGTCAATGCAAGAGATAACCAGCAGCTTATCGCCATGTTTCTCCAAATGAATCAAACACTTGTTGGTGTTCACCACCTGCTTCAAATCTATATTTTTGTCTACAATATGAACGAAAGAATCCTCGGCATAATAGTCTTGATACATCTTCACCAGTTCTTCCAGTTCCACCTTGCATTTGACTACCAGAGTAGCAAAGATACCACGCGGGAAATCACCCCGGTAAGGAATAAAATCTATTTCAGCATTAAAGCTGTTTTGCAACTGTTTCAATGATTGCTTGATTTCGGGAACATGCTGATGAGAAAACGGTTTATAAATGCTCATATTATTATTACGCCAACTGAAATGACTGGTAGCACCCGGTTTCACCCCTGCCCCTGTACTTCCGGTAATGGCATTTACCATTACATCCTCGTTCAGTAACAGATGTTTGGCTAACGGCAATAAACCCAATTGAATACAAGTGGCAAAACATCCCGGATTGGCCACGTGCTTGCTATGGCAGATAGCACGACGGTTCAGTTCCGGCAAACCATAAATGAAGTCATGGTCATCACTCTTGATACGGTAGTCCATACTGAGGTCTATGATTTTCAAATCCTCGGGTACATTGTGACTATCCATAAACTTCTTTGTATCTCCATGAGCCGTACAGAAGAACAATACATCAATCTCATCCAGAGGAAGTTCGTCTGTAAAAACCAAATCCGTTTCACCATAGAGTCCCTCATGTACGTCGGTAATCTTATTGCCAGCGTTACTGCTGCTATTTATAAACTTTATGTCTACATCAGGGTGATTAATCAGCAGACGAATCAATTCGCCCGCCGTATAACCTGCCCCACCGATAATTCCTGCTTTAATCATACTTATTAAATTTCTTCGTCCTTGTGGTTATTATAATAAACACGCAAAGGTGTAGAAGTCACTTTGATAAAGCCTTTAGCATCTTCTGCTGTCCATCCCTTCTGCATTTCACCATATTCACCAAATTTGGTCTTCACCAGATCGTCTTTTGATTCAACACCCACAGTAGAGAATGAAAGCGGACGGAGTTCCAAGATAGCTGTACCATTTACATTACGCTGAGACTCCTGCAACATTGCCTCAATATCGCGCATTACCGGTTCCAGATACTGACTTTCATGCAAGAACATTCCGTACCAATTGGCAACCTGGTCTTTCCAATATTGCTGCCACTTGCTCAACGTATATTTTTCAAGGAAACGATGGGCACCGATAATCAGCATAGGAGCAGCAGCCTCGAATCCTACACGCCCTTTGATACCGATAATGGTATCCCCAACGTGCATGTCGCGGCCGATACCGTAGGGCGCACCGATCTCCTCCACTTTTTGAATAGCCTTGATAGGATCATCAAACTTCTCGTCATTAACAGCTTTCAGTTCACCTTTTTCAAATGTAAGACGAAGTTGTTCGCTTCCTTCCTTGGTCACCTGTTTTAAATAAGCACTTTCGGGCAAACCCTGCGCAGAGTCCAATATTTCCCCACCGCAGATAGAAGTCCCCCAAAGACCTACATTATAAGAATATTTCAATTTTGTAAAGTCAGCGGCAAAACCATGTTCGTTCAAATAATCGATTTCCTGCTGACGGCTTAATGCCATGTCACGGGTCAATGTAATGATCTCAACTCCCGGAGCCAGTACCAAAAAAGTCATATCGAAACGAATCTGGTCATTACCCGCACCAGTCGAGCCGTGTGCGATAGCGTCCGCACCTATTTCATTAGCATAACGCGCTATAGCCAACCCTTGGAAGATACGTTCAGAACTTACAGAAATAGGATAAGTACCATTACGGAGCACATTACCGAATACCATATATTTCAAGCTCTTCTCATAGTATTCCTGGGTCACATCCAATGTCACATACTTCACAGCACCCAGTTTGTAAGCGTTCTCTTCGTTCTGCTTCAGCTGCTCCTCACTGAAACCACCCGTGTTTGCACAAGCTGCATACACTTCATACCCTTTTTCCTTAGCCAGATACATTACAGTGAAAGAGGTATCAAGCCCCCCGCTGAATGCCACTACTACTTTTTTCTTCTTTTCTTCCATAATGATATTATTTTAATTGAGAATTAAAAATTGAAAACTGAGAAATAAGTACATGAATGCGCAGCCATCTTTTAATTCTTAATTTTTAATTCTTAATTTTTAATTTATTAAATAGTGTCTTCTTCGTGCAAAGCCGGATCGTAAAGCATGGCTGTACAAATACAGAACTTACGGTTCTTCGCCACTAATATATCGTGATTGATACAGCCTTCACAACCTTTCCAAAAGGCCTCATCATCAGTCAGTTCATTGAAAGTTACAGGAACATATCCCAGTTCTGTATTCATTTTCATTACCGCCGCGCCACTGGTCAGACTGAATATCTTTGCTTTAGGCCATCGTAGACGTGCCAATCGGAACGAAGCCGCCTTTATACGCTTGGCCAAACCTATTCCACGATAATTAGGATGCACAATCAATCCCGAGGTTGCTACATATTGCTTGTTTCCCCATGACTCAATATAGGTAAATCCTGCAAAATCATCTCCACATAAGGCAATAATCGCCTTTCCTTCTTTCATCTTTGTAGTCACATATTCATGTGTGCGTTCTGCAATGCCTGTTCCGCGTACCTTAGCAGCTTCTCTAATAGTATCTAAAATTTTATCAACGTAAACTTCATGTGAGGCATCTGCCACCATCACATCCACTTGTTTAGCATCCATCTCCTTTTTTATCTATTATTATATTATTGTATATTCGGTATAATCAATGAAAGTGCATTCTTCACTCCCGCTCTTGTGCAACCTTCACGAATGACAAGCATAATAGTATCATCACCAGCAATAGTTCCCAATATTTCATCAAAGTTCCGGTTATCAATATCATAAGCCAAACTACTAGCATATCCGGGACGAGTCTTGATTACTGCCAGATTAGCCGAAAATTCAATGGAAATAAATCCATTATGCATCAACATCTCACTGGCCGAATGTTGCTCAGTCATACGTTTGTACATGGTATTGTTTGGTAATACATATACATAATTTCCGTTCATACTGGCTGCCTTCGCCACTTTCAACTGCTTCAAGTCACGAGACAAAGTAGCTTGGGTCAATTGGAATCCTTCTTTCGCCAATTCCTGCAACAACTCTTCCTGGCTACCTACTTCCTTACTCGAAATAATAATCTTAATGGCATCAAGTCTGCTATTCTTGCTCTTCATACTGCATAATTATTCTAATTCGGCTGCAAAATTACAGAATATTCGGGAATATAGATACAAAAAAGAGAATATTTTTGCGACTTTATGCATATTTTCAATAAAGCTTTTATCTATCATCCTAAGAATAAACCAAAATCATACCAAATTTTTCTTTTCAATGCAATCTTCTTAAAAAGACGGTAATATTATGTTTTACGACAGGTACAACCAAATCCAACAGTTATAATATCAAAAAAACAAGGACGACTTTCGGGGAATAAACTATTTTTGCATCACTATTAATTCCTTAAAATCAAAAAATAAAGGCATGGAACACACTTATTTCTTTGCGGTAGACCTGGGAGCCACCAGCGGACGTACCATCTTAGGTTGCCTGGGAGAAGGCAAAATGGAGTTGAAAGAACTGACTCGTTTCCCTAACCATATTATAGAAACCGGAGGACATTGTTATTGGGATATTTATGCCTTATACAATGAAATTATCAAGGGACTGAAAGTGGTAGCCAAAGACAATCTGCCTATCCAGTCTATCGGTATTGATACTTGGGGGGTGGATTTCGTATTAGTGGGCAAAGATGGAGAGTTACTCCGCAATCCTTATTGTTATCGCGACCCTCACACAATAGGTGCACCCGAAGAATATTTTACCCATATTCCCCGTGAACGAGTATATGACATCACTGGAATCCAGATTATGAATTTCAATTCCTTGTTCCAATTATCAACACTCCACCGCAATCATTGCTCGGCCTTGGAAGCAGCAGATAAAATACTGTTTATGCCGGATGCTTTAAGTTATATGCTGACCGGTAAAATGGTAACAGAATATACCATCGCTTCTACTTCCCAGATGTTGAATCCGCGCACCAAATGCTTCGAAAAGGAACTACTGGATGTAGCAGATATCAAGAAAGAACAGTTCGGCCGTTTTGTTTTTCCAGGGGAACCTATTGGAGTGCTGACAGAAGAAGTGCAAAAAATTACAGGTCTGGGAGCTATTCCTGTTATTGCCGTTGCCGGTCATGACACAGGTTCAGCCGTAGCTGCCGTACCGGCACAAAACGAAAAATTCGCATATCTGAGTTCCGGCACGTGGAGCTTGATGGGGATTGAAGTGAAAGATGCTATTATAAATAAGGAAAGCTTTGAACAGAACTTCACCAACGAAGGAGGTGTGGAAGGAACGACCCGGTTCCTGAAAAATATCTGTGGCATGTGGTTGTTGGAACGTTGCCGCAAAGAATGGGAAGCAACCAACAACTATTCTTATACAGAACTGATAGATGCAGCCCTGGCAGTTCCCGCTTTCCGCAGTGTCATCAATCCCGATGCTCCCTGCTTCGCCAATCCGTCATCTATGATTCAAGCCATCGGACATTATTGCAAAGAAACCAACCAACCTGTACCACAGAGTTATGGCGAAATCACTCGTTGTATTTTCGATAGTCTTGCCCTGCGCTACAAACAAGTATTCGGCTATTTGCAACAAATGGCCCCGTTCCCCATCGAAAAGCTGCACATTATCGGTGGAGGCTCACGAAACAATTTGTTAAACCAATTCACTTGCAACGCAGTGGGCGTACCTGTTATAGCAGGTCCCAGTGAAGGAACAGCTATCGGCAACATTATGTTACAGGCAAAAGCCAACGGGCTGGTAAACGATATTGCGGCTATGCGCCAACTAATCAGCACTTCCATAGAAACCGTTTCTTTTGAGCCCCAGCAAGCAGAAGAATGGGAAGAAGCATATAAGAAGTATTTAGCTCATTATAGAGAAGATATTTAATATTCACCTTGAAATTTATTCATTAAATAAACAAATAATATCATGAAAGAAGAATTGATTAATAAAGCGTATGAGATTGCAAAAGAACGTTATGCCGCTGTAGGTGTTGACACAGAAAAAGTAATGGAAACCATGCAGAATTTCCATCTGTCACTGCATTGCTGGCAAGCAGATGATGTAACCGGTTTCGAAGTTCAGGCAGGTTCATTGACCGGTGGTATCCAGGCTACAGGTAACTATCCCGGCAAAGCTCGCAACATCGACGAACTGCGTGCAGACATTCTGAAAGCTGCTTCATATATACCAGGTACTCACCGTTTGAATCTGCACGAAATTTATGGCGACTTTCAAGGAAAAGTCGTAGATCGTGACGAAGTAGAACCCGAACATTTCAAAAGTTGGATTGAATGGGGTAAGGAAAACAACATGAAACTGGATTTCAACTCTACTTCATTCTCCCATCCCAAAAGCGGTGATCTGTCTTTGTCAAATCCCGATGAAGGTATCCGCAACTTCTGGATTGAACATACTAAACGTTGCCGTGCCGTAGCCGAAGAAATGGGTAAAGCTCAAGGCGATCCTTGTATCATGAACCTGTGGGTACACGATGGCAGCAAAGACATCACTGTAAACCGCATGAAATATCGTGCTTTGTTAAAAGACTCTCTGGATCAGATTTTCGCAACAGAATACAAGAACATGAAAGACTGTATCGAATCCAAAGTATTCGGTATCGGACTGGAAAGCTATACAGTGGGGTCTAATGATTTCTATATCGGCTATGGCGCCAAGAACAACAAGATGATTACCTTGGATACCGGGCACTTCCACCCGACAGAAAGTGTTGCAGACAAAGTTTCTTCTTTATTGTTGTATGTTCCCGAACTGATGCTGCACGTAAGTCGCCCCGTACGTTGGGACTCAGACCACGTAACCATCATGGACGACCCGACTATGGATTTGTTCAGCGAAATCGTTCGTTGCAACGCCTTGGATCGTGTACACTATGGACTTGACTACTTCGATGCTTCCATCAACCGTATCGGTGCATACGTTATCGGCAGCCGTGCAGCTCAGAAATGTATGGTACGCGCTTTGCTGGAACCGATTGCCAAATTGCGCGAATACGAAGCAAACGGACAAGGATTCCAACGTCTGGCTCTGCTCGAAGAAGAAAAAGCTTTGCCTTGGAATGCTGTATGGGATATGTTCTGCTTGAAGAACAATGTACCCGTAGGCGAAGAGTTCATTGCAGAAGTAGAGAAATACGAAGCAGAAGTTACTTCTAAACGCTAATCAATATCCAACCACAATATCGTCCTCTGTAAGGGTGGCCTCATGTATCTGCCCCTACAGAGAACGTATTTGTGGTTTTAAAGAATATAAACAATGGAAATCATTATCGGATTAATCATTATCGCTATAGGAAGCTTCTGCCAATCCAGTTCATACGTACCTATCAAGAAAGTAAAAGAATGGAGTTGGGAAAGTTTTTGGCTGATACAAGGTGTATTCGCCTGGTTGGTGTTCCCACTATTGGGCGCATTGCTAGGTATTCCCCAAGGAGGCAGTCTGTTTGACCTTTGGGGAGCGGGAGGTGCTCCAATGAGCATCTTTTATGGTATATTATGGGGAGTGGGCGGCCTTACCTTTGGTCTTTCCATGCGTTATCTGGGAGTAGCCTTAGGACAAAGTATCGCACTGGGTACTTGTGCCGGATTCGGTACACTGTTCCCCGCCATCTTTGCCGGAACCAACCTGTTCAAAGGAAACGGACTTATTCTTTTACTAGGAGTATGTATCACTTTGTCGGGCATTGCCATTATAGGATATGCCGGCAGTCTTCGCGCCAAAAACATGAGCGAGGAAGATAAACGCGCGGCAGTAAAAGATTTTGCTCTGACTAAAGGACTGTTGGTAGCCCTACTGGCAGGTGTGATGAGTGCCTGTTTCGCTTTGGGACTCGATGCAGGAACTCCCATCAAGGAAGCTGCGTTAGCTGGAGGTGTAGAAGGTCTTTATGCGGGACTTCCTGTAATCTTTCTGGTAACACTAGGCGGTTTTCTAACCAATGCCGTTTACTGTCTGCAACAAAATGTAGCCAACAAAACTATGAGTGATTATGCCAAAGGCAATGTATGGGTAAACAACCTGATATTCTGCGCCTTGGCAGGAGTACTGTGGTACATGCAATTCTTCGGACTGGAAATGGGTAAAAGTTTCCTGACCGGAAGTCCTGTACTGCTTGCCTTCTCATGGTGTATATTAATGGCTTTGAATGTTACTTTCAGTAACGTATGGGGTATTTTATTAAAAGAATGGAAAGGTGTATCCACCCAAACTATCACTGTTCTGGTAACCGGACTGGTAGTTCTTATCTTTTCTCTTGTATTCCCTAATTTATTCTAAAAGAATTATTATATTTGTAGCATACTGTTATTCAGAATAAAAAAATGAATAACAATACCCTATGAACAATCAAATAAAAGAAGATATGAAATCAATCTTAGACAATCGCCCCGAATTGGTCAAAGAGGTGAATAAAGTAGCCGAAGTAGCCGGATATTTGTGGCAAAAAGGATGGGCCGAACGTAACGGAGGTAATATCACCGTCAATATCACCGAGTATGTAGACGATGAAATCCGTCAGATGCCCGCTATCAGCGAAGTAAAACAAATCGGTGTAACACTGCCTCACTTGAAAGGCTGTTATTTTTATTGCAAAGGAACCAATATGCGTATGCGGGATTTGGCACGTTGGCCTATGGATAACGGTTCTGTCATCCGTATTTTAGATGATTGTGCTAGTTATGTCATTATTGCCGACAAACCGGTTCAACCTACTTCGGAAGTTCCCTCCCACCTGAGCGTACACAATTATCTCATTAGCATAGGCTCTCCTTATAAAGCATCCGTACACACACACCCCATCGAACTGATTGCCTTGTCTCACAACAAAAAGTTCATGGAGAAAGATGTGGCAACCAACCTGCTATGGAGCATGATTCCCGAAACAAAAGCATTCTGCCCACGTGGATTGGGCATGATTCCTTATCAGTTACCCAGTTCTGTAGAATTAGCAGATGCAACTATCAAGGAATTGGCTGATTATGATGTAGTCATGTGGGAAAAACACGGTATCTTTGCTGTTGACTGTGACGTAATGGCCGCATTCGACCAAATTGATGTTTTAAATAAATCCGCATTAATTTACATCGCTGCCAAAAATATGGGATTTGAACCCGACGGCATGAGCCAGGAACAGATGAAAGAAATGAGTGTGGCTTTTAATCTACCCAAATAATATTTTTATGGTCTTCCCCTAATGGGGAGATTTTGAAGATGATTTGAACCCACATGGGGACAAATCATCTTTTTTATTATCGAAGCTTAAAAGATAAATGAGATCCAGATTGCCACTTAAGCTTTTCATCACACGATATTCATCACAAATGAACAAGCATATAAAATGACCAATTTATGTTTTTATCTCATTATTCTATTGATTAAAAAGATTAACACTCCCTATACAGCAAACACTTCCTAGACAATCGCGTACTTAACTCATTGACAGTTTGAGTATCTTATGTTTTTTTTAGAACAACGAGTACTCTTTTTGGCTATCTTTGACAAAGACAGATTCACTAAACCTACAGAGATATATGAAAGCAAATAAATTATTCCTTTTGGCAAGTTTCTTTCTATCAAGCAGCCTGACACCTATAGCGGCTCAGAGTAAGAAAGAGAAGAAGCAACAGACAGAACAAGCTGTACGCGAAGCTGTTGACGCAAAGACATACAAAATCAATGTGGACCGGGTAATGCCTATGAAAGGAGGCAGCAAACACCTGACTTCCGATTATTCTTTAGAAATAAGAAACGATTCGGTTTATTCCTATCTGCCTTATTTCGGAGTGGCGTATAACGTTCCTTACGGGGGTGGAAAAGGATTAAATTTTAGTGCTCCTTTATCAGAATATACTTCAGCATATAATAAAAAGGGGAATGCTAAAATCACACTAAAAGTACGGAACGAGGAAGACAATTACCTTTACAATATCATCATTTATCCCAATGGCAGCAGTAACATACAGGTCACCCCTACAAACAGACAATCTATTTCTTTCTCCGGAGAAATGGATCTAAAGAAGAAAGAATGAGCCATAAATAAAAGGGGGTCAAAACTAAAACAACCTATCGTGCTATATGATCAGGTCATTTTAGTTTTGCCCCCCTGATTAAATTACAGCTATTATTTACTTATTTCTCTAACCGGCTAAAGAAATTCTCAATGGCTTCCTTATTGACAAAAACTCCTTTTACTCCGGTCACTTCCACCGTATCCATCAACAAAGCCAAGCCCTGATAACCGTTTTCATCCTTTGCCAATACTTCCTGCTGATAAATTTCAGCTGATTGGCAGGCTTTACCATCTTCAGGTAATTTCTCGAACCGACCAAGGTAATAATTGCCTTCAAAGAAATTATGTGTAGATTCTGTCAATTGGAATCTGCTGGATTCTGGAGCATAAAAAATATTTCCACTAATAAATGTACTATCCGGATATCCGCCCCATGAATCCAAAGTAATCATAGTACGATCGATATCAGCCGCAGGTTTACGGTTCACATGAATAATGTTACGGGTAATGCGACTGTCCTTTACAGGACCTGCCAGATGAACAGCTGGTGAGAACATCCCGGCACGAGTCGGTTCAGGCCGCACTCCGTCACCTATACTCACATTGTAACGGACAATAGTGCCCAAGTTACCTACATTAAAAGATGCGTCGGCCGTGCCGTCATTGCAAACCAATACTAAGCCACCATAGTTATCATGACTATAATTATACTGAATGACCGTTCCCCGGCAATTCCAGTCCGAATCAAACCCCTGTGCATCCCACGGAGCCTTATGACCACTTACCTCATTGAATTGCACCAAAGTATTATCACAACTCCACGGCCAAATACCTGCCGCCGCCTCTGTGTCAGGAAGCATATCAGGACAATCACGCATTACGTTGTATTCTATCAAGGTACTGTCACAACCGATAGGTACAATACCATCACCTGGTACTTCCTCTATCAAATTTCCCCGTATCACGGTATGCTTGCTGGGATGCCAGTTCTGCCGATCGCTATAAGCGGCCCAAATCATAGCATTACGGGTACATCTCAAAATATGGCAGTTCTCTATGGTTAACCTATTGAATGTTGAAATTTTCTTTTCACCGCCATTCACTATATAAATACCGCACCCTCCGCCTTTTTCTTTTACCAACGAACCATTGACATCCCGTACAGTCACATTATTGACAACAATGTTCTGCGATACGCCATAATCCATACACTCTATCTTCAAGCCCGAACGATAAGGCAGAGGCTGTCTACCTGTATTCACGATTTCCAAATTCTGCATCGTTATATAGTCCGAATTACAGATACGAGCTGCATACAAGGAAGTATCATATCCCACAATGCAAGGTTTCCGTTCACCATCACCATAAGCATCTATATAAATACGATCTTCGGGTATACCGTGTCCGGTGATTTCAAGTTCGCCATTAAAAACCTCACCGCGCTTCAACAAAACTTTATTGCCCGGCAGTAATTTCACTCCACGTAGTTTTTCCAGACTTTTCCATGCTTCATCCGGGGCTAACCCACTATTATTATCATCACCGCCGGTAGCATCCAGATAATAGCACACTGGACTATCAGAACATGCTGCCAACAGGAAGGAAAATAAAAGAAGGATCATTGTTTTTCTCATTTCTCTTCCGTTTTTAAAAAGTTATCTATTTATTCCAGAAGTTGTCAGAACAACTAGGATTCACCACAGATTACGCAAATTCACACAGTTTTTTGATTTAAAGGTTGTTTGCCTCCTACTTCTTTGTGACAATCCATGTATCCTGTGATGAAAACCTACACTCTACATTACTTCCACAAGTCGTGCTGAACCAGTTTCTTGTTAGTATCCAGTTCGGCAGTTGGCAAAGGCCATACATAATCCCTCTCACCGTTGAACTTACGTGCTTCATAAGCCAAGCCATACATAGTGCGTTCATTCTCTATATTAGCTACCGCCTTATCCAATTCCTTCCAACGATAAAGGTCAAACAAACGCAAGCCTTCAAAGGCCAGTTCCACACGACGCTCATGCTTAATGACTTCCAACAATTCATCTTTAGAAAGAGAAGTGCCTTCCACTTCCTCTACTGTGGGCATGTTCACATCTGCACGTTGCCGCACTTCATTCACTAAAGCAGTTACATCACTATAAGCATAGCCTCCTTTCTGTACCATTGCCTCCGCCAAAGATAATAAAACTTCAGCATAACGCACCACATAAAAGTCTTGTCCATTATCCCAAGAGTTAGAAGTATCCGTAGGATCAAAATACTTATAAACATATATGGTAGACAGGGAAGCGGCAGCTCCACCATATACATTGACATACGGATTTGAAGCCGAAGTATCTATACCTCCTTTACCGTTCCAAAGCATACCGGGAACAAACAAAGTACTATACAAACGTGGATCACGATTCTCAAAATGAGCAGGATTAGGCTTGCTAACATCCAAGCCACCCTCATTGTTTAATTCGGCTATCTTCGTATCGGTAGTCGGCTTACCGTCTTTGCAATAATAAGCATCCGCCAAATCTATAGTACCATTCATTGCTTCCAGCGGAGTATTCCAATGCGCATTAAAAGCAGCACCTTCACTCATACCCGGTCCTTCATAACGGACTGCAAAAATGATTTCAGGAGAAGTTTCTCCACTTTGAGTAAACAGTTTGGCATAACTCGGATCAAGCGAGTATCCCAAACCTTGCACCTGCTTATAAGCAGCAATTGCGTCATCCCATTTTTCATTATACAAAGCCACACGCCCCAGTAGGGAAAGAGCAGCTCCTTTGGTGATGTGTCCCCGTGAAGACGCGTTTTGCGGAAGTACTTCAGCCGCGTCCTGCAAATCAGTCATAATATGAGCCACAATAGCTGCACGGTCCGTCTTTTCACATTCAGCCTCGTCAATGGTCAAAGGGGCGGTCAGGAAAGGAACATCCTGATACGTCATAGTCAAGTTTATATACATCAATGCACGTATGGTCTTTGCCTCAGCCTGATAAATCGCCTTTTGGGAAGCATCCATATCCACTCTATCAATATTAGCAATCAGCACATTACAACGACTGATCACTTCATAGCAATCTTTCCAATAACTGCCAATAATAGAAGAACTTGGGGTATGAATCCCCATAGCCATATCATAACCTTCCATCCAGCCACTCCAATTAAAATGACCGCCATTATCTGATATACAATCCATATATAAAGGGCCCAATGAATATTGGTCGGAATTATAAAGCTGATTGCTCTGCAAAGCATCATAACAAGATGCCAACGCCATCAAAGCATCATCCGGTGTCTGCCAAAATGTATTAGATGAAGATTCTGTCAATGAGTCCCTCTGCAAAAAACTGTCAGAGCAAGAAGTCAGCAAAGCTCCTGACAACAGAGCTAGCCCTATAAATTTATTAATTGATTTCATAGTTGTTGCTTTTAAAATTTAACGTTAACACCAAATGAATAAGTTCTTGTATTGGGATGCACATCATTACGGGAATCTGTGCTCAGTTTCTCAGGATCATAATCATCCAAGGAAGTGAAAGTAAGCAAATTAGTTCCTGCCAAATAGAGTCTGAGACTCTGAACGCCCAACTTGGTCAAAAACTCTCTTTGTCTGAAAGTATATCCAATTTCCAAGTTCTTCAGGCGCAAATAATCTCCTTTTGTCAGCCAAAATGAAGAGTAGTTATTATTAATAGTTCCTCCCAAACGAGGCATGCTTCCATCCGGATTACTTTCAGACCATCTGTCCAACCAACGGCTAGTCTTGTTTCCGCCATTGGAAATAGTAGTTTCATCCCAATTATAACGATATACACCTGCAATGCCTTGCCAAAATGTATTAACATCAAAATCTTTATAAGAGAATCCCAAGTTAAAAGAATACTGCATTTTAGGGAACGGATTTCCGATAACAGTACGGTCAGCATCATTTATGTTGCCATTATTATCTATATCTTCATACATGATATCACCTAATTGCGGTTCCTGGTTGTTTTGCAGAATCTTCTGTCCGTTCGCATTTACACGATCCAAATCTGCCTGGGTACGATAGATACCGATAGCTTTCAGCCCATAATAAGAACCGATGGCTTCACCTTCACGATTGATGGTATTATTACTTATATCTTCCACCCCTTTCATATCAGTAATCTCATTTTTCACGCCTGAAAGTGAGAAACCTGCCTGCCATGCCCAATCACCTTTTTGGTCGAAATAGTTAGCTGCCAATTCCCAACCACGGTTACGGACCTTTCCCGCATTCTGATAAGGAGCATCCAAAGATCCCAGGAAAATACCCGGCATAGCGAGTTTCATCAAAATATCCGAGGTATTTTTCTCATACCAGTCAAAAGTGACATTGATCTTTCCACCCCAAAAAGCAGCATCAAAACCAAAGTCTGTAATAGTAGTTGTTTCCCATTTAATGTTCTCATTAGGTATCTTGGCAGTCTTCATACCAATCTGTTTGCTATCACCAAAATAGTAACTACCACTAGCCGCCAATGTAGCCGCATAAGCATAGTTACCAATTTCCTGATTACCCAATTTACCCCAGCTACCACGCAATTTCAATGAGTGGAGGAACTTCACATTCTCCATAAATTTCTCATTTGTCATGATCCATGCACCCGAAAATGAAGGGAAGGTAGCATAACGATGTGCCTTGGGCATACGTGACGAACCATCGTGACGGACATTCATCTCTAACAGATAACGGCCTCCGTAATTATAGTTCAAGCGTCCGAAGAATGACTGCAAGGAACTTTCTTCCGCCGATCCGGTCACATGATCATTCATAGTACCTCCATCCATTTCATAAATATTATCGGTAGCAAATCCCTGCTTGGACGCCTCATTCTTGTCCCAACGGGTAGCCTGAATAGAATGGCCTGCCAACAGATTGAACGAATGTTTTCCTACAGAAAAATCATAAGTCAGGATATTTTCATTAATATAAGTCGTTTCCAGATAATGATAATCTGTCAGTTTATTGGTACCGACCGTGGTCAGCGCATTTCCTTCAGCATCGTATCTTACATTATTCTTCGGATTGAAAGTAGTCACATCATTCATATAATATTTATAAGCCAGGCTTGAACGGAATTTCAATCCTTTCATGATGTCAATCTCACCAAAGAATTTACCATCAAAACGATAATGCTTGTTATCCTTATATCCCATATTCAAAGCTTCAATCGGATTTTTGAATACGGATTGGGAAATATTGGGATTTCCATCCAGGAATCCATAATGTCCGTTAGAATAGCGTACAGGAACAGTAGGACGGGTAAACCAAGTAAGGTAGCGCATCAAACCTTCGCCGGTAACACTGGTCGTAGGCTCATCAATGTTCTGGCGGCTTCCCGAAAGATTCAATCCTAATTTTACAATACCCAACTGCGCATCCAGATTAGAACGGAAATTGAAACGTTGGTTAGCTGTCTCACGCAAGATACCATCTTGCTGGAAATATTGAGTGGAAATCATGTAATGTACTGCCTTACTACCTCCATTCACTGACAAATGGTGTTGGTGCATAGCTGCCGTACGGAACATTTCCTTAGCCCAATTGGTATTGGCAAAATGATCGGGATCTGATCCATTTTGCAATTTCTGTAACATATCATCCGTATATGCCTTGGAAGGCCAACATTCATTATACATCTTCGCCCACTCATAAGAATTCACATAATCGGGCAACACGGTAGCCTCCTGCAAAGCGATGCTACCAGAATAAGTAATAGTAGGTTTCTGCTCACCGCCTCGTTTGGTAGTCACCAAAATAACACCGTTTGCAGCACGCACACCATAGATAGAAGCCGAAGCCGCATCTTTCAATACAGAAACACTTTCAATATCATCAGCAGGAATTTCCGCAATCTGGCTCACCGAGCTTTCCACTCCGTCGATCAGGACCATCGGATCATTGTGTTCAAAAGTTCCCACACCACGGATACGGATTTCGGGACTGTCATGACCGGCCTGGGCACCATTGTTGGTCAACATAACACCCGGCAAACGGCCCTGAAGCATATTGGCAGTATTAGCTACCGGCATAGAAGCTACATCCTTGAAATTTACAGCAGCAACAGAACCCGTCAGATTTTCCTTCTTCTGCACACCATAACCGACTACTACCACTTCGTCAATCATTTCCGTATCTTCCTTCAGATTTACATTCAGTACCATATTGTCTTTCGAAATATGAAATTCCTGATCGGAATATCCTATAAAAGAAATGACAATAGTAGAATTAGAAGCCACCGAGAGATTGAAATTACCATCCAAGTCAGTTACCGTTCCATTGGTTGTTCCTTTTTCAACCACACTAGCACCGATGACCGGTTCGCCTGTGGCATCTTTTACAATACCGGAAACTTTAAACTTGTCTGCTTGCAGACTGGAAGCGCTCACATTCATCGCAGGGATGAAGAAGCAGAAACACAGCAATAGGCTCAGTACCCGGAATGTACTGGTTTCTGTCAGAGTTTTCATGTTCATAATACTTTTTTTAAAGGTCTAACAAATAAAGATAATTCGTTTTATTTGCCAGCAAAAGTAAGAGGAACAGAAAAGAAACAGGGAGAATTATTACCGGAAAAAGGCTGTTTATTCCCTATAGAGCCTATTTCCGGTAATAATCAGCCATCATACTTCATCATATACTCTGTAGGAGAAAGTCCGAATTTCTTCTTAAAGCAGGAACTGAAATATTTAGGGTCGTTGAAACCTACAGCATACGCCAAATCGGCTATACGGATTTTCTTTTTCTCGTCTATCAGCCGACAAGCCGCTTGCAAACGGACATTGCTGATAAATGCAGAGGGAGTAAGTCCGGTCAACAGTTTCAATTTATCTGCTAGTGTAGTCCGGGCCATACCCATCTCCGCCATAAACTGTGCATGTTCAAAATCACAATCACTCAAATGGGCATTCACACAATCCACCGCTTTCCGAATGAAAGCTTCGTCCATCGAGGTGTAATTTAATTCTTTGGCTTCAAAAACCAACTGCTTACGGAAATCCACCCCCATACGTTTGCGCCGTTTCAACAAGTTATCTATCTTGGCAAACAAGACAGAGAGGCGGAGCGGTTTACAGATATAACCATCGGCCCCAGACTCATACCCTTCCACACGGTCTTCATCACTAGTCTTGGCCGTTAACAAAATCAATGGAATATGGCAGGTCTCAAATTGAGTCTTCACCCGGCGGCACAATTCCATACCGTCCATTTCGGGCATCATAACATCAGAAACAATTAAATCCACTTCCTGTTTGGCAAGTATCTCCAAAGCTTCCGTTCCATTGGCGGCCTTCAGAATATGGTATTTGCCATGCAACAGACGAACCATCAAAGCCAATAATTCCTCATTATCCTCCACCAACAAAATAGTCGATGCTGCCGGTTTCTCTTCCAACATATCAATCTCCGAGACATTCTCCATTTCATCTGCCGATAAAATAGCATAGTCCACATTTTTGGTATTCTCGTCTACCTCATCCTCATCAAAAGCCTCACGTCTTATAGGAATTTCAACCACAAAAGTATTCCCTTCCTCCTTATCGCTAAATACTTGTATCGTTCCATGATGCAACAATACCAAGTCTTTAGTCAGTGACAAACCGATACCCGTCCCTATGGTATGGAATTTGCGATACTCCCCTTCATAAAATCTCTCGAACATATGATCCAACTTCTCTTTTGGAATCAACTCGCCGGGATTGTTCACACTCAATTTAAAAGTTCCCCTTTCCTCATCATGAGCCTGTGACACCACAATAGTTCCTCCTTCAGGAGTATATTTAGCGGCATTGGAAAGCAGATTGTACACCACTTTATCCAATTTATCCACATCAAAATATCCCGAATATTCTTCAGACAAATCAAATTGTATGGACAATTTCTGCTTTTTAACCAAAGGTGCGAAAGCCGACACTGATTTTTTCAAGAACATACTGACATTTCCATGCGAGACTTTCAGCCGCAACTTGCCATTCTCCACTTTTCTGAACTCTAAGATCTGCTGAATCAACCGGATTAACCGCACAGTATTATCAGCTATCACAGGACAAACCGACGAACTTGCCGGTACTTCTTGTTTCAGTTCATCCACCGAAGCCGATATAATAGAAAGCGGAGTCAGCAACTCATGAGTGATATTGGTAAAGAACTGTAATTTAGCATGATTGATTTCCTCCATTTTCTGCCGTTCTATCTTCCCCATCTCTATGGCCTGTTTCATCCGGATACGGTTTCTGACAATCCGATAAGTATACCATGCCAATGAAACGAACAACAAGACATAAAGGCAATAAGCCCACCACGATAACCAAGGCGGCGGAAGAATAGTTATACGCAGACATTTCATATCCGGAGACCAGATTCCATTCTGATTGGCTCCCTTTACACAAAAAGTATAAGTACCTGCCGGAAGATTGTTATAATAGGCAAACCGACGTCCAGCCTCAACGGACAACCATTCCTTGTCATATCCCTCCAACCGATATAAATAACGGTTCAACTCAGGATTGATATAGTTCAATATTGAAAAATCAAGACTGAAATTATTCTCCCGGTATCCTAATACAATTTTATCAATAAAATCAATAGCCCTGTTTGCAACAATCCCCTTTCTGATGGAAAGAGGGTAGGTACGTACCGATACATTATGTACCTTTATATCTGTAATCACTACCGGAGAATAAGCAGTATCCTGAACAATTTTATCAGGATAAAAGCTGTTCAATCCACGGAATCCTCCGAAGATAAGTTTCCCATCCGCCCCCTTGAAGCAAGAATTCCGGTTAAACATGTGGTCTTGCAAACCATCATCTACCGTGTAAGTATGTATTTTCGGTGCAGCACCATCCAAAGGTATATCAATATGATACATTTCTGCATTGGTGGTAAGCCATAAGGTATGCTTGTCATCCTCCAGCATGCTGAAAACAACATCTCCATTCCGGAAATAATCATTCAAGACTGAAACAAAACGATCATTCTTCCGGTCATACAAATCGAGTCCGTTACCATTCGACCCCACCCATACTCTGTTGTATCCATCCACACAAACACTCATCGCCCCGACAGTGGATAATGTACCATCCGAAGGCGTATAAAACTTAACCTTATATGTTTCTCCGGATGTATCTATCCGCCATACCCCTTCATTGCTAGTCGCTATCCAGATAAAACCATCTTGATCTTCCGCCATTTTGAAAATAGAAATTTGGGGCAATGCCTGATTTGTCAAAGTCACCAGTTCATTCAAAGAATGAAGCCTTTGTTCCGTATCCAAAATAAACACTCCCGAACGTGTCCCCAACCACAGATTCCCTTTCGAATCCTCCAACAAAGAATAAATACAAATATCACTCAGTTCCGGGTTGGTTACGGTATTTACCACGTGTGCTTTCCCGGCTTTGACGTTATAGAACCACACACCGTCATCCCAAGTGGCAAAACACAATTCATTTGTCCTTTTACGATAAATAATATCATTGACCGTCGATGTATATCCCATATTCTTCAATACAGGATGAGAGCGGTAAGGAACAATGGTATGCTGTTCCATATCATAAAAAACCAGACCGAATCCCATGATTCCCATCCACAGATTCCCATTATCCTCCTGATAGACACTGCGGACAGAGCTGGTAGGGCAATGCTCACGCAAAGCCTCCAAAGAATCATAATTAAACCGGAACTTATTTGTATTTACAGTACAAACACCTCCCCCCAACATACCCAGCCACATCAGCCCGTCTTTACTGCACAACAGAGAATTCACTTCATTAAAAGGTAAATCTCCTTGAAGGTTGCCCGGAACAATATTGGTAAAATTCCCGTCCCCCGATTCATCTTCCAAAATACTGACTCCACTGCGTGAACCGATCCAGAGCTTTCCGGAATTTTTATCCTGAGCAATGGCGTAGATAATATTATCCAACAGAGAATGAGAATTTCCCTTGATGTTCCGGAATGTTTTAAATGAGAAATGTTCCGGATCATACGGATTAATGAGTTTCACCAATCCATACCGCCAGGTACCGATCCAAATATTCCCGGCTTCATCCTGAAATATGACATGCGCCGAATTACCAGGGTTAATCCCCTCGTAAGTATAATACAATTCCTCTTGAGGATTATAACGCAGCAACCCCTGTTCCCAAGTACCAATCCATATTTGTCCTTCCCTGTCTTCGATAACGGACTTTATGTCCATGTTCTTTTCACAATCGAAAGTACGTCCTCCGGCTTTCCTGCGAAACAACCCTTTGTTGCTTCCCACCCATAAGTCCCCGTTGCTTGCATAAAGAATACTCTCCACATTGCTTACCTGTAACAAAGGACTGATTATTTTTTCTATCTCATCCGTTTCCTTATGCAATACATATAATCCATTGTGCGTACCTATCCACAAATTATTCTCCTTGTCTTCGGCCACCATGTTCACAAAACTATCAATGGAACGTCCATGATTCACTCCATCGGGTTTATACACCACAATAGAATACCCATCATAGCGCAAAAGGCCATTGTAAGTCGATATCCATATATACCCCTGGCTATCCTGAAATAATTTCCGGACTTCATTGGTCGGAAAATTCACCGAAGTGGAAATAGATTTAAAATGATAGGTATTGACCTTGTTATCAGCCCAAAGCCAAACGGGAAAACACAAAAGATATATTACTCCAAGAATATATTCACAGTTACGGTGTGCAAAGTGCATAGATTCAACTTTAAGATTTGATGCAATATTCGCAAAAAAAAGCATTTTAAGCAAATATTCCATAAGATTTGTTCTAAATTTCCCTCATCCGCATACATAAGAAACTAAAATTATACCTCCAGAAACACTTAGGACAAAAAGGTTAGAGGCAGTTAAGATAAAAAATTGTATATTTGCCGATAAGTGTGACCTAATTTTAAAACAGAGAAACATGCATTACAACGACCAAGGCGCTGATTTTAAATACCTAATTGTCAATGAACGTGACAAGCGTTTCGGCTTGTCGGTGACTACCGTCGGATTCCAGGCCATCAGGGCCGGGAGCGTTTATCCACCACGCAACCACCCGGACGCTTATTATTTCACGGCCCAGAAAGGACGTGTGCTGCATGAATATCAGTTGGTATACATTACTAAAGGACGGGGAACTTTCGCCAGCGATACTACTCCGTCTGTCGACATATCTAAAGGACAGATACTTTTCCTGTTTCCCGGACAGTGGCATACCTACGCGCCGCTGCAAAAAACAGGATGGAACGAATATTACATCGGTTTTGAAGGTCCGATTATAGACAATCTGGTAAAAAACAGCTTTATTTCAAAAGAAAACCAGATTTTGGATATCGGTATCAATGAAGAACTGGCCAGTCTTTTTGCCCGTGCACTGGAAGTAGCGGAAGCAGACAAGACCGCAGCGCAACAATATTTGTCCGGCATTGTTTTACACATTATGGGAGCCGTACTTGCTATCTCGCAGAACAAACGCTATGAGGTGGACAATGCGGCACAAAAAATAGAAAGTGCCAAAATCATCATGCACGAAAATGTGTACAAGGATATAGATCCGGAAGAACTGGCACTGAAATTAGGTATCAGTTATTCCTGGTTCCGCAAAGTATTCAAAGAATACACCGGCTATGCGCCCGCCAAGTATTTCCAAGAGCTGAAATTGCGCAAAGCGAAACAATTATTGATTGAAAGTTCCATGTCAGTGAAAGAGATATGCTATGAATTGAATTATACCTCTACTGAACACTTTTTCTCGGTATTTAAAAAACGTACCAACTTCACCCCTACCGAATATCGTAACTTCGGACGGGGAGGAAAAGAAAAAGAGAATGAAAACGAATAAAGGAAAAATGAGAAAAATAACCATCAATCTGGCTGCTGTGGCAGCCTTTTGCATTGTAGTCGCCTCACCCGCCTTAGTGAGCAGCAGTTGTGCTACTCCCCAAACGGAACAGGAAGATACCACTATCATACGAGAAGATTTAGGTATTACGGCATTGAAATACAGTAGTCCCAAAGTTCCCTCCAGCATTGAATTTTGTGGTAAAGTGATTGACTTGAGCCGCTTTGACCGCCACGAGCGTATGGACCGTGAATTATTGGCATTCACCTATATGCACAGTACTTCCCTGCAAATGCTGAAAAAAGCCAACCGTTATTTCCCCATTGTAGAACCCATACTGAAAGAGAACGGAATCCCCGATGATTTTAAATACCTGATGGTCATAGAGAGTAATATGAATCCCACCGCCCGTTCCTCTGCCGGAGCCGCCGGACTATGGCAATTCATGCAAGGTACGGGAAGGGATTACGGACTGGAGGTTAACAACAATGTGGATGAACGTTACCATATTGAGAAAGCGACTCGTGCCGCCTGCCGTTATCTGAAAGACGCGTATGCTAAATATAAGGATTGGGTGGCTGTTGCCGCCTCATACAACGCTGGTCAGGCACGCATTGCCAGCCAACTGGCCAAACAGAATGTGGACGACTCGCTGGATTTGCAACTGGTAGAAGAAACAGCCCGGTATGTGTACCGCATTCTTGCAGCCAAACAATTGTTCAGCGCCCCTACTACTTTCGGTTTCCGTCTGCGCGCATCGGATTTGTATCCGCCCATTCCCTATACGGAAGTCACTGTGACGAAAGGAATTGCAGACTTGGCACGTTTCGCACGTAGCAAAGGAATCAATCTGGCCATATTAAAGAATATGAATCCCTGGTTGCGGGAAACATCCTTGTCCAACCACAGCGGGCGGACTTACGTGATAAAAATCCCTACCAAAGAAGGAATGACTTATGATCCGAAAAAGACGGTGGCGCATGATAAGCGATGGGTGATAGAATAACTTTCTATCATACAGCATTCCATAATCAATTTACCAGTTTTCCTCCACAGTATTTACAATAAGCAGCCCCGTCCTCATGTCCGTCCTTACCACAATGCGGACATTTCAGGGCCACCCTGCGTCTATGTTCCTGGATCATAGACGCAGAAACAATTCCTGTGGGGACTGCAATGATGGTATAGCCCAGTAACATTACAATGGCCGAAAGGAAGCGCCCTAGCGGAGTTTCCGGAGTGATATCCCCATAACCTACTGTTGTCATCGTCACTATCGCCCAATAAATACTATTCGGAATATTATTGAAAGAAGTGCCCGGCCGCTGTCCCTCAATCATATACATCAATGTACCGATCGAAGTCACCAATATCAGTACAAACAAGAAAAAAACAATAATCTTCCGACTGCTGAACACCAAAGAACGCAACAAGAAATTACCTTCATTCAGATAATTGAAAAGTTTAAAGATACGGAACACACGAATCAACCGGAAAGTGCGGATCACCAGCAGATAACGTGCCGTGCCGAAAAGCCAGCCTATATATAAAGGTAAGGTAGCCAACAAATCCACTATACCGAAAAAACTAAAAGCATACTTGCGCGGTTTAGGAGAACAATAAAGCCTCAACACATACTCCAACGTAAAGAAGAAAGTAAAAACATACTCCGACACTCGCAGATAAGGCCCGATAACAGCATCCCAACTCTTGATACTCTCGGCAACAACCACCAGAATACTCAAGACAATAAACCCTATCAACGCCACATCGAATAACTTTCCCATCGATGTGTCACTCTCAAAAATAATCACATATATTTTATGCTTTAATTTCTCATCATGCAGTAAATTCTGCCACCTGTTCCAAATATGCTTCAAGAATGCCATAATTTTTTATAATAGAACGCAAATCATTCATAATTATAACAAATATTGCCCGATTTATGTCCTATTGGTCACTATTATTTTCACTATATTTGCACAAAACCAATAAAATAATAGCATGAAGAAACAACTTATGACAGGTCTGTTCACAGTCCTCGCCCTTACAGCAGGTGCGCAGACCTTCCAAGAATGGCGCAATCCGGAAATAAATGCGGTAAACCGTGCGCCGATGCACACGAACTACTTTGCTTTTGAAAATGCAGATGCAGCTAAGAAAGCGAACAAAAAACAATCAACCAACTACATGACTTTGAACGGAACCTGGAAGTTCAACTGGGTGAAGGATGCGGATTCCCGCCCCACTGATTTTTGGAAAACCGGTTTCAACGACAAAGGCTGGGATGACCTGCAAGTGCCCGCCGTATGGGAACTGAACGGATACGGTGATCCTATTTATGTGAACGTAGGCTATGCCTGGCGCAACCAGTTCCAGAACAACCCTCCCGAAGTGCCGACAGAAAACAACCACGTTGGTTCTTACCGACGTGAAATTGTAGTTCCTGCCTCATGGAATGGAAAAGATATTATCGCTCATTTCGGCTCGGTTACCTCTAACATGTATTTGTGGGTAAACGGACGTTATGTAGGCTACAGCGAGGACAGCAAACTGGAAGCCGAATTTGACCTGACTCCGTATTTAAAACCGGGTCAGAAGAATCTGATCGCTTTCCAAGTATTCCGCTGGTGCGACGGTAGTTACCTGGAAGACCAGGATTTCTTCCGCTACAGTGGTGTGGGACGTGACTGCTATCTATATGCCCGCAACAAAAAACGCATTCAAGATATCCGTGTAACTCCCGATTTGGACGCAGCTTATCAAAACGGTAGCCTGGCTATCAATCTGGATTTGAAAGGCAGTGGCAAAGTCGATTTGGAACTGGTGGATGCACAGGGCAAGCAAGTGGCAACCGCTACCGCCAACAAATCCGGTCTGGTAACGATGAACGTAGAAAACCCCAAAAAGTGGAGTGCCGAAACACCTTATTTATATACGTTGCGTGCCAGTATGCAGGGCAGCAATGAAGTAATTCCCGTCAAAGTAGGTTTCCGCAAGATTGAATTGAAAGGTGACCAGATCTTAGTTAACGGTAAAGCAGTCCTGTTCAAGGGGGCCGACCGCCACGAAATGGATCCGGACGGAGGATATGTAGTATCTCCCGAACGTATGCTACAGGATATCCAGATAATGAAGCAATTCAACCTGAACGCTGTACGTACCTGCCACTACCCGGATGACAACTTATGGTACGACTTATGTGACCAATACGGTATCTATGTCGTAGCCGAAGCCAATATAGAATCTCACGGCATGGGCTACGGCGAAAAGACTCTGGCCAAGAACCCCTCTTATAAGAAAGCCCATCTGGAACGTAACCAGCGCAATGTACAGCGCGGATTCAACCACCCAAGCATCATCTTCTGGTCATTGGGTAATGAAGCCGGCGACGGCCCCAACTTCGAACAATGCTATCAATGGATTAAAGCAGAAGACCCCAGCCGTGCCTGCCAATATGAACAAGCACGCCAGAAAGACCATACCGACATCTTCTGTCCGATGTATTATGGCTACGAAGGAATGGAAAAATACGGTCAACGTACCGATGCTACCAAACCATTGATTCAGTGTGAATATGCCCATGCAATGGGTAACTCGCAAGGTGGTTTCAAAGAATACTGGGATTTGATTCGCAAATATCCGAACCTGCAAGGTGGATTTATCTGGGACTTCGTTGACCAGTCCTGCCGTTGGAAAGGAAAAGACGGTGTGATGATTTACGCTTACGGTGGAGACTTCAACCGCTTTGACGCTTCTGACAACAACTTCTGTGACAATGGTTTGATCAGCCCCGACCGCGTTCCTAATCCGCACATGTATGAAGTAGGCTATTTCTATCAGAACATTTGGACTACTCCCGCCGATTTAAGCAAAGGGGAAGTAAATGTGTTCAATGAGAACTTCTTCCGTGACCTATCCGCCTACTATATGGAATGGCAAGTACTGAAAGATGGAAAAATAATCCGCACCGGACGCGTGGATGATTTAAAAGTCGCTCCTCAGGAAACAGCCAAAATTACGTTGAATATCGGCAAGACCTGTACCTGCAAGGAATGGTTGCTGAACGTTTCCTACAAACTGAAAAACCGCGAAGGTTTACTGCCTGCAGGTTTCACCGTCGCTAAGAATCAGTTGACACTGAATGATTACAAAGCACCGTCTATGGATTTGAAGAACGTGGAAACAACCAATGTAGCCACCGTTGTTCCGCAAATCATCGACAACCAATATCATTATCTGATCGTAAAAGGCAATAACTTCGTAGCCGAGTTCAACAAACAGAACGGTTACTTAAGCAAATATGCAGTGGACGGAACGGAAATGTTGAAAGAAGGCGCAGCCCTGACCCCTAACTTCTGGCGTGCCCCGACAGACAATGATATGGGAGCCGGCCTGCAAAACAAATATGCAGCATGGAAGAACCCGGGATTGAAACTGGTTTCCTTGAATTCCAAAACAGAAAATGACCAGATAGTAGTGAATGCGGAATATGACATGAAGAATGTTTCCGCCAAATTATATCTGACTTATGTCATCAACAACGAAGGAGCCATCAAAGTGACCCAAAAGATGACAGCCGACAAGAATGCCACAGTATCTCCGATGTTCCGCTTCGGTATGCAAATGCAGATGCCTAAGTGTTTTGAAACCGTAGAATATTATGGTCGTGGTCCGGTAGAAAACTACAGTGACCGCAACCACAGCACAGACTTGGGTATTTATCGCCAGAGTGTGAATGAACAATTCTATTCCTATATCCGTCCGCAGGAAACAGGAACCAAGACCGATATCCGTTGGTGGAAGCAACTGAATGCCGGTGGTAACGGCCTGAAGGTGGTAGGTGATGCTCCATTCTCCGCATCTGCCTTGCATTATACCATCTGTTCACTGGATGATGGCGAACAAAAAGACCAGCGTCACTCGCCCGAAGTACAGAAAGCAGACCTGACCAACCTGATTATCGACAAGGCTCAGATGGGATTAGGTTGTGTAAACAGCTGGGGAGCTCTGCCGTTGCCTCAATATATGTTGCCTTACGGTGATTATGAATTTACTTTCATCCTGACTCCGGTAAAACATCAGATTGAGATAGAATAAGACAAGAATTTAAACGATAGAAACAGGGTGGCTGGATTTGGTTCTCAGCCACCCTATTCTATTCTCTCTGTTCTTCATAGCTACCGCCATCTACAATTTCCATAAAACGAGTGTAACACAAGTAGCTGGCCTAATCATCTCCTTTCAAGATACATTTTCCACCTTTTTTCCCTTCAAATCCTTCATACACAACCAATACAATGAATATCAAACTATTACAATGAATCATTCTTATTCCAATCCTTCATAAATTCTTCATAAAGTTATATCCGTTCCCTTTGTATAAACCAACCACAGGAATCCATTCCGGCAACCCATCGAATCTTTTTCCTTATTTTACCGTACCCGATTACAAACCTCGGTTGTATTACTCATAAAGAACAATTAAACACTAGTAAAATGAGACCAGACGGCTATTTGAAAACAGCGTGGATCATGACCGTATTATTCAGCATCATCCTTCCGCTTCATTCACAAACACCCCGGCAATTCTCTATAGAATTAAAGGACAAACCACTTCCCGCTGCCCTTAAACTAATCGAAAAGGAAGGTGGAAAGAATATTATCTTCTCCTATAACGAAACTGAAAGTTACCGGGTTACAGCCTCCATCCGGCAAAAAACTGAACTTGAAGCCATCGGCACTGTCCTGAACGGCACTCCTTTCATTTGCAAAGAACGGGAAGAATACTTCGTCATACAGAAAAAGGGAAAGAATGTACCCACCACCGAAATACGAGGGCAAGTAACCAATGAAAAGAATGAACCGCTGCCCTACTCCAATGTACTCTTATTGACACCCGGCGATTCCACCTTTGTAAACAGATGTGTCACCCGTGAAGACGGAAGTTTTCTGATGATAGCGGAAGAAGGGATACCTTACTTGATACGGGTTTCTTACATAGGCTATAAGACAGAATCAATGGGAGTTCAATAAACAAGCCTATATTTTCATCTGGAGATTAAAATATCAGCGTTCTTTTCATCTTCAGGTGAGAACCATTCGGTTTATCCCCCTGTGCTAAAGAACTGACAGCACTATCTCTTTTTCCAGTCCCCTCGTGTGAAATCGGGAATCTCCACCGGAACACTGCCCTGCCGCACGGAACGCTCGCTCAGTTCCGTAATGCAGGACCATTCGGCGGCATCATACACATCCTGATCCAACGGCAAACCGTTCCTCAAACAATGAATAAGCCGATAGTCCATGATATAATTCATTTCATTCGGCATATTCTTCCGCCGGGCCTCTTCTCCGATAACAGCTGTAAAAGGATGTTTATACTGCTCCATCATCCGCTCAAACTGCTCGCCGGACAAAGGCTCTTTTCCGTATTTATCCAGCATAAGACAGGGAACGGGATATTTCTGCATGAATCCCTTCGTGCCGCACACCGTCTGATGGCGGCTGTACGGGCGAGGAGTGGTCACATCATATTGCAACAAGATAGTTCTTCCTTTTGCGGTATGAATCAGCGTGGTATTCACATCCCCCATCTCATAATTCTGTGCCGCTTCTTCGGAGGATGCGCCAAACGCCTGTCCGGCATAAGCAGAAAGACCGGCCTGACGCGAGGACATGGAAACCAGATATTCCATACGGTCTCCCCGATGAATATTCATCCATTGGCAGACAGGACCTAAGCCGTGAGTAGGATAAGGATTCCCCGTATGCTGCTGACTGTAAAGCTTTATCCAGTGATTGTGATACCCACCCGCCTTTTCATCTGCAAAATAATGCTTGCGCAAGTCATGGATATATGCCCCCTCGGCATGAGTGATCTCTCCCAACACCCCCTGCTGCACCATGTTCAATGTAGTCAAGGCAAACGCATCGTAACAACAGTTCTCCAGCATCATGCAATGACGGCGGGTTTCTTCGGCTGTATCCACCAAACGCCAGCAATCGGCCACACTCATGGCGGCAGGAACCTCCAAAGCGACATGGCGTCCCTGCTGCAAAGCATAAACCGCAATCTCGGTATGAGTCAGCCAGTCTGTACAAATATAAACAAGATCTATCTCTTTACATTCGCACATCCTGCGCCACATCCCCTCTTCCGAATAGTTCTCAGCTTTGGGGCGGCCGGACTCCTGCAAAATCCGCTCTGCACGCTCTATGTTTTCCTTCCGCAAATCACAAAGCGCTTTCACCTCAATGCCTTCCAGGTGCATATATCTCTCGAGTGCAAGAATGCCCCTGTTTCCTAATCCGACAAAACCGATCCGAACTACGGGGATGGCAGGGCAGGTTAAATTAAGTACGTTGGGTCGTTTCATGGACTGCTTTATTTTTCTGACAAAGATAAAGAGAAAATTCGAGAATGGGAGCGGATTGGAGCAAGAAGGTTGTAAACAAGGGATTTAGAGAGAATCGAACTGCGATATCGAAGCCAAACCGAAGCCATCGAAAAGCCAACTGAAACCGGGCGACAACTATGTTACCGCCGAGAAAGTTCGCAATGCCTATTTAGGTTTGGGCATGAACCACGAGACGCAGGTCGGTAAACTCAAAAGTCTGCGCAGCTATTGGAAATACTGCGTCGTTTACAAACACCTCGCGGAGTTCGTCGAAAAGCGGTACAAGGCCAGCGATATTGCGCTGAAAGAGCTTACTCCGGCATTCATCACCGACTTCGAGTTGTTCCTCAAAGTGGAAAAGGACCACTGCAATAACACGATCTGGTCGTATACAGAGGAATAAAAATTTAAGTAAAAAACAGCCGTATAAAACGGCTGTTCTTATTTGTATCTTGAACAAATATCTTGTTGTTTAGCGGACAGATATATCTTTCCTATACTCTGACGGTGTTGTCTTCATCCTCTTTTGCACATACCGACTGAAATAAGAAACAGACGAGAAATTCATTCGTTCGGCAATCGTAGTTAAAGACAACTCTTTTTGTCGCAGCAAGCGGGTAATCTCTTGAAGAGTAAAACGGTCAATCCAATAAGTGGCAGGTTTGCCGCTTACCTTTTTACATATCTCCGACAGATAATGAGGTGTTATGCAAAGCCGGGATGCATAAAAATCGAGATCTCGATTTCGGATATATTCGCCGTTATATAACAGTTCTATGAAATTTCGCAGTAAGACCGTAATACGCTCCGATACCTGCATGGTATTCTGACTGCGTGCATGAATATCATAAAGGTCGAGGATGTGCGCCGTAAGCAGGCTTCCCATCAATTCTTCCCAAAACAGATGCTCTTTATCTTTCAGACGTTGCCGGATACAGCGCATTGCCTGCTCGCATACTTGAAAATCATGAGAGGAAAGTTTCATGACCGGATTCTGCAAGAGTGATAGATACCCAATAATGCCGTAATTGCTGCGAATAGCAATCGAGGAAACGAACGCATCCGAAAGGTTCATCAGGATACCTTGAAAGTCTTCGGAGTCCGAAAATTCCGATACGAGTGTGGCGTTGGGCAGAATTACATAATCCCCGGCCGCGATGTTATAACGGGTATCCTGAAACGTGAAACCCATATTTCCTCCGCTGCAAAGAATATGGATTACTCTTCCTGCATATCGTAAAGCATTAAATTCCTGCAATGTATCAGCAAAAATAATCCCGTCGAAGTCTGTATGTGTCATTTCTCTTTCATTTCCTGCAAAAATAACGAAAAACCACGAATAGTGAAAATTCTTCCCCGAATAATGAAACAATAAAATGATAGGTACCCTGTAACTTTGCATCAGAATTAAAAACCATAAAGGATATGAAAAATGTAAGATTAAGCAATGGAGTAATGATGCCTGCTATCGGGTTCGGTGTCTTTCAGATTCCTGAAAATGAAACGGAACGAGCCGTAAATGATGCTATCGAGATCGGTTATCGGAAATTCGATACGGCCGCTGCTTATTTCAACGAGGAACAGTTGGGAAATGCCATCCGGCAAAGCGGTATCAAACGGGAGGAATTCTTCATAACCACCAAATTGTGGGTGCAGGACTACGAGTACGACGATGCCCTGCGGGCTTTCGACCTCTCGATGAAAAAGCTCGGGTTGGACTATCTTGACCTCTATTTGATGCACAAACCGTACGGGAATTACTATGCCGCATGGCGGGCGATGGAGCGGCTCTATAAAGAGGGACGCATCCGGGCTATCGGGGTTACGAGTTTCTCTAATGAACGCCTGCAAGACCTTTTCTTGCATAACGAAATAAAACCCGTCGTAAACCAGCTTGAAACGCATCCGTTTTTCCAGCAGCAGGCTGCCAATGCTTTCCTACAGCAGGAAGGCATCCAGCACGAAGCATGGGCGCCTTTTGCCGAAGGGCAGAATGACATATTCAATCATCCTACATTGAAAGCGATAGCAGAGCAACACGATAAGGGGGTCGGAGCCGTGATTCTTCGCTGGCTGAACCAGCGTAACATCGTGGTTATCCCGAAATCCGTACATAAGGAACGGATGATCGAGAACTTCAATATTCTCGATTTTACGCTGTCCAAAGAGGAAATGGATGCCATCGCCCTGCTGGAGACAGGGAAAAGTCCTATCTACGATGACATGGATTTACTTACGGTAAAAGGTATCGGGTTGCACAAAATCCATGAATGATTTCAAAAAACAAATAGAATATTAACCCTTAAAACAGAATCATATGCAGACTGTAAAATTGAACAACAGCATCGAAATGCCGGTATTAGGATATGGTGTATTTCAAGTATCGCCCGAAGAGTGCGAGCGTTGCGTACTCGATGCCATCGGCGCGGGTTATCGGTTGATAGACACGGCGCAGGCTTATTATAACGAAGAGGGCGTGGGTAATGCCGTCGCCAGATGCGGCGTGTCCCGTGATGAACTTTTTCTCACGACCAAAGTCTGGATTACCAATGCCGGAGAGGAAAAGGCAACCCGCAGCATCGACGAATCGCTCCGTAAGTTGCGCACCGATTACATCGACCTGCTGCTTATCCATCAGCCGTTTAGCGACTATCCGGGAACATGGCGGGCGATGGAGAAAGCGGTAAAGGCCGGAAAAGTCCGTGCCATTGGGCTATCGAATTTCTATCCCGACCGCTTCGTGGATATGGCCGAATGTGCCGAAATAAAACCTGCCGTAAACCAACTAAAAACCAATGTATTCAGTCAGCAGTGGGATGCTGAAGCTGAAATGAAGCCCTATGATACACGTATCATGGCTTGGGCCCCACTGGCACAAGGCGATCCCGACCTTCTGACCAATCCCATACTGACGGCTTTGGCCGAACGATACAATAAAACGGTACAGCAAGTCGCCCTGCGTTACTTGGTGCAACGCGGCATCATCGCCATCCCGAAAAGCACGCATATCGAGCGAATGAAACAAAATCTGGATGTATTCGATTTCACACTTACACCGGAAGATATGGAAAGTATCCGTCCGCTCGACAAACCTGCCGACTTCCGCTGGTCGCACCGTAATCCCGAACTCGTAAAATTCCTTCTGAATTACGACAAGCAATTTAACCCTAATAACAAATAATAACCCATGTATAAGTCATTGAACAACAAAGTCGCTCTTGTAACCGGAGCCGGGACGGGCATCGGAAGAGCTATTGCCCAACGTCTGGCCGATGAAGGTGCTAACGTATTGATTGTAGGCCGCACGGAAACGACACTTGTCGAAACGGCTGCTTACAGTGATAAAATCTCCTATCTTGCCATCGACCTCGAATCGGAAGACGGGATACGCACTATCATCCGTACTGTCGGAGAACGGTACGGTCGTCTCGACATTCTTGTCAATAATGCCGGATGGGCACCCGTCACCCCGTTTGCAACGATGAAAATCGACGAATACGACAAGGTATTCGCCATCAACGTGCGTGCCGTTGTCATGCTGACACAGGCCTGCCTGCCGATGATAAAGGCAGCAAAAGGCAATATCCTGAATGTCACGACAACTATGACAACCAATCCTATCGCGACGATGGCGAACTATGCCGCCTCGAAAGCTGCCGTCTATACCATGACACGTGCATGGGCGAAAGAGTTGGCAAAAGACGGCGTGCGTGTCAATTCACTCGGCGTGGGGCCCATCGAAACCCCTATTTACGGCAAGACCGAGCTTTCGGACGAGGCCGCGAAAGCCCACAAGGATATGGTAACGAAGAGCGTGCCTCTCGGTAGAATGGGACAGCCCGAAGAGGTTGCCGCCGTCGTCGCTTTCCTGACGAGCGACGAAGCCAGCTTCGTAACCGGAGCCGACTATAAAGTGGACGGTGGTGTAGGTGCATAAAACAAATAACAATAAAAAGAATGAATATGAAAAATGTATTGATTATCAGCGGCCATACAAACCTTGCCGCATCTGTAGCCAATAAAACGATTCTCGAAACCCTGAACGAACGGCTGCCGGAAGCCGAAATCGTAAAGCTGGATGAACTCTATCCCGATTTCAAAATCGACGTGGAAGCCGAACAGCAGAAATTGCTCCGGGCAGACATCATCGTATTGCAGTTCCCCCTTTTCTGGTACTCCGCACCCTCCATATTGGAACGCTGGATGGAAGAGACTTTCCGTCACGGATTCTCGCACGGAAGTACCGGAGACAAACTCAAAGGCAAGAAACTCGTTCTCTCTTTCACAACGGGAGCACCCGAAGCATTGTATAGCCACAAGGGGGCGATGGGCTACACCATAGACGAATTTTTAGCTTGCTACAAAGCAACCTGCCGACTGACGCACATGGAGTATAGCGGCAGTGTTTATACCTGCGGCGTAAGTTACGGCAACCGTACCACACCGGAACTTATCGAGCAACAAAGAAATATATCAGTAGCGCACACCGAACGTCTTATCGAATTACTCGAAACGCTCTAATGCTTGAAGACAGACTACATAATTTCGATGATATAGTATTCAGTTGCTTCCTACCCGATGACTGGCTGAATGAATTTCGTATGCCGCAACACGTACTCGTGTATGTTTATGCTGGTTTTCTACTTTGATGGCCTGATGCTGTTCGCTTTATAAAAAATAAATCTCCACCGAGTTCCACTTAAACAAACTCGAAGAAACAGATTTATTTACTTATAAAACGAACATTTATGATACATCATACCATGCGGATCGTTTGGTGGAATCCGCCACCCAAACCGTCACGGAAGAACTGTTCCGCGACTTCGGCAATACACTCCGCATCCTCTGCGACGAAGACGTTCAACAGTAAACATAAGCCTTTTTATCCATACAACTAAGGTCTTTATTCCTATTATCTTCTATAGTCTTCCGGTGCAGACCGTACAGTCCACTGTAGCAGACCGTACAGTCCATTACGGCAGACTCTACAGTCCATTACAATGGACTGTAGAAGGTTTCAGTATAAAAGCCCTTAAGCATCCGGAAGAAAACACTTAGCCAAAGAGAAGATGGCACTTAAGAACCGCTTTATAACCAGACAGTTCCCTTTTCCGGGAAAAAACAAAGAGGATGTGTCCGGGCCGAAGTGACAGCCACAGGACACATCCTCTGTTTTCTAATGAGAACAGTACAAACTGTGCTTAAATAATAGAAGTACGCTTGGTAAATTCTATAATTTCAGGAATATAACCGAATGCCAGACCGGTCACCGTATCGGCACAACCATAATAAACGGCTACCCGTCCCGTTGCCGGATCATGCAAAGCCGCACAAGGGAAGCATACATTGGGCACATCACCCATACATTCGTAAGGTTCACGCGGAGAGAGGAGATAAGGTCCCGAACGGAACTTCACCTTCCAAGGCTCGTCCAAATCAAGCAATGCCGATCCAAAGGCATAGACATAACCATTGCAGGAACGAAGCACACCGTGGTAGAACAACAACCAGCCTTCACTGGTTTCGATAGGAATAGGACCGGCACCTATTTTCAAGCACTGCCATGCACTCTGTTCAAAAGGCGCAGGCGACATGACATGCCGATGGCGTCCCCAAAACTCCAAGTCGGGCGACTCGCTATAATAAATATCTCCGAAAGGAGTATGCCCGTTGTCACTGGGACGGCTCAACATGGCAAAATTACCATTAATCTTGCGAGGGAACAGCACGCCATTACGGTTGAAAGGCAGGAAAGCATTCTCCACCTGGTGGAACGTCTTGAAATCCGTAGTCCATGCCACGCCGATGGTGGGCTGGCCCTTATATCCGTTACACCAAGTCACATAGTAACGGTCATCGATAAAGCAGACACGCGGGTCATAACCATACACCCATTCACCTATCTCGGGAATATCACACTGGAACTGCAACTTCTCCGGATTGATGTCCCAATGAACGGCATCCTTGCTGAATCCCACATGAAGCGCCATCCGGCGGTTTGTATCATCACAACGGAACACTCCGGCATACCCTTCGCCGAAAGGCACTACCGCACTATTGAATATACTATTGGATGTAGGCAGCAAATCACGGGGAATGATAGGATTCGCACTACATCTCCACATTACATTTTTACAACCTTCGGGACGCTCCTCCCACGGCATACCGGGCAACGGATTGCCCGCAATCTTCAATTCACTCATATTCTCTTTTTTGTTAGGTTAATAGTTTTTCTCTATTTCTTGTCTTCGTGTGTGAAGGGTACAAACCAGGTCATCAGAAAGGCCGGAATGGTAGCCACCAGCACAAAGATGAAAAACAGTTTATAGCCCAACCAGTCGCTGACATATCCGGACATCATACCGGGCAACATGACACCCAGATTCATGATACCCGATGCAAAAGCATAATGCGCCATCTGATGAGGACCGGCAGCCACTTGCTGCATCATGAACAAGGTAAGCCCCACAAAGCCGAAACCATATCCGAAATACTCCAGCACAATGGCCCCTCCGATAAGGGGCGCACTCTGCGGTTGGAAAATGGCAAGCAGCGTGTAAGCCATAAAAGGCAGATTGAACACACAACACAAGGAGAATAAAGTCTTTTTCAATCCACGTGCGGAAATATAATATCCACCCAGCAATGAACCGAGTACGAAAGCTGCCGCTCCGAAGGTTCCATAATAAATACCAATCTCCTGTTCTGTCAATCCCAAGCCACCCACATCACGACCGGCTTTCAGGAACAAAGGTACAATTTTCATCACAAACCCTTCGGCAAAACGATATAAAATAATAAAGCAAATATAGTAAACAATATGCTTTTTCGTAAAGAAGTTCCGGATGACATTCCATAACTCGGTCATACTCTGCGAAAAAGAGGTGACCGAATGGGCGTGCTTGCCCGAAGGTAACATACGGGTATGATAAATTCCCAAGGCGAACATCACTACTCCGAGGATAATCATAATGACCGTCCAGGAATAAAGTACCGCATCTTCTGCAGGCCCTTCGTATTCATCTTTCAGAAAACCGGCCAGATAGACCAGCAAGCCTGTACCGATAATCTTCGCCACATTATAAAAAGCTCCCTGCCAACCTATATATTTAGCTTGTTCCTGCGCATTCAACTCGTCCATATATACTCCGTCACAGGCCACATCGTGCGTTGCTCCGCTAAAAGCGACAATAGCGAACAAGGCAATAGTGACCGCAAAAAAAGACGGAAGATGAAGCGACAAAGCGATCAACCCGAAAGTAACTCCCGACACCATCTGAGTGAGGACAACAAAGAATTTCTTGGTACGGTACATCTCCAGCAACGGACTCCAAAGGGGTTTCAGTGTCCAAGGAAGCATGATAAGGGAAGTCCAGAAGGCTATTTTCGCATCACTGACTCCCAGACCTTTGTACATCAGTACGGCTACCATATTGAGGACAACAAAAGGGAGCCCCATACCAAAATAAGCGGTGGGAACCCAGAAAATAGGACTACGGCGTCTGGACGGAGTTGGGGTTTCGGTTGTTTTCATTTATATCTAAGTTTTAAGGTTGTTGAATTCGGCTATAACCGAAGATAACTTCATCTCCTTCTGAGAGGGGATGAAGTTACCTTTCGGAATCTATTAATGCAATAGGACGAAGCATTTGGTAAATCAGTCAGTTACAGGAATAAAGCTTACCGCTTGTCCACCACCTTTTGCCATGACTACAGACAAGGTATCGGCTGCTGTCACCTCTCTGTCCTTAATCTGATAAGAAGTAGGATTTGTTTTCCAGTCGGCATCTTCTCCATCAGCATAAATCACCGCATGGTATTTTTTATCTTTCTCAAGGAAATCCAAAGGAATGGTCAGCGTACGTGCTTCCTCATTGGTCGTAGCTCCTAAGAAATAATTATCTTTCGCTTTCCGTACTACGGCTACAAACTCTCCCGGTTCGCCCTGCAAGGCTTCAGACCAGTCACAGTCCGCATCAAAATCCCGGAAGAACTGGAAAGCAGGATGCCCTTCATAATTCTCAATCATATCCGATGCCATTTGCAATGGAGAATAAATGATTACCCAATTGGCAATCTGCTTTGCCAAGGTGGTATTCACACGGCTGTTTCCTTTATCCAAGTCATTCCATTTCTTGCGGCGGGGAGAATTGCGTGTCTTTTCATAAAGAATATCAAAAGTACCCGGCGTATAATCCATCGGACCGCCCAGCAAGCGGGTAAACGGCAATAACTCGTGATGCTCGGGAGGATTACCTTCACTCCATCCGTTCCACTCCATACCGCGGGCGCCTTCCCGTGTCATCATATTGGGGTAAGTACGACGAATTCCTGTATCTTTGATAGGTTCGTGGGCATTAACGGTTGTATGATAACCGGCGGCAGTCTGCACCACCTTGCGGTAATGGCGTACATTGAACTGTCCATGATGGCTATGACCGCCCGGCAGTCCTCCGGCATAACCGGTCTTCACGCTGTGCACTCCCAAGTCGGCATACCATTTGTAAGCATTGTCCAACTGGCGTTCGTAATTAAAGATATTGCCACCTGTTTCGTGGTGACCGATTATTTCAATCCCTTTCTCCTTGGCATAACGTGCCACCTCTGCCATATCAAAATCGGCGTAGGGTTTGGTGTAGTCAAAAGTCTGCATACCGCCCCAACTTTCCCAGCCTTCATTCCATCCCTCGAACATTACCGCTTCTATGTTATTGGCAGCAGCAAAGTCTATATAACGTTTGGCATTAGCGGTGGTGGCGCCGTGGCGTTCATCCATCGTCCACGTTTCGACTCCCAGATGCATTCCCCACCAGATACCTACGTATTTCATAGGACGTATCCAGCTCAAATCCCCCTCCAGCACACAAGGCTCATTCAGATTCAGTATCAGGCCGGAGTTTATCAGACCTACCGCTTTGGGAGCTATCTGAATACTGCGCCACGGAGTCACGAAAGTCCCTCCGGCAAAACGGGCTTTCACCCCATCGGGCCAGGAAGCCAGTTCCGATTTGAAGTGACAACCTTCGGTATGCTTCAAAGTCATTTCGGGGAAATCGGTCAAAGCTGCTTCGTGGATACTGGCATATACCCCGTTATCTGTTTTGAAAGTCATCGGGGTGTTGGCATTATCCACCTTGCTGACGGGCAGGGTGCGATACAGCAATTCGTAGGTTTCAAAACTGGCGGGAATAGACCATGACTTGCCGTCTTGTGCCAAATTAAATGAAGTGAGCTCATCCATTACGAACACACTGTCCACTTGGGGTACTTGATATTCATAGCGGAAGCCCAGGCCGTCATCGAACACGCGGAAACGGAGGGTCAGCTGTGTATTTGCCTGGTCTTTCAAACGCACAGCCATTTCGTTATAATGGTTCCGGATTGATTTATTTTCTCCCCAAGGTTGGGTCCAAGTTTCATCCTTTGTGGTGTACTCGGTACTTTCTATCAGAAAACCTTTGGAAAGATTTACCCCGTCACGGCCTTCAAAGCCCATAACGGAGGGGGTGATGAATGGATTCCCTCCTACAGAAACTCCGTAGGTCATCTCTCCCGCTTCATTGAGATTGAATACTAATTTTATATTGCCATCCGGCGATGTCAATTCTGTGGGGCGAGAACACCCACAAAACACGACTAACAAAAATAATACATAGTAACTGTATGCCTTCATAATATTAAATTGGATTAATGATACAAATATAAAACAATTAAATAAGGTATTACACTTATCGAAGGAGGAAAATTATTTTAAATGGGAGAGGGAATGATAAGCTTATTTGTACTGACAGCATTAATTTTGTACTTTTGTCACATATAACAACAAAGTGCAAATGAATATAAATCAGAATTATAGAGAAGCAGTAAAGGCCATAAAAGAAGCTATCTTACGAAGCCAGTACCGTGCAGCCGCATCAGTAAATAAGGAACAATTATCTCTTTATTACGGCATCGGGCATTACGTGTCGGAAAATTCCCGTACAGGCTTTTTGGGGAAAGGTGCCATTGAACAAATATCTTCTCTGTTACAAAAAGAATTGCCGGGGCTGAGGGGATTTTCAGCAACAAGCATAAGAAATATGCGTATTTTTTATGAAGAGTGGGATAAGGTTTTAAATCATCCGCCATTGGCTGATGATTTGGTGTTGAATGAAAAATTGCTTCTTGTAGCAATTCATCAGCCAGTGGCGGATGAATTTAATTGGTCAGACTTCTTTTCAATCGGCTTTAGTCACCATACCGAAATAATATCCAAAGCCAAGACTTTAGAAGCAAGACTATTTTATATACATGAGTGCGCCATTCGCTATTGGAGTAAATACACGTTAAGGGATTACTTAAAAGCAGATCTATACAGCCATCGGGGAACTTTACCCAACAATTTTGCACAAACATTGCCTGATACTAAGCAAGCGCTAAAAGCTGTTTGTTCATTCAAAGATGAATACTTGCTTGATTTCATCAATGTGGAGGAACTGAAAGCAGGAAGAGGACTTAGACGAAAAAATAGTAGAAAAGGCAATTGTTGCCAATGTGAAGAAGTTTATTATGACCTTCGGACAAGATTTCAGCTTTATAGGCAATCAATATCGCATGGAGGTTGCAGGAGAAGAAATGTTTATTGATTTGCTCTTTTTCAATCGGGAGCTTAACTCCTTAGTCGCAGTTGAGCTTAAATCCGGAAAATTCCGCACTTCTTATTTGGGGCAGTTGAATACTTATCTATCCGCTTTAGATACATATATCAGAAAACCGCACGAAAACCCTTCTATCGGAATAATTCTTTGCAAAGAAATGAACCAAACCTTTGTAGAGTTTGCCGTTCGTGATTATAACAAGCCGATGGGAGTTGCCACTTACCGTGCATCTAAAGATATGCCGGAACGACTTCGTAACGCTCTGCCAAACATTGAAGATTTGAAAAAGTTATTGTAATACAAACGCCGATAAAGCCCTTTTAAAGACTCTACCGGCGTAAGTTCACCTATTAAAAAAATCAGAATTCCAAGTCAGCCAACTGAGGATTATGATCGGAAAGCAAAGCTTCCGGTACTTCAGCCGGTATCTCACAGTTCTTTACCAGAACTTGCGGAGTGACAAAGATGAAATCAATCTTTTCACAATCCTCGGCCGGAATACGGGCAAAATCATGAAAAGTATAATCAACGCCGGTCACACGGGCAGCCGTCTTATAAGCATCCTTCATCACAAACTCGTTGGTAGTGATCGTTTCGTATGCATCGCTCGCATCGGTCACATTAAAGTCACCCGTAACCACTGCGGGGCGTTCGCCTACGATCTCTTTTATCTTACGGATAATGAGCAATGCGCTTTGACGGCGAGCCTCTTCACCTACATGGTCAAAATGAGTATTGACAGCCATGAATATCTTTCCGGTGGCCTTGTCTTTAAATTTCGCCCAAGTGGCGATACGGACACAAACCGCATCCCATCCCATCATTCCTACGCTATCGGGATTTTCGGCCAACCAGAAAGTATTGGAGTCCAACACCTCATATTTGTCCTTACGATAGAATAGCGGCGCATATTCACCTGCTGTCTTCCCGTCATCACGTCCCACGCCGATACCATCGTATTCGGGCAAGCCTGCACGAAGATCCTGAAACTGGTTATGCAAAACTTCCTGCATACCGACAATATCCAGTTCACGGTCCTTAATAAACTGGCACACACGGTCTTTCCGATATTGCCAATTGTTCAAACTGTCTTGCGGATTGTCATAACGGACATTAAAAGTAGCCCAACGAACGTCGGTCTTCTTCTCTTCCGCACAGCCGCCCAATAACAGGACGGCTGCCAATAAAAATAGAATTTGCTTCATTTTGTTTCTTTTTATGTTCCCTAGGATACAAAGATAGCAATTTCTATCGGAAATTATTCGGAGTATGCCACTGACCTTTATCATTCATCGTATCGGCCACATCCCACCATACACGGCTACCCTGGTTCACATTGCCCGGTTTATTAGGGTTACGGGACTCGCTGTTAGGATAGTTGATGCGTTTGATAAGCTTGCCGGACGCCACTTCTCCATTAGAATTGTTTCCATTAACCGGAGCCAGCAGATAACGCGGATAGTCGGTACGACGCACTTCTGCCCATCCTTCATTTCCATTCGGGAAAACGGCAATCCACTTCTGAGTAATAATCTGTTCCAATTGTTCTTCCTTACTACCACCGGCAAATGCTTTTACGCCATCCAGATGACTGATGTATTCATTGGCCTTGTCCGCATCAATTTCATAATAATCCATAGATGCCTTGATACCTTTCAAATAAAGAGCTTCAGCAGTTTCATCCACCAATGACGGCCAGCGCAATGCTGCTTCCGCTTTCAGGAACAAACTTTCAGAATACCCCATCCAGACTATTTCACGGGCCAGATTCCACCAATAATCCTTGTTCATGGCATCAGATGACAGAATACAACGGTTGGCAGAGTATCTGTTCAGATAAGAGCCACCTACATTGGTTTCTCCATTCATCACCCCGTTGAAATCTCTCTTCAGATTCTCTGTGGGAAGCGGACTGGTAGTCAACGAATCAAACGGAGTAGGACGGAACCATAAAACTTCACAACGAGGGTCGAGATAACAATTCTCTGAATTCTCATTGAAAGTAACGGCATCGGCTGCCGCCGCACCTTCTTTCAAGGCCTGATTCTTATAAGCCCGTTCCATTTCTTTCGACAATACAGCATTGCCGGTCCAGCTGAACAACAATGCGTATATATTTTCATTACCGCCGGCGATATACTGACGTTTTGGAGTCTGCTTCATATTGTCATCCTGGCTTTGCATCAGACCGGCCGGATCTGTCAAAGCTGCTTTTGCCTGAGTCTGGGCCAATTCCGGATTTACATTGGATACACGCAAAGCAAGGCGCAAACGCAGTGTGTTGGCAAAACGACGCCATTTGTCCACATCACCTCCATAGCATTTGTCATTGTCACCTAAATCATACTGACTGACAGCAGGAAGATTTTCCTGGTGCAACTCTGTTATAGCCTGATCCAACAGCTGGAAAAGGATATTATAGACCTCTTTCTGAGGCGTATAAGACACATTTTCTTCCGGCGGCATAGCTCCCTTCACATAATAAGCGACGGGAATATCTCCGTAAGTATCTGTCTGCATGGACAACAAGAAAGCATAATAAATGCGGGTAATATAGAATGCCGTATGATAATAATCCTTATTACAGAAATAGAATGTCTTGACCAACTGACTGTATTCCGAAGTGCTGCGGTCATCATAGAAATGCTTCCATCGGCTGGCCGACCATCCATCCGTATAAGAATAGGTAGGCGCCTGATTCACAAAGCCGCTGACATTGTTTCCCCAATAACCGGCATAGATATCATGAGTCAGATTGGTCGTTGTCTGATAATCATTGTAAAGACCTTCGTAGGTGAAATTGGCAAAAATACTTCCGATAGCGCCTTCCATCCCTTTCAAACTTGCCATGGCATTGTCTGTCAAGGTGTAATCAATGTCTATTCCATCGGCCGATACATTCTCCACAGTCGGGTCGTAAATCGGTGCGTAAGGATTTGTATTCAATTCCTCAAAATCATGGCATCCGGCCAGAGCCAGCAATGAGCATAAGGCTACGGATTTATATAATTTGATTTTCATAATCAGTTTTTCCTTTTAATTAATTAGAAACCTAAGTTGATAGAAATACCGAAAGTACGTGTAAACGGCAACGATGCATAGTCAATGGCTTGTGAGAACATCGTAGTGTCATAGCCGCCTTCGGGGCTTGTACCCGGCGTGTGCTTCATCAGATAACACAAGTTACGTGCTACAAATGAAACATTCAGCGAGTTGACAGGAGTCTTCTTCAGCATAGATGAAGGGAATGAATAGCCGATTGACAATTCTTTCAGTTTAATGAATGAAGCATCGTAGATGAAATCCTCAGCCTGCAATGAGCCGTAGTATTCTGAGGCGGAAACCTGTTTTGTATTCACCTCGCCTGATTCTGTCACACCGGGGAATACCATCATATAGTTGTTTTCCTCACCACGGTTCAAGGTACGCTTAGCCAAACCGTTTCCGGTAGCCAGCATCTCGGAATAAGAGAAGATATCACCACCGAATTTCATATCAAACAGTGCAGACAGTGTAATCCCTTTATAAGTAAAGGTAGGAGATACAGACATGGTCAGCTTAGGCTGGATATTACCGATAGGTTTGTTCACATATTCAGACTCATTGGTCACAGTCATGGGCAAACCATTTTCATTTACGATAATATCACCGTTTTCATTGCGCTTATAAAGCGATGTAGCATAAATCTCGCCTAATTTGTGTCCGGCGCGTGTACCTACTTTTACAGGGAAGTTTCCATCACCGTTAAAGAACATATAGTTCACATTTTCTTCCGGGGCCAGTTCTTTCACTTTCGATACGTTGTGAGCCATATTCACATTCAAATCAAAAGCGAAATCCTTTGTTTCTACCAGAGTGGAATACAACATAAATTCTACACCTTGATTGGTTACCATACCTGCATTTACCCATTGGCCACCACTCCAGGGAGCTGCTGCGGGCACTTTCATAATCTGGTTCTTTGTTTTGCTGTAATAGTAAGTAAAGTCAAAGCCCAGACGGTTGTTCAAGAACTTCATGTCCAGACCTGCTTCATAAGAGGTCGCGATTTCAGGCTTCAACTGATCGTTCATCTTCACATTATCCTTGGTCGGAGTCAATACACCATTATCGAATTTGAAAGAGTAGGTGTTGTATAACTGATAAGGGCTTGTGTCCTTACCTACCTGTGCGGCAGACAGACGTGCCTTGGCAAATGTCACCCAGCTTGGCAACGGTTTGTCGATGGAGCGCAAAAAGTCGGAAACTACGAAACTGAGGTTGGCAGACGGATAGAAGAAAGAATTGTTACCTGACGGAAGAGTGGATGACCAGTCGTTACGAGCTGTCAAATCCAAGGACAGATATTCCTTCCATGCCATCTGTACAGAGCCGAACACTGAGTTCATGGCACGCTTGTAACCATCCTCACTACCGGTTCTCAACAAATTGGCCGCATTCAGCATCCAATTACCTTTATCCACCATATTACCTACGCCCACACCCAAAGTTTCCGAACGCTGGTACATAAAGTTACCACCGACATTGAAGCCCAGACGGAAGTTATCAGTCAACTGACGGTCACCCATCAAAATGACTTCAGCATTTGACTCGAAGAAGTTTTCTTCACTACGATCCATTGAGTCATTCGTAATCATGGAAGTATTGGCTTCTCCATTGATACCATCACCCGCATTGGTGCTTTGCACTCTGGTGCGGTAGTAGTCAAAAGCGTATTTGGCAGACAGATGCAGCCAATCTGTGAAATTGATTTTCATGCTATAATATCCGAAAGCACGCCAGCGTTCATCTGAATTCTGACGCTGATGCAATACATAATAAGGATTACGGATACTGGCAGTAGGTCCTGTCCAGTTCACATGCGCATGAGTTTCATCAGAATATTGTTTCAAGTCATCCAGACGGACGTTGTTAGGGATTCTCATCAACTGGGAAATAGCACCGTAATCACCATACAGTGGACGGTTATCGGCTTTTGTACGTGAAAGAGAAATCTTTCCGTCCATAGACACCCATTTGTTCAATTCCGTTCCTGCATTCAGGTCGGCATTCACACGGCTCAAACTTTCAGTGGGGAATACACCGTCATTATCTGAGTATCCGAAAGAAGTACGGAAATGTGATTTCTCTGTACCGTTGCTGATAGATACGTTATGCGTATGCGAGAAACCGGTATCAAAATAATCTTTCAACTTATCCCCATAGTTAGAGTAAGCGTAAGTTTCTCCGTTCCAAGCCTCTTTCATGCTTCCATCCAATACCGGGCCCCAGCTTCCGCTATCCGTTTTGTCATACACCGCAGTCTTGGCATCTTTTGTATCAATATGTCCTTGTCCGTAACGGCGTTGCATATCCAATGTCTCGCCGATAGCTGTCCAAGTGAAGTTACCACTATAACGGATTCCGAAACCATCTTTCTTACTGCCTTTCTTTGTCGTAATCAAGATAACGCCATTACCTGCACGCGAACCGTAAAGAGCAGCCGCATTCGGACCTTTCAATACCGAAATGCTCTCGATGTCATCCGGATTAATGTCCATGGAAGCGCTACCACGGTCCACACCACCATAACGAGATGCGTCGGATGTAGTGTTGTCGCTGAAAGGAACGCCATCCACAATCCATAACGGCTGGTTGTTATCGGTAAGAGAAGAGTTACCACGAATGGTGATTTTCGTAGAACCACCTAAACCTGTAGCCGAAGTATTCATCTGAAGACCTGCCACCTTACCTTGCAAGGCACTGGTCACAGACGGGTCACCTGTCTTGTTCAGTTCATCACTTTTCAGTTCCTGAACCGCATAACCCAACATCTTCTTCTCACGTTTGATCCCCAAAGCGGTTACCACCACTTCGCCAATCTGCTGTGTGTCTTCCTGCATGGTTACGTTCAGTACATTCTTGCCATCGGGCTTCAATGTTTCCGAACGGTAACCAATGTATGAGAACACAACCTCGCCATTTCCGGGAACCGACAAAGAATAGTTACCTTCAAAGTCAGTAATCGTACCGGCTGTAGGGTTTCCTTTCACTTGTACGTTTACACCAATCAAGGCCTCTCCTGTCGCATCAACCACTGTTCCGGTCACTGTATGTTCCTGTCCTGTCTGTTGAGGTGTTTGAGGTTCTCCGGGTGCTGAAAGATAGACAATATTATCCTCTATCTTGTAGGTGATTCCCTTGCCTTGCAAAGCTGCATCAAGTACAGACTGCAATGAACCGTTCTTTACATCAATGGCATTCACCGGCGTTTCAGCCAGTTTGTCATCATAGAAAAACTGATAGTTAGACTGTGATTTGATGTTCTTGATTACCGCTCCAAGAGTTGTCTTGGGAGTTGAAAGAACAATTTGTGCGCGGGTCCATTGCATGGGTGCAGCCACAAACAAAAGAATCAAAAGCGCCCTGAGTAATTTGGGCTTTCTCATTAATTGATTGCCTTTCATAATTTATTAAATTAGTTAACACTGACTTATTTTTCTCCAGTGAAGGGGTTCTCATGCCCCTTTCGAGAATAAAAACAGGCAGCTAAAAGAAAACACTTACTCCATCTCGTTCTTTTTTCTAAATTTTCTAGAAAAAACAGAGGAAAGGCAAAAGTAGTGATATCATCGGACTTTGACGTATAGAAGAAATATTTAAAAACAAAAAGGGGATGTACTCTTGCAATGCTGCCAAAAGAGAACATCCCCCTCCAACCTCTCTTTACAAGAGAGAAATGCATGGTGAAACTTTTATTTCATTGTTTCGTCTTTTGAAAATGAATAAGGCAAATCACTTTCTTGTGTTCCACGTTGCATATTCGGACGGTCGGTCATCTTGAAATCGATAACACCACCTTGTAACAATTCATTGTGTTTCAAATAATTCTTGGTATAAACAGTACCGTTTACATGCATTTCATCTACATATCGGTTGGTATCGCTGTTATCCGGTGCGGTTATTACCAAGTTCTTTCCGTTTTCAAAATGCAGTGTCGCTTTCTTGAACAACGGAGCACCCAGAATATATTCATCTGTACCGGGACATACCGGATAGAATCCTAATGCAGAGAATACATACCATGCCGAAGTCTGTCCATTATCCTCGTCACCGCAATATCCGTCAGGTCCGGCTGTATACATACGGTTCATCACCTCACGCAACCAATATTGGGCTTTCCAAGGCTGACCCGCATAATCATACATATAAATCATGTGCTGAATGGGCTGGTTTCCATGTGCATAGTTACCCATATTCATAACTGTCATTTCACGGATTTCATGAATCACCTGTCCATAATAGCTATCATCAAAGATAGGGGGAACCGAAAAGACAGAATCAAGCATGGTAACGAACATTTCCTTACCTCCCATCAAGTCAATCAAGCCTTGGGGATCATGGAATACAGACCAAGAATAGTGCCAGCTGTTTCCTTCCGTAAAGTCACCTCCCCACTTCAACGGTGAGAATTTAGGAGCGAATTTGCCGTCCTTCTGCTTGCCGCGCATCAGCTTGCTTTCCGAATCAAACAGGTTCTTGTAATTCATGGCACGCTTGGCAAAGAGTGCGATTTCCTTCTTCGGACGTTTCAATTCTTTCGCCAGCTGATAAATACACCAGTCATCGTATGCATATTCCAATGTACGGGCTGCATTCTCATGAATCTTCACATCACAAGGCACATAGCCCAGCTTGTTATAATATTCATATCCCAGACGTCCGGTAGAAGAAACTTCAGGATGTACAGCTTCCGTTCCATGAATCAGTCCTTTGTATAATGTTTCCACATCTTCCACACGTACTCCTTTCAGATAAGCATCGACCAAGATAGAAGCTGAATTATTGCCGACCATGCAACCACGATGACCGGGGCTGGCCCATTCGGGGAAGAAGCCGCTTTCCTTATAAGTATTAATCAAACCTTCCTGTATTTCCTGATTTACCGAAGGATACATCAGGTTCAAGAAAGGGAACAAGCAACGGAATGTATCCCAGAATCCTGTATCCGTATACATATATCCCGGCAATGTTTCCCCATTGTAAGGACTGTAATGAACAGGCTGCCCATTGGCATCCAGTTCATAGAATTTACGCGGGAACAACAAGGAACGGTACAAGCAGGAATAGAAAGTACGGTATTGATCCAATGTTCCACCTTCCACTTCTACTTTACCTAAGACCTCATTCCAGGCATCTTTACCTTTCTGTACCAATACTTCAAAACTGTCACCACCCAATTCCTTCAGATTCTGAATTGCTTGTTCAGGACTGATGAATGAAGAAGCGACACGGGCATGAACCACTTCGCCTTTCTTTGTCTTGAAACCGATAACGGCTCCGGTATGGAAATCAGTCTGCTCCAGTTTACCTTCTTTCAAGGTTACAGGAACACTGCCGTCCGGTTTTTCAGGCTGTATATCGTTAGAGAACGTAGCCTCATAAGTAAACGGCTTATCAAACTCAATAACGAAATAATTCTTGAAGTTGGCAGGAACACCACCACTGTTGCGAGTGGTATAGCCCACAATTTTGTTTTCTCCGGGAATCACCTTGATAGATGAGCCACGATCAAAAGCATCAACCACTACGTATGAGTCATTTTCAGGAAAAGTAAAGCGGAACATAGCGGCACGTTCCGTAGGAACCATTTCAGTCACCACATCATGTTCTGCCAAATAAACCTTATAATAATAAGGTTTTGCAATTTCAGCTTTATGAGAGAACCAACTTGCACGCTTGTCCTCCTCAAATTCCGGTTTTCCTGTTACGGGCATGATGGAAAATTGACCATAGTCATTAATCCACGGACTGGGCTGATGGGTTTGTTTGAAACCACGGATTTTATTAGCCGTATAGACATACTGCCATCCGTCCCCCATCTTTCCTGTCTGGGGAGTCCAGAAATTCATACCCCATGGACGGGATATGGCAGGATAAGTATTTCCTGTAGAGAGTTCAAAGGAAGACTGTGTACCTACCAACGGACTCACATAGTCTGCATAATCCTTTGCCTGCACAAACAGTGTAACACACAGGACTGCAACTGATAGAAATAATTTTTTCATGATATTGTTATTTGGGTTAAGTTATACTTTTTAATTCTTTATCTGTTTTCCCCATTCCGTCGGTACGGGACTCATGGTAATCTCCATCGTTCCCCCACGTACTATGTCATTATGGGTAAAGAAAGGAACATCCAGTGGTTTTCCGTTCAACAGAACCGACTCAATGTACTTATTGGTCTTCGAGTTGTTGTGGGTACGGATAACGAAAGTCTTGCGGTCGGGCAGATTAATCGTCACCTCCTCAAACAACGGACGTCCGATAGAATAAACCGGCTTGCCGGGACATACCTGATAGAAGCCCATGGAGTTCAAAATATACCATGCAGACATCTGACCGCAATCTTCATTACCCGACAAGCCATCAGGAGCATTGAAATACTGGTTATGCAGCACACTGTCAACCAATTCCTGAGTACGCCATGGACGGTTTACATAGTTATACATGTGAGTAATGTGATGACTCGGCTCATTGCCATGCGCATACTGGCCTATCAGTCCTGTGATATCAGCAGAGGTAGCCTCTCCTTCCAACTGGGAAGAAACCGTAAACAAAGAATCCAGCTTTCCAACGAAAGCATCCTCTCCACCCATCAACTTCACCAATCCCGGAATATCATGCGGAACAAACCAAGTCCACTGCCATGCAGTTCCTTCACAATAATCATCATTACGGTGATTGGAAGAACGGGGATTGAACGGGGTACGCCATTCACCTTTACTATCCAATCCGCGCATGAAACGGGTGGCAGGATCAAAATAAAATTCGTACGCATCCGCAAAACGGGCATATTTCTCCTTGGTTTCAGTATCTCCCAAGCTGTCTGCCAACACGGAAATACACCAGTCATCGTATGCATATTCCAACGCTTTCGCAACCGATTCATTCTCACGATCACACGGGATATAGCCAAGGGTATTCTTATAGTAACGAGCCTTAGGCATTACATAAGGAATCAGCCAACCGGGAGCGACAATGCCGGTCGTATCATATTCCGCCGCACGCAAACATGCCTTGTAAGCTTCCTGCACATCAAAATCGCGATATCCCTTCACATAAGAATCGGCTACCAACGAAGCCGCATGATACCCTACCATCGTTCCGGTATAATTGGATACACAATCCCATTTCGGGAAAATACCACCTTCTTGATGCTTCTTTATCAATGAACGGATAAATTCCGTATTCAACTGAGGATCGACAATAGTCAGTAACGGATGTAACGCACGGAAAGTATCCCACAAAGAGAAAATGGTATAAACCGGATGTTTCATGTCGGTGGTATGCACTTTCAAATCCATTCCCAAGTAACGCCCGTCTACATCAGTAAACAGATTGGGACTTAGGAAAGCATGATACATAGCCGTATAGAAAATGGCACGCTGGTCTTCATTATTGGTTTTGACTGCAATCTTTGACAGGCATTCATTCCATTTCTTCTTAGCATCGGCACGCACTCCATCAAAATTCCAACCGGGCATCTCAGCCTGGAGGTTCTTATAAGCACCTTCCGCATCAACAGAAGAGATAGAGAACTTAGCCAGCACTTGTTCGTCTTTCGCTGTTTCAAAATGCAAAAGCATTTTGCATACAGGAATCTGTTTGTCATTTTCCTGAACAGTATCCGTGTACAAAGTATACGTGAAGGGTTTGGAAAATACGGCATAAAAATAAAGATCCTGCCGGTATGCCCAATAGGCACTGCGTTTGCGCCCCCACAACACAGTATCATTCACAGCCTCCACTTCCATGACCTGATTGATTTGTTGCTGAATATTATAGTCCATATCCAAGATAAATCCTGACTCCTTACTTTCCGGGAAAGTATACCGATGCATTGCCGCACGCTCTGTTGAGGTCAGTTCGGCTTTTACCCCGTATGTATCCAGGAAGACAGAATAATATCCCGGTTCGGCATGTTCCTTTTCATGAGAAAAAGCCGATGCGAAAGGACGCTTCTGGCTTTCTGTTCCCAAAAAATCAGTGCGTTGCACACCTACAGTCGGCATCAACAGGAAATCTCCGAAATCCGCACACCCGGTACCACTAAGACGTGTATGGGCAAAGCCATTGATCGTAGTATCTTCATAATAATATCCGGAACAGGAATCCCAACCGTCAATACGAGTATCTGGTCCCGGCTGTATCATGCCATGGGGAACCATAGCACCCGGATGGGTATGTCCATGGCCTCCTGTACCAATAAAAGAGTTGACATAATGGGTGTAATCATTCATTTCATTGCCCTCAGAATCACATGCGGTGAAACACAATAACCCTAGAAGACAGCCGCTTAAGAGCATGTTGATTTTCATAGTTCTTTATTTAAAAATTATTTCGTTTCCGATGAGATAAATATATTGTTATCATCTACTTTCTTATAATTGAAAGGAATAGAGTTACGCAAAGAATTCAGCACAGACTCTATATTATCTTTCTTTTTCAGCACTCCTGAATAAGTATTGGTACTGTCTACATCCGGTGAAAGGATAATCTTCACCCCATAGAACCGTTCCAATGCTGCCGCAATCTGGAAAATAGATGATTTTTCAAATGGAATCAAATCATTATGCCAGACTATCTCCATCTTGGGATCGACCTGTTTTACCTGCATCCGCCCTGTCACCCTGTTTAAAACAGCCTTTTGTCCCGGTAACAAAGTAATTCTGCCTTTATCTGATTTATCTTTTACCTCAACTTCCCCCTCTACCAGAGTCGTTTCAGCAAAACTGTTATCCGGACGGCATTTTATATTGAAAGAGGTTCCCAAGACCCTGACATCCATTGCCTGGCTTTTTACCGTAAAAGGTTTCTCATGATTACGTGCCACTTCAAAATAAGCCTCCCCATCCAGATATACATGACGTTCTTTTCCTTCAAAAGCACGCGGATATTTTAAAACAGACGACTGGTTCAACCATACTTTTGTCCCGTCAGGCAACAACATCTCACGCACTTGTCCATGAGCAGCCGATGCTACCACCAATTCCTCCGCTTTATTCCGGAACCAATAGGCCAATCCCGCAGCCAGCACTATCACGCCCACTATAGCAGCTACATAACGCAACACACTCTTAAGCTTGAACACCTCCTGTCTCTTTTGATTTTCCTGTTCCAATCTTCTACCCAACCTGCGCTCTGCCTTCGCTACCAGATTTTCCTCCTCAAAGGGGAATTTACCTAACTGATAAATCTCCTCCATACGGAATAACTCTCCGGCATTCTCATCAGATTCTTTCATCCATTCATTGATAAGAACAAAATCCTCCTCCGAGCATCGGTTTTCCAAATACCTGATAATAATATCTTCGTTAAGTTTACTCATCTTTTTCCCTATTCATATAGTAAACAATTCAACTTGTAAAAACACTTAGCAGTTTTGCTGAAAATATAATCAATGACAATAATAAATGGCTGAGACGTTCGCGCAAAAATTTCAAGGCCTTATACATATGTGCCTCTACGGTACGTAAAGAAATACCAAGAGTATCAGCAATTTCCTTGTTTTTCATATCATGAAGATAACTCAGTTTGAACACCTCCTTACATTTATCCGGCAATTCATTAATCGCTTCAAAAATTTCCTGACGTAATTCCTGATTCTCTATCTTTTTAATAACTTCAGCATGATCCGGCTGGTAATATTGCAATTTTCGTTCATAGATTTCTATCATTGCCGCACTGTAGTTGTTCTCTATAACCTGATGCTTCAATAAATTTATAGCCTTGGTATATACAGAACGATAAAGGAAAGCTAAAATCTGCTCTCCTATGACGACTGAATCTCTCCGCCTCCACAACTCCACAAAAACATCTTGCACTACATCTTCGGCTTCTTCGGTACCGACCAGCCGTGTCGCATAAAACAACAGCTTAGGATAGCATTGACGAAAGACGGCCTTATAGGTGTCATCAAGTTCCTCGTTCATATTATATAATTCACCTTTGTATGAGGAGGGAGCCAATGTTCCAAATAACGATCCAATCATCCACTGCAGGGGTAGAAAGCTTCCGCTCATCATACAATTTTCACGCAGATTCAACCCGCCTCTACAGCAAAACGATAACAACAAATATCACTTTTAACTCACCTCCTGTACAATTCTTAATAAGTTGAACCAATTATTATCTATACCAAATATTTCCCGGTTCCGGACCCATTTCAAATTCTACAGTAGCACCGTCCATTATTTGCCGGTGTGTGATATAGCTCTTATCGTATGGTTGCCCATTTACTTTCACCGACTGGATATAGATATTTTCACGACTTACTCCAGGGGCCAGTACTGTGAACGTTTTTCCATTATCCAAATGCATCTGTATTTCGGAGAACAACGGCGTACCAATCTCATATTCACCACTTACCGGATTGACAGGATAAAATCCCATAGCACTGAATACATACCAAGCAGACATCTGTCCACAATCCTCATTACCACACAGTCCGGCAGGTGCATTGAAATAAAGGTCATGCATGACCTGCGCCGCATACTTCTGAGTTTTCCAAGGCTGACGTACCTTATTATATAGATAAATCACATGATGGCTAGGCTCATTACCATGAGCATACTGACCAATCATACCTGTACTGAAAAGAGGCAAATCTGCATTACTAGCCGGGATATAAGTAAACATACTATCCAACTTTTCTGTAAAACGATCCTTACCACCAGTCAAGGCAATTAACCCCTTAATATCCTGCTGTACAGACCAAAAGTACTGCCAACCGTTACTTTCACAAATATGGGCAGTGTAGTCATCCGGGCTGAAATTAGGTTGGAATATTCCTTTATCATCTATCGGCTGCATGAAGCTTGATGCCGGATTGAACACATTGCGATAATTCTGAGAACGCTTGTAGAATTCGTCCGCTAATTGAGTCCTCCCCATCTTCCGGGCCATTTCGGCTATGCAATAATCATCAAAAGCATATTCTAATGTCTTGGAAAGCGACCAATTTTCCGCATTATATTCATCCTTTATATTATAAGGTATATATCCTAACTTTTTATACAGACCAATGCCGCGATAATTATCCAAATTAGCAGTAGTCACACAAGCCTCCAATGCCTTCTCAGCATCAAAATCACCAATACCTTTCAAATAAGCATCAACAATAACAGGCACAGCATGGTAGCCAATCATCATATCAGTCTCACTTCCCCAAAAGTTCCATACCGGCAAACGTCCGTTCTGTTCATAAAAAGCAATGAATGATTTCACCATATCATTGACACGTTGAGGTTCCGTATAAGTAAATAACGGATGTGCGGCACGATAAGTATCCCACAATGAAAAGGTTCCATAATTCACCCAACCATCCGTCTGATGAATTTTCTTATCGGGACCATAATAAGACCCGTCCACATCACTGTAAATAGTCGGGGCAATCATAGTATGATACAATGCTGTATAGAAATTGACCTTATCGTCCTTGTTGTCACCTGTTATTTCTATTTTTCCTAGCTGGCGGTTCCAATTATCTTTAGTTTCAGCCAAATATTTATCGAAATCATTGTGAGGTGCCTCAGCCGCCATGTTTTTAGCGGCACCTTCCATGCTCACTCCCGAAAGAGCAGTACTCAGAACAATCTGTTCTCCTTTTTCCGTATCAAAATTAAAGCGGGCGATATAAGCCGTACCTACACGTTTACCTTTCAAAGTAATGGCAGTAGTATCCATCTCTACCGAAGCAAACGGTTTGGAGAAACGAGTACGAAAATACACATGCTGGTCTCTTGCCCATCCTTCAGAAAAACGATATCCCTGAATAGTGCATGAGTCAATTATTTCAATATAAGAATCATTGGTAAAATCCCAATTCATCGCTTTCTTCAGATTCAGAAAGACAGCCGACTCCCCTTCAGGAAACGTATAACGCTGGATGCCGCAACGCTCTGTAGCAGTTAATTCCACATTGATATCATAATCTTTCAGCAACACGCGATAGTAACCTGCTGAAGCCTCTTCATCCGCATGAGAGAATTTGGAATAGATGCCTAAAGGAGCTTCCGCTTCCTGATAAGGCAAAGTAACAGGCATAAAAGAGATATCATACAAGTCTCCGGCTCCCGTCCCCGACAAATGGGTATGACTGAATCCGGCAATCGTACTGTCCGGATAAAAATAGCCGGAAATACGGTCCCATCCGGGCAAGCCGTTATCCGGACTAAGTTGTACCATTCCGAAAGGCGCTTGCGCTCCCGGATAAGTATTGCCGGTAAAATCGGTTCCGATAAACGGATTCACCAATTGGGTATAATCGGTTGACGGCTGGGTTTGTTTATTGGACACACAGGCTCCAAATGCCACTAAAGAAATGAATAGCGCGAGAACAGGTGTTTTCATACTTAAGAGGTTTTTCATTATTACTTTGTTACAAAAATACACATTATAATAATACGAACAACCTTATTATGAAAAACACTTAGCTTTAATTCATTATTTTTTCGTATTTAAATAGTAAAGAAGGGATTCTTTCACCTTTTCATCCGAAGTTACAATCAAAAATTCACCGCCTCTTTTATCATACAGAAAGCAATAGGTCTTATAAAGAGCTATACCTGCTATCTCTTCCCAAGGGAATGTCTGTTTCAGTTTCGCCTTGTCATATGTCAACCCTTCCGGAGTTATTTCCACCCAAGTCTGCCCTGCAATACTCCGCTTATAAATTTTATTTAGTCTGACAGGCAGCATAATCAAGATATAGATAAGACACAAGAACCAAATCAGCAGTGGGCTGAACAGGCTTTGCTCTTCGGGAACAATATAGTGCCCTGTACACAATGCAATACAAATATAAATGATAAACAACAAAGAAAAACTGAAATGACGGATGTCCCACAATTTATACAAAGCATACTTTTTCAGGCTGATATTATAATCACAAACCACGACACCTGGTTCCCGTGTCAGTTTGCTTTTCGGTATGCTGAAGATACGCAATATCTGGATTCCCCGCTTCACGCCGTACCCGAATAATAAAACCATCACACCAAGATTTATCAAGATCCACCACCACAATGATTCGTTTGCCAAAGCCGGTTGCCCGACAAGCACCATTGATGCAAAAGTGATACCCGCCACCAATAACAACATACTACAAATTACAGTTAAAATCCATCCTCTTGTTTTCATAATAACCTTTTTACTTTATTCCATGACGGGAAACAAAGATAAAAGATTATGGCTAGATAACAAATAAAGAGCCGTCGAATTATTAATCACAGACCATATTATACATAAAATTGCCCGGAAGCAATCTTATTTGCCATTCCTTCACACCTCGAATTTAAATTGTTGTTTGGTTAGGAAGTTAGAAGTTTTTTCGTATGTTTGTCGCAAATATTAATGAAAAACACATTTCTATCTATGAAAAAGAGTGATATTCTGTTCTTTTTATTTATAATAGCATTGTTTCTGCCCTTTTTTATTAGTGATACCATTTATGAATGATACAAATCTTTCAATGCAATCCATGGTATGGTTATGAGTTTTGTGAAGTTCGCCATTCTAGCTACTTTGGGAGACAAAATTCATCTCTTCCCTACCCTACCTTTCCAATACTTTCCCTACCTTTGTGCCATAAGTACGTATGACAAATACCAATATGGAACAACAACAATCATCTTATAAAGAAAAAGAACGTATAGACCTTCACGAGCCGCGACGCTTCAAAGTTATCATTTTCAATGACGACTTTACTACAATGGAATTTGTTGTAAAGATATTAACTACCGTTTTTTTCAAATCAACGATGGAAGCAGAAGCTTTGATGATGCAGGTACATAAAAGTGAATCGGCCGTAGTAGGCATCTATACGTATGATATCGCCCGGTCAAAAGTACAAAAAGCCACCCGTATGGCTCGTGAAGAGGGATTCCCTCTCCGACTCACGGTTACACCGGAAGAAGAATAAAAAATCAAGAATAAGATATGGATATACCAAATACCGATTCGGTGAACTACGCTTTCGCTTCTGCGCAGAGCCAAGCGATGCAATATCGGCATGAATTTATCACGCCCGAACACTTATTGAGCGCATTGCTGAAACAAGTTCCTTTTCAAAAAGCATTGGCAGAGTGTTTTTGTACCCCGGAAGAACTGTCCCAGTCCATTTCCGAATATCTGTCAAAAGAAGTGGAACGAGTTCCTCAAGAAATAGAATATGAATTGGAAATTTCAGGTCAACTCTCCGAGCTGCTGCAATATGCCTATATGACAATCAGCCATTCAAGCGCAGAAGAAATGGATGTTCCTCATCTGGTACAAGGAATGCTTCAACTGGAAGATTCATGGGCTGGCTATCTGTTAAAAAAAACAGTGGGCGAAGATATGCCGGAATTCCTCAGCACCCTCATTTCAAATTACGAGCACATGAATCAGTTTCAAGAGGAAACTTCCTCTGAGCAAGAGAAAAGCGAGCCTTGGCGTAACTATGTTACCTGCCTCAACGAGGGCCTGCAAAACCGGAATCCGCTTATAGGCAGGGATGTGGAATTGGAACGCACCATTCAGGTTCTCTGCCGCAAAGAAAAGAACAATCCTCTGCACGTGGGCGAACCGGGAGTGGGAAAAACCGCACTGGCCTACGGACTGGCCGCACGTATAGAAGCAGGCAATGTTCCCGAACGTCTCACAGGTTGTCGTATCTACGAGCTGGATTTAGGCAACTTATTGGCCGGTACACAATATCGGGGTGAGTTCGAGAAAAGGCTGAAAGCCATTATGGAAGGAATACGGAAAGAAGGACACGCCATTGTATATATAGATGAAATACATAACCTGATAGGCGCCGGACGGACGGGAGACAGTTCGATGGATGCCTCTAATATGCTCAAGCCTTATCTGGAAGGAGGAGAGATCCGATTTATCGGCTCCACTACTTACGAAGAATTCAACCGCTATTTTTCGCGTAGCAGAGGATTAGTACGGCGTTTCCAACAGATTGACATACAAGAACCGGGAATCGAGGAAACCATCCACATAGTGGAAGGGTTAAAAGAAAAATACGAAACGTTCCACGGAGTGATTTATGAAGAAGGAGTGATAGCGTATGCCGTTACAGCCGCCGCACGGTACATCAGCGACCGTTTCTTGCCCGACAAGGCCATAGACCTGGTAGACGAAGCCGGTGCTTATCGTGAGATCCACCCCACAGATACAGAAAGACAAACGGTGGACAAAGCATTGATAACCGATATACTGGCACGTATCTGTAAAGTGGATGTACTCGCCATGAAGGAAGAAGACAATGCCACATTAGAAACCTTGCATGAACGCATCAGTGCAAAGATATACGGTCAGGAAGAAGCTGTCTGCCAAGTGGTGGAAGCCGTACAAATGGCCAAAGCCGGGCTACTGGACGAAAACAAACCACTGGCAAGCCTTCTCTTCGTCGGCCCCACCGGTGTGGGAAAGACAGAGGTAGCCAAAGTATTGGCTTCCGAACTAGGTATCGCCCTGCAACGCTTTGACATGAGCGAATATACGGAAAAGCATACAGTGGCCAAACTCATCGGCTCACCTGCCGGATATGTAGGTTATGAAGACGGTGGACTGCTGACAGATGCTATCCGCAAAACTCCCAATTGTGTGTTACTGCTTGACGAAATCGAGAAAGCACATCCCGATGTGTTCAATATTCTGCTGCAAGTTATGGACTATGCCGTACTGACGGATAACAAAGGACGAAAAGCGGACTGCCGTCATGTGATACTTATCATGACCTCCAATGCCGGAGCGCAATTCGCACACCAAGCCTCTATAGGTTTCGGCGGACAGGTTGCTGCTGGAGAAGCAATGTTGAAACAAGTTAAGAAAACTTTCAAGCCTGAATTTATCAACCGGTTGTCTGCAACAGTTGTTTTCCATGATATGGATTACGGAATGGCTTCCCTCATCCTAAACAAAAAGCTCGGCGAACTGAGAAACAAGCTGTCGGCGCGTCATGTAGAAATGGAACTCAGCCTGGAAGCCTATAAACATCTGCTGAAGCTAGGTTTTACCAAAGAATATGGGGCCAGAGAAATGAACAGGGCAATTGCCTCGCATCTGAAACCACTGCTTATGCGTGAAATTCTATTCGGAACATTAAAAACGGGAGGCAAAGTGGAAGTGACAGTAGAGAACGGACAATTGAGCTTGCAAGTACTCAAAGAGCAACAAGCCTAAATGAAACCGGTAACTCCTCCGTAGGGGCATACATACGAGTCAGTCCCTACAGGAGACAGTATATGAATCACACAAATAAAAAACATTATGGTCTTTCAACTAACTCAAAAACTTGTTTTCCCCGACCCTTACTATGGCGAGCCGGACGGACTATTGGCTGTGGGTGGTGACCTCTCTGTAGACCGCCTCATCCTTGCCTATTCCAATGGCATATTTCCCTGGTATGCTTTCCGTGAAAAACAGATACAATGGTGGTGTCCCCTGAAACGGTTTGTGATTTTCCCTAACGAAATTCACATTTCCCACTCCATGCGTACCCTTATGAACAAAGGACGATACGGAGTTAGTTTTAACCAGGCATTTCATGAAGTGATTCAAACTTGCGGTAATCTGCGGATGGAAGAAGCGGGAGCATGGTTGGGAGAGGATATCATGAAAGCCTACACCCGCCTGCATGAACAAGGTTTTGCAGCCAGTGTGGAAGTATGGGAAGAATCTTGCCTGGTCGGCGGGCTCTATGGAGTCACTTTGGGAAAGTGTTTTTTTGGTGAAAGTATGTTTTCTTTGGTTCCTAATGCGTCGAAACTGGCGCTTATCTATCTGGCACAAACATTTCAAGAATTGGGAGGGACCTTGATAGATTGTCAATTTGAGACACCACACTTAAAGTCAATGGGTGGAAGGTATATAGACTATGAGGAGTATATGAGGTATGTGCAGGAACCTTTCGAGTCTCTGTAAATGTCTCTTTTTTACCAATTTTGATTATCAAATCATCAGTCTGAAATAAAATATAGGATATAGAGCTAAGATTATCAAATATATTTGCTAACTTTGTTTTCGACATTACAAACAGAACTATTTACCAAGCCTCAGAAACAATATGAAAAAGAGATTCTACTGTTTGCTACTTACCTTCTTTGCTTTGTCTTGCTCCAAAGAAGAGGCCGATATGGATGGTGACAAAAATAAAGAAACAGAAAATAAAGACATAAAAATTATATTAGAAGCAGAAAAAAGTTCTCAAAACATATTTGCTCCTATTGTGTTCTACCAATCTTTTGATTTTGGTAAAGATGCACCTTGTTTAAGCGAAGTGTATGATTCCATAGTGTGGAAATCATCTCATTCCCCAAATAGTTTTAAAGTATTCAGTCATTCAAATTACGCCAGATATGTGGAAACAACATTCTTCAAATGGGCACATGTTTATTACTCACCCGGCACATACAAGACTTATCTGCTAGGTTACAAAAACAATGAAATAATCTATAGTAGTGATACAATATCCATTGATATCACAAATAAAAAAGATTTCCTAGCTTTCAATTGGAAAGACGTAACCGACTCCAGTTTTATCACAGGCTATGCAAATAATCTAGACGAATATCATCTGAGTACACAGACTCATATCCATCAAGGTATTCCATCTGTTGTGCTGTATGCTAGAAGTGAGAAATATGAAAAAGGGGGATCTATAAAAAGTAAACAGATACTGTATGACTACATAAATTCATTTTTCTCATTACCTAATTATACCGCAACCTCAGACGAATCTTTGAGAAAAGAATTCAGCACTATATTTTCATTTCAAGAAGAGAATGCCATTCCACTAAACATTTGGCTTACCCCCAAAGCTAAAATTGTACTCCTCAGAAAAGATTTCAAGGGACTAGAGAGCGAATACAAAATTTATGCCGAACCAGGAGATTTGATTTAACCTGCAAAACACAATTGTTTAACTAATGAAACATCAACTCTGTATATAGCTACATTCAACAAATAGCACTACCTCCCCAAGCTATTCAGCTATTCTGACGGATCTTAAACAAGATTCGTTACAGAGTTTTATACCCCTATTATCAATTCATACAGATTATGCACCATCCCCAAACCGATAAGTGCATAAGCATGGTGTATACATTAAGTTAAACAATGAATTATACATATAGACAAATATGGCTCATCAACTTTCCCATAATGATGAGCGTTTTAATGGAGCAATTAATCAATATTACCGATGCCGTCTTTCTGGGCCATGTCGGTGAAGTGGAACTTGGCGCATCTGCCTTAGCAGGAATATATTATCTGGTAACTTATATGCTAGGCTTCGGTTTCAGCATAGGGCTGCAAGTCATGATTGCCTGCAGGAATGGAGAACAGAACTATGCCGAGACAGGACGTACCTTCTTTCAAGGACTCTTTTTCCTTTCCGGACTAGCGCTCTCTTTATATTTGTTGATACAGGGCCTTTCTCCCTTCCTTTTGAAACAATTAATTACCTCACCGGAAATCTATCAGGCCATAACGGACTATCTGGACTGGCGCAGTTTCGGACTTTTATTTTCATTTCCCTTTCTGGCACTCCGGGCTTTTTTTGTGGGAATAACAAAGACCAGGACCTTATCTTGGTCTGCAATAGCAGCCGTACTTATCAACATTCCTTTCAATTATCTATTGATATTTACCTTAAAGTTTGGGATAGCAGGATCGGCAATAGCCTCAACGCTGGCAGAAATGGTATCTTTAATCATTCTCCTTATCTATATGTGGAGAAAGATTGATAAAAACAAATATGGACTACAACCGGTAGTTGATGGAAAACTATTGAAAAGACTGTTTTACCTGTCCGTATGGAGCATGCTGCATTCTTTTATCAGCATGGCGCCATGGTTCCTGTTCTTCGTCGCCATCGAACATTTAGGAAAGATGGAACTGGCCGTATCCAACATTACCCGCAGCGTTTCCACCCTCTTTTTTGTGATTGTCAGTTCTTTAGGAACCACCAATAGTTCCTTGGTAAGCAATCTTGTAGGAGCTGGACAACGAAAAGGTGTTTTTCCTATCTGCCACAAAATCATCAAAATGGGATATGCCATCGGTCTTCCACTGGTAGGAATCGCATTGCTTTGTAATTATTGGATTATCAGATTTTACACCAACAATGAAACACTGGTGCAACACACTGTCCCCCCTTTCATCGTTATGCTGTTTAATTATGTATTCGCAGTGCCCGGATATGTTTACATCAGTGCTGTCACTGGAACCGGAAAGACAAAAATTGCCTTTATCTTTCAAATGGTTACCATTATGGTATATCTTCTTTATCTTTACTGGCTGAGCCACTGTATATATGCACCTCTAGCGGTATATATGACAACAGAATATCTGTTTGTCATCATGTTAGGAATACAATCTGTCATTTACTTGAAAAGGAAGCATTACTAAGTTCCTTGCCACACCCTTTCTCCCGATTCATTCCGGCAATAAATAGTTATTTATAACTATCTTCAGTTTGAAAGCTTTTCTCTACTTTTGCAAACTCACCATAAAAGATAGCGTATGAATATTTTCGACATTGCCAAACAGAATCAGGAGAAAGCCTGGCAAGTTATCAAAAACACGAACATCATCCAGATATGGGAAGATGCCGGTGCAAAAATTAATCTGGTAGGTTCACTCAGAACAGGGTTACTGATGAAACATAGGGACATTGATTTCCATATTTATTCATCACCCTTGAACCTAGCGGACAGTTTTCTGGCAATGGCCAGACTAGCAGAGAATCCGTCTATCAAAAGAATAGAATGTGCCAATCTACTGCATACCTCTGAAGCCTGTATTGAATGGCATGCATGGTATCAGAATGAAGAAAACGAACTTTGGCAGATGGATATGATTCACATCCGGGAAGGTTCACGTTATGACGGTTATTTTGAAAAGGTAGCCCAACGCATTTCGGAAATTATGACCGATGAAATACGGGAAACTATTCTAAGGTTAAAATATGAGACACCGGAAACCGAGAAGATTATCGGAGTGGAATATTATCAGGCAGTCCTCCGAGATGGGGTACGGGATTATAGCGGATTTAAGGAATGGAGAAAGCAGCATCCTATTACGGGAGTAGTGGAATGGATGCCTTAACCCGATGAAATCGGGCAATCAGCTTAACAGCCCCGACTCCTGTCCCAGGCGTATCGCCTCCAAAGAGTTGTGTACTCCCAGCTTACGCAACAGATTTTGCCGGTGAATATGGACGGTATGAATACTGATACATAATTTATCGGCAATTTCTTTGCTTAAGAATCCTCGTTGGATGAGGCGTAATATCTCCATTTCACGTCCGGTAAGACTGACAACCGGATTCATTATCACCACACCGGGTGAAAACATTTCTCCATTTCTCAGATTCAGAACAGTACATTCCACCTGTTCTGATTCTTTCTGACCGGGGGCCATACTCATATTCCCTATAATGAGCCATGCTTTTCCGTCATGGCTCTGTTCCAAAACTTGATGCCTGCTTGTTACACGCACATAGTTACCACGAGCATTGAGTATACGAAAACTATATACATTACAATAGTCATTCCGATGTTCCAAAGGCTGGTTATAAATGAACTTCCCCAGCCTGACTTGCAAGTCTTCCAATAGGGAACGATCATGCGGATGAATACGCGACTCCAGATAATCACCCTGTTTTTCCAATGTTTCTATCTTGTGCCTGTCATATCCCAACCAATCGACAAAACCCGTAGAAGCATACGCATAACATCCTTTATATACATCCACCACGAAAGAACAGCCGCCATTGATTCTAGATAACTTCCGGAGCATGGATTTATCCCGTTCCCATACTGCATAATCTATGTTTTTGCAAGACAAATGTTGCTTTGCCCACAATTCCTCACGGGTGACATCTGTTACACTCATATTCTTACTCTTTATCAAAGTAGTACTTCAAGAGGATAGATCTTCTCAGCTTACTCACTTACTTTTTTCAAAGTAAAACAGTCAATATCCGGAGCCCAGCAAAATGAACTTCCCATACGTACCTTATTATACCCTGCTTTCAAATGCACCGGAACAGTAATCGAAGCTATTTTTTGAGTTTCATCCGCCGACAGCGAATCAAGAAGAATCCTTTTTTCATTATTCACACAGACTTCCAGCTTACGGTCTGCTTTAGGCACATAGCGGATAGTCATTTCGTATTTACCGCCTTGCTCACTGTACACCTCTTTCCATTCTGCAAAATTCTCTTTTCGCCCTCCCAGATAGCTTACCTTCATGCCTCCGGATGCTTCATGTAACGGAACATATACGATGCTTTTCGGAGTCTTTCCCAAATCATTGAAACAAGGCAGATAAGCCCATTCCGCTTCATAAACAGTCGGTTCCAACCTCTTTTCGGACTCCATACGTAAAATCAGCACACTATGGGGAGGCAATTCCCGATTCAGAACACCCCCTTTTATCTCCGGTAAATCCTGCTGTTTCATCAGGTCTCGTACCTTAACTTTTCCTCCTAATTCCAAAATATTCATCGGAACTGTAAAGTTACAAATCGTGTCCGAAGGATTGTATAAAGCAACCGCACGTACATTACCACGCTTCCGTTCTATATCTTTCACCAACACATACCCTTCATTTTCATGCTGAACTACGTATGCCTGTAATCCTAAAGGGTCTTGGTTCAAAGCTATCAGTTCTTTATTTTTCAACAGTTTTAATGACGCCTCCGGAATGGTTGTCAGATCACATCCTATCAACAAAGGTGAACTCATGATGCACCACATTCCAAAATGCACCTCTTCCTCTTCAGGCTTTAGCCCCCGGCCTATTTCCAACATATCCATATCATTATAATGACCTTCTCCCGCATAGGCAGACAGATAAAGATTTTTATTGATAATATACTTTACTGATCCCCACTCCGGACGGATATCCGCACTGATTCGCCATGAACGAGCAATGTTTCTAGCCCAAGTACCCGGGAAAGCCCATCGACAGATATTAATAGAAACATGTCCGCAACCCAGATTATCTATAGCCTGACGAATCTCTGTATATCGCTTTTCCTCTTCCAAATTCAATTCCTGACCGGCTCCGCAATAATCAATTTTGATAAAATCAAATCCCCACTCTTTAAAATACAACGTGGCATCCTGAAATTCATGTCCATACAAACCGGAACCTATTCCGTTCATATCTTTATCCCAGATAGAACCACAAGTATTGCTTCCCGCATCCGAATAAATGCCGGCTTTTAATCCTAAAGAATGAATATGATCAGCCACCCCCTTCAATCCGTTCGGAAAACGTTCGGGATGTGTTTGCATCACTCCTCTTTCATCCCGCCATCCAAAAAAACCGTCATCTACATTCACATAGGAATAGCCCACTTCTTTCAACCCTTTCTGCACCATAGCATCCGCTTGTCTTATTATTAAGGTGTCATTGATATGAACCCGATAGGTATTCCATGAGCTCCACCCCATAATAGGAGATTCAAAAACTGTCGTATTTTGGGCGAATATGCCGGAACATAGACCAAAAGCTAAAGTCAAAAACAAATTTCTCATATTCATTAATTCTCATTTTTTACTTAAAGAAATCATCAAGAAGGTATATCTTATGATCCTAATGGTTAACAGGAAAATAAAATCAGTTTTATCATGTAGAGAGCAAAGATAACGAAAAACTCTTACCCCACCATATACTATCCCGGAATTTTTCGGCAGGCAGGATAGCGGCCATCATAATCCGGGAATTAGTTGAACTTTAAATATAAGCTAAACTGACAAATATCTAAAAATACTGATAGGAAAGATATAAAAGAAAGCAGGTAATTACATATGTAATTACCTGCCTAATGCGCTTTTAAGTAAAGTTATGTACTTTCTTTGGTGGTGCCACCAGGAATCGAACCGGGGACACAAGGATTTTCAGTCCTTTGCTCTACCAACTGAGCTATGGCACCAATTTGCATCTTTATCTCTCGATTGCGGTGCAAAGGTAGTATTTATTTTTGAATCTCCAAACTTTTTGAATAAAAAAATCCGCAAAAACTTATTTTTTTTGCGGATTTTGTAATTTTAGTCCCAATTTTGAATAAAAATCAAGCGTTCTCTTCACGAAGAGGATTCCAGCCTTGAGCTTTTAACTCTAACTCATTTCCATCACGAGTAACCAGCGCACAGCCCAACTCCTCTTTTGTTATATGACCTATTACCTTCACACCTGGAATCTGACTTACATCTTCATGCGCAGTCAAAGGAACAGTGAAAAGCAGTTCATAATCCTCTCCTCCGTTCAATGCACACGTCGTAAGGTTCATATTAAACTCCTCGGCCATAACAGCTGTCTGATAATCGATAGGAATGCGTTCTTCGTACACACGGCATCCGGTTTTACTCTGTGAACAAATATGCATCAACTCAGACGACAGACCATCTGAAATATCCATCATAGCGGTAGGACGGATTTCCTTCTCGGCCAACTTCTCTATAATATCCCGACGTGCTTCTGGCTTAAGAATACGCTCCAAAAGATATTCTTTTCCTGCAAAGTCAGGCTGTACTTCTTTTTCACCCTGAAAAACAGCCTTCTCACGCTCAAGCAACTGCAGTCCCATATAAGCTGCCCCCAAGTCACCTGTCACACATATCAAATCTGTATCTTTGGCTCCGTTACGGTATACTACATTTTCTTTAGACGCTTCGCCTATGCACGTAATCGAAATGGCTAATCCTGTAACAGAAGAAGTCGTATCACCACCTACGATATCAACATGATGCTGTTCACAAGCCAAACGAAGGCCATCATAAAATTGTTCCAAATCTTCAATACAAAAACGTTTAGATACGGCTAACGAAACGGTTATCTGCTTAGGCATACCATTCATTGCGTAAATATCAGAAAAGTTCACCATAGCCGACTTATACCCCAAATGTTTCAATGGAGTATACACCAAATCAAAATGAACTCCCTCCATCAACAAATCGGTTGTCACCAAAATTTGTTTATCTGGATATTCCAATACAGCCGCATCATCACCTATGCCATAGCAACTCTGCTTATTCTCCAAACGAATATCTTGAGTAAGGTGTTTTATAAGGCCAAACTCGCCCAATGTAGAAATTTCTGTTCTTTTTCCTTCGTACATAAATCACGCTTTGTTTATCAGTTCTCTCATTATAGTTGTCATGCGAGGCTGTGCGGCATCAGCTGCTTTCTGTACTTCCTCGTGTGACACTTCCACGATTTTTCCTTCCACACCCAAGTCTGTAATCACTGAAATACCAAATACCTTTATACCGCAATGATTAGCAACAATTACTTCGGGCACAGTAGACATACCTACGGCATCAGCTCCTAAGATACGGAACATCTTATATTCAGAAGGTGTTTCAAAAGTAGGCCCCTGTGTTCCGATATAAACACCCTGACGCACACAGATTCCTTTTTCAGCTGCAATTTCCAATGCCTGAGCAATAAGTTTTTTAGAATAAGCCTCGCTCATATCCGGGAATCGAGGACCGTATTCAATATTTTTTCCACGCAGTGGATGTTCGGGGAAAAAGTTAATATGATCGGTAATGATCATCAAATCGCCAATCTCAAAATCCGGATTCGTTCCACCAGCCGCATTGGAAACGAAAAGTGTTTTAATGCCCAGCTCACGCATAACACGTACAGGGAAAGTTACTTCTTTCATAGAATAGCCTTCATAAAAATGAAAACGTCCCTGCATAGCCATAATATCCTTATCCCCCAGTTTACCGAAAATCAGTTTTCCACTATGACCTTCAACGGTTGACACAGGGAAATTAGGAATATCAGCATAGTTTATTTCGTATTTATCGGTTATTTCGTGTACCAAACTACCTAAACCTGTCCCCAAAATAATAGCAGTTTCGGGATGAGTGTGCATTTTAGCTTTAAGATAAGCTGCTGTTTCTTGAATTTTTTCTAACATACTCAATAATTTTCTGATTAAACAATGTTTGTTGTTCATTAAGGAACTGTACTTCCACAGGAAGTACATATATGTAAGGTTTTAACTTTTCAGGCAATTGTGGATGAGCTATCAGACGAGCCGCATCTTTCTCAGTAGTAATCAAAATACGTTCTTGTTCCGGCAATTGCTGAAAGGCAACAACTATCTGCTGCATGTCACCTGCTGTAAAATTATGGTGATCGGGAAAGATTACCGGATGAATGTTAGGCGTATAGTGTTTCAAGTCATCAATAAGCCTCACCGGTGAAGCTATCCCTGTAACTAATAGTACATGCTTGTCCGTCTGCAATGAGTCCAAATCACATTCTACTTTTTTTGTAAAAAGGGGCCGTAATTTACCATATTTCAAAGTTGTAAAATACAACTGCTGCTGAGCAAATAGTGCCAATTCATTACGAATAGACTCCTGCTGTGCAAATGTAAGATTATCCGGACATTTAGAAACTATTACAATATCTGCCCGACTCTTTCCCGAGACAGATTCCCGCAGACGCCCAGCCGGTAGCAAACAATCACGTGTAAACAGCCGGTTGTAGTCTGTCAATAGTATAGCTAATCCTGGTTTCACATACCGATGCTGATAAGCATCATCCAACAAAAATACTTGTGGAGCAGGTTTCACTTTTTGCATCAAGCAATCAATGCCATGACAACGGTCTGCATCAACCGCCACCTGCACAGCCGGATACTTACATGCCATCTGAAAAGGTTCATCACCAATTTCGTTCATAGCCGTATCCGCTCCTGCCAATCGAAACCCTTTACTTTTACGCTTATATCCCCTGCTCAATACAGCAAGATTATAATTCGGCTGTAAAAGACGGATCAGATACTCTGTATGTGGCGTCTTACCTGTGCCTCCCACAGCAAGATTCCCGATAACAATAACGGGAATCGGAAATTTGCGGGACTTAAGCCAATGCCAATCAAACAGTTTATTCCTCAAATGAAGAACTAATCCGTAAAGCCAAGCAAAAGGCAGCAAAGCATAATAAATTTTCGGACTCTGATTCATATTAGCGTATATTCAAATCAAATGGTATACGTGCTTGAATCTGATCCATCTGTTCTACCTGACGAAGCAACTGCACGCCATTATAATAAGGTCCGAAAACTTGCTCGGCTTTACTGTTGATATATCGCTCAGGAGTAACACCCATAATACTGGATAAGATATTTTCTTTTTCTGGATAGTTCAACACTGTATAATGCTCTACACCCGCACGCTCTACAGCAACTTCAGTTGCACGAGCCAGTCCACCTAACTCGTCTACCAGTCCGAGTTCTAATGCGGCACGACCAGTCCAAACACGTCCTTCGGCTATTTTTTCTATATCCTGCTGACTCATTTTACGTCCTGCTGCACAGCGATTTATAAAAAGTTTATAACCATTTTCAATATAATTCTGCATCAACGCCCGCTCGTCGGCTGAGAAAGGACGGTTCAAACTGCCGAAATCCGACATCTGATTCGTCTTAACAACATCAAAATGAAGTTCCAATTTATCTGTAAGCAAACCTTCCATATTGGGAATCATACCGAATATACCTATAGAACCTGTCAATGTAGTAGGCTCAGCCACAATATAATCGGCAGCACACGACATATAATATCCGCCAGATGCTGCATAGTCACCCATCGAAACAATCACTGGTTTTTCGGCTTTAAGCAAATTAACCTCACGCCACATCTGTTCAGAACCATACGCACTTCCACCCGGTGAATTCACACGGAGTACCACCGCCTTGACATGTTCATCCTCACGCAACTTACGCAAATCGTTGACAACCTTAGCTGAACTGATACCTTCCATAGATGCAGATGAAGGATTATCAATTTCTCCAAAAGCATAATATACCGCAATAATATTACCGCTCTTATCCTTAGGAACATTCTGTTTTACATGAATCATGTCTTCCAGTGTAAGTGTTTCCAGCTTGTCATCTTCATCTGTATCAGTAAGCTTTTTCAGATAAGCCAACACTCCATCTTGATATAACAACGTATCGGCCAAATGATTCTGGATATAAGTTTCTGCCGGCTGCAAATCCATCACACGGTCTGCATAAGCATTCAAAGAATCAGCAGGGATATTTCTGGATACCGAAATATCGTTTACCAGCTGACTCCAAATAGAACCTAAAAAAGCAGTTACCTGTTCACGGTTAGCAGGACTCATCTCGGTTGCAATGAACGGTTCTACAGCGGATTTATAGGTTCCAACTTTGAATATCTGCATTTCTACTCCTACCTTTGCAAGCAAATCTTTAAAAAATACAGGCTGTGAAGAAAGACCATGCCACGAAATAGCTCCCGAAGGATTGACTATTACCTTATCGGCCACACTTGCCAAATAATACATACCTGCAGTATATTGGTCGGCATAAGCAACCAAAAATTTTCCACTCTGCTTAAAATCAACCAATGCATCACGGATTTCCTGTAAGGACGCAAACGAAGTAACTAAAAAAGATGGATTAAAATAGATACCGGAAATATCCTTATGTTCCTTTGCCTTACGAATAGAAGCCAAGACATCATCCAAGCCTATATTGCTGAAATTATCACTCAGCAAATTATCCAAAGGGGTAGATGTAGAGCGTTCGGACAAATTTCCTTTAAACTGTAAGACAAAAACCGAATTTTTCTTTACACTTGTTTCCGCCTGAGATGCAGACAGAAAACCTGCCAAGGACACAATGCCTAAAATAGACATTACGATACCTGTAACCACCAGTCCAACTACCGTAGCTAAGGTATATTTCAGAAAATCTTTCATAAAAACCAAGAATTATATTTATAACAAAAATAATAGATTAGAACGAATATTCAAAAGATTGAATTGACTTTTGACATATACGCATATTTCAGAGATGTATAGATTGTTTTTTTAACAGAAAATCAGCACCTTTGCAACAAGAAACCAATTTTACTCAAAATGAAAAAATTATTATCGCTTCCACCCAATCTTGTGGAATGTTTTTATGACATAGAAAAGGCAGACCGCAAAGAATGGTTTTGTACTTCGGACCCCATTGGCAGTAAGCTGGGCTCCGGAGGAGGTACAACTTGGTTATTACAGGCATGCCAACAAGCTGATAACGCTGCGGATTTCAGTGAATGGCTGGGCAAGGAAAAAAGAATACTGCTCCATGCCGGCGGACAAAGCAGACGTCTTCCAGGTTATGCCCCATCAGGAAAGATACTTACCCCAATACCTGTGTTCAGATGGGGAAAAGGGCAGAAGCTCACACAAAATCTGTTGTCTCTGCAGCTTCCTCTTTACGAACAGATTATGCAGAAAGCTCCCGCTTCACTCCATACATTGATAGCAAGTGGCGATGTTTATATACGTGCAGAAAAACCGCTGCAGGAAATACCAGAAGCTGATGTAGTATGCTACGGATTATGGGTAGATCCAAACCTGGCAAAAAATCACGGTGTATTTGTTTCATCACGACAAAACCCAGACCATTTGGATTTCATGCTGCAAAAACCATCCGTAGAAGAGTTGGGAGGACTGATGCAGGACTATCTGTTTCTGATGGATATCGGTATCTGGCTGCTTAGCGACAAAGCGATAAAACTTATGGCAGAACGCTCCATGAAAGACGGAAAATTATCTTTCTATGATATGTATTCGGAATTTGGACTGGCTTTGGGAAAACATCCTCGCATAGAAGACAAAGAACTCAACAGCCTCAGCGTTGCTATCCTGCCACTACCGGGAGGTGAATTCTATCATTACGGAACTAGTCGGGAAATGATTTCATCTACTTTGGCAGTACAGAATCTGGTGAACGACCAGCGAGCTATCATGCATCGTAAAGTAAAGCCTCATCCGGCTATGTTTATACAGAACGCTGTTGTTATAAACAAGTTAACTGCAGAAAATGCAGAAACTTGGATTGAAAATAGCTACATCGGAAAAGGATGGAAGCTACATAACAAAAATATAATTACTGGTGTCCCCGTAAATGAATGGCAGATAGAAGTGCCGGCCGGAGTTTGCATTGACGTAGTTCCTCTGGAAGAGAAAGCATATATTGCCCGTCCGTACGGCTTCAACGATGCCTTTAAAGGTGCACTGGCCGATGAAAAAGTTACTTACCAGGGTATTCCCGCAAAAGAATGGCTGGCAGTACGAGGGCTGAAACCGGAAGACATCGAACTGAACCATGACTTACAGGCAGCACGTATTTTCCCTGTTAGCGAATCAATCGAAGAGCTGGGACTAGCGATGCGATGGATGACTAGCGAGCCGGAACTGGAAAGCGGAAAGGAAATCTGGACGAAAGCACGCAAGATGTCAGCCGATGAAATCTCGGCATACGCAAACCTGCGCAGACTGGCAACACAGCGTGAAAATTTCCGTAATGAAAACTGGGTAGAACTGGCCAAAAACTATGAACAGAGTGTATTCTACCAGCTCAACTTGCAAGAAGCTGCCGAAGCTTATGCCCAACACAACCTCCCCCTTCCGGCTGCATTAAACGAAAAAGCACCGCTCATGACCAAAGTAAACGATGCCATGTTCCGTGCAAGAATAAGCCAGCTCAAAGGCGAAGACTTCAAAGCACAGGAAGAAAAAGCATTCGGCCTGATGCGTGAAGGACTTATTAATACGGTAAACAAGCAACAGACTCCTCGTCTATCTGTCTATGCAGACCAGATTGTATGGGGAAGAAGTCCGGTGCGCATTGACTTGGCAGGTGGCTGGACAGACACTCCTCCGTTCTGCCTGAATGAAGGAGGCAATGTCGTAAATCTGGCTATTGAACTTAACGGACAACCGCCTTTACAGGTTTATTTCAAACCTTGTAAAGAATATAAAGTAATCTTACGTTCCATCGACCTGGGCGCTATGGAAGTCGTAACCACTTACCAGGAATTACGTGATTTTGCCAAAGTTGGTTCACCCTTCTCCATACCTAAGGCTGCTTTGGTATTAGGAGGATTCGACCCAGAGTTCTCTACAGAGAAGTTCGCTTCACTGGAAGAACAGTTGAAAGCCTTCGGAGCAGGTATTGAGGTTACATTGCTTTCTGCTATCCCAGCAGGTTCCGGGCTGGGCACCAGCTCTATCCTGGCTTCTACAGTGCTGGGAGCCATGAGCGATTTCTGTGGTCTGGGTTGGGACAAACAAGAGATATGTAACCGCACGCTGATATTGGAACAGTTGCTTACTACAGGAGGAGGCTGGCAAGACCAATATGGAGGTGTTCTGCAAGGTGTAAAACTATTACAGACACAACCTGGATGGAGCCAACATCCGGTAGTAAGATGGATGCCAGACTTTCTGTTTACAGCCCCAGAATATAAAAAATGTCATTTGCTATACTACACCGGTATCACCCGAACAGCCAAAGGTATTCTAGCAGAAATCGTACGAGGCATGTTTCTCAACTCAACTTCTCACCTGAATCTTCTGAATCAGATGAAAGCACATGCACTCGAATTGCATGATGCTATACAACTGGGTAATTTTGAGAAAATGGGACAACTGGTAAGAAAAACATGGGAACAAAATCAATTACTGGATGCCGGCACAAATCCAGCCACAGTCCAGGCAATTACCAGCCAGATAGATGACCTATGTTTAGGATACAAACTTCCAGGAGCCGGAGGTGGAGGCTATTTATATATGATAGCTAAAGACCCTGAAGCTGCTGGAAGAATCAAACAACTGCTGTTGCAGAATCCGCCTAATAATTGTGCCCGATTCGTAGAAATGAGCTTGTCTGACAAAGGCTTACAAACCAGCAGAAGTTAATTATAGCCCAAAACTTCATAATATTACATAAAAGCTCCCTATTTCACAGGTTGATAATAACCCATGAAATAGGGAGCTTTTATGTATTCAAGGTACACGTTTTACATCCTTCTACAATGTATTATTTTTGAAATATAAGCGAAACACACATGAAAATTCTCCCCTCTACTTTTGCAGCGTAAAATTTAAAGCTATTTATGAGACTAAGTGTAGTATTAGGTGTATTCTTGCTATTATCGGTGGATATTTCTGCAAGAAATATTAAAGGTAAAATTAAAGATGCCCAAACAGGAGAAGAAATTATCGGCGCCTCTGTCATCATTAAAGAAGATCCGTCGAAAGGAGCAGTTACAGGGTTAGATGGAAGTTTTAACCTGACAATAGACTCTAAATGTACATTAATCTGCTCGTACGTTGGATACAAGAAACAAGAAATTGTTGTAGGCAACAAAGATGCTGAAATTGTAATTCCACTAAAGACTGACGATGTCATGCTAGAAGGCGTAACAGTTATTGCCAGCAATCCCGGTAAAACCGAAGCTGGAGCACGTGGTATTGAACGTGCTTCTATGAATGTCGTCAACGTAATGAGTGCCAAAGCCATAGAGCTGTCACCTGATATTACAGTTGCTAATGTTATCCAACGTATGTCGGGTGTAACCATAGAGCGAAACAGTAGCGGTGAAGGACAATATGCCATATTGCGAGGTATGGACAAACGTTATAACTATACATTAATTAATGGTGTAAAAATACCTAGTCCAGACAACAAAAACCGTTTCGTGCCTCTTGACATATTCCCTTCGGAAATGCTAGATAGACTAGAAGTCACAAAATCGTTGACAGCCAACATGGAAGGAGACGGAATCGGTGGAGCTGTAAACCTCATTATGAAAGACGCACCTACTGAACGTCAGTTTACAGCAAACCTGTCAACAGGCTATAACTCTATGTATTTCGACCGTGATTTCCAGTCATTTAACCACGGTGCTATTGCAAAAAAATCCCCCTACGAAGCTATGGGCATGCCAGAGGACAATAAAGTTACAATGGATAATTTTACCGCCCGTAACTTACACATGAAATGGCAAAAGCCCTTGCCAGACCTTACAGGAGGGTTGTCATACGGAGACCGTTTTTTTGATAACCGTCTGGGTATAATGCTTGCCGGAAGCTATTTAAACACATATCGAGGAAAAGAAAGCCAATTATATTATCAACCGGGGAACAGCCACAATGGTATAGAGTACCGCAACTATTCATCACAACAAACCCGAATGGGAGCCCATGCAAAACTTGATTATCACTTCAACGAAAATCATAAATTGATGTGGTATAATGGTTATATGGATATGACTGAAGCTGAGGTTAGAGATGGAGAAGATGATAAAGAATATCAAAGAATCGACACACGCAAGCAATCAAACTGAAATGTATATTGCATTCCCGTTAATCTGAGCAACGAATAATGCATATTTATTTTGTTTATATTCATAAATGTAGTATCTTTGCAGCAAATAAACCAATAACCATGAAAGAAAGAATTACAACATATCATACTTCTGCTGTTCTGGAGGCCAGCCTTCAGAACTATAGTTTCATGGTGTTTGTACATTGGTTTAGTGGATTTATTTAACTGACACTTTCTGCATAGTACAAGATAGCTTGTACAACTATTTTTCCTCCTATTACTCATATAATTAAAAGAAGTGTTATGTTCAAAATAATTCTCATTATGTTCCTAGGTATAGGAATAGGCTACGCATTTAAAAATGTTTCCCTTTTACAAAAGACAGAAAAGTCTATCTCACTGACTATCACTTGTCTTCTTTTCATCTTAGGATTATCAATCGGATCGAACGATTTGATAATTAACAACCTATACACATTTGGATGGCAGGCTGCCGTACTGGCCACATTCAGTTTGACAGGAAGTATACTCATTTCATGGATGGTTTATAAATTATTCTTTAAGAAAGGAGGTAAAGCATGAAAGGCAGTATCATCGTATTATTATTTTTCTTTGCCGGATGCATATTAGGGACATTGCACATCATTCCATTTGACGTGCATCACCTTTCCATGTATATATTGTATGCCCTTATGCTCCAAGTGGGACTTAGTATAGGTAGCAACAAGAATTTAAGGGAAATTGTAAAGTCAATACGGCCAAAGATGCTTATCATTCCCATGGGAACAATCGTTGGAACGTTGTTGTTTTCTGCCACCGCCAGCCTCTTATTAAGTCAATGGAGTGTTTTCGACTGTATGGCCGTAGGCAGCGGATTTGCTTATTACTCACTTTCATCGATTCTCATCACGCAGTTTAAAACACCTTCCATCGGTCTGCAACTGGCTACAGAGCTGGGAACTATTGCCCTGCTGGCCAATATATTCCGCGAAATGATGGCATTACTCGGCACACCCCTTATCCAGAAATATTTTGGCCGGCTGGCTCCTATATCGGCAGCTGGTGTAAATTCGATGGATGTCGTTCTGCCAGTTATCACCCGCTACTCTGGAAAGGAAATGATTCCTATTGCTATCGTTCATGGAATTTTGATCGATATGAGCGTTCCATTTTTTGTTTCGCTTTTCTGCAACTTATAATATAAATAAAAGAAAAATCCGATAACATGATATTTGAAAAATAAGTATTGAACTTATCAGGAGATTTTTTTATATTTGCTTTCATAGAACTTTAAAATCATACAACTACCTTAGATTTGCATCCGAGGATTACAGATAAAATAGAAAGAATAAATTTGTGA
>OGMI01000092.1_pt1 | contig 85459 bp, 80 predicted proteins | sample 1573201 | NCBI WGS metagenome assembly OGMI01 (sample SAMEA2582012, study PRJEB24529) | metagenome | biome: Human gut stool | place: China | collected 2011
GCAGCACAAGTCCTAATGTGCCCGGACGGCACATTTAGGACGCACACGTCACTCCACCCCAACCTGAATCAGGCATGCTTAGAGTTTCTTATTTTCGGACAACGGAAACAAAACAGTCCCTGCTTGATGCAATTTGCCACTTACAAAACTGCGACGCCACCCTTAGCCGGGGAACTCATAGCCCAACAAACCACAATTTATCGGGCAATGCATTTTATGATCTGAGCCATCGGAGGTCGTTGGAATGTTGTTAGAAGAATTTGATATGGATGAATATATTAAGATGGAACGCCGGGACAGCTATGAAGATGGATTATCTGAAAGCTTATCCCAAGGTCACATTAACGGCGAGTACTCACACCGTATACACACTGTCTATAACATGTTTCACAAAAACATTCCTGCAGAAACCTGTGCCAATTTACTCAACGAAGATATTTCCTTTGTTAATAAAATCTATCTCTTATGTCAGACGCACGCAGAATGGTCAGAAGATACTCTTAAAAAATCTTTAAGCGAAAAATAATGCTGTTGAAAAAATAAGTCCCAAAAAAAGCATGCCGGAAAATCTATCCAAATAATATTTTCCAGCATGCTTTTCGCCATTGAAGTTACAATTATGGACAATGTAATAATTGCAGTTATACTCACAGTTCCAATTCAATCCTGCGATTCGTGTGTTCATAACGCTGCAGCACAACCCCCGCTGCTTTCAGCATCTTCTTTGATGCCACAACCGACGGTGTTGTCTCATATTTGTCGCTGTCATACACGATCCTGCGGATTCCTGACTGGATGATTGCTTTCGCACATTCATTGCATGGAAACAGTGTAACGTAGATCGTCGCGCCCTCTAAACTTCCGCCCCGGTAATTTAAAATTGCATTCAGCTCACTGTGTGTAGTGTAGAAATATTTATTCTCTAAAGGCTCGCCCTCTCGCTCCCACGGGAAATCATCATCCGAGCAGCCGGTCGGAAACCCATTATACCCCATTGAGAGTATCTTGTGATCTTCGCTGACAATGCAGGCTCCCACCTGTGTATTCGGATCTTTTGAACGCATTCCCGAAAGCAGTGCAACTCCCATAAAATATTCATCCCAGCTGATATAATCTTTCCTTTTGCCGCTCATGTTGATCTCCATTCTGCAGACGTTTTCCTGCATCAGAGAAACCGCAGATTAATTTGATTCTGCGATAAAACTGCTTTGTGACGTCTGCGGCACAAACAGCCATATAAAAATATGCTGTCAATTATTTTCATACTATTTGGTTCCAAAAATACGGTCTCCGGCATCTCCAAGTCCTGGAACAATATAACCATGCTCATTTAAATGGTCATCTAAAGCCCCAATATATACATCTACATCCGGATGATCCTCCTGCATTTTTTTCACGCCTTCCGGTGCTGCAATAATGCACATCAGACGTATATTTTTAACCCCTTTGTCCTTTAACATCTGAATTGCTGCGGATGAAGAACCTCCGGTTGCCAGCATCGGATCCACCACAAACACCTCTCTGTTTGCGCAGTCTGCCGGAAGTTTACAGTAATACTCTACCGGCTCTAATGTCTCCGGATCACGATAAAGTCCGATATGTCCGACTTTTGCTGCAGGAATCATTGCCAGCATACCGTCCACCATGCCAAGACCGGCACGTAAAATCGGTACAACAGCAAGCTTTTTGCCCTTTAACTCTTTCACAGTCGTTTTGCAGATCGGTGTATCGATCTCCACATCTGCAAGTTTCAAGTCTCTGGTTGCCTCATAGCACATCAGCATTGCAATCTCGCTGACTAAGGTACGGAAATCTTTTGATCCGGTTTCCTCTCTGCGGATGATACCGATTTTGTGCTGGATCAACGGATGATCCATTACTACGATTTTTCCCATTTTAATTTTCCTCGCTTCCTTCGTTACTTTCTTCATTTAAAAGAGTGACCAGCTTTTTGATGGTCTTTCTCATTGTTTCATAGCATAGCCCATATGCCTGCAGACTGCCGCCATACGGATCTAAAATCTCCAGTTCATCTCCGACAAGTTCCGTGAGAACATATACATTCTCCGGGTTGGCTCTCTCGTATTTTTCCAGAACCTTTTCTAACTGGGCGTGTTCCATAACAAGAACTAATGTGTCCTCTGTAAAATCTTCTTCCGTCAGCTGTGCCGACATATAGCCATCCAGATTGATCCCATTGCTGATCATGACTGCTTCCGCTTTCTGATTGAGCGGCTCCGGAAATAAAACGACCATTCCTCTCGCACCGATTTCAACCGGATGTTTTAATACATACTCCCCAAGTATGCCCGCTGCCATCGGAGCACGGCAAGTTCCATTCTCCGCGACAAACAGGATTCGATTATATTGTTTCATGCGTTATCCTTCCTTCTCCCATCAAACCTGAATCACCTGATGTCCTGCTGCTTTCATTAACCGGTTCATGATTGCCTGACCGATTCTCGGTGTTGAAAAACTTTCTGAATAAATCGCATCTACATTCCAATCATCAAATTCACGCAATATTTTATATAAATGTCTGGCAATGGCATCCTCATCGCTCCTCGCTCCGATCGTCACCACATAATCTGCCTGATACAAAGATTCTGTCTCATCCGTTGCAACAACACCGACCTTTAGTCCTGCTGCCTGTTTTTCCCTGACTAATGCATTGATCTTTGCAACAACAGCCTCCTGTTCTCCCTCAACCAGCACCAGATCTGCCTTTGGCGCATAGTGTTTATACTTCATTCCAGGCGCTTTCGGCTTCTTTGTGGAATCCGCAGCAATGATTCCCGGATCAATGCGCACTTCTTCCCCGAGTACTTCCTCTAACATCTCTTTTGTAATATAACCCGGGCGCAGAATCATAGGTATCTTTTCCGTCAGATCAATGATTGTAGACTCAATACCGATTCCAACCGGCCCCCCATCCAGTATCATCGGTATCTTACCATCAAGATCTAATGCCACATGTGCCGCTTCTGTCGGGCTCGGCTTTCCGGAAGTATTGGCACTCGGTGCCGCGATCATACAACCGCTCTCATCAATCAATGCAAGCGCAACCGGATGATTTGGCATGCGGATTGCCACCGTATCCATTCCACCGGTGGTCTCATACGGAACCTTTTCATTCTTCCACACAATCATGGTAAGCGGTCCCGGCCAGAACGCGTCTGCCAGTTTCTTTGCCTGCGGCGGAACCTCTTTTGCAATGGATAAAAGTTCTTCAAATCTGCATATATGAACAATCAACGGATTGTCCGAAGGACGTCCCTTTGCCGCATAGATCCGTTTTGACGCCTCCGGATCAAGTGCATTTGCCCCGAGTCCGTAAACCGTTTCGGTCGGAAATGCTACCAGCCCGCCGGATCTTATGATCTCTGCCGCCTCCCGCATATCCTCCTTATTCGGATCGTCTGCGTCTATTTTTATTAATTTTGTCTGCATATATCACTACTTCTTTTCTAATATAATTCTTATTTTTATTTTTCCCAAACATTTGTATTATCGCACATTTTATCCAAATAGGCAACAGAGTGTGCATAATTCGCGGATTTGTACCTTGATTTTCCAGCAAAATTACCATAGAACCCGAACTGTAACTTGCTATGTTTCCGTAAATGTGGCATAATTATTACTGTTCATCTGCAAACAGTTATGTTTGGAAAGGGGGTTTTCATGAAAATTACAAAATCTGATTTTGGTACAACAAACGCAGGAGAAAATATTAATATATACCATCTTGAAAATGAGGCAGGTGCCTATGTAGAGGTTCTGAATTTCGGTTGCCGTCTTGTAAAGATCGTCGTTCCGGACCGTAACGGAAAACCAACAGATGTCTGCCTAGGTATGGATACAATGTCTGCCTATGAAAATGATGACGCAAGTCTTGGTGCCGTAGTCGGACGTGTTGCAAACCGCATCAAAGACGGTCATTTTACTTTAAATGGGAAAGAATACCAGCTTGCCGTAAACTGTGGAACCAATCATCTTCATGGAGGTCTGATCGGTTATGCCTCCAAACCATGGGATGCAAAAGTAAAGGATGACAAACTGATCCTGACTATGAATTCTGCCGACGGTGAGGAAGGTTATCCGGGCAATCTGACCCTGACAGTTACCTATGGCTGGTCTGAAGACAATGAACTTTCGATCGTATACGAAGCATCTGCTGATAAGGATACTTTGTTTAATGTCACAAACCACGGTTATTTCAATTTAAACGGTGAGGGAAGCGGTGATATCCTTTCTCACGAACTTTATATTGATGCAGATTCCATCACAGAGCTTGATGATTCACAGGCGCCTACCGGAAAACTGATCCCGGTAGACAATACGCCATTTGATTTCAGAGTGATGCACACGATCGGGAAAGCCTATTACTCCGAATATGAACAGCTTCATAAGTTTGGCACTTACGATCATAACTTTGTGATCAACGGAACCGGTCTTCGTGAAGCAGCCGTATTACAGTCCAAAGACAGCGGCATCCGTATGACCTGTTTTACAGATCAGCCTGGCATGCAGCTTTATGTCGCTAATCAGCCGCTCAAGCAGCCTGGTAAAAATGGAAAAGTTTACGACAGCCGCACCAGCGTCTGCTTAGAAACACAGCATTTCCCGGATGCGATCAATCATGAGAATTTCCCGAGTATCGTACTTCATCCGGACGAGCCGTTCCATTCTAAGACACTGTATCATTTTTCTACGTTTTAGTGTGGCAGATCCGCAGAGTCCAATTATTTTGTGCTGATTTTTGTACATGGTTTTTTCGGGTTTTGACTTGTAATACCATCTTTTTTGTATTAGAATAATCTAAAGCTACTGAAGCGGTAGCGAGTCTATGATTTTATTTTTAAGGAGGGAATACAAATGGCATTCGTAATTTCTGATTCTTGCGTAAGCTGTGGTACATGCGAACCAGAGTGCCCAGTAGGAGCTATCTCTCAGGGAGACAGCCAGTTCGTAATCGACGCAGGCGCTTGTGTAAGCTGTGGTACATGTGCAGGGGTTTGCCCAACAGGAGCTATCAGCGAGGAATAATACTTAAAGAGTTTTTTGCGAGTAAAACTCTTGCGGCTTAGATGCGATGCATCCGGCCGCCAAAAAAGGAGCTGTGAATTTTCACAGCTCCTTTTTTGGCAGCGAATGCAGAATTTTCCTAAATAAGTCCGCTTAAATCAATTTCATAAATCATTTTTTCCGGTTCCCTTTCCTGTTGATAAAACAGGATCATATACCATGGTAAATACAGGATTTCCCCTTCTTCCACCACATTTGATTTTGAAAATACAATATTTTTTTCAAACTTCCATTGTTCTACTTTCATTGCATGATCCATTGCCAGATGCTTTTTGAAGTCATTTCCTGACTTGATCTCTACAAGTTCTGTGTGAAGTCCTTTTTGTAATACAAAATCTAATTCTCCAATTTTCTTAGAATCATAATAGTGAAGTTCAAAACCGTTCGATTTCAGGTTTTGCGCAAATGCATTTTCCAGAATACTTCCCATATTGACGTCAACATTCCCCATCAGAAGATCAAACTGGATATTTTCCATACAGGAAGCACAAAGCAGTCCAACATCATTCATATAAAGTTTGAACAGGTTTCGTTTTTCACTTAACTGCAGCGGTGCCTGTGGTTCTGTCACGTTATAACATGGCAATGCAACGCCCGCATCCGCTAACCAGTTAAAGCTGTCCTCATACCTGATATGCCTTGCGGAAGCATTAATACTGTTTAATTTAAATCTCCGGTTCTTCTCATTTAACTGCGCAGGAATGCTGTCAAATATTGCCTTGATCTTTATTTTTTCATTTTCCGTAGCATATTTTGCAATATCCAGGCGGTAAAGATCTAAAATACTTCTCTGATTCAGCACCACTTTTGCAATATCATGCGTATCAACATAAATCTGTACGGTTTCGGGCATTCCCCCAACTACAAGATAACTGTAAAAAAGTTTGCAAAGTGTCTCATGTACTGTCTCAGATACTTTTTCCTTTTTGTCATAACACGATTTCAAATACTGCAGTGTATGATTCTGTATGCCATTCGCCCACAAATATTCCTCAAAATCCAGCGGATACATTGGTAAAATCTGTTCAAAGCCAACCGGATAAGATGTGACATCCTTGTACCGCACACCAAGCAGCGAGCCGGATTCTATATAATCAAATCTTCCATCCTCCAATATTAGGATTTCCAACTCTCTGCTCTTATATTAACATTTTTTCTTTGTTTTTCAATGTATATTGTAACATTTTTCAGTACATTTTTCTTTAATTTTTATATGATATCTGTAACATTTTTTAGTACATTTTTCTTTTATTTTCAGATAGTATCTGTAACATTTTCCAGAAAATGATCCACATCTTTGCTGCTGTCAAGAAAATCAGACGGTTACATAAACTATGATGCACAAATTATATGATGCGCAAACGGTGCAAATCAGTTATAATAGTCATGAATAATAAAAATTTAAAAATGGAGTGTTATTGATTCGATGTGTCAATTAGACCCGGCAATAAAAAAAGATATTATAGCCTGCTGTAAAAAATATAATGCAAATAAAGTCATTCTATTTGGCTCCCGTGCCAGAGGAGATAACGGACCTTACAGTGATATCGACCTTGCAATTAAAGGAGCTGATAACTTTGACCGTTTATTTGCCGAATTAAAATACAATGAATTTACGCTGCTTGACATGGATATTATTGATCTGGACGGCAGGGTAAGTGAACCTTTGATGAAAGATATTTTAAATGACGGACATATTTTATATGAGAGGACAGGAAAATGAACCGAAAAATTGATTCTTATGGCTGCCCTTACGCGTGGATTGATCGAAGATGAAAATGCATGGCTTCGCATGTTACGGCTCCGGAATGACGAATCACATCATTATAATCAGGACTGTGCCATTGAACTGTGCCGCATGATTCCAGAGCTTCTTCCTTACTTTGATGATCTGAAAGAGAAAATAATTATTTTCGGATATGGCGAATGATAAAAAACGCTATTGCACCAGTTATCATACTATAATGCAATAGCGTTTTTTTATGCTTTTTCTTTTTTATTTCTGCCCCATCTTTTTTTGGGTTCTTTCTTTTTCAGATTCCCGCGGATCGCCGCATCCAGTTTCCGGAAACGTTCCTCATCCGCCTCATCCTGTTCTCTCATAAGATAATTCATTTCTTTGATGACCTGTTCTCCCACATCTTCGCTGATGCAGCGGCTCAATTCCTGATTATTTGCAGCGATCGCTGTTCCGACGATCTGCGTCATCAATTCTGTAAACTGTGCCATTTTATCGGTGTTATCAAGTACACTCTGATTCTCATGCTGCGCAGATACTGGCATATTTCTGCCTGAATCTGTGTATGGATTCAAATCTGCATGCTGATCCTGTTTTGCAGCATATCCATCCTGAATGCGCGTAACCTGACCAGACTGATGTTCCGCCTTGACAGCTTTTTCATCCTGCGTATATGCAACCTGGTGCAGATCCTGTTTTATTCCCGGATGTGCAGTGCCAACCTCTGCCTGCGCATCGGGGGACATATTATGTACGATCATACGGATCGCTTTCAACTGATATCCTTGTTCTTTTAATTCCTTGATCCTCTGGAACTCCTGAATGTTTTCCTTTGTGTAATACCGGTGCCCAAGTTCATTTCGCGGAACATTAAGCTCCAGTTCATCCTCCCAGTAACGTAATACATGTGACTCTACATTTACAATATTTGCAGCGTCGGAAATCATGTAACGTACCTTTTCCATTCCGGTTCCTCTCCTTCCTTTTATCTGCTAACCTATATTATAAGCATTCGAAAGGACGTCTACAACGAAAATCGCTCGTCTTATTCCGACAGGAACCGGCAAAACGCTACTGTTCACACACTGTGTGAGCAGTAGCGCAAAATAAATACCCGGCATATCCTGCGAGATACCGGGCATTTATTTATTTCTCCATATTGGCAAACTTCGTATACTGCGGCAGCCATACCAGATTGACGGTACCGATCGGACCATTTCTCTGTTTGGCAATGATGATCTCCGAGATTCCTTTCATCTCAGAGTCATGGTTATAGTAATCGTCACGATAGATAAACATAACAACGTCGGCATCCTGCTCGATCGCACCTGACTCACGCAGGTCAGAAAGCATTGGACGGTGATCCGGACGCTGTTCTACGGCTCGTGATAGCTGGGACAATGCAATCACCGGCACAGAAAGCTCCCTTGCAAGCGCCTTTAAGGAACGGGAGATATCTGAGATCTCCTGCTGACGGGAATCGGATCCCCTGCCGGAACTGGACATCAACTGTAAATAGTCAATGATGATCAATTTTAAGTCGTGCTCTAATTTGTATTTCCGGCATTTGCTTCGCATTTCTGCAATGGAAATACCCGGCGTATCATCAATGATAAGCTCTGAGTTGCCAATTGTTCCGGCTCCCTCAATGAGCTTCTCCCAGTCAGAGTCTGAAAGATTACCAGTTCTGAGTGCCTGTGCATCTACCCTTGACTCCAACGAAAACAAACGGTTTACAAGCTGTTCCTTTGACATCTCAAGCGAAAAGATCGCCGTACACATATGTTCGTGAAACGCTACATACTGCGCAATGTTAAGAACAAACGCCGTTTTACCCATGGACGGACGCGCTGCGATCAGGATCAGATCGGACGGCTGTAAACCTGCGGTCCGGTAGTCAAGGTCAATAAAACCTGTCGGGATTCCCGTAACGGTGCCGGATGTTTTTGCTGCGTTCTCAATCTTTTCGAGTGCGTTCATAACAACCTGGCGGATCGGTACATAGTCCCCGCCACCACCGCGGGTGGAAAGCAGATCAAATACCTTTTTCTCGGTAATATCCATGACCGTCTCTACACTCTCTTTTCCCATGTAGCACTCATTTTCGATCTCTTCATTTAATTTGATGAGTTTACGCCGCATGGAGTTATCTTTTACGATCTGGGCATAATATTTTACATTTGCCGATGTTGGAACTGCATTTAAAAGATCCCTCACAAACTCTAAACTTGCAATCTCTGCAGGCACATCTTTTTCTTTTAATTTATTCTGCAAAGTGACCAGATCGACCGGAAGTCCTTTGCTGTATAATTCGATCATGGTATCAAACAGGATTCCATACTGTTTGTAATAAAAATCCTCACTGATGAGCATTTCCATTGCAGTGAGGATCGCATCTTTATCCATGATCATAGAGCCGATGACCGACTGTTCCGCCTCGCGGCTGTTCGGCATCGTGCGGTTGATCAGTGTTTCTTCCATTCCTATCCCTCTACTACATGTACGTTAAATTTACCTACTACCTTCGGGTGAAGCTTGATTGCAACTTCTGTCACACCAAAGGTACGGATCGGCTCCGGTAACTGCATTTTCTTTTTGTCAAGTTCCATGCCAAGCTGTGCTTTGGCTGCAACGGCGATCTCTTTGGTGGAAACGGAACCGAATGTACGTCCGCCCTCGCCGGCTTTCATTTTTACCGTTACTTTTTTATCTTTTAATTCCTCCGCAAGTGCCAGTGCAGCTTCATACTGCTCCTGTGCCACTTTGTCTGCGTGCTGGTTCTGCAGTTTTAAATCATTAAGGTTTTTTGGTGTTGCCTCCACACCTAACTTTTTCGGGAAAATCGCATTGCGTGCATAACCATCGCTTACATTTACGATCTCACCTTTTTTCCCTAATGCTTTTACATCTTCTAATAAGATAACTTTCATATATCTGATTTCCTTTCTCTTTTCTGTTTCTTTTGCTGCTTTTGTCTGGTCTCTATCTGATGTTACTCTGATATATCGCCCTCTTTTAACATCTCATCGATCGTATCCTGAATGATATGTTTTGCCTGTTGCAGTGAGCAGTTGGTGAGCTGGGCTCCGGCAACATTTAAGTGACCGCCGCCTCCAAGGCGCTCCATGATAAGCTGTACATTGATCTCATCAATCGAACGGGAACTTACGTATATTTTTCCCTGATATTCTGTGAGCACAAAAGAAGCCTTGATTCCTACGATATTTAAAAGCTCATTTGCAGCCTGTGCACAGACGATTGTCGGGCTTTCCACCTGATCCGCCGGACAGATGGAAATCGCAAACGAACCACGATAAACCTCCGCATGGCGGACTGCCTCCGCCCGCGCCTTGTAAGCTGCCATATCGTTACGCAGCATCTTACGCACTCTCGTTACTTCCGCACCCGCACGTCTTAAATAAGCTGCCGCTTCAAAAGTACGTACACCTGTCTTTGTCATAAAGTTGTTGGTATCGATCAGGATACCGGCATAAATACAGTCTGCTTCACATGGGGCAAGACGGATATTTTCGGAAAAATACTGCAGTACCTCGGCGATCATCTCGCAGGCACTCGAAGCATACGGCTCCACATAGGAAAGTACCGGATTCTCGATCACCTCGTTCGTCTGTCTGTGATGGTCAAATACACAGACAGTCTGTGTGCGCTTTAACAGCTCCGGACATTCGGTGTAACTTGGACGGTTTACATCCACAACAACCACCAGTGTATTTTCATTGGTAAGCATAAGTGCTTCTTCATTTTTGATAAAAAGATCTGCCGGGTATCCTTTTTCCACGGTAAAACACTCTACCAGCGGCCGCAGGGATGATGTAATCTCGTTTAACACGATCTGTGCCTTCTTGCCAAGTACTTTTGCGGCACAGTAAATACCGATCGCTGCACCAAGGGAATCGACATCACTGATGCTGTGTCCCATAATGATCACATGCTCCCTGCTCTCGATGATCTCACGGAGTGCATGTGCTTTTACCCTTGCCTTGACCCTGGTGTTGCGCTCTACCTGCTGTGTTTTGCCACCATAATATGTGACTTCCTCGCCGTCACGCACAACGACCTGGTCACCGCCACGTCCTAATGCAAGATCAATGGACATACGGGCATACTCATAATTCTGTGTATAGCTGGCACCGTTGGCACCAATACCGATGCTTAGTGTCACAGCCATTTCATTACCGACTTTGACTGTCTTTACATCCTCGATCAGACTAAAACGGTCTTCGCGGAGTTTTGCAAGATACTGATACTTAAATACGACAAAATATTTATCTTTTTCAATTTTGCGGACTAATGCATCAAGCTCTGTAAAATATTTATTGACTTTCCGGTCGATCAGGGCAACGAGAAGAGATCTTTTGACATCTTCAATACTGTCAAGTGCCTCGTCATAGTTATCGATATATACAAGACCAGCAACCATTTTCTGTTCCTGGTTCTCTCTCATGTACTGATTCTTTTCTGTCTCATCAAAGAGATATACCGCCGTCAGATATTCGTTACTCTCATCAAGTGTAACAAGACTGTCCACGCTGTTTAACTCTTCAAAGTAGATTCTTTTTAAGGCAACACGAAAATCCTGTTCTTTCAGCGTGAGGTTTATGGATTTCTCTCCATCACTCTTCTGCAGAAGTTCCTTTGTCAGTGCCGGAAAAATCGTCGTGATCGATTTGTGATATTTTTTATCCTTACCGGTCAGTTCTGTAAACTGCTCATTGACCCATAATATCTTTGCATTATAATCGACGAGTGCATACGGTATTTCAAACTCATTTAAGAGCTGCTTTTGTACTGTTCCGTACTGCGTTGCGAAGTTGATCAGTTCATTAACCAACACCGGCTTATTCCTGACATACACGATCATGGAAACAACAAAATAGATTGCCGTAAATATCGAAAACATAATACCTGACAATATATCTTCCGTATAGATGACAACATTCATACATACCAGAAGAATCGTCATGAACATCGGCCAGTAGAGAGATTTACGAAGTCTCCCTCTGAGCTTTACTTTATTACTTTTCATAGTCTTCTCCTAAATAAAAAGAAACCTACGGCAGGAAATGTGCTCATCACTGCTTACTTTTCCATCCGTCTTGGAATAGTCTTTGCTAACAATTATAGCATTTTGCCCCCTTAAGATAAAGTACTTTTTAAAAAAGGAACCGACGCAGTCACCTCATCTGCCCGATTCCCTTTTCTTTCCATTTGCAGTCTGATCCTGCTGTATTCAGTTCTGGCTCTCCGTATCACGTGGCGCGATCGTCAGATAATTGTCAGTATCCATATCATTGATCAGATTATCCGATAAAATCCTGTCACCGGAAACTTTTGGTTCTTCCCGCACAAAACTTTCCTCGTCGAGCTGATACCCTGTTCCTTCCGTATAAACTGCACTGATAAATCCGGATTCCTGACCACCGCCATAGATTGGAAAAATAATCGTATGCCAGCCATTTTCCAGCTCATCACTGATCATTACCGGCGTATGGATCTGTAGAAATGTTCCAAGCACCTCAAACTGACCGTTTTCTTCCGGTCTTAAAACAAGTGCCGCATCCCCACGTGTATCTGATGTCGTATCACCGATCGTAACCGCAACGATCTCATCCGTTCCATCTTCATCAAGATCCGTATAATTATAGTAATACCGTGTCTCTTTGCACTCTTCCTCCGGGATCTGATAATATTCCTCTAAAAATGCTGCAAGCTCCGGATATTCCTCATCTTCAGAAAATTCTTCCAGCACATTATAATTCTGTTCATCCTGTTCTGCCGAGAAAAAATGTTCTTCTAACGTCTGTTCTGTCTGCTCCGTCTGATTATTTTCCTGTGCAGTTATATCTGCAGTATTTTTCTCTCCACAGCCCGCTGTGCCTGCTAACACTACCAGGAAAAATACCATTCCTAATGTCCGTTTCATGCTCCCTCCACCTGTCTGTACTGCTCACCGCTTCGGTTTACCATATATATTATATGATTCTGTGCATAATTCCAAGACATTCTTAGCAAGTTTAAGAAATACTTTCGAAATAGTTTTGAATCTCTTCTAGGGACGGCATCACGCGCAGTGCACCTTTTCTTGTTGTGATGATCGATGCCGCTGCGTTTGCAAATGTAAGCATATCTTTTAACTGTTGTTCAGTAAGTTCCATTAATCCATACTGTAATATGTAATGCAGGCAGCATGCACCGAAAGTGTCTCCTGCACCGGTTGTTTCGATCGTGTTTTTCTGTAAAAATGCAGGTACTTCCACAATCATATTTTTATAATAGGCTCTGCTTCCGTCCCGTCCCATAGATAACAGGATCAGCGGGATCTGATATGTCTGCTGCAGCATACGGATACCTTCCGTATAATCCTCTTTTCCGGAAAACCACTGGATCTCATTGTCTGATATTTTTAAAATATCACAAACGGACAGTCCATAAGCAGTCTGCTCTTTTGCTTCCTCCATGTCCTTCCAGAGCGGTTCCCTGATATTCGGATCAAAGGAAATGAGTGCACCATTTTCTTTTGCAACAGCAATCGCATGTTTTGTCGCACTTCTGACCGGCTCATTCGTCATGGACAATGTACCAAAATGAAAAATTTTTCCGGCTGCAATAATATCATCCCGGACTTCCTCTTCCCGAAGCATCATATCTGCGCCCGGATTCCGGTAAAAAGAAAAGTCTCTGTCACCGTCCGGCTTTGTCTCAACAAATGCAAGGGTGGTGCGCACATCTTCATCCGTCAGAAGTCCTTCCACATTAATCCCGGCTGATTCCACGGTGGAACGGAGCTGTCTACCGAAGATGTCATTTCCGACTTTTCCTAAAAATGCGGTCTGATGCCCTAATCTGTTCAACATGGAAAGCACGTTGCAGGGTGCTCCGCCCGGATTTGCTTCGTAAACCGGGTTGCCCTGACCACTGGTGCCGTTTTCTGTAAAATCAATTAATAATTCGCCGAGGGCGACTACATCATATTGTTTATTCATTGTGTGTGCTCCTTTCTTCTGCGTATGCTGGGGGTGAAGTTCTGGTAGAGGTTGTTGGGACGTTACTCAATTTTCCTGCATTTCTTTTATATACATCTGCCATGCACGGTACTCGTTGTCCATGCGTGGGATTGGCATGCCTGCATGTACAAGCTGTGCTCCTGTGAAGTAATCCGGTTCAACTGCGTTCGGTGTTTCATTGATGTGCTGTCCGTTTGTACCATCTGTCTTTGTTCCGACAACCTCAACCCGGTAAAATCGAAATAGGTTGCCTCCCAGTTATTGATAAGTACCGGTCTTTTCGTATCACGGTATGCACTGCGGCAGATATGGCTTCGGATCAGACGGTGCAGATTCCAGGAAAGCGCAGGAAAACATTTCATCGGATAAGCCCATCACAAGCCTTGTCTGCTCATACTGGTCTTTTTCTGCCTCTGCTTTGAAATTGCCGCTGTATAAAAGCATACAGCCATAACATTCGCCGGCATCCTCCCCTGTCTGTTTTCCAGCCAGCATCACAAATGGATTCTGCTGGTGGCTCGAAGCACCACGCCTGCTGCCAAATACCTGATTGCCATGCTCCACGGACGTGCGTTCAAAAATCCGCTCCATCCCGTGTCTGCCATGAAAATGAATGACATCAAATTCTCCATTCATAAAATCAAGCACAGCACTTGCAGATTTTTCAATATGGACGGTCTTATCGCCATGATTAGTAATCTGAACCGCCCTGGTAATAATATCAAGTTCTGCAAATACACCGTAAAGCAGTGTTACCTGCACGCCGCTTACGGCATCCTCTAAATATACCTTTAACGTTTCACTCTCTGTCCCGGTCTCATCATAAACTGCCGGAAGTCCCGGAATCTGGTATTTTCCTTTACATACCTCACAGGATACGAACCGCAGATCGGCACAATAGCTTCCATCTGCATTTTTCAGCACAAATGCCGGGCTGCGGAAATCCCCGGTTCCAAAACACGAATACTCCTGCGGCAGTGCATCCATGGAATATGTCTTATCGCACTCTGCCTCATACGGATTGCCGGAAAACCCCCTGTCATAATAGGTCAGAAGATACCGCATATCCCCATCCAAACGCGGTCCATAATAAAGATGGAGCAGTTGTCCATAAGCGCCGACCGCCATCTGATACGTCGTATTTTTTGTGTGCAAAGTAATTGTATGCGGTGTGAGCAGTTTCTGCTCCTGATCTATGATGATCGCCATAATTTTCCCCTTTCCGAACAAAATATATCATTAAGAAGTGCCACTTTTTATAATTGGTAAAATTCAATGGTAAAACTTATTTCCGGTAAAACACCTTTGCCTCATATGGTCTTAAATGAATCCCATGCTCTGTTTTTACAACGTCCTTATAATTGCTGATTAAAACATCCTCTTCACCGGTAAAACCGTCCTCTAAGGCAAAGTCCATCTCCTGCTCCCTGAAGTTGCAGACTACAAACAGCTTTTCTTCTCCAAGTGTCCTGGTGTATGCAAACACATCCGGATGTTCGATCACCTTACTCTCGTATACACCATACACAATGATCTCCATCTGATGACGCAGTTCGATCAGCCTTTTGTAATAGGAAAATACTGATTCCGGATCATTGATCTGTGCTGCCGCATTGATCTTTTTATAATTCTCGTTGACCGAAATCCACGGTGTACCTGTCGTAAATCCTGCATTATCGCTGTCATCCCAATGCATTGGGAATCTCGCATTGTCACGACCGATAGCATTGACAAATTTTAACATCGTTTCTTCATCTAAAATACCGCCGCCGACAAAATCGCGGTATGCATTTTTAATCTCAATATCACGGAACTCTGAAAAATCTTTACATTTGCGGTTTGTCATACCGAGTTCCTCACCCTGATAAATATAAGGTGTTCCTTTCATAAAATGCAGGCAGGTTGCAAGCATTTTTGCGGAAATCTCGCGGTATTCTTCACTGTCATTTCCAAATCTTGAGACGGCTCTCGGCTGATCGTGGTTATCCCAGTAAAGGCTGTTCCATGCCACACCTTCAAGTCCATCTTCCCATTTTTCAAATACTTTCTTTAACTCAACAAGATCAAAGCTGCCATCACTCCATTTGCCATACTGTGTCTGTCCGAGGTTGACATGCTCAAATGTAAAAATCATATCCAGCTCGCCCTGATCTGCCCCGGCATAGCGTTTCGCATCCTCCACGCCTGCACCGGCACCCTCGCCGACCGTCATCCAGTCAAACTTGGAGATTACTTTTTCATTCATCTCTTTTAAATATTCGTGCACGCGCGGTCCATTATTGACATACGGGGAAGAATCTCCAAATCTTTCATTGCCATGCACGATGCCGTCCGGAAAACGCTGATCTTTTGAAATCATCGTAATGACATCCATGCGGAATCCGTCGATACCGCGTTCGCCCCACCAGGTCATCATGTCAAAAACTTCCTGTCTGAGTTTCGGATTCTCCCAGTTAAGATCCGGCTGTTTTTTGGAAAACATATGAAGATAATACATATCCGTCGTCTGATCGTATTCCCATGCCGAACCGCCAAAACAGGAACCCCAGTTATTCGGCTCTTTTCCATCCTTTGCTTCACGCCAGATATAATAGTCACGGTACGGATTGTCTTTGCTTTTTCTGCTCTCCACAAACCACTGATGCTCATCGGAGCTGTGATTGACTACAAGATCCATGACGATCTTAATGCCAAATTTATGCGCTTCTGCAAGCATCTCATCAAAATCTTCTAACGTACCAAATTCTGTCATGATATCCCTGTAATCACTGATATCATAGCCGTTGTCATCATTCGGGGACTGATAGACCGGAGATAACCAGATCACATCAATTCCCAATAATTTTAAATAAGACAGCCGGCTCTTAATGCCGCGAAGATCGCCGACACCATCACCATTGCTGTCCATAAAGCTGCGCGGATAGATCTGGTAGACTACCGCTTCTTTCCACCATTTTTTTTGCTCCATAGGAATCCTCCATTCTTGCGCCGGATTTGCGCATACACTATTTACCTTCCTGCAATATATCTGGCTCATATACATATTGAATCAAGTCGTCCCCCTTACCACAAGTGATACCGGCAGAGTAGTGCGGTTCGGCACAAGTTCCCCGTTACCGGAACGGACGAGCAGTTCTACCGCCGTTTTTGCCATCTCTTTGATCGGCTGATGAATCGTCGTGATCGGTGGTGTGGTCAGTGATGCGATATTGACATCATCAAAACCGACGATCTTCATCTGTGATGGAACATCAATATTTAACTTATGGCACACCTGCAGAAGCTGCGCTGCGATCAGATCACTGCTGGCAAAAATGCCATCTGTATCCGTATTTTCCTTTAACAGATTTTCAAGTATCTGATGATATTCCAGATGGTTATACTCAAAAGCTGTGGTATCTGCGATCTGATAAGAAACATTCTGTTTTTCACAGACTGCCCGGAAACCAACTGCACGCTCATCTGCCGGCATGGCTGTCTCGTGGACACCGCTGATATGGATCAGATGCTTACAGCCACAGTCAATCAGATGCTGCGCTGCAAGACGTCCACCCTGCTCATTATCGCACTCTACCTCTGCTGTTCCATTTTCAAGATAACGTTCTATCGTGATCAATGGCACATTTAATCCGGTAAACTTTTCCACACCGACCGTTCCACTGCAAAGGATCACTCCCGCTACACGGTTGCTGGTGCACATCTCCATGTATTCCCATTCCTTTTCGTTTTTTTCCTGAGAATTAAATAGAAGAATTTTGTGCCCATAATGATAAGCCTGACTCTCTAAATTACTGATCAGTTCCGCAAAATACGGATGTCTGATATGTGGTACGATCACACCAATCGTATTCGTCGTCTGCTTTGAGAGCGAGCGGGCTACCTCGTTCGGACGGTAATTGAGTTTTTTCATTGCCTCATATACTTTTTTTCTTGTCTCTTCGCTGATATATCCGCGATTATTCAGCACACGGGAAACAGTGCTCACCGTAAGTCCCGTTTCCTTCGCCACATCCTTTAAGGTTGCCATACTACTCCTCTTTCTTGCGTGTAAAAAATGTATTTTCACACGACTTCTCATTTCTTCGTCAAATCTATCTTTTATGAAACAAATATCTGTATCTTCTCTGCACTGCCCTTTTTCATGCAAAATTCTTCCACAATCCGGGGCAGTTCAAATATACCTATCATTGTATCACAATCCGCAGTCACTTCAAAGATTACGTCATCAAAAAGCAGTGAAAAATCACGGATTCCGGCTTCTGTCTTAAATGTCTCATCACCGGCTTTTAATTCTCCGGTTCCGGCATTGTATACAAATTCAAAATCCCGGTTCACCTGCACATGCAATATATCTTCTGACTCTGCACGCGTGATCTGAATCTCTGTTGCAGTATCCGGTGTAAACTCCCACTGAAACATATCTTCCTGCTGCATATTTTTATCTGCACTGTCATACACCAGCTTTTTCCTGTCCTCATATTCCCTGACCGGCTGCTGTTTTAATACTTTTTCACCGTTTTTATAAGTAACCGAAAACTCTCTCGGCAACCCCATCGCCCCGGTATAATTTCTTCCATGATTCGGAAGTCTGAGCCACGGAACAGAGATCACTCTGTCTTTTGTATTGCTGTAAGTCTGCGCCGCGTAAGCCATCTTATTGATATAAGCCATATGGCGCACACCATCCGTCTGAAACTTGAAACCGTCGAACTCACCCCAGAAGTAAAATCCGTCTGCACTCCAGAACATCCAGCTTTCATCTTCGTTTTCATCCTTTAAGCACAGCAGATCCGGGCACTCCCAGGCATCTTTTAAAGTCAGCCTGTCTGTCTGCTCCCAGTTTAACAGATCCGTAGAACGGAAAATGCCAAAATCATTTTCTTCTAACCACAGTGTCATGATATAGGCACCGCTTTTTTCATGCCAGAACACCTTCGGATCACGGTTTTCTTTACATACCGCCTCAAGCACTCCTTTATCCAGTTTGTGAAGCGTTTCTCCACCATCCGTGCTGTATGCCACACGCTGTGTAAACTGTTTTCCTGTGCTCCATTTATTGTTATTTCCGGCTGCCGTATAGAAAAAAATAAGTGCATCTTTGGGCAGTCCGAGCATTTCATGATCATTTACAATGCCGCTTCCGGAAAACATCGTTCCTGTCTCATCCGGAAAAAGCACCTCATCTTTCTGCTCCCAATGCAGCAGATCTTTGCTTACGGCATGTCCCCAGCTCATATTTTCCCACTGCACATCAAATGGGTTATGCTGGAAATATAAATGATAATTGCCATCTGCATATACAAGACCATTCGGATCGTTCATCCATCCGGTCTGCGGTGTAAAATGGATCGAAGGGCGGCGGGAAGCCTCACCCTGCGTATTGCAAAAAGATTGCTCCTCTGCTGCAGGTACATCCTCATTTCTGATTCCGTCAAAGAAAGCCTTCCCAAAATCCCCTCTTAGAATTAGTGTTTTATCAGTAAATTGCTTTACCGGAAAACGGGCGTAATAACTGACAGGGTATGTTTCCTCCTCTGTCTTCCCTGCCGGGATCTGAAACTCAAACAGCTTTGTTTCGCTGTTATCCTCCCGGCAGAACATCTCAAGCATACGGTTGTTTTTTTTGCCGCCAAACGGCAGCTCGCCATACGTGGCACAGACCGGAATAAACAGCCACCCTTTTTTGATGTATATTTCCTTTTCCATGTCTTACAACCTCCTACTTATATTTTTCCTTTTTAACCAGCACTTGTAAGCACATAACATCTTTCACTGGTCAGCATGGGAAACTGTATACTTTTCCATCCACCTGTGTGGTCTGGTTTACACATTCTTTCACCCACTCCTCATCGGAAAGATCGACTGCATACTGGGAAGCAAGTGCAACAACGTCTGTGGTGTCTAAGATCGCCATGGTCGGTGCTGTTCCTGAGTTATATGCACTTGTCACTCTCGTATATGGAGATTCACCGGTTCCGCATGCCTGAACCTCAAGTTCGATTCCTGTCTCCTCTTTAAATGCCTCTGCCATATCTTCAAGTGCTGTCTGGATTTCACCTTTACTGTTTAACATCGTGATCTGTGTTCCTGCTAAATCTGCGGTGTCGATATTCCCTGTGCTCTCAGTTCCGGCTGCTGTACTCTCACTGGCATCGCTGCTGTCCGCTGCGTTGCTTCCTGCATTACTGCCTGTATTTGCGCTGCCGGAATTGCTGTTGCTGCCACAGCCTGCTAACATCCCCATTGTCATTGCTGTCCTTACTGTGCCCTTACTTTAACACTGCTTTCTCCGTATGTCAATCGGTTGACATACGATTTGTCAGTTATAATCAAATAATCACTTCTGTTTTTGTACATATTCACAACATATCTTTTGCATTTTTAATCATTTATGGTCAGAAAGGACTATTAAAGCCTTGTGTTTTATGTTAATCGGTTGACATTTTAAATTTTATCAATTCCGATTCCTGTTTATGGTACTGGAAAAACACACACCTATCATGCAAAGCAAAAAGAGGACTTCACAACTTAGTTGCAAAATCCTCTTTCCGGTATGCCACACATTTTACTGTATGACGGGTATATTAAATTTATTTGGGAACTACTTACTGATCTTTATCTTCTTTGCACCGCTGAAACTTCCATAAACTTTTGCGCCTGTGGAATCTTTCTTATAGGCACGCACTTTGACATAATAAGTCTTGCCTTTTGCCAATTTTCCAAGTGTTTTTGATGTGCCTGATATTGTTACTTTCTTTACATTCTTTTTGAATTGCTTATCCGTAGAATAAACGATCTGATATCCGGCTGCACCTTCCACTTTCTGGACTGTAACTTTTGCTTTTCTTCCCGAAACAGCTTTCATTTTCTTAATTGCAGATTTCTTTACGGTCACTTTCTGCCATTTCGCATATAAAGTAAGATTCTTTTTGCTGCTCTTTGAGATTGTTTTAATTCTCTTTGTATACTTGCTGTCTGTATACCAGCCCTTAAAGACATATCCCTTTTTGGAAGCAGATTTTAAATTTACCTTTTCATTGTAATAATATTCCGGGTTTTTGCTGCTGTTTTTACCTTTTCCTAACTTATAGGTAATTTTATACCCTACCGTGATCTTACAGGACGCGCTTACTCTGCTTCCATCTTTTGCCGTTGCCGTGATCGTGGTCACACCATTTTTCAATGCTTTTACTTTTCCATGCTTATCAACAGTCGCAGCTTTTTTGTTGGAAGATGTCCACTTAACGTCTTTAATATCTGCATCAGATGGTGAAACAACAGCCTTTAATGTAAGCGTTGCACCTTTTTTCATTCCGGCTTTTGTTTTATTTAACGTGATTTTTTTAACTTTTACTTCTTTCTTCTCTGTTTCCGGTTTCTTTTCTGTATCTTTATCCGGAGCATTTTTAATTTCTCCGAGTTTTACAGTACCAAATACTTCCGGTTTAGACCATCCCATTCCTGTTTCATCGTTCCAGCTTAATGTACCAATTCTTTTGCCACTTGCATCAGCATCATTGATCTGAAATTCAAGTCCGATCTCATCTCCGGCTTTTGGTGTGATATCCGTCCATTTAAATGACGCTTCAACAACATATCCGTCAGAAGTTATTTTTGCCACAGACTTCATATTCTCTTCAAGGCACTTTTTGCCATTAAATGAGTGATCATTTACATAACTGATCCTGTACTGCTTGTCATCGTCTTCATAAGAGTTGGATTTTCCATTATTTTCGTCGATAAATACTTCTAAGGAATCCTGTTCCCATGCATCACCGTTGGTATTATTAAGGACAGGATCTTTGATCTCGGCATATACATAAAGATTGTCTTTATCCCAGAGTAACTTCGCATTTGCAGAAACATTGGAGCCGAGATTGATCGTAATCGGAATGGTTCCGGCATTATCCCATGCCGCATCTTTATCCCCGTCTACGGTAACTGTACCATAGGCAGCTTCCTCTACCCCCGGTTTCATTGTTACTTTCGCATAATATTTACTGCTTGTGCCCTGTTTTCCTGTCAAATCATTAAATGCGGCTGTTTTATCCCCATTTGTGACCACAACATCCATTCCGATCACTTTTGCAACGGAAAGTCCTGCTAACGGTACCTTTACGGTTGCCTGATAACCATTTTCTACTTCTGCTGCCTCGCTTCTTTTTACTGTTACGTTCACTGGTGTGATGTCATCTTTTCCGGAATTTGCAGTATCCACATAAACAGTAACTGCATCATTATCATCTTTTACGGCATCTTCTACCATAACCTGCACGGTAAGACCATCTTTATCCCACATCGGAATAAAGGAAGCCGTGATATCATTCTGCATAATGTTATATGTCTTTCCTGTCACTGCATCACCTTTTTTCTCTGCAGCAACTACATCCTGAATTGACGGCTGGAGTCTGGATGCATCTACATACGCCCAGTACGCAGGTTTTGCTTTATAATTTCCATCAAAAAGCAATGGGCATTGCGCAGAGCCGTCTGCACCACCACCAACACCGGACTGTTCATGTAACCATGAATTTGGCTCGATGACACCCCATACGGTCAATCCGGAAACGTTCGAACCATCTGCTTTTAAGCCTTTGATCGCATCGAATAACTGTTTATGGCAATATGCAATTTTGGTATATTCGCTCTCTTTTGTTGCCATACCTGATGTATAAGATGCACTTGATTTAAAATCAAGCTCTGTGAGCTGCACTTTTCCTGCAGCTTTTGCATATTTTTCAGCCACTGTTTTAAACTGCATGGCAGAAAAACTATCCACACTGTAATGTGCCTGCATGCCAAATGCATCCAGTCTGGTTCCATCGGCAGCCTTTACATCATTGATGAGTTTTACGATACCCTCACATTTTGTATTATCCGTCTCACCAAAATCGTTGTAATAAAGCTCTATATTTTTCGGTGCATACTGGTTTGCATATCTGAATGCATTGATGATAAATTCGTTGCTCTTATATACATGCCACCAGCTTGAATTATTTCCATGACGGATCTCATCGAGACTTTCTGCTGCACTCACGGTATCTGTACGGTAAGAGTTTCCAATGACAGCCTCATTTACAACATCCCAGCCATAAAATAATCCGTCATATTTTCCATTTGCAGCTTTCCCGAAGTAATGGTCAAAAACGCTTGAAATAAACCACTCAAGACGGCGGTTCATGGTCTCTTTGTCCACATAAGGTTTGGTTTTATCATAATTTTCATGGAAAAACCATTCCTGTGTCTGGGAATGCCATACAAGGACATGACCACGGATACGGATTTTGTTATCCGGATTTTCATTATTCCACTCACAGATTTTATTTATTAATTTATCTGCACGTGAAAAGTCCAAGCTGTCACCGGCTTCATTTACGACCGGGACTTCAAGATCCTGTCCTTTAAATTGGATCGTCTTTGTGTTGACTTTATCCTCTAACTGATAGTTGAACAATGCATCCGGTTTTAATTCGTTTCCAGGTGTAACCGCATTAAAGTGTTTTTCCACCAGTTCTATCAGCGTATCATCATTGATCTCATCACCGGTCACTGCTGTGCCGGCAACTACATCATTGCCTAAAGCAGCTTTCACACTTTCCTTCCAGTCCGGGATGTCCTTCTCAATAGATGGCTTTTCTCTTTCAATCTTATTCATGGACACACCGGTCACATAGTAAGTCCCTTTTACGCAATCGCCCTGTCCATAGTTGGTTCCCTGTTCTATAATACGGATGACCACCTGATCTGCAGCTTTCGGTATTTTGAAAGTTCCCTCATATTTTGTCCATTCTCCAGCTTTTAATGTCTTTGTACAGTCTCCTGACAAAATACCTGCTGAATAACTTCCAAGATATGTTGCCTCACCACCGGAAACATAGAATGGTGCAAACTCCACATTTCTCTGCTCTTCCGGAGCATCTTTGTAATCATCGGACAATTTTGCCCAGAATGAGAATTTGTATGTTTCCCCTTTTTCAACCGCATCCGTGATATCCTGCGAAAAACAATCCCCAGGGGTGGCAGTTTCCTGATTACGTGTAAGTACACCGTATGTTTTTAGACCGGAATCTGCGATCTCTTCTTCCTCTGCTGCAACTGAAACAACCGATTCTCCGGCTGCACTGTTCCATGACTCCACCGCATCAGACGTTGCAAAATCACCGTTTTTTATAATATTATCCCCCAGTTTTGCATCGCCTGCTCCTGCTTTCAGTTCAAATGTCACACTGACAAGACTTACCGTTGCATTTTCCGGTTTATCTTCCGTTATCATGATTCCGACTGCATCAATAGCGCCATCCCCCGATGGATTTATCGTGTACTCCGTCTGTCCGCTTAATCCGTACTGTGTATTAGCTGCTGTTGCATCATCCCCACCGTTGTATACTTTCAGACTGATCGGTACTTTCTGATCCGCCACCTGAAATGTAACAGCATTCACCTGTGACATTTCGATACTCTCCGGCAACGTCCATTTCACCTGATTATACTGTTTTGCAAAGGACAATTTCCACTGTCCATCTGCGAGTTCATAATCCGCGTCTCCCCATGCCACTTTCAGCTGATCTGCAGTAAAAATTTTTTTTACCCCTGAATTTTCGTTTTCATCTGCATAGACAACTGCATTTTCAAGATATGGTGTCAGCACCGGTCCTATCCCGGTAAAGACCATAGCACTGCACAAGGCTGCGCATACCCCTGCTTTCCAATTTCGTTTCAAACCCCGTTCTCCTCCTTTTATATATTTTTGACAGTTACAAATTTATGTTAGCATGAGCAAATATTAAAAATAGGGGAATTTTTATAGAAAAAAACCGGACAAATAATAGAATACACTCTCTGCAGACATCCATTATCATGAGTTAAAAAAGTGGAGAATCCTGCAAAAACCAAAATTCTCCACTTTCTATCATGTTTTTACCACATGACATATATTATAAATTTACTTTTTGGGCTACTTACTGATCTTTACCTTCTTTGCACCGCTGAAACTTCCATAAACTTTTGCTCCTGTGGAATCTTTCTTATAAGCACGTACTTTTACATAATAAGTCTTGCCTTTTGAAAGTTTGCTTACCATTGTCACCGATATTGTTGATCGCTGAAATAACACTTCTTACTTCATTTGCCTGTCCCTGTATGGAAAATGTATAATCCATACCATCTACTTTTGTATCATTATTACCTTTACGAACAGTATTTTCATGTCCATCGCCATCCTCTAAACTTGTTGCCCAGGATGTCTCTGCTACCATTACTTTTTTGTCATAAGTATCAGCGATATTCTTTAAAGTACTGGTAAGATTGTCAAGTGTTCCATGCCAGTATGGATAATAAGAAGATGCAAATACATCATAGCTTACATCATATGTATTCAGATTTTTTGCATAAGTTGCATAGTTTGCGCTTTTTTCCGGATTTGCAAAATGAACAGCAACTAAGATATTCTTTTCTTTTGCCTCTCCTGCTGCGTGAACCGCATCTGCACCGGCATCAAAGATCCTGCACATGTTTTCCCATGTACTCTCACCACAGACACCGTTGTTTGTCTCATTTCCAACCTGAACCATTCCAACATCAACACCTGCATCTAACAGTTCTGTAATGCTCGCTGTTGTATAATCAGATACAGCTGTCACTTTCTGATCGATCGTATAACCTGCCCAGGCTTTCGGTGCCTTCTGTTTTCCCGGATCTGCCCAGAAATCAGAATAATGGAAATCAATTAACACCTTCATGCCTGCGTCGGTTGCCCATTTTCCGATTTTCTTTGCTTTTGCAAGATCGTTATTTCCACCACCGTATCCTTTTCCATTGCTGTCATATGGATCATTCCACACACGTATACGCACATAGTTGACACCTGCTTCTTTTAACTGGCTGAAGAACTCCTGATCACCTATCACGTTACCGTTCCAGTCTTTGAATGTCACTCCGCTGTCTCTTAAGCTGACATAAGATGACACATCCACACCTTTGATAAAATCATCGCTCAGTCCATCTACTTTCTGTACAAAAATACCATCAGCTCCGGTATCAACGATGCCTGCATCAACCAGTGCATCTTTTGCAGCCTGCAGGACTGTTTTAGCTTCTGTTAATTCCTCTACGGTTTTGTTGTCTTTATCCCCATAAACTGCTTTTGCTGATGTAAGCGCTGTCTGTAATGCACTCCAGGTATTCGCCACCACCCAACAAAAATGTCCATCCAGATGCATCTGTCTCAAAATCTCCATTTGTTATCAGATTACTGCTGCTTGCAGTTTTTACATTCTCCGTACTTTCCTCTGTCTCTTCCACACTCACAGAAACTGTCTCTTCGCTTCCTGCTGCCCAGACATCCGTTGTCCCGGCACTTGTCACAATCAATGTCGCTGCCAGTGCCGCTGCCAGCATGCGCTTTACCATCCCACTTTTCATTATTTTTCCTCCCCCAACATCTTGTTTGCGCAACGCTGTTGTTCCTATGCTCTGAAAGAAATTTCATTTTCCCAGTTTTAACAACATTTCTCGTTTTTTCTCTGCGCAACCGTTTGTTCATATTGCTATTATATATGCCACATATAACTTGCGCAATAGACACAAATCATAGAATTTGCATGCACTTTTTGTGCACTTTGTCTTTATATTGCATTTTATTCATATTATTTTTGTGCTTTTATAAAATATTTTTCTATAAATCCACGCCCAATTTTTGCGCAACAGCATTCGTTTTTTTACTATATTTTTCCATCTTATCAGTAAAAATTTCTGTTTATTTACTTTATTTATAATTATTTTCAATAAATTCGTTGTTTTTCGTTTGCATAGGTATATAATGGAAGAAAAACGCAAAGGAGCATACGGTTATGAAAAACAAAAGAAAACAGATTTCCAATGAAATCTCAATCCGCATTCTGTCGGTCGTTATCACAATATTCGTCATTTTCTCTATTGTAGTTGCGATCATGATCGGGAACATCAGCTTGTCCTCACAAAAAGACGAACTGGAACTACAGTCAAAAGCTGCCTCATATCAGCTTGAAACCTTTTTTAAAAAGTACACAACTACCGCGGAACAGATGGCTCTCAATCCCGATATACGGGAAATCCTGACTGAAACTAAATCCGGCGATTCCATTAAAGAAGCCACCCTTTATCAGGATGTATTTAAAGAGCTGCAGAGTCATCAGGCAACAGACAGTGAAAACATTCTTGCTGCCTGGATCGGTGATATTGATGCTAATGTTCTGACCCAGTCAGACGGCTATACCAGTGACAGTTCTTTTGATATCACGCAAAGAGACTGGTATCAGGTAACACAAACCGGTAAAAGTATGCTCACCAACGCTTACACAGATGTCAGCACAGGCAAATTAATTTTAAGCGCCGCCGCACCCGTATACGATCCTTCCGGAAAAAATGTTGTCGGTGTTGCCGGATTGGATATTGCCTTAGACCATATCAACGAATTATTTTTCTCCTACACAGTAGGTGATAATGGTTTTGTAATTCTTTTAACATCTGACGGAACCATCATTTACCATCCAAATACAGATTATCAGTTAAAAACTCTTACTGAGATTGGTGTAAGTGATGATGTTGTCAATGCTCTTGGAGGTGGAAATACCGCAGTAAAATATACCATTGGAAATAAATCGAGATATGGATATATTGTAGACATTACAGATACCGATTATTTTGTTTTAAGCTGTCTGCCATCCAGTGAATATTTTTCCAGCCTCACCATATGCATGGTTATTATGCTTGTACTGATTGTCATCGGTATTGCAGCCACTGTCATTGCCATCCGCAAAGTCGCTTCTGCTATTACAAAACCGATCAGTACATTAAATGATGTTGCACAGGAACTTGCCAAAGGAAACCTTGATGTATCCCTTAAGATTCACTCTGACAATGAAATCGGCGAACTGTCTGACTCCATCCAGTTAACGGTAGACCGCCTGAAGGAATACATTAATTACATTAATGAGATTACCTATGCCTTAAACCGTTTAGCAGATGGAAAGTTAAAATTTACACTGAAATATGATTATGCCGGAGATTTTTCAAAAGTAAAAGAAGGTCTTATCAATATTTCTGAATCCATGCAAAACATCATGACTGATATTATCAACACTTCCAGTCAGGTGTCTGCCGGTTCTGAGGATCTTGCTAAAGCAGCACAAAGTATTGCGGAAGGCGCCACCACACAATCGGCTTCCGTAGAAGAACTTGTTGCCACCACAACTGCTGTTACCGATCAGGTAAAAGAAAATACTGCTGCTGCACAGGTTGCGGCTGATGAAACATTAAAAGTAACTGATATGATGCGAAACAGCAAAGATCAGATGTCACTAATGACAGAAGCAATGAATAAGATCACACAGACCTCCAATGAGGTTGTCGGCATCATTAAGACAATTGAAGATATCGCAGACCAGACAAATCTGTTAGCATTAAATGCTTCCATTGAAGCTGCACGGGCAGGTGAAGCCGGAAAAGGATTTGCTGTTGTTGCCTCCGAGATAGGTTCTTTAGCCGAGGAAAGCTCCAAAGCAGCCAATACGACCAAAGATCTCATCGGTATTTCCATTAACGAAATTGAACATGGAAACCAGATTGTAAATGACGTCGTCACTTCCATTCAGGAAGTCATGGAGGCTGTTCAGAAAGTAAATGAAATGATTTCAAAGAGTTCCGAAACTTATGTCCAGCAGGAGCAGAGCATGGAACAGCTTGAGATTGGTATTGAAGAAATTTCTAAAGGAGTGGAAGACAACTCTGCCGCTGCCGAAGAAACTTCTGCCACATCGGAAGAACTTGCCGCTCAGGCTACTACGCTAGAGCAGCTTGTACAGAGATTTGACCTGACCAACGAGGAATAACACGCTGATCTAATGCCGGAACAGTTAAGAAATCCCCTGTAACCAGCAATACAAATATAGCAGGTTGCAGGGGATTTCTTCTATTCAATGTAAATTCTATTCACTGTGAATTTTATTCGTTGCGAATTTATTCGTTGCGAATTTATTCGTTGCGAATTTATTCGCATACGTATGGCATTAATGCAACGTGACGGGCTCTCTTAATAGCTACTGTAAGAGCTCTCTGGTGTTTTGCACAGTTGCCAGTGATACGACGAGGAAGAATTTTTCCTCTCTCAGAGATGTATCTCTTTAATTTGTTTGTATCTTTGTAATCGATTACGTTATCTTTTCCACAGAAAACGCAAACTTTTTTTCTTCTATGCATCGGGCGTCTCTTCATTGGTGCGCCATCTTTGTCTGCTGCTTTATTGAAAGCCATGATAATTACCTCCTGTTGTTATGATCTCCATTAGTTAAATGGTAACTCTTCATCAATTCCATCCGGAATATTCATGAAGCCATCACCTGCTGCACTGCTCGGTGACGGTCTGTCGGAAGGGTTAAAACCGGAGTTATCTCCGCCGCCGCTGGCATTTTTGCTCTCTGCAAATTCTACATTTTCAGCAACAACGTCCGTCGTGTAAACACGCTGTCCGTCTTTGTTGGTGTAGCTGCCAGTCTGAATACGACCTTCCAGAACGAATTTTGTTCCCTTACGTCCGAATCTCTCCAAAAACTCTGCTGTTCTGCCAAATGCAACACAGTTGATAAAATCTGTATTCTGATCATCTCCGTCACGACGGAAACGGCGATCTACTGCAAGTGAAAATCTTGCGATCGCAGTAGCACTCTCGCCCTGAGAATAACGGATCTCTGCGTCTCTGGTTAATCTTCCCATAAGAATAACTTTGTTCATATACGATTCCTCTCTTCTATCAAACAAACCGTTGTCAGTTCAAAGAATCTTATTTCTCGTCTTTTCTTACTACTAAGAAACGAAGAACATTGTCCATGATGCGGACATCGCGCTCAACTTCTGCCGGAACAGTAGATGCAGCGTCGAACTGGATGAAATAATAGAAAGCTTCTGACATCTTCTGGATCTCATATGCTAATTTCTTCTTACCAGCCTCTTCTACTTCTGTTACGTTACCACCGGCACGAGTGATGTACTCTTTTGCCTTCTCTACGGTAGCTGTTCTCGCATCGTCTTCGATCTTTGCACTAACAACAAGCGCTAATTCATACTTATTCATGCGAATTTTCCTCCTTTTGGTCTCTGGCCCGCTCTTATATGAGTGAGCAAGGAATTTAATAATATATCACGAAGATATATTTTATCATAAAAATCAATAGTTTGCAAGAACTTTTTACTCAGCTTCCTTGCTTAGCTTCCTTTTTGCGGATTTCTCTGGTATTTTTCTCCACAAGTTTTCTTGCGATCATGATCTGGTGCCCGCAGCCTAAGCATTTCAACCTGAAATCTGCACCCACGCGCAGGATCTCCCATTCACTGCTGCCGCACGGATGCTGCTTTTTCAACCGCACCACATCACCAACTTCATATTTATCCATAAATCCTCTCTATTCTCCTATACTATTTATTCTGCGAGCAATTTGCTGCATCAATTGCGATCACAAGCATCATTCCAAGCAGTTCATCGCCCGGATTGGTAAAATCGATCACATACGTATCACCCCAGTGGAGTAATTGTTTTGAAATATGAATAATGGAACTGCAGCCGGAATATACATCATAATCCCAGCCAAGGAAATCTCCCTCCACACGCCATCCATTAAAATCAATATCATATTTCGGCCGGAACAGGGTAAACTGTTTTTCGATCTGTCCTCTTTTGATCCCACCTGTTTCAATTTCAAAGACCGGAAGAAGATTAAACAGCTTCTGACGGATCATTCCAACCTCAACATGTGCCGCATCATAGACATGGATCTGATGTCCAAGTGCAAACACCTCTGCCCTGACAAAATACCGTACATTGCCCTCCTCATCATAGACATCATAAGTATCTGACCATGAAAACACTCTCTGTTTTATCAGTAAACGCATACCTTCTCCTTTTTAGATGTTTAAAATAGTACTTACTCTGTTTACCGGATCTGTGAAAACACCTCACCAAGCCCTGCCTGGATTAAAAGATCTGCTCTGCCATCCATCGGTGTTGTAGATTTATTGATAAGCACCAGCTTGTTTCCCCGGTAATAGTCGATCAATCCTGCAGCCGGATATACTGCCAGCGAAGTTCCACCAATGATAAGCACATCTGCATGGCTGATATAAAATACAGCATCCTCTAAGGTCTGCTGATTCAATCCCTCTTCATAAAGCACCACATCCGGTTTGATCTTACCTCCACACGCATCACACAGCGGAATCTCTGTACCAGATTTTAAAATATATTCTGCATCAAATCCTTTTCCACACTTCTGGCAGTAATTGCGATGCACGCTGCCATGCAGCTCTAAAACACGCCTGCTTCCTGCCATCTGATGCAGTCCGTCAATGTTCTGTGTGATGACGGCTTTTACCTTGCCCGCAGCCTCTAACTCTGCAAGTTTCTGGTGTGTCACATTTGGTTTTGCATCAAGACATAGCATCTTATCACGGTAAAAACGGTAAAATTCTTCTGTATGTCTCATATAAAAGGTATGACTTAATATCGTCTCCGGTGGATAATCATATTTCTGATTATAGAGTCCATCCACACTCCTGAAGTCAGGGATGCCACTTTCGGTAGAAACGCCTGCTCCCCCGAAAAATACAATATTATCTGACTCCTGTACCATTTCTAAGAACTTTTCTATATTTGACATGATCAATCCTTTCTCAGGACAAACTGTCCCACCAGTTCATTTAAAGACACTGCTTGTGCAGACAGCTCCTCACTGGTTGCAGATGATTCCTGTGCTGCTGCAGAATTTGACTGAACCACCTCTGAGATCTGGTTTACCCCTGATTCTGCCTGTTCCATCGCTCTTGCCTGCTCTGCCGACTGTTCGCTTAACATCTTTGATTCCTCAGCGATCTCTTTGATTCCTTCAACTACTTCCTCTAATGCCGCAGAAGCGCTTTCTGCCGCCTTATTCCCCTCTGCGATCTCCTGCAGGGAACCTTCGATCAGCTGGCGGGTATCAACTGCTGACTGCGCACTCTGCTCTGCCAGTTTCCTGATCTGGTCCGCAACAACCGCAAATCCTTTTCCCGCTTCCCCTGCACGGGCAGCTTCGATCGCTGCATTTAAGGATAACAGATTCGTCTGGCTTGCAATATCTTCGATATCAGAAATAATATTTTCGATTTTGGTTGATGTCTCATTGATCCGTCCCATAGCATCCGTCAAAGCCGTCATCTGTTCGCGGCTGTTATCTGCCTGCTTTGCATACTGGCTTGCTTTCTGGTGTGATGCCTCAAGCTTTTCTGCCGTGGCATTGACATTGTCCGTAATGTTCGTGATCGTTGCCGTCAGTTCTTCCACGGAACCTGCCTGGTCTGTTGCCCCTTCTGCCAGTGCCTGTGCAGATTCTGCCAGATTTTCAGAACCAGCAGAAACCTGTTTTGAAGCATCTTCAACCTGCTGTAACGTACTGTTCATCTGACGGTTCATCTTTCTTATGGCATCTTTTAAGGCTGCAAATTTTCCGACATATTTATTTTCGATCCTGGTTCCGACAGCATAATTACCAGCCGCCATTTCTCCTAACAGCTCCCCTGCATCCGTAATAATCAGGTTCAGATTATGCGCCATCTGTTCTGCTTCTAAGATCATCTCTTTGATCTCGTCATCTGCCTCACTCTCCGGGAACGGACTGTCAAGATCACCTTCTGCAAATGATTTCAGACGTTCTGCCAAAGCTGTCAGAGGCTTTTCTATATCTACAGCTATCGTGTTTCCGATACGGATGGAAATCACAATACAGACCACGATCACCGCTATGATCACGATCATAAATATGAGCTCCATATTATGTAATGATGCCTTTGATGCATCACCCTTTTGTACATTCAGATCCATCAGTGTTGCCAGATCCTGATAAATTTTGTCATACTGTGGTGAGAGTTCACCGGTGTCGATTTCCTGTGCTTTTAAATAACCATCATCCGAAGATGATGTTGCAAGCTCTAAAACTTCTGCATCAATATCCCAATAGCCGTCCAGATCCGTAACTAACGTATTATATGCCTCTTTTGCCTGTGGGAAAACCATGGTACTTTCTATGTCTTTCAGATATGTTTCAAAGGCTTCCTTTTTCTGATCATGCAGCGATACCTGTGCCTCGATCATGTCCTCCTCATCATATCCAACAACAGCACGCAGGGCGCTTCTCGTCTCTGAAAATGTAACCATTGCCTTACCGATATCTCCCTGCGAAAATCCATAATTAGTCATCGCATATTCATATCGGCCAGACGCGACCAGCATTGCAATAATTCCAAGCACTGCTGCGATCGTCGCAATGCCTGTTACCATTTTAAATCCGGTATTTAACCGCTTTTTTATCTTCATGTCTTTCAGCTTTTGCATAACCGTTCACCTTCCCTTTTGTAATATACCTTTAACATGTATAATTTTAGTATATTTTCGATACATTTTCAAGGTTTGCCACCCACGATACTGCTAAATTTTATCATCAAAAAACAGTAGTCTAGCAATCTGCTTTCTGCAGCTCTAAACTACTGTTTTTTAGTTGCGGGAACAGGATTTGAACCTGTGACCTTCGGGTTATGAGCCCGACGAGCTTCCAGACTGCTCCATCCCGCGATATTGCAACAGAACAAATGCCCTGTTCGTTTACATAACATTATTATAGACCTTTTTTTCTTTTTGTCAAATCATTCCTGCCAGCACTACGCTCGCAGCCATTCCTGCTGCCGTTGCAGCCAATGCCCCGGCAAGCGTATACCGGCTTTTTTTAATCTTTACACTCATGAAATAAACAGACATCGTGTAAAAAATCGTCTCCGTACTTCCTAGCATGATCGATGCCATACGCCCTAAAAGCGAATCTGTTCCATACTCCTTATAAATGTCTAAAAGTAATCCTGTTGCCGCCGAAGATGAAAACATTTTCACAACAGCAAGCGGAAGCAGTTCGGACGGGAATCCGATCTTTTCTGTGAAAATAGCACATACATTTGAAAAACATTCCAGAAATCCGGACGCACGCAGGATTCCAACAGCAACCATCAGTCCGATCAGTGTTGGCATGATCCCTATGACTGTTTCAAATCCGTCTTTCGCTCCCTCGATAAACTCTTCGTAGATATTGTGCCTGCACAACAGCCCATATCCGATAATCAAAAAAATCAGAAGTGGTATCATGATATCGGATAAAAACATCATTATCTGCATAGGACACTTCCCGAAGCTGCTGTTAGTTTATTATATGTATCAGCGATTCACATTATTCATGCGATTTTCGCGCCAGACGTTCATAATCCTCCTGTGGCATTGGTTTTGCGAAATAATATCCCTGAATATAATTACAGCCAAGTCTCTTGAGCATCTGTACCTGTTTCTTTTCTTCAACGCCTTCTGCAATGACCGGCATATCCAGCGCTTTTGCCATCTGGATAACTGCCGCTAAGATCTTTTCTCCGCGCCCATCATCTTTGCCTTTGGAAAGAAACTTCATATCAATTTTCAGCACATCCAGATCAATGTCCTTTAACACGTTCAAAGATGAATATCCGCTTCCAAAATCATCCATCAGAATTGTAAATCCTGCCTTGTGCAGATAATTCACCGCATTTAAGATGACATTTTCCGTATCGGAAAAAACACTCTCCGTCAGTTCTAAGTGCAGGTACTCCGGTGGTATCCGGTATTTTTCCACAAGATTGACCAGTGACTCTAAAAAATTTGGATTATAAAGGTTGACACGGGAAACATTCACAGAGATCGGATCCGGCTTACGTCCTGCTCTTAACGCCGTGGCAATAAGCTGGCAGACCTGATCCCACACATAATAATCAAGTTTTATAATAAAACCGTTCTTCTCGAAAACAGGTATAAACTCTCCCGGTGAAACCATCGTCCCATCCGGTTTTTTCCAGCGTACAAGTGCTTCCGCGCCACGCGGCGTATAACCATCTAACTCATACTTCGGCTGAAAATAAACGACAAACTGTTTTTCCTCAAGTGCCGTATCCATTTCGTTTATGATCTGCTGCTCCCGCTGCATCTCTTTTCCCATCTGTTCCGTGTAGAGTGCCTCATGATGCATATACTGCCCCTTGCATTCCTGTGCCGCAATTACAGCATGCTCATAGATTGCCGATACCTCCATCTCCTTGTCCCGGATGATATAACATCCCGCCGACGTCTCAAGATAACAGCGCAGCTCCCCGTTTTTCTTCACCTGTTCCCGGATCTTCTGGGCGATCAGCAGTGCATCCTGTCCTTTTTCTACCGCAACACAGATTCCAAAAACATCGGAATTTAATCTGCCATAAGTATACGTCTTATATGCGCTGAGTACACCGCAGATATTGTGCGCCATACATCTTAACAGACGGTCTCCTTCTGCCGCACCATAGAAAGAATTGATCATTTTAAACCGGTCAATATCCAGCCGGATAAATGCAAATGTCTGATCCTTACTGTCATCCAGCATCTCCCTCGTCTTCTGGTAAAACATCTGACGGTTATAAATTCCTGTCAGGGAATCATACTCTAAAAAGTGCTGTTTGCTCCTTTTGATGGCATTCATGACACGAAACCAGATGATCTCCCGGTGGAATGACTTCGGTATAAAATCCCATACCCCATACTCCAGACAGCGTTTTTCATTTTCTACATTGTCTTCCGTTGTCGCAATGACGATCGGAATATACTTATATTCACTGTGTTTTTTGAATTCCTCCAGGAAAGCAAATCCATCCATTACAGGCATAATAAGATCCAGTATAATTGCCGCTACCGAAAGTCCTTTATCCTTTTTCAGATACTCCAGTGCCTTTTTCCCGTCTTCTGACTCTACGATCTGATAAGCTTTACGGAAAATATCAGCCAGGGACTGCCTGTTGAGCTTATTATCATCTACAATCAAGATCTTATTTTTTTTCATTGGTATCCCTCACTTTCTCTGAGGATTTGTCTTACACATAAATCTATTCTCATTATAATGTCTTTTATCAAATAGTACAACGAATTATTTGTCAGATTTTGTAAATATTTTGTCTGATTTTACAAAAAATAATCGCAGTCAGTGTACTGCATGTCGTTGCGATCAGTGCCGGACCGACGATCTGCGCCGGATTCACACTTCCATACTGACTGCGGTAGGCAATAATGTTTACCGGTATGATCTGAAGGGATGAAATATTGATGATCAAAAAATCACACATCTCGTTGCTGGCGGTCCGCTCCCCTTTTTTTACTGTGTCATCTGAAAATGCTTTCTTTCCACGCTCTTTTTCTAATTCCGCCAACGCCTCCATCGCTTTTAATCCGGCTGGTGTTGCTGCCCATCCCAGTCCGAATATATTTGCAATCATATTGGTGGCAATATATTTATTTGCCGGATGATCTTTTGGAATATCCGGGAACAGAAAATGCAGCACCGGCGCAAGACGCCTTGATAAGCCTGCAATGATGCCTGTTTTTTCCGCGATTCTCATCAGCCCCACCCAGAAAGACATGACTCCCATCATCGTAATGCAGAGTGTTACCGCTTCTTTCGCCGAATCAAGTGCAGCCTGTGTAACTGCCGGAAGTGTGCCATGAAATGCGGCAAACACAACACCGGTTAAGATCATAAATGCCCAGAGATAATTCATACGTATCTCTCCGGTTTTTCTTTTATTTTATTTCTATATGTCGCCATATATGTACCATTATTCATATAGAATTTTTTCAGTTATTTTTTCCAAATGTCAACATATATATCACTAACACCTGGATTTTTTAACTGAGGTATTTTATCTTGATATGGTTTTCTGATATTTTTCACAAATTTCCACGCTTAAGCCGGATATCCACACTTTTTCTCATTTTGCTGGTCGTTTTCCCCACAGTTTTCTCAGACGGATGCGCTTTCTCCAAGCATGCTCCGGATCAGTCTGCCCGTATCTCTTCCGGATATGAACCGGATCAGGCAGATTCTGTTTCTTCTGAATCCACTGATAATGACAATCAATGTGCAGACAGCTCATCCGCGAATGCCTTTGACGAGTTTTTATTGCAGCTTTTCCGCTCGGAGGCTGCCCTGAATACCATAAACCTTCATTTTTCCCTCTCCTCCCCGGAATCTTACGGAATCACAGAAGTTCCAATTTCACTTGGCAGTATTTCCAGTCAGGCATCAAAGGAAAACCGTGCAGCCCTGGAAAACACGACTGCCGCCCTAAAACGTTTTGACCGCGAAAAACTGTCCAAAACCCGGCAGCTGACTTACGATATTTTGTCGGATTACCTTGCCATGGAGCAAAAGGGGACTGATTTTTCACTTTATGAAGAATACTTAACCCCTTCCTCCGGCACTCAGGCACAGCTTCCAGTACTTTATGAAGAGTATCGTTTTTCCTCCGAAGATGACATCAAAACTTACCTGAAACTGCTGCCCCTGACCAGTTCCCATTTTGACCAGATCATTGCTTTTGAAAAGCAAAAAGCTGCCGCCGGGCTCTTTATGTCCGATGCCATCTGTAAAAGTGTGATCGAACAGTGTTCCCGTTTTGCAGACGATGGGGACGATCATTATCTGATCTTAACTTTCAATAAAAAAGTGGATGCTTTTAAGGATCTGTCAGATGAACAGAAGACCGCCTATAAAAAACAAAATGAAAAGATTGTAAAAGAAGTGATTTTCCCTGCCTATACTTCACTGGCATCTTCCTTAACCAGCCTGCTTGGCAGCGGAAAAAATGAAAAAGGGCTCTGTTATCTGAAACACGGCAGAGATTATTACGAATATCTCGTCTACGAAAATACCGGCTGTGCGGATTCGATTGCGGATATACAGACTATGATCGGTCAGAAAAGACTTTCTGATCTAAGCGAAGCCGCCGCCCTGACGGATTCAAATCCCTCTCTCTGGAAGGATGCACAGAAAGCTTCTCTTTCCTATGCAGAACCCGCCTCTGTTTTAGAACAGTTGAAAGAACAGATGCAGGCAGATTTTCCAAAGGCTCCGGATGTTTCTTACACCGTCAGTCCTATTGAGGAATGTATGGAAGATTATCTTGCACCGGCTTATTATATCACTGCACCAATTGATGATTACAATGCCAATTCAATCTATATCAATGCAAAAACGGATGCATCCACCATGCGGTATTTCACAACGCTCGCCCACGAGGGTTTTCCCGGCCACCTGTATCAGACGATCATGTCCTATCAGTCCGGACTGCCGGCGATACGCAGTATTTTAAACTATCCGGGATATGTGGAAGGCTGGGCGACCTATGTGGAGATGATGTCCTATCATTATGCCGGGCTGAGGGAGGATGCCGCAACGCTTCTCGCCTTAAACCAGTCTGCCCTTTTAAGCCTTTATGCCTCGACCGATATCGGCATCCATTATGACGGCTGGTCGCTTGCCGATACGATAAAATTCTGGAACGATTACGGGATCAGCGATCCGGACACCATTGCAGAGATTTACCGCTATATCATATCAGAACCGGCAAATTATCTCCGTTATTATGTGGGTTATCTGCAGTTTCTGGAATTAAAGGACTATGCAAAGGAAATCTTTGGCAGTGATTATAATGAAATCTCATTTCATCAGGCAGTGCTTTCGATCGGCCCGGCACCGTTTCAAATCGTAAAGGATTATCTGAAAGATTTTTACCAGAAGTGACGAATCTACTCTTCCTTCAGCAGTGCCTGATATACATCCCGTTTGCTCATGCCGCGGTCTTTTGCCACCAGTTTCATCGCCTCTTTGTGCGGTATCCCCTGGCTTTCATATACCTGCATATGTTCCTCTAACGACATATCCTCCCAGGACTTTCTTGCCTCCTCGGCAAGTTCCTCGAAGGTTTTTCCATGAATCACGAGCACATACTCCCCGCGGGGTTCGTTCTCCTCATAGTAGGCAAGACTTTCTGACAGAGTCGTGCGCATTTTTTCTTCATAGCGCTTCGTGAGTTCCCGGCAGATGGATATCTGCCGGTCTCCGAGCGTATCATACAGTTCTTCTAATGTTTTTACAAGATGATGCGGCGCCTCATAAATAATGATCGTGCGTGTTTCATCCTTTAACTCCTGCAGAATAGCAGCCCGCTCTTTTTTCTCCCGCGGCAGAAATGCCTCGAACGCAAAACGCCTTGTCGGAAGCCCGGACATCGTAAGTGCCGTAATACACGCCGCTGCCCCCGGCAGGGATGTCACTTCAATTCCTTCCTCATAACAGATGCGCACTAAATCTTCGCCCGGATCGGAAATTCCCGGCGTACCCGCATCCGTGATCAGCGCAATGTTTTTTCCTTCCCGCAGCTTATCTGCAAGCTGATATGCTTTTTCTATCTTATTGTATTCATGATAACTCGTCATCGGCGTTTTGATCTCAAAATGATTCAACAGCTTAATGGAATTTCTGGTATCTTCCGCTGCGATCAGATCCACTTCCTTTAATGTGCGAAGCACCCGGTAGGTGATATCCTCAAGATTGCCGATCGGCGTTGCACATAAATATAATTTTCCTGACATGCCAGTCTCCGTTTCTGTTTTTAAAAGTGCTTTTTGTTTCGACACAACTTCTATCTATTAGCACATTATAAGGCTGCCGTGAGGAATTGACAAGAAAATCCTGTCCTGATGTACACAGTACGAATTGTATTAATTTATGCTATTTTTTCCGTACAGCTCGAAATATTTATCCGCCTGCTGCAGAGATATATTTAACCTGAATTATTCACAGAACAGTATCTGAACTGATAACTGTACCATGAATCCCCAAATTGACCCATGTAGCCTAAACATCGCTCAACCAATCTCCAAAAAGGGTATAAAATCCCTGTAGCAGAGTCCTGAGCGGTTATTAAGCTGTCAAGGTTCGTTAATAGTTGCTATTCCAGCTGTACATTCAGCTTACCGATATTTGAAAGTGTCTCATAGAATTCATTCTTATAAGGGCAGCTGCTACACAGCTTGAATGTGATATATCTTGCTGAACGAATTACTTTTGCAGCAATCTTCAGCAGTTTTAAACGGACGGTATCTATGCGTTGTTTTCGCATGTTTGCTGATAACGCCAATCGTCTAAACCAATTAAATATGTTATACGCAAGAGCATGTACCTGAAGTCTGTTTGCATTTACGATTCTGGTATGACTGCTTACGGAAGCAAAATCAAAACCGGATTTGCTTTCTTTGATAAAGTTTTCCATCAGACCTCGCTTGCAGTAAAATTTGATAAGATACTCTGGTGCGGAATCCATGTTTGTGACAACAAATGTGTACATGTAAACCATCTGGTTTTCCGGCTTTTCAACCTTGCATACCACACGCCTTTCATAAGGCCATGACTTTGCTTTGTACATGAATTCACCATAAACTACCGCATAATCCACTTTGTTATTTCTGGTGATTTCATTAAGTTCATCCACAAAATAGGATGCTTTTTCACGGAGAAGACCATTCTCCTTCAGCTGGATCACATAGCTTGTGCCGTTTTCTTCACACTGCTTATAAAGATCAGGAGTCGCAAAACCACTATCACCACGAAGCAGAATACGGATTGCAGGATAATCATTCTGGTATTCATCCAGTATCGGCTGCAGGAAGTCAACCACTCCTGTACAGGAATACTGTGTTCCATCACGAAGCTGTACTTTTATCAGATCTCCAGTCATTCCGTCATAACAGACAAGCGGATGATAACCATTGCTTTGATAATGAAAGTTAAAGGCTCTGCCTTCCTGTCTGCCGTATGCATCAAGAAGGGTGGAATCCAGATCCAGAATAACAGCCGATGGCATCTGAATACTGTAAATTTTCTTCCGAAGCACTCTGGCAATCGCAAGGAACTGGTTTAAGGTATCTTCATCCATACGGTTAAAGAATCTCGATACCGTAGGCTGTGATGCAAGCGCATCTTTTTCAAGTACAGACTTGAATACCGGATCATTGGTCAGTTCATCGGAAGCATCATCTTCGAAATAACCGGCAATGATCATATATATCATCTGGAGCAGATTTTTCTGATCCGTGTGATATCTGAATAATGCAGGATCATTGGTCTTGAAAGTTTTGTCTAAAAGCTTATCAATACCAAGCTTGCTTATGAATTCTTTGATAAGAAGCAGACCTGCATCGGAGGAGAGATCTCCTCCATCAAAATTTATTTTTATCTGTCTATTGCTTTCTAAGGCTAAGGTGTTTACAATACTCATAAAGGGCTCCTTTGGGTTATTTTTTAAGATTCGACACCTTAATTTTACCACAAATGGATGCTCTTTTTTCATTCATCTGATAGGTGAAAAGCAATATTCAGTTAAAATATAGAAACTATGTGGTTTTCAGCCACTTTCACGGCTGTGCCGTGAATAATATAGGCTCAATTTTCTTTTTGCCGTCAACACCTGTAATGTTAATATATCCATCTTTTTGGGCTCTTTGTAACGGCGTAAACAGCACTGGTTCAAATGCTGTTTTAGCTATATCATTGATATCAAACATTTTCATTCTCCTTATCTGGAATTTTAAGCTCTGATAGAAAGTAAAATTACTCGCCAAAGATAAACCTAACGATTCTATCACTTGCTTTGTCAGTGGCGCTCATAATATCATCTTTCTTCCAATAAGGCTTATTAGCACTCTGATATTTGGAAACCAAGGCACGAGCTATAGGATATTTGCTATCGATATATCCTGTCTTGTTCTCGAGTTTAGTTGAAACCTTAGTTCTAAACCATTCGTTTCCGATTGCTCGATTAATCTTTTCTTCAAGAAGAATCTTGTTGCCTAATTTGTTTACGACGTCGTAGAATTCTTCTTCACTGTCAATCTCGGCATCTTTTCTAATTTCCTGAAGGTTGTTGCCGCTATATGGCATAATGTGTTCAATGTCATATTTTGTTCCAAGTGTAAAACTCAGACCTTTTTCTTTTGCAAAAAGAAACTCGTTCAGATATACCAGCACATTGCCATCATAGTCATGTAAAGCTGCCCAAATAGTTTCTTTATCCCAATTAGAACGGATATGTTCATTAAAATCCTGTGTGATTGCATCGACAGTGGTGCTTTTACTAACGAGCTTGACTTCTGCCCCAAACAAAAATGTCTTAAAATATTTACTGGAATAACCAACATCGACAAGTTCGAGAAGAGAAAACAGACGAAGCAAGCACTCAAGAATCGGTTCAACAAGTTCTTCTGTAATATTATCCTCATCGAATCTAAAGAAGTAGCTTGCCAAGAACAGTTTTGTGTTCTCGTTGAACTTTAGCAGAACTTTCATTTGAGGATATTCAGAAACCTTTTTCCAAACCTTAGCCAGTTTAACCATATCAGAACACATACCGATAGGATCAGTAATTGGCATTTTATTAATCTCAGTAAAATACCTTCTCAAGCCAGGTGTAGTCACATTGATTGCACCTGTTTCACTTATCGTTTCTTTGTTAACCGTTCGTATGTAATACATATACTGCATCAAGATCGAATTGATATCTGCTATACGAGTGCTTTCCAATTCGTTTATGCAGTTGTTCAACTGTTTCCACAAATCCGCAAACTCTTTTTCTTTTCCTCTTTTTTCTGCTTCCGCATATAGTTTCGCAGAGATGATATCCGAGTCGTAAAGAGGAAGCCCATCAGAGTTGAGAGAATTAAACATAGTGATAGCTTGCTCAACTTGCCAACTTTTAATTTCAATTACTTCACAGTTGTCCGTAATGGATTTTGCAATACTGTTCAATTGAGAATCTGACAGTTCACTTATCTTTCCATAGAAGAATTTGAAATTCCTAAAAAAGTTAGTATATCTGTTATCTTTTTGCTTGTATTTGATTTTAATTACTCTTGCTTCTGCTGAAGCGTAATCCGTAGCTTGAAGAATTGTTGACAATTCTGTCTTGTATTGCTCGTTTATAGAAAAATTCTCAAGGATGATTCCACGACGGCATATTTCAGCATCTTTAGCTGCATCGGGCTTGTCTGAAATATCTTCTGTTTCTGCTTTGTACAGAATACCCATTATTCTTCTTCTGCGTTCCTGTAAACCACGACAAAGGCTTGCAGAGTCCTCGTCACTTGCGGTCCTCTCAATTGCAATATTGATTCTGACCAGCAAAGCTTTTAATAACAACAAAAATGTGGTAGTTCTCTGCTGACCGTCAATAAGTCCATACTTTGTGTCATTATCCTGACAGTTGATAATAATTGTTCCGAAGAAGTATCTATCCTTGCTTTCGCTTTCAACAAAGTCATTGATGTCTTGCCAAAGCTTATCACAATTATCAATGCCCCAAGAATACGCACGCTGGTATTCCGGTATGGTAAAAACAGTATCTTCTTCGAGTTTCAGATAATCACCAATCTTTTTAAGTTTGGGTTCAATATTCTTTGCCATAATCAGGCCTCCATAACCGTTCTAAATATTTCATTGAGCTACCGTTCGTCTAACAATAATATTTATCCATTGTCACACATTACTCAGCTTGGCGCTGTAATGAGAATAACATTTAACTTAGCTCATCTATTGTTTTATCAATCTTCTCAATTGCATAGAGCGGCAAATTTATAAGCCAATCTTCCTTTTTGAAATCTGCCATCGAAGTACGAACAGATATATCAGGTGAAAACTTCTCCTGATATGTTTTCAAGCTCTTTGCTCTAAGGTTAACTTCTGCCTTCACTTCAACCGGAATAATTTGCTCACCTGTATCAATAACAAAGTCAACCTCACAAGAACCCCTATCGTTGGTATAATAATAAATACCTAAATCTTCGATGGTTTTTAATTGCTGACAAACATACTGTTCAGTAAGAGCGCCTTTGAATTCGACAAAAAGATCGTTCCCATCAAGCAAAGTACGTTGACGAAGCCCCGTCATGCATCCGAGCAATCCCACATCTACCAAAAATAACTTAAATGCTTTTAAGTCCTCATACGCCCGTAGCGGGATGCCCGTTGCATTTACACGGCTGACCTTATGAACGAGACCGCAATCACTGAGCCACATAATTGCGGTTTCATAGTCTTTCGCACGGGCACCTTCACGGACAAGCCCGTAAATGAATTTTTTGTTTTCTTTGGCTAACTGAGAAGGAATACTGTTCCACAACATACGAAGTCTTGGTACAATCTCATTTGGAGCATGTTTAGAGAAGTCTTGTTCGTAGGCTGCAAGGATTCGCTTTTGAATTTCACGGACCTCGTTAAAGTCTTTGTTCTCTGCGAAGCTTTGCACAGCTTCAGGCATACCACCGACAAAGTAGTATTGCTTTAAGGAATCGATATATGTTTGCTTAAAGCATGTAATCATCCCAAAGTCTTGCTTATCAAGAAGTTCGGCAAAACGTTCCTTATCGGTTGCCATCAAAAACTCTTTGAACGAAAGAGGATAAAGCTTTAAGAAATCTACCTTGCCAACGGGAAAAGATGTGCCTTGATGCAAAGCGATACCAAGCAAAGAACCGGCACATACAATGTGGTACTGCGGGGCGTTTTCATAAAAATACTTAAGAGATGCCAGCGCTCTCGGAACTTCCTGTACTTCATCAAAAATCAATAAAGAATTGTCTGGATCAATTTTGCGACCAGCATACAACTCTAATCCCATAATTAAGCGGTCAGTATCCAAGTCAGAAGCAAATAACTCTGCCATTCTGGAATTAGAGTCAAAATTGATATATATGGCATCTGTATACGCCTGCTTGCCGAATTCTTTCATTAGCCAGGTCTTGCCAACTTGACGTGCCCCTTCAATAATTAAGGGTTTGCGGCGTTTACTTTGTTTCCATTTTAATAGCTTTTCAATAGCAATTCGGTACATACATGCACCTCCGTCATCATAGTGTAAGTATAGTGTATCACACAGTCACAAAAATTACAACGATTTTTAGTCTGTTAAATACATTTTTACAGCGATTAAAGTTGATAAGTTTCACAATATTCTGACAAATATTAAAATACAAGCGATGCTTGGTAGGTTTACCGAGCACCGCTTGCGTGTAACTTTATTTAGTTAGCAATAAATCAATTCACATTTGATGATTCCTTCTGCTCGATTACGAATACTGTTCATAGCTCCGACCCATGCCATTTGGTTAGTTGCTTTTAACTCCCCTGTCACGCCCTCAGAAGCCTTCAATTGCTCAATAATAAGTTCCAGACGGTTCTGTGCCTGCTCATTCAAATCAGCGAGATATGTCCATAGCTCCTCGGTCAAGCAAAGGTCATCAAAGCGGATGGGATTGGATTCTCTCAAATATTCTCTGTGTATCCGTCCCCATCGACCAATAGATCTTGTTTCCTCTTGTAATTTAATATCAGGTATGAAGTAATCTCCACAACGAATATAGTTCAATTCTTGCATCATGTACGCCTCCTACTAAAGTTGAATAAATATATTAGTGATGAAAAAAGCGATACCTAGTTGTTAAAACCAAGTATCGCCAATTTTTCTTGTCGCACCCTGTACGGCAGCTACCCTATGTCAGTAATGTTCTCATGCTGTCTTATTGGAAGCTGCCGTCATCGCTCAGATTTTGTTTTAACATTGTCACATCCAAAAGATACTCTTCCATCTCTGTCCGATATACTTTCGAGACAACATATATGCTCTCTTTTAAATGACAGATTTTCCACTCCTGTGGTACACCGGCAGCTTCTTCTTTTTGCATCTGCTCAATGTAGCATCTTTTTTCCCGGATATTTTTAAGCAGTCTGCGTTTTACGGCAATTTCTTTTTCCAGTTCGGTTTCTTTCTCCGAAAGCAGTTTCAGGGACATTGCAACATCTCTGTTTTCCATAAATGTGCGAATGTCCCCAAGACTCATACCCATGTCCCGCAGCTCTAATATCGTATCGATCTGTTCAATCTGATCTAAGGAGTAATACCGGTATCTGGTGTCCGGATCAATATACCCCGGAGTAAACAGACCGATACGGTCATAATGCCGCAATGTTTCTGTTGTAATGTGCTTGATCTTCCCAAGCTGCGTTATACTAAGATAAGCTTTCATGTTCAATTAATTGATTCACCTTCCTGCGGAGTTCAATGAACTCATCCGTATCTTTAAGTGACAGATCACGATCATACGGCAGCAATACCGGAACCTCTGCCTTTACGGTTCCCGGTCTCTGGGTCAGCACATAAATTTTGCTGGATAAAAAGACTGCCTCCTCTATATCGTGTGTGACAAAAATAACAGTCGGCTTTTCCTCCTGCCAGATCTGGCGCATTAAAAGCTGCATGTCCGCTTTGGTCTGCGGGTCTAAGGCGGAGAACGGTTCATCCATAAGCAGTACCTCCGGGCTGTTTGCCAGTGCTCTTGCGATCGCAACCCTCTGTTTCATACCACCGGAAAGCTCCCTTGGATAACTGTCACGGAATTTTTCCAGTTTGATGATCTTTAAATATTTATTCAGAATCTCTTCCTGCTGGTCCGTCGGCATTTTCCGCAGTTTTAACCCGAACTTAATGTTATCTCCGACTGTCATCCACGGAAAAAGTGTATAGGACTGGAATACCATGCCACGGTCCGCTCCAGGGCCTATGATGTCACGATCCTGAATGACGATCTTTCCCGATGTCGCAGTGTCAAGACCGCCGATCATACGCAAAAGAGTGGATTTACCACAGCCGGACGGTCCTACGATCGATACAAATTCATTTTCCATGACATTGATATTCACATCTTTCATCGCCTGGACATCGCCTTTGGCAGACGGATATATTTTCTGCAGATCTCTGACATAAACGGTACTGTTTGCAAGATTTGCCTCTATATGATCTTCCGCAGGCGGAAGTATATTCTTTTTTTTCTTAAAAAATCCCATATGCTAAAACCTTACCTTTCTAACGGTTTACGCAGCCGCCCACGGAAACAGTTTTTTATTTAAAAATGCAAAAATGCGGTCCGTAATCAGTCCAAGCAGACCGATCAAAATAATGTTGGCAAAAATAGCGTCCGTCTTTAAGAAACGCTGCGATTTTAAGATTGTGTATCCAAGTCCTGTATTGGCAGCTACCAGTTCGGCGCTGACCAAATAGGTCCACGCCCAGCCGATCATCATTCGCAGTGTTTCCATCAGCCTTGGCATCATTGCCGGAATCAGGATCTTAAAGATCGTCTTTGGAGTGTTTGAACCTAACGTATAACCGGCATTGATCAGATCATCCGGTACCGCAAGCGCATCATCCGCAACCATTAATACCAGCTGGAAAAATGTACCGATAAAAATGACCGTGATCTTTGCACTTTCCTCGATTCCCACCCATACCATGATAAGAGGTACAAATGCCGGAACCGGCATATAACGGACAAACTCACACAGTGGGCGGATAAATGCTTCTGCCTTTTTGAATGTTCCAACTAAAATACCGATCGGGACACCTAAAAGAACCGCATATACAAAACCAAGGGTGATCCGGTAAATACTGATTCCTGTGTTTTCAAGCAGGCTGCCATCCTTGATGGACTCTATATAGAAGCGCACCACATTTTGTGGTTTCGGAAGAAAAATTTCCTTGATCGCACCACTCTCACTTGCAATCAGCCACGCAGCAAGCACAAAGACGAATGAAAGTATTGCAAACAATAGATATTTTTTCCTGTCGATTTCCTTTCTTATCTTAATTCGAATCATTATTCTGCCCCCTTAATGTAGGTATCATCCAAAATAGAGCTTAAATCATCCGGGATCTCATCGATCATCTTAGTTGATAACAGGAACTCAGCCGATTTCTGTAACGTATAAGAAAGATAGGTGTAATCATCACCGTCTTTAAAAGTTTCTTCATTCTTTGCCTTATCAAAAATAGTAACCCCGTCTAACATGGTCATATAATCATCTCTGGTAAGCTCTGCACCGTCGCAGATTGCCTGAATGAACTCATCATCTCTTGCATTTAATTTTTCAACACCATCAAACCAGGAATCGACGATTTTCTGTACCGCATCGGAACTTGAATCCAACACTTCCTGTCTGATCGCAAGTGTATCCGGGATCAAACCAGGCTCTTCCTTTGTGCTGTACAAAAGTTTTCCACCTGCATTGATCGCTGTGGAAAGTGTCGGCTCCCAGAGCACTGCTGCATCAATACTTCCCGCAATGAATGCCGGCCCTGCATCGTTGATCGTCATATTGACAAAGTTGACATCATCGACCGTCATATTGTTTTCTTCTAATATTTTCAGCAAAAACATATGCTCTAAGGTACCAACCTCAGTTGCAACTGTCTTACCCTTTAAATCTTCAATACTGTTAATTCCATCCTGTACCACGATACCATCTGCACCGTAGGAATTATCATTGACTAAAACAACTTTAAAATCCACACCCTCATTGACCGGCGCTACCGCATCGGAAGCTGCAATACAGATACCATCCACCTGTCCGGAATAAAATGCAGTCAGTGAATCGCTGTATACCGGGAAAAACTGGAGGTCAACATAGACACCATTCTGTTCAAAAATACCGGTGTCCTTCACGCCGTACCATGCATACCAGCCGGACATCGGGCTGACACCAAGGATGAACGGATTGCTTTCTGTTCCTTTTGCCTTACCTGCATCTGCAGTCTTTTCCGTCGCTTTTGCACTATCACCATTTGCTGTACTGTTTCCTAATGTGCTGTTATTTCCACATCCTCCTAACATGGCAAGTGCCATCATTGCAATAAGCAGAATACTGATACTTCTCTTAATTTTTTTCATACGGTTGTCCTCCTCTTCCTCTTACTGCGCTTACATGATCGCTTCGATTCCTTTTTCTCCGGTTCTTACGCGGATCGCATCATTAACCGGAAGTACAAAAATTTTTCCGTCTCCGGCATGATTCGTCTTATTAACCTCCACAACCGTGTCGATCAGTTTCTGTAAATCTTCATCCCTGACAAACATATCGATCATTCTTTTTGCGACCAGTCTGTGTTTTACCGGTGCCCCCTCATCATAATCGTAATGTACCGGGCATTTTCCTCTTCCGATGATTTCACGGATCGTCATGGAATGAAATCCTGCCTGGTCTAAGGCATCTTTCGTCGGAAAATACATTTTCGGTCTTAATATAATCATTACCTCTTTCATCGCGGCACCTCCGTCCTATAACTCGTCTTTTCCACTGCTGATCGTGATTGCACGCTCCACATCGCTGACAAAAATTTTTCCATCTCCGTAGGTTCCGTTTTTATCCACTCTCGCGTTTTCAACAATTACTTTCAGCACCTTATCCACGTCCCCATCTTCCACAACAAGCATGATCAGTTCTTTGGGGATTTCATCATAATAGGTGTCACCTACTTTTAAACCTTTCTGTTTTCCACGTCCAAGCACGCTCATTTTGGTTGCTGCTGCAAAACCGCCTGCAAGCAGTGCATCAAGTACATCCTCTGATTTTTCCGGTCTGACGATCGCTTTTATCATCTTCATATTTGTATCCTCCATTTCTTCCTGCTTATTGTTCATTAGCTACTTCATTCCTTATTTATGCCTTTTATCATTACATGTTTGTTATTACGTCTTTATTGTTACACTTCGTACTTCCCGATATCAGTGATCTCCTTTGCGTTTGCCAGCCCGTATTCCTCACACAGAAATCCTTTTACAATCCTGCCATCGGATAATTCCACATCCCCGATACAGAGTGGTTTCCTGATCTGACCTAAAAATGCTCCGACACTCACAACCGGCAGTTCATAGATATCAACTGCGATCGCAGCGCCTTTTTTATCGTCATACACCATGCCCGGTTTCTCCGGTACCGTATCCAGACGGTACATCCTGTAATGTGGTGCGGTGTTTACACTTTCCCGATAGGAAGCCCCAAGCTCTGTCAGCTGGCTTTCCAATGGAAATCCTTTTTTATGCAGTCCGCATACCGCAAACGGGATACTCTGTGTCTTTAAAAACTGTTCCGCCGTGCCAAGGATCTCGCCCTCCTGATCGGATAATGAGAAAATGGTAATTCCAAACGGAATGCCTGTATCTGCCGTATTTTCCGGCACTGCTATGGCACACATGTCAAGCAGGTTACAGTGATTTGTATAAAGTCCCATCTGACTGTTTGTGGAAATCGGATCTTTTCTGACATCATCTCTTTTAAATGTACCGCCCGCCGTCGGCATGATGAGAACGGCGTCTTTTAAAATGTGTCTTGCCCGCATCCGGTATTCCTGTAACTGGTGCATCGCCTCGAATACTTTTCTTGCCGTGTGCTCCGGTTTATCGCCTGACCTTAAAACTGTTTCTGTTACCGGAAATACTTTTCCCGGGTGGCTCTCCACGAAATCACCGAGATCTTTCCAGCGCTCTGCCACCCAGGGTCCGTCATAAAGAATGGATGCTGCCTTTGAAAACATCGTGTAATCGATATATTCCACGGTAATTCCCATATCCTCGATCCGCTTTTTCGCCTGTTCCCATTTTGCTTTGTAAATATCTGCATATGGTCCGTAAAATGTCACACCGTCTTTTGCCAGACAGATTTTTTTCGGAAGTTTTGGCAGTGGCTCTTTGTACGCCCTTGACCAGCAGCACTCTTCATCCACGCCGCGTGCCGCAAGGTTGACTTTCTCTGCATCTTCCAAGCTGTTTGCAAACACGGTGACACAGTCAAGGCTTGCGCATGCCGGAACCACTCCTTTGGTCGACCAGGCACCGAGAGACGGCTTGTAGCCCACCAGACAGTTTAATGCTGCCGGTACACGGCCGGAACCTGCGGTATCTGTTCCCAGTGAGAACGCTGCCATTCCAAGTGCCACAGAGACTGCGGAACCGGAACTTGATCCACCGCTGATCAGCTCTGGATCAAGTGCGTTTTTTACTTCTCCATAAGGGCTTCTCGTTCCGACAAGACCTGTTGCAAACTGGTCTAAGTTGGTTTTCCCAACCGGAAATGCGCCTGCCCCGATCAGTTTTTTTACAACCGCTGCATCTTCTTTTGGATCATATGCATAATCCGGACACGCTGCTGTCGTAGGAGATCCCGCCACATCAATGTTGTCCTTGACTGCAAACGGGATACCCCATAATGGAAGCGATTCCATATCTTTTGGAAGTTTTTCAATGTAACCCATCATCCGTTTCAGATCCGGCGCGACAATCCAGATATTATAATCCCTGTACTTTTCTGCCCGGCGCACGATCTCGCCGGCAAGCTCCGCCGGGGTAAGTGATCCTTCTTTATAACTGTTTCTGATCCATGTCATTGTCAGTTTTTTGGGGAAATATTTCATATTTATCACTCTCCTTTTACACGCGGATACTTGCCGCAAGCTGTCCGGAATTTACCTGTTCGCCCGGTTTTAAATATACTTTTTCAATGGTTCCGCTGTACTCTGCCGTAACCGGGAATTCCATTTTCATGCTCTCTAAGATCACAAGAGTGTCCCCCTCTCTGACCTTCTGTCCGTCCTCAACTAATACCTTCCATACACTTCCCGGAATATTGGTTCTTGCTGCCTCACAGCCGTCCGGTACGGTTTCTTCCACGATTGCCGGTGCATCCTGTGTCTCGGAATCAAACTCATCGAGTCCTTTTTCTTTCCACATCTGCCGCTCAGCCTCAAAAGATGCTTCCTGATGGTCTTTAAATACACGGATCGTATCTTCATGCTCTTTTAAGAACTCCTGATATTTTCCAAGATTGAAGCTTGTCTCTTCTATCTTAATCTTGAATCTTCCACGAAGAAAATCTTCTCTGTCTTTTAAAATTTCCTCTGCACTGACCGGATAGAAACGGATCTGGTCAAAGAAATCCAAAAGCCACGGTTTTCCGGACTTAAAGTATTCTGTCTCTTTGAGTGGGTTCCACATCTGGATGGTACGTCCGACAAACTGATAACCGCCAGGGCCCTCCATACCATAGACACACAGATAGGCGCCGCCAATACCAACTGCATTTTCCGGTGTCCACGGTCTTGCCGGATTGTATTTCGTCGTTACCATACGGTGTCTCGGATCGACTGGTGTTGCAACCGGAGCACCGAGATATACATCTCCAAGTCCAAGTACCAGATAATCTGCATCAAATACGATTTTCTTTACATCTTCGATACTGTCTAAACCATTGATCCTGCGGATAAATTCCGGGTTGCTCGGACACCATGGTGCATTTGGTCTTACCGTCTGCTGATAACGTTTTGCTGCAAGCTGTGTCTGCGGATCATCCCAGGATAACGGAAGCCAGATGATTCTTGACGGAACCGTTACATCGGAAAGTTCCGGTAATGTGCGGTTGGTTTCAAGTACCGCTGCAAGCATTTCCTTAAGAGAAATCTTTTCGATATCAAAATGTACCTGTAAGGAACGGATGCCCGGTGTCAGGTCAATAATCGGCAGATTTTTTTTCTTTAACTCCTGCATTAGAACGTGAACACGGAAACGGATCGCAATATCGAGTTCCATCTCTCCGTATTCCACCAGAATATTATCTTCACCATCAAGTCTTGCAACGATCTTTGTTCCCGCTGCCGTTTCCTCTGCGAGGATCGCGTAATGATAATCAAGATCTTTTTGCTCCGGCAGTACAACTTCTTGATATTCATGACGAAGATTTGCTTCCTCCGCTTCCCGGATTTCCTTTGCCTGATCTAAATCAAGAAGCCTGAAGTGAACTTTATCGCCCGGATGAAGCTGTCCTAATTTCCACATCTCGCCTTTTGCCGTTGTCACGGAACATACAAATCCGCCAAGGCTCGGACCGTCCGGTCCAAGTAAAATGGACTGGTCACCGGTCAGATCCAGGGTACCTACCGCATAGGCATTGTCGTGAATGTTTGACGGATGAAGTCCTGCCTCGCCGCCATCCTCCCGTACCCACTGAGGGATCGGGCCATTTAAACGGATACCGGTTCTCGCGCTGTTAAAGTTTACCTCATACTCAGATTCTGTTAAGGTCTTTAAGTATTCCGGTTTCAAATATTCCGGTGTCGGCTGTGGTCCCGGGATCACACCGATCGTCCACTCATTCGTCAGTTTTGGACGATATTTTTCCGGCATGGAATCGATCGAATCGATCACACATTTTTCCTGCAGACGGAGCACATCACCTGTACGGAGTGTACGTCCATTGTGTCCACCGAATTTTCCATCAATAAAGGTAGAACTGCTGCCCATGATCTTTGGCATATCAAATCCGCCTGCCACTAAGAGATAGGTTCTCATTCCGACTTTACAGTCTTTAAATTTCAACACCTGCATGGCGGATGCATGTACCACCTGATACATCGGAATCTCCACTCCATCTAAGGTTGCCTTCATATCTGCACCTGTGATACAGAAACTTACGGTTGTACGGAAACGGTAACTGCCGCCTCTTAATGTCAGCTCTAATCCCGGTGCACTCTCATCATTGCCAAGAATGCTGTTTCCAATTCGGAAGTTATAAGCATCCATTGGGCCACAAGGTGGAACTCCTACAAACCAGTAACCGATCATGCCCGGATAATCCTGAACCGTTGTCTGTACTCCGCCGTCAAGTACTTCGATTGCATGCTCCTGTGGCATAAAATCTTTTAACATTCCGGTAAATAATGCACCGGTCTGATAGGTTTCTGTCTTTAAAAGTGCTGCTAAATACTGCATATTTGAGGTAATTCCATACACTCTTGAATCCCTAAGTACACGTTCCATCTTTGCGATCGCATCGGCACGGTCACTTCCATGTACGATCAGTTTTGCAAGCATCGGATCATAAAGGGATGTCACCTCCACGCCTTTCTGAATCCAGGTCTCCACACGCGCTTCCGGTGAAAATGTAACTGCATCGATTTTTCCTGTACCGGGACGGAATCCATTAATACAGTCCTCAGCATAGACACGAACCTCGATCGCATGTCCCTGTGGTTTATGTACCAGCGATTTTATATTTTTTAATTCACCGGCAGCCTCTTTGACCATCCACTCCACAAGGTCGATCCCAAGTACCTCCTCTGTGATACCATGTTCTACCTGAAGTCTTGTATTTACCTCAAGGAAATAAAATCCTTCCGTCTGATCATCATATAAAAATTCAACCGTTCCGGCACTTCTGTAGGAAGCTTCCTTTGCAAGCCGTTCTGCTGCCGCATACATTTTTTCCCTGACTTCATCCGAAAGGTTTGGTGCCGGGCTTTCCTCAACTACTTTCTGGTTCCTTCTCTGTACAGAACAGTCTCTTTCTGCCAATGCTGTCGTCTCACCATATTCATTACCAAAGATCTGCACTTCCACATGGCGGGAACGTGTTACATATTTTTCAAGAAATACGCCTGCATCATTAAAGTTTGCTGCTGCGAGATGACAAACTGCATCATATGCCTGCCTTAATTCTTCGGTAGAATTACAGATACGCATTCCGATCCCGCCACCGCCTGCGGTGCTCTTTAAGATAACCGGATATCCGATTTTTTCTGCCTCTGTAACTGCTTCTTCCACTCCGGACAAAAGTCCGGTTCCAGGTAACAGTGGAACATCTGCCTTCTCTGCAAGTGCTCTTGCGGAATGTTTCAAACCGAATAACTTGATCTGTTCAGAATCCGGTCCAATGAACTTAATGCCGTTCTCCTCACATTCTTTCGCAAAATCTGTATTCTCACTCAAAAATCCGTATCCCGGATGGATGGCTTTTGCACCGGTATCCAGTGCAGCCTTTATGATCTTTTTTGTATCGAGGTATGTCTCTTTTGCCGTACCATCGCCAATGTATACTGCCTCGTCTGCACGTTCCACATGTAAACTATCCTGATCCGCCTTCGAATATACAGCAACACTGCCGATTCCCATTTTCTTTAAGGTACGTTCAATTCGAACTGCGATTGCTCCACGATTTGCTATCAGTACTTTATCAAACATAGGGAATCCTCCAAACTTTTTTCACATTTTTACTCTGCGTCCCAGATCAGCATCCTGATCGGGGTCGGGTTGTATGCATTACACGGATTGTTAAGCTGCGGACAGTTGCTGACTAACACCATCGTATGCTCTAATGCTTTCATCTCCACATATTTGCCTGGTGCGGAAACACCGTCATCAAATTTTGAACCGCCTTCCTTTGACACTGGAACATTCATAAAAAAGTTAATGTTTGGGGCAAGGTCACGTTTCATGAAACCATGCGTATCGTCTGCAAGCTGTAACATGAAGCTGTCTCTGCAGTTATGCATGTATATTTTTTCTCTTGCATACCGGACGGTGTTACTCTGTGCGGAACATGCCCCGCCGATCGTGTCATGACGTCCGGTCAGATCTGCCGTGATCTCTAACAACGGCTTTCCTGACTCAGTTCTTAGGATCGTACCTGTTGTCAGATAAATATTCTTCTGCATTACGATCGTTGGAATTGCGCCATAATGATCCTCCGGGTTGGTCATATCATAAAATGTAGTATCGACTGCCTGATTTCCTTCCATGTCTACAATTCTTAAGGACTGTCCCGGAAGCAGTTCATGCATCCAGCCTTTCCCGGCTTCCACGACTTCGTTATAAATTGCATTTTCTTCTTTTAAATCACTTGTTTTCTCTATAAATCCGTACATATCTTAACCTCCGTTTTCTACAGCAATTTTTCTGCCTGATCTTTACTGACTTTGCTCCGTTCTGTTCCAGCTTTTCTGTGATGCGTTACTTTTTAACGTCCCAGCAGGTTGTAATATTCCCATGTATTTTCAAATGCTCTGTAGTTCTCCGGGCGATAGTTGACACATTCATCTGTCAGATCAACTTCCGGTGCATCATATACTTCGATGGAAACCGGAACCGAAGGAAATTCTTTTGCCGGATCTAACGGGTTTGGTGTATTTGATACGATAAAGATCATATCCATTTCCGTGCGAAGTGTTACGGTTGCTCCCTCTTTACAGTGACCTTCCTCAAAATGCATGCTGCCATCTTCCTCAATGTAAACTTTTGAGAAAAGGTTCACGCACGGGACTAAATCTCTCGCGCTCATATTGTTGCGCACCAGCTCCATTTTGAAGTTCTCCTCACCGCAGCGGTACCAGTCATTTCTCATTTCCTGGTAAGTTGTCTTTCCGTATTTTTCATCGGTAAGAAGTCTTGTCGTATATCCTGAGATCGTATCGTGCCATCCAAGGCTGTCCTCTACGATACTTGCCAGCACACGTCCATTATCACTCATCAGCACGTTTCCTTTTGTCAGAGAGGAAATAAACTGTGCCTTTAACGTATCCGGCATGTTATAACGTTCCGAAGTATCTAACATGTTGTACATTAACATGGAGACATTTGCGTCATCGCCGAGCGCCTTAAAATGAATATATTTTCCACGTCCAATATTTCCTGACCATTTCTCTCCCGGTCTTAATGTCTTGCTCCAGATTTTTTTCATAATAATTTCCACCTTTCTTTAACCTTGCTGATGAAGTGTTTATTTTGAGTACAAAAAAAGAGAAAACACAAAAGCTGCTTTTTATGCGCCTTTGCATTTTCTCTCTGTTTTTTTATGAACTGATTGTAGCATTTGAAAAATAATGTGACAATTGAACTTTGTATGCATTTTTTCTGCAAAATTAGAACTTTATTAGAACTTTTTAGTATTATAAGTCTCTAAAACATTACGAAGCTGTGCTCTGGTATCCACTCCTACTTTTTCAAAAATATGATAAACATGCTTTTTTACCGTAGAAAGACTGATTCCCATATTCTCTGCGATCTGGGCATTTGTCATTCCCCCGTCCATACAGGTCATTGCTTCTTTTTCCCGCTCTGACAGTTCAAATTCTGCTGCAAGATGTGCAAGCATCTTATTCCTGTCGCCTGCCGCCTGCTTTGTTCCATTGAGTAGTCCTGCCAGTTTATGGGAAAGGTGCCCCTTTAGCACTTCTAAGATAAACATATCTTTGTCCGAAAAATCCCCAAGAAGTTCACTTCGGAAAAAATTAACAATACCAATCGGTTTTCCATATCTGCGAAGCAGTATCCCCGCGCCAAACGGGATATGATTCGGTTTTAAAAATCCCTGATAGAACTCTGTTTTCTGGCGCATGGACTCCTCCATAATATCGGTGTCACGGTAAGTAATCGTATGCTCAGACAATTCAAATGTATATTTCATGTAGTCTTTTTCATAATAAGAATCCAGATATTCTTCATAGACTCCCGGCTCCATCTCTATAAAGGACGATTTTTCGCTTTCAATGCCGCCTGCTTCATTAAAAACAATAAAATATCCTTTCGTATATGGGATCAACATACGGTAAGTTTTTAACACCCGTTCCGTAAATTGATCAATATCGGTAATATCATACATTTCCAGCAACACTTTATTGATGGTCAGCCATTCTGTTTCTTTTAATGTGTTTTCCATATCTGCTCATTCCAACTCGTATTTTCCCCAATTCTATCACAGGAAAAATCATACGACAATATCCGTTAAAAGCAGCCGGATCCTGCTATTATTCTTCTGCCAGTAATTGTGACGGTTCCACTGGCTTCTCAATAATTCCTTTATCAAAATAGAAACCGGAAATCTTCCCGACTGCCTGATATACAAGACCTTCATCTTTTAATTCCGCAGAAGAATCCTCCGGTGAATAAAGTTTTATCGTAGAAATCATGGAATCTGCTTCATCTGCACTCACTTCAAGATGTTTTGCCACTATCTCAACTGCCTCTTCATGTGTGCTGGCATCATTTAAATAATCCAGACCTTTCTCATATGCCTCATTTACCTGTGCAAGCCACGCTGCATCCTTATTGTCTGTTCCTACAGCAAGTACATCTACAATAGAACCCGGTGCATCTTTACTGGAAAAAATGAGTTTTCCAATTCCCTGCTCTACCGCGTTGCTAAGATATGGTTCCCATGTGACAGCCGCATCCAGATCACCGCTGATAAAAGATACTCCTGCATCCGAAGATGTCATATTGACAAGATCTACATCTGCATCTGTAAGACCTGCCGTCTCCAGCGCCTGCATCAGCAGATAATGTGAAGTCTGATTGATAGACACGCCGACTTTCTTTCCTTTCAGATCTGCAATACTGTTAATATCATTTTTGACAAGGATTCCATCCGCTCCGGCAGACTCGTCCACGATTGCCGTTACATCTAACATATCTTCTTCATACTGGCTCTCCGCAATGATCGCTGCATCCAAAGTTGTATACGCAAGATCAACTTTTCCTGCTAACAGTGCCGAGCAGGATGCACTCGAATCATCAAAATCCACCATGGAAAAATCCAGACCACAGTCCTCAAAAAATCCTTTATCCATCGCAACATAAAATGGCGCCAATCCCACAAACGGATTTGACGCCATCGTCACAGTTATATTTTCAGTTGTATCTGCTGATGTATCTGCTGATGTATCCGCATCTTTCTGCTCTGTTTTCTCCGTCCCTTTACTTCCACAGCCTGTCATAAGCCCTGTCGCCATCGTCAAAACAAGTACCATCGAAATTATTTTTTTCTTCATCATTCACACACCTCTTTCTCACTGATCACCGATCCATGCTGTAAATATTCGATTGCCGCAAGTGCTGCCTCATGCGCCGCAAGAGAGGATCCTCCCGCAGCCTCGCGCACCACATGAATGTGATAATCATGCTGATGCGCATCCGCACAGGTATAATGTACGCAGACATCCGTCAGAAGACCAACTGCATAGATATGTTCAACGCCAAGTCCTTTTAACAAAATCTCCAGATCCGTCCCAAAGAAACCGCTGTACCGTCTTTTTACCATCTGATATTCTTCCGGCAGCGGCTCGATGCCATCAAAATAATCAGCTGCGCGTGTTTCTTCTACTGCATGGACATCCTCATCTCCGTCAAGTTCTCTTCCGAAATCCACCAGATTTTTCCGGTGTACCTCCCGAAAATAGATAATCGGTCTGCCCGCCTTTCGAAATGCCTCAATCACATGTTTTACACTCTCAACCACCGAAAGACCCTTCATCTCTTCCGGCAATCCCTCAACAAACTGGTTTTGCACATCAATCACCAGTAGTGCGCTTTTGTCTGCTATCATGACAACCACCTCTTTCCAAATCTGTTGTCATGAATTATAACGTCAGGTATGTCATTTCACAATCGGCTGAACGATTAATTTATATACTACTTTCGATGTAGCAATACTACTTTTCCTCTACTCTAAAATAACTGTGTCCGCCTGCTGATGCCCAGTTTTTCAAAAATATTACTCAGATGTTTTTTTACCGTCGCCTCACTGATCAAAAGCTGTCCTGCAATTTCCTGATTGGAATATCCTTTTCTGACGAGCCGCACAATTTCCTGCTCCCGCCCCGAAAGAAGATCTGCCTCTCTGTTTTTTATGGTATTTTCCGCACCCGAAACATAATGGTTTGCATAGGCAAAAACATTTTTTTCAAAATGAGGCAGAAATGTCTGCAAAATTTCCATCTCATGCCCTGTAACGTCCGGTTCTCCACACTTCCGCAGCAGATTCAAAAATACCCGTGTCTTTCCCTCTTTCATAATGATAAGCCCGCATCCCATATCTAATTTCTGGGGTTTAAAATACTCACGGTAAATCACCGATGCTCTTCGTTTCTCATCCGTTAAAAGATCGGTATCGCGGTATGCCATTGATTTTGTAAAATTGCACATCTGCATCAGATAGTCTTTTGCAAAATAAGTATCTAAGTATTTCCGTTTCATGACAGGATCCACATTTTCAAATACCGAATGCGCCACGTCTAACCTGCCGTCTTCATCTATCACTAAAAAATAACCCTGCGTATATGGAATCAATATACGGATCAGTTTTAAACATCTTTCTCCAAACGTCTCCAGGCTTCCGGCATAATAGATTTCCAGAAGAATGTCATTGAACATGCGCCATTCTTTTTCTGTCATAACGTAATATCCTCCACGGACACTCCAAGAGATGCCAGCTTTGCAATCGTCACTTTGATCTGATACTCCAGCTCCTGATTTTCCACCCCATTGTTTGCACGTTTGATGCGCTGTAAATCTGTATATTTATCAATTAAAACCGTGATCAGTTCTTTTTCTGTCATATCCTCCATCCTCACTACCGCCTTTCTCCGATATAAAAAATAATAGCCTGCGCTTTGCGAACATTCTATTGTTGTGAATTGTATCTGCATTCTGTAATTTTCTATATTTTAGCGGATTTTATTTTTGGTGTAAACATGCAACTTCCATTTATCTTTTGTACTTCCCGCCATCTGTTTCCTGCTGTTGCCCACACCTATTGTGTGAACAGAAGCAATTTTCTTTCACAATCTGATGCCATGCCTGACTTTGTGCTTTTGTTCCTATTCCAGTTTTTGTCTATACAACAATCCCTGCACCTTTTATTCCTTCTCTTTCACATACACCGTCATGCGTTCCTTTGTTCCATCCTCACTGGCGTAGACATAAGACCTGCCTGCTGCTTTCGCAGTGATAACCCCGTTTGCATCTACCGACACCACATTGGAGTTAGAGCAGGAATACGCCGGCTGATTGCCGGAAGATACCGTCGCATTTACTCTTGCACGTTCCCCCGGATGAAGTGTAATCGTCGTCTGCTCAAATGTAATCTTTGGAGATCTGACCGTCACTTCACAATTTTTGCTGACTCCATCTACGGTTACAGTAATGACTGCCGTTCCATGTTTGACCGCGGTTACTTTTCCTGTTTCATCCACAGTCGCCACACTTTTTTTGTTGGTTTTCCACACTGGTGTTGTTTTTGATGTGGAAGATACCTTAAGTTTATACTTTTCCCGTCTGTATAACGAGATTTTAGACGGCATCAGGCGGACTGTCGGACTTTTTACTGTCACTTTACAATTCACAGATGTACCGTCAACCTTTGCAGTAACCGTAGTTGTTCCCGGCTTCTTTGCTGTTACTTTTCCATTTTCACTTACCGATGCAATGCTTGTCTTTGCCGACTTCCACGTTACCTTATGCCCGGTGGATGAGGCTGCCGTAAGCACTGCACTTTCCCCATTTTCCAGTGTCAGGCTGGTCTTATTTAAGGTAACTTTTGTCTTTGTGACAGTAACCTTACAGCTTGCCTCCGCATTTTTTGTTTTTGCCGTGATCGTCGCACTTCCCGCCTTTTTTGCGGTGATTTTTCCGTAGGTATTAACCGATGCGACCTTTGAATCACTGGATGTAAATGTCGGTTTTTTACTGCCGGATGAAACCACAGACAGACAATAAGTGTCCCCTGTTTTTAATGTTTTTTCATATGCACTTAAGAAAATGAACCCATATCCTGAGGCTGCATATACTTCTACTTTCTGATACTCTGAAATAAAAAGCATGGAAACCATGCAGAGGATGGCTAATGCCACCCGGATGACTTTTTTTCCTGATTTCATAGATATTTCCCCCAATCCTTCTCTGAATGACAGATGGCGGAAATGTACAAAAGAAAAGGTCATCCGGCACATTTTCCACACCGGATGACCTTATTATTAAATTAACATGAACGGTTACAGTTGTAAACCGAACAAATCATAAAGTTTTTATAATTTACGCTTCCTGTTTTCTCTTCCCCATCACCAGATAGAACACAACTCCCGCTGCCACAACCCCGATGGAAATGATCTGTGACGTGGAAAGTATGCCGATGCTTCCCCGGTAATCGTTCCGGAAAAACTCAATGATAAATCTTCCGATTCCGTAAAGCACCATATATCCTGCTGCCACCTGTCCTTCTTTCGGCTTTCTTCCTGCGTAAAGAAGCAAAAGACCACAGATCAGAAAGTCCCCTGCAGATGACATGAGCTGTGTCGGCAGAAGTTTCACACCGTTTGGTGCAAAATCGGAATGGGTAAATGTAATGCTAAACCACGAATCTGTCTCCCTGCCATAACAGCAGCCTGCAAAAAAGCAGCCGAGGCGCCCGAATCCCTGCGCAAATGATACCGAAGGCATTACAAGATCAAAATACGGCAGAAAACGTTCTTTCTTGACGCAGCAATAAATAAAACTCGTCAGTGCTCCGCCTATGATTCCACCATAAACGACATATCCGTTTTTAAAATTCCAGAGTATGGACGGATCTTTTAAAATCTCCGGAATCTCCACAATATAATAAAGCAGACGGCAGCCGATCATTCCTCCGAAGATTGCACAGAAGAAGATTCCATAGATAATATCCTCGTTCAAGCCACGTTTTTTTCCACGCTTTAAACACATCATAAGTGCCGCTGCAAAACCGATCGCAATCATAAGACCATACATATGAAATGTAACCGGTCCTATCTTTATATCATTAAACATATATTTTAATTTATCCTTTCTGAATCACTCAAATACATACTGATTATGTTTCATACCTGTCATTTTCCACACAAAATAATTTTTCTGCTGCTTTATACACAATATGGTTTTAAATAATCCACTTAATACCCATAAATATCATAAATCTCATCTGTATACACGCCCTGTTCTTTATAAACAATCAGCGGCTTTTCTACGGTAAGCCTTGATTTTCCGCCACGCAGTCCTTCGATCAGCACCATATTCGGTTCTTTATCCACAAACGGATACACAAGCTGCATGCGCTTGGGTTCGATCTTGTACGCAACCATTTTACTCATGATCTCCGCAAGCCGGAATGGGCGGTGTACCATATAAAACCTGCCTCCCGGAACCAGCATTTTGGCAGTTTCGCGCAGGATATCATCCAGTGTACAGAGTACTTCATGCCTTGCGATCGCTTTTGCCTCAGACGGTGAATTTTGTCCATGTGTTCCGATCATATACGGCGGATTTGTGGTTATCACATCAAATGATGATCCTCCAAATATGGCAGATGCCTCCTTAATATCGCCGGTCACGATCTCAATCTTATCTTCAAGATGGTTATAGCGCACGCTGCGGCGTGCCATATCTGCACTTTCTTCCTGAATCTCAAGTGCCTTAAAATCCTCAGCTTCCGTCTTTGCCTCCATCAAGATCGGGATGATTCCCGTTCCCGTACCAAGGTCTAATACACGCTCCCCTTTTTTTGCCTTTGCAAACCCGGAAAGTAAAACCGCATCCATTCCAAAACAAAAACGTTTTGGATCCTGAATGATAAAGTAGCCGTTGCGATGCAGTTCATCAAGTCTCTCATGCTCATAAACCAGATTATTTGGCATCGTCAATTTTGGATTTTCCTCCCTTGTCCTCTAATGCGGAAAGCTCTTTTAATTCCTGTGCAGTCAGTTTGACATGATCTTTTCTGCGTTTCGGCTTAAATTTCAACTGATCAACAGAATAATCTCGGATTTCCTTTTCGTCATCCACTTCTACGAGTACTTTTACCATCTGGCGCAATACACTGACAGAAGATACCTCACCTTTTAATCCATCATCCGTTGTCACATAATCTCCAACGTTTGGCAGGCGGCTGTTCAGATATTCGTAAGTTTCCTCTTCATTTTTCAGACAGCACATCAGTCGTCCGCATACACCGGAAATTTTGGTCGGATTTAAGGACAGATTCTGCTCTTTTGCCATTTTGATGGATACCGGTGCAAATTCGGAAAGATAGGAATGACAGCAAAGCTCTCTTCCGCAGATTCCGATACCGCCCATGATCTTTGTCTCATCGCGGACACCGATCTGGCGAAGTTCAATCCTCGTGCGGAAAACCGCCGCAAGATCTTTTACCAGTTCACGGAAATCGATACGTCCGTCCGCCGTAAAATAAAAGAGCAGTTTATTATTGTCAAACGTATACTCTGCTTCTACAAGTTTCATATCCAGTTTATGTTTTGCTATTTTTTCCAGACAGATCTTAAACGCTTCTTTCTCTTTTTCACGGTTTTTTAATGCTGTCTTTTCATCTGCTTCCGTTGCGATACGGATAACCGGTTTTAACGGCTGGATCACACTGTCATCGTTTACTTCTCTTGCAGGGATCATAACCGTCCCCATCTCAATGCCGCGTGCAGTCTCCACAATTACGTGCATTCCTGCGGTCAGATCCAGATTTCCCGGTCCGAAATAATAAATTTTACCGGCATTCCGGAAACGGACTCCTACTATTTTTATCATGTTAATTCTCCTTTATGGTCAGCAGAAGCAGTTCGATCACCAGATCAAAATTTACATTTGCATTCAAACGCACCTGTGCTTTTGATAATGCCTGTAATATTTCCTCGATCCCATTATAGGAACTCTGCTCTGCCTGTCTTTTTATGTCATAAACCTCATCCTTGAAAATAAGGCCATTTACATCCTTCGTTGCTTTATAATACAATACATCACGATACCAGATCATCATAAGATCAAAGTAATCGTTGATCTTAAGTTTGTATTCACTGATCTGCTTTACCGCCTCTGTCATCTCATAGAGATCGATATCGTGCAGACGCTTGATGAGCTGGAGCGCCGATGCTTTTAACTCATTAAAATCATCTGATGCCGCAAGCTGGATCGCTTTTCCGACATTTCCCTGTGCAAATGCCACACAGACATCTGCCTGATAGTCCGGGATCTGATAATGTGCCATCAGATATTTCTTGATCTTTTCATCCGGCACTGCCTTTAAATTTAATGTCACACAACGCGATAAGATTGTCGGAAGAAAGCTCTCCGCATTGGTGGTCAAAAGCAGGATCACCGCATATGCAGGCGGTTCTTCAATCGTTTTTAACAGCGCATTCTGTGCCTGCTGGTTCATTTTTTCCGCTTCATCCACAATGTAGATCTTATGTTTACTGCTGTATGGTTTGATCACAATGTCGTTGTTTAGCTGCGTCCGGATATCGTCTACCGAGATCGTATTCGGCTTTTCATGGCTGACATAAATAATATCCGGCTGATTTTTGCCTGCTGCCTGTTTACAGGAATGACATTCCATACATGGCTCCGCCGTAAATCTGCTCTCTATTCTTTCAGATTCTGTTTCCCCTGCAAGTTCCTCTAATTTTTTATTTACTGCTTCACACTGCAGCGTCTGTGCAAATGCCTCCGCGATCATCATTTTTCCGGATTTGTCCGGACCGTTTAATATATAAGCATGTGAAACTTTATCCATGGTAATGGCATTCTGCAGGTGCTCTATGATCTGTTCATGTCCAACGATGTCCTTAAATGCTGGCATATCATTCCTCGTTTCTGCACATATTTTTACGGTTTGTTTTACCGGATCATCTGCGCTATGTGCCGCGCTTTTATCCACCCGATCGGGGCAGAATATCTTTCCTATCCACATTTCAAAAGATCAGGTGAGGATATCTAATATCAATCCCCTTATCTCTCCGATCTTACTTAAAATAGCGATATGGTCTTTCTCATCCTTTACCAGCTCCTGTGCCAGTTCGTCCAGATTTGAATCGATCAGCTTGATCAGACCGTACACTCTGTGACGGCCTCTCCGGTCAAGGAAGTTCTCTCTGGAAAATTTGTGGGAACGGAATACCACTTCGTTCATAAATTCACGGATCAGACCGCGGTATTTCTTCATATCACGGATATCCATATGCTGTGCAATACGATTACCCTGTGCTGTAATATCAGAAAGAAGCATGTCCACTTTTGCCTGAAGATCTGCATCTGTGATCGCACTCGCAAGTGTAAACTTAAAGGAACCATCCCCCTGTACATTCTGGCTGGTATCCGGTACCTGTGTAACCTCTGTTACATGATTTAATTTGTTAATATCCAAAGTTTACACCTTCTTCCTCTAAAAAATCCCTACACTTTATCTGATATTTCTGTGGCATGCACCTGATGCCATACACTTTTCGCTATGCATCCTGATGCTGCTCCTGTTCTCTGATATACGCTGCGATCCGCTCTTTTGTCTCGTCTAATAACTCATTGCAAAATCTTTTGGTGATTCCCGCTTCTTTTAATTTTTCCTCGGAAAAATCTTTTTCATCTGCAAGAAAACGACGGCATAATTCCTCATATTTCGGAGTTTCCTGCCTGCGCTCCCTGTCAAGTGCACGCTGTAAGCGCATACCATCCTCTACTTCTATATATATCGGAATAACTTTCTTAATTCCAAAGTATTCCCGAATCTTAAGATAAGACTCTAATGTTCCAATCATAAGATAACTCTGACGATCCAGATCGACCTGATGATCTGCTACGGTGAAATACTTCCAGATGCCATGAACCGTATGATATGCACGCAGTTCAATGATCTTTCCTTCTGCTGCGAGCTTTTCTACCGTATCTTCGTCACAGAAATAATATGATACACCATTTTCTTCACCGGCACGCATCGGTCTCGTCGTATATGGAACCACAGTCTTTAGCTTAAGTGTCCCATCTTTCATCAGCATCCCATACAAAGTATCTTTACCGGATGAACTTTTTCCCATCATGTAATATATTTTTCCCATTTGTCCTGCCTTATCAGTATAATATAGTCTTTAAAAATATACAATCTTTATCCGTTCTGCATAAAGATCTGTACTTCCCTGTAAATTTAATTTCAAATGGATACAGGTGCGGAGTCTTTCTATAAATTCTGCCGTGATAATTTCTCCCGGAACAATCAGCGGGATTCCCGGCGGATATAAAAAAATGAAATCTGCAGCCACCTTATCTATCGCCTCATCAAAGGGAACCTCTGCTATCTTTCCCTCCTCTGCTTCATAGATCTGCATCTGGCATGGATTCGGACGATAAACCTCTTTTACAAAAGAACTGTTTCCTTTTTGTGCCTGACTTGCTTCTTCCATACCACAGCCCGGCAAGTCTTTTTGCATGCAGCATTTCTGTTCTTTTTCTCCTGATCCACACAGCGACTGCTCGATCTCATGCAATGCAGAAGAAAGTCTCTGATATCCTTCATCCGTATCCATGATACTTGTCATCGCAAGCGCATAATCTCCCGACGCCATTTCAAGCTGAAGATGATATTTCAAAAGAAGTTCTTTATAAAGCCACTCACCGCTTTTACTGCTGTCCCGGACAAATATAACGATCTTAGAATCATCCCAGGCAAATGCCTCTTCTTTCGATAAATCCTGCTCCGTCATAACATGTATTTTTTTTAAATCTTCACAGCTTTTATAAAATTCATTTAATTTTCGCCTGTAATTGTCAAATAGTTCCGCTCCACATTCTTTTACGGTGCGAATACATGCATCCATTCCAGCCATAAGGATATAGGAAGGCGAACTTGTTTCATAGATCCCAAGATATTTTTCTATGCGTGATCTGGAAATACGGTCTGAATTAAGATGAAGCAGTGCTGTCTGTGTAAAAGATGGCAGTGTCTTATGCAGGCTCTCGATCACAGCATCCGCCCCAAGTCTTACCGCATTTTCCGGAAATTCCCCGCCAAATCCAAGATGTGCTCCATGTGCTGAATCTACAATCAGCGGAATCCCATATGCATGCACGATTCCGGCAATTCCTTCAATATCAGAGATAATTCCCTCATATGTCGGCGAAGTGATCACAACGGCTGCGATCTCCTGATCACTTTTTAACGCATCTTCTACCTGCTGGGGTGTGATCTGTCCCTGGATTCCACATTCTGTCACTGCCGGATAAAGGTATTCGGCAACAAACTCTGACAAAAACAGGGCATGATATACCGCTTTATGACTGTTTCTTGCCACAAGAATCTTTCCCCGTTTTCCCACTGCTGCACAGATCGACGCAAGAATCCCACAGGTGCTTCCATTGACAAGATAATAACAATGCTTAGAACCATACAGATCAGCCGCACGCTGTTGTGCCTCTTTTAAAATGCCCTCTGCATGATGCAGATTATCAAATCCATCGATCTCGGTAATATCTATCCCATATACTTCCGGAAAAGGCAGCGGATTTCTTTTATGTCCCGGCATATGAAATGGATAAACATCGCTTTTTCCATATGTCTCCAATGCCTGATCTAAATACCTCATCTGCAACCGCCTTTCTGCTTACACAATTTATTTTAACACTTTACATACCAGCCTGACTACTTTAAAATAAGAACATCTTTGGAAAAGAATGGAGCAATAAACCTATTATGAATTACGCACTTGTGATCCTTTGCGGCGGAAACAGTGTCCGTATGGGAACGGATAAAGCACTCTTACCTTTCGGTGACGGCTGCCTGTTAGAATACCTTGTACGCAAATTTAAACCACATTTTTCAAACATATATCTGTCCGTAAAATATATCGGAGATTACGCGCATCTGAATCTTCCGGTCACTGAGATTGCGGACGTTTACGGCAATGCCGGACCGATGTCCGGTGTTTTTTCAGGTCTGTCCATGATCAATGAAGATGCCGCTTTCTTTATGTCTGTGGATACACCTTTCATGGAACCCGAAACCGGTATTGCACTTTTAGATGCGATCGGTGATGCTGATATCTGCATGGTGCGCGGCAGGGCAGGCTATTTAGATCCCGCTACGGCTGCCTATTCCAAAAACTGTATTCCAACGATTGGAAAAAGTCTTATCCTTCGTCAGTTTACCTTCGATGCGCTTCGTGAAAAATGCAAAACTGTCTGCGTAACAGAGAAGGCAATCGCCAACTACACAGCGACCCCCATAGACCGGCAGTTTTTTAACTTAGATACCAGACAGGATTATTATCAGGCATTAAAATTGTATCTGCAGTTATAACGCCACAATATGACCACGCTCGTCCTACCCAAGAAAACGCTCCAGTTCCGGCATCCAGTCTCCAAAAAATACTTCATCTTTGCAGACTGCTTCCCACATATCTCTAAGGAAATGTGCCAAACGCTCCATCTCTTCTTCCCATTTCAGATTTTCTGTTCCGGTGATCACGCTGTGCCTGCAAAACTTTTCCCAGCGTTTTTTCATATAAGGATACTCCCGATAAGATAAGATCTGCTCCATGCGCTCCATATCCGGTTTCAGTCCCTGTGCTTTACACATATTTCCAAGCAGCTCACATACATGTCTGCCGCTTAAATTTTCGTTTCTTAATATAAGAAATACCTCCCGGTATATTTCCATGTCCGGAATCAGTTCCATATCCCGCAGTATCACAAATATCTGTTTTGCCAGCACCAGTTCTGCCGGAAACTGTTTCCATGCGATCCGCTTCGTCTCATCCAGCAAAAATGGAATTTCTTTTTCGACCAGTCCCCATATTTTTCCCAGATGCATAAAATGGATACCGACAGTTACCGGAACTTTCATTTCTTCAAACTGCCCCTGCAGTTCTAAGCATGCCCCCATCTGTTGTAAGGATTCTGTACCCTGCCACCTTACCGGGCTCCCCTCTCTTTTTTCCAGATACAACTGCAACAGTTTTTGTGGTATATTCTCATCCGGCTCACAGAAAAAATCCAGCTTCAGAATGTTTTTCTTTCGGTATTGTTCTAACCCAAACATATATCCATTGCGCAGTAAAAGCCTATCATTAAATTCAGAAGCGGAAAATCTAAGCATAAATTCTTCTAAAACAAATCCTGCGAGCAAATTTGAAAATGGTATCTTCCACTCTTCACTTTTTTCCTGTAAATCTGCTATTTTATACTTTTTATCCTCCATTTAAAGCCATACCCCTATCATCGATTGTACTTTTTTTACCACACGACGCTCTCTGGCATATTTCATCAGCTTCGCAACATCCTTTTTTTCATCTTTGATATAAGAAAGAACTCCTTCTTTAAAAACCGTCCGCTCCATCTTGTCTTCATATTTCAGACATTCACAGATCAGTCTGTCTTTATCAAAAATCTGCATCTTCGCATTTCCAAAGTCAATACTGTCTACCCCAAACTGCAGCGTCTCCTGTTCTGCATAAAACGGCGTGACCTTTGGAAACTCCAGTTTGAATCTGGATTTTGATGTATTCTTGTCCACAGCAACCTGATATCCGTACGGCTTTCTCTTAATATAGCCGTACACATACAATGCACACTCCATGGTAAGCACTGCATCCGGAAATAATTTTGCAATTAATTCATCCTCCGAATAGTCTCCGATCCGGATCGTATAATATCCACTTTTAATCCGGATCAGATCCCCTTTTTCCACAAAATCAAGAATCCTCCGGTAATCAATGTGCTATTCTTCCAGTTGATTTTTCTTTACGATCCCGCCATTGGCAACAATAAAATCCTTTACTTTCTGTAAGATTAACTCCCTTTTTTCATTAACTGCATATGATTCTGACATAACAACCCCATTTCTGCGTTTTCCTGCGCATTGTGCAAACCCAATTCCCAATGATTATCTATGTTGTGTCTATATTTTCCGCTCAAAACTTATGCTTGTGGTACTAATTTTAATATAATCAAAACCTTATCTTCTGTCAATTATGTGCGTATTTATTTTGTCGTATATCAATAAATACCGCAGCTTTTTTCATAAAAATACCGGCATCTGATCATCAGATCTCAATCTGACTTTCAGAGCCGGCATCTGTTTACGTTTTATTTTGCATATCATCTGCGTCTTCTGCGCCTTTTATTGCGTTTCTTTTCACGCTTAAATACTCTTTTGTGTTCTTTTCGCACCTCGTAATTATGTTTGATAATATAAAAGTTATCTGCAACCTTCTTTATAATGATTCCAAGAATAATTAATACAAGAATAACAACCAGTACTGTTATGATCGTGCTCATCTTAATCTGTATCTTTGAAACATGCTCTGTTTCTTCTGTCTGTGCCTCTTCGTTTACATCTGTCTGGTTGCTGAATTTATACTCCGGGATCTGCACATTTGTCTTTACAATATCTGCCTTTCCAACTTCATGTCCCGCATATGTGTATTCGATCGTCCCGACCGTATCATTCGTCACATCATCATAGATGATTTTAGATGTTGCGTCCGAAAACTCTGCTGTCTTTGGAAGTACGATACCTGCATCCTTATCAATATCCACAAACGGTTCATTTGTATTGAGTGTCCCTACACTTTTTTGTTCTGCAGATGTATAATTTGTCTCATTTTCTGCAATATTAAAAAGCTGGAAATTATCAAAACAGTAATCAAACAGATTTCTGCTGTCAAGCCACTGATTTGGCGACTGTGTATTCATAACCACACAGATCAGTGTCATTCCTTCCCGCTCCGCATAAGTCACCAGCGTACTGTTTGCGGCATTCGTATAACCTGTCTTTCCACCTGTACAGCCATCATACACATACTTGTTCGTCTGGAACGGATAAAGCATCTCGTTATGATTCTGCAGATCTGTCTGCTCGGAGTGTTTATTTGTCGGCGGGATCGTATAACGTGCCGTTCCCACGATAATACGGAATGTTTCATTCTGATATGCCGCCCTTGCGATCAATGCCATATCATAGCAACAGGTATAATGGTTTTCATCATGCAGACCGTGCGGATTTGCGAAATGCGTATTCTGGCAGCCAAGTTCTTTTGCCTTTTCATTCATCATCGCAACAAAATTTTCAATGGTTCCTCCGACATGCTCTGCAACCGCATACGCACATTCATTGGCAGATGCAAGCATTACCGCATAGAGACACTGCTCCATCGTCATCTGCTCACCATAATCCCTTGCGATACCGGAACCTTCTGTATTATCAATTGCCGCATCCGAAAAAGTCACGATATCATTTAAATCAGAATTTTCCAGCGCGATCAGCGTTGTCATGATCTTTGTAATACTCGCCGGATAGTGCTGCTCTAAACTTTCCCTCTCATAGAGTATCGTTCCGGTAGAAGCCTCCATCACGATAACATTTGGTGATACGACCTCCGGGCCTTCAGGCCAGTATTCAGCAGCGAAAACCGGCGTACACATGCTTCCGGTCAATAATATAAGGCTAAGCAGTAAACATAAGAAACGCGTTATTTTATTTTTACGATCTATTTTATATCTCATTTTTTAATAAGTAATCTCCTGATTTATAAGTGTAGCTTTTTCAGTACACTAGTATCAGTATAAACTTTGAAAAAAATACATGCAACCTTTATCCACAAATTTTCTTTTAAGGTTTTCTTAAAATAATGCTACTTTTTTTCATTATTTTATTGTAAAATACCTCTGTGTGCTTTCTGCACTTAAATCCATTATCTGCAATAATGCAAGATTACACCTATCAGAAATCAGTGTGAAAAATATATTTTATATACTTTAAAAGAAAGGCAGGACCATAATTTATATGCGATTAAGAAATATCCCTGGCGCTGATGAAGCCATTTTAAACAGTGAATACTGCATCAAGGAACCGGAAAACAACAAAGGCAACTGGCAGTCTGTTTTTCCTTCCACCCAGCCTCTCCATATTGAGATTGGAATGGGAAAAGGCCGCTTTATCATGGATATGGCTGCAGCACATCCCGACATCAATTATCTTGGCATCGAACGCTATTCCAGCGTACTTTTACGTGCGCTTCAGAAAATGGAAGAAACACCTATGCCAAACTTAAGATTTATATGCATGGATGCCGCCGATATCACAGAAGTTTTTGCTAAAGATGAGGTTTCCCGCATTTACCTGAACTTTTCAGATCCGTGGCCAAAGGATCGCCACGCAAAACGCCGTCTTACTTCCCGCCAGTTTTTTGCACGTTATGATGCCATTTTAAAACCGGACGGCAGACTGGAGTTTAAGACTGATAATCAGGATCTCTTTACCTTTTCTTTAGAAGAAATCCCGGAGGCAGGATGGCATTTAGACGCTTTTACCCGCGATCTCCATCAGGATGCGGTTTTAAATGAAGGAAATATCATGACAGAATATGAAGAGAAATTTTCCTCAAAGGGAAATCCGATCTGTAAACTTATCGCTTCCCGCTAATCGGAATCAGTAACCTCTCTGCAAGGTGCGTATCCTTAAACGGAGCTGATATTACTTTATAACACATATTTTCCTATAAAAATAAAATGCATGCTCAACGAAAATTTATAATTTCAAAATCCTCGTTGAGCATGCATTCTATTTTGTGGATAAATTTATTCAGGAGATCATATCATATAAACCGGACAAAAAAAAGCACCATCCCCATAGCCATCTGCTATAAAAACGGTACTTCGTAGTGCGCCACCAGGGGTTCGAACCCTGGACACCCTGATTAAGAGTCAGGTGCTCTGCCAGCTGAGCTAGTGGCGCATATGTTTATCTCTCGTGAACACAAATGATATTATATATTAATTTATTTCAAATTGCAAGCATTTTTTTAGAAAATCTTATTTTTTTTCGTTGGCGAATTTTCTATTCTGTGGTATTTTATTCATAGACTAAAAAATGCATTTTTTTGCAGTTTATAAAATTCAAAGGAGGTCACTCATTTATCATGCGTGTTGATGAAAGACTATTAAAATATGTTTCCTGCTTTACTACTTCCTGTGAAGACTCCGATACGATTCCTTCCACAGACAGGCAGTTTACCCTGGCAAAAGAATTGGAAAAAGAACTTCTGGATCTCGGTTTACAGAAAGTAACACTGACAGACCACTGTTACATCTACGGTCTGATTCCTGCTACTCCGGGATACGAAACCAAAAAAGCTGTCGGATTTATTTCCCATATGGATACGGCACCGGATTTTTCCGGCGAGAACGTTAAACCTCAGATTATTCCGGATTATGACGGCAAGGACGTTGTTTTAAAAGGTACCGGTGATATCTTAAAAACTTCTGATTTTCCCGAATTAAAGACTTTAAAAGGAAAAACCCTGATCACAACAGACGGTACAACTCTGCTTGGTGCAGATGATAAAGCCGGAGTTGCGGAAATCATGACCGCTGTCGAACAGCTCATCTCCTCTGATATTCCACACGGCGATATCTGGATCGGCTTTACACCGGACGAGGAAGTCGGACGCGGTGCAGATCTGTTCGATCTTGATTATTTTAAAGCAGATTTTGCTTATACGGTAGATGGAGATTATGAAGGTGAAGTCGCCTATGAAAACTTTAATGCTGCAAGCGCTGTCTTTTCTGTGAAAGGTGTGAATGTTCACCCTGGAGAAGCAAAAGATATCATGGTCAATGCTGCTCTCGTTGCATGCGAGATCCAGTCCCTGCTGCCTCCGATGGAAACACCAGCCCACACAGAAGGCAGAGAAGGTTTTTTCCATCTGACAGATATGTCCGGTGATGTTGCCACAGCTACCCTTTCCTACATTATCCGTGACCATGACAAAAATATGTTTGAAACACGTCAGAAAAAAATGCAGGAAATCGCTGATGCCATGAATACCAAATATGGTGCCGGAACTGTTACACTGACTATCCACAATTCCTATGCAAATATGTTGGAAATCATCGAAAAAAATACCTATGTTGTGGATATCGCAAGGAAAGCCATTTCTTCCGTCGGACTTGAGCCGGTTTCACGTCCGGTACGTGGCGGTACTGACGGCGCACGCTTAAGTTTTATGGGACTTCCATGTCCAAATCTCGGTACCGGCGGTTACGGTTTCCACGGCCCATTCGAGCACATCAGTGTCGAGGGAATGGAAACTGCTGTAGCTGTGATCAAAGAGATCGTACGCATCACCGCAGAACTCGATTAACCAGTGTACCTACCGTGCTAGGCATATTGTTACAGACTGCCATTCATAGGACAATGTTCTATGAATGAGAAAAGAGCTGAGGCACCGGCTGATTAAAATCAGCAGTGCCTCAGCTCTTTTTATGTGCATCATCAGATACACTTTGCTTACTATAAATTTTTTTACTACAGCTTTATAAATTTGCGATCAATGCAGCGATTTCATCCGGCGTCATGATCTTATTCGGATTTCCCATATCCGGCATGGAAGCTGCTGCCTCCTGCTTTGGAACCTCTTCAATCACTGACTCATCTGCAGAAATCGGTATTTCTTCTGTGATCGTTTCCTCTTCCGGGATCTTTACCTCTTCGATCACTGATTCGTCCGGGGAAACCGGTATTTCTTCTGTCAAAGTTACCGTATCTGCATCCGTTGCGTCCTCTGTAAAGACCGGCTCATCCGGATCTATTGTAGTCTCATCCGTAATTACCGGTTCGTCCGGGTCTATTGCAGGCACATCCGTAATTATCGGTTCGTCCGGATTTATTGTGGTCTCATCCGCAACTACCGGTTCGTCATTCAAATCACCACTATCAGATAATTCATCCCCTAATGTCGGCAGTTCCATATCTGACAAATCATCATCTACTGCTGATATTCCTAAATCCGGCAATTCTTCACCAATCGCTGACATTCCCAGATCTGGAAGCTCCTCATCCACTGCTGACATTCCTAAATCTGGCAATTCCTCATCTACTGCTGACATTCCCAGATCTGGAAGCTCCTCATCCACTGCTGACATTCCTAAATCCGGCAATTCCTCATCTGCTGCTGACATTCCCAGATCCGGCAGCTTCTCATCTGCTGCTGACATTCCTAAATCCGGCAGCTCCCCATCTGCTGCTGACATTCCTAAATCCGGCAACTCATCATCCACTGCTGACATTCCTAAATCCGGTAATTTCTCCGTGGTTTCTGCGGAAGCCGTCATCATAGGATTCTCTGCAGCGAGGTCTGCTTTGATCGAATCTGCAGCCTGGCTTGCAGCTTCCTTTACATAGGTATGTATCTGTTCTATGGCAGTCGAAAGTTCTTTTTCCAATGTATCATGGATCATTTCTGAAAGGACATTCTGCATATCACTTTCTAATGTCTCTTTTATAGTATTCAGGTTATCCAGAACTAATTTCTGTTTTTCCATCAGCTCCTGTATTTTTTCATCCATCATGCTCTTCTGCATATCTATGATCTGCTGATTGTTTTCTGAAAGTTTTTCTTCTACTTCCAGTGTTTTTTCAATCACCTGCTCATTGGAATGCATGAGAGCATCTGTATTTTCTTTATTACGCGCAAGTGTCAGTTTCGCGATCGCTTTCTGGGCAGTAATGATCTCGTCCGCCGGAACAGCAACTTTTTCCCTAATATTTTCTATTTTTTCTATAAGTTTTTTCTGCATCAGATAGTTTGCTTTTCCTGTACGCAATACTTCTTCTATCTGTTCATCAAAATGGGATTTTTCTGTATTTTTCATATCGTAGATATACTTAACAAGCAAAGCAACCCACACTAAAATAAGTACCGAAATAATAACTGCTACTACCAGTTCCGATGATTTTTTTACAAATAAAAATAAAACAATCCATAAAAATGATATCAGCATTGCCGATATGAAAATCATCATACGATTAAAATCTTTTTTCTTTGGTTTCTTTAATGAGTCGTCTTTAGCCATAACAGAACCTCCCGCTTTTTGCACTATCATGCATAGATTTACAGTTCAATTTTACCACAATAAACCAACCCTGAAAACAGCCTTTGTAAAATATTTATGCGGCGTCTCCATTATTTTAATAATTTCTATACGCTAGGAATTTCTATTTTTCTGCTGACTATACACTCTTTGATCGCACTCACAATTTTTTCTTCATCCAAAGGCTTTGACAGATGAAGGTTCATATCGGAAATCCTGCTGTTTATAATATCATCTGCGAATGCATTTGCAGACATCGCTATTACAGGTATTTTCTGGGCATCAGATCTTTTCAATGACCGGATTTTTCTTGTTGCATCCAGACCATTTAAACGCAGCATCATAATGTCCATATTCAGTTCATTATCTTCTACTACCAGCGCACACAGACCTGTGCCTTCGTATTACACTTCCGCCAGGCCGGTTAAACTTTATCGCATTATCCGCAAGATTATGCAGTATCCTTTCCACAAAAATCGGGTTTCCGGATATCATACGACATTGCTGAGAGAAATTGCGTTTTAGCCCTGCTTGCCTGCTCAGAAAGCCGTGCTGCCTCACGCAGACGATGATTCATGCTGATCAGATAATTCCATCTATCACCATAAGTACCACTAAGGTTCCACAGACGATAAAAATGATATACCATGCATCTATGGATGCATTTAAATCTCTCTTACTTGTCACGCCAAGAATATCTCGTGATGAGTTTTTGCCCATATTTTTCAATACTTCATCCCCAATTTGTCTGATCAGACATCGTTTTACTGCTATTTTTCTATGCACAAAGCAACATCATTTTTCACATCTGCAAGTGTCATCGTTGCCAGTTTATCTTCCATTGCTTTCTGAACCTGATTTAACCGGTCATCCAGCACATGGTGGATATTTTTCCCAACAGGACATTTTGGATTCGGATTCTCATGAAAGTGAAACAGTTGTTCATCCGGAGTACATTCCACCGCCTTATATACATCAAGAAATGTGATCTCATCTAATGGTTTCGTAACCGTGACACCACCGGTTCCCCTTGAAACTTCAATTAATCCTGCAGCCTTTAACTGTTGTAAGAGTTTTCGTACAATGACCGGATTTGTGCCAATGCTGGCTGCCATAAAATCACTTGTCATCTTCCTGTCTGTAAATGTATCTATACAGGCAAACATGTGTATTGCCATTGTAAATCTGCTCGAAATCTGCATTTTTTACGCCTCTTTCTTATCATAAATATTCCATCTGTTCTGGTATGTTTTTCTGCCGAGTCATTTTCATCCCAGTAATTGTTTTACCGTATTTTCAAATTCATAAAAAAGATCAATATATTTTTGCACGATCGTATTGCAATGTTCTTTTACGATCTCACAATCATAGTCATGTGCCAGTTCATTTCTCACCTTAAGCATATTCATCCACGCTTCATCTGAAATTAAGTTTGCCTTATAGGATTCTCTAAGTACTTCCCTCGGCGAACCAGCTACAAATCCGGTAATTGCATAGTACTGCACCAGTATATCTTTCATAACTTTCCATGACAGATCGAATGTAATGCTAAATTTGGCACTTGTACCACTAAGCACGAATGAATCCGTGAGATCTCTCTGTCTTGCTTCCGCTAATGCATCCAGGGAATTGCAAAATGATAGAAATCGTCTGTTAAATTTTTCGTCCATATTGTCTGATATCCTCCAACAACAATTGATTTTTACATGTATCCATATTCACAAGATCCACACTGTAAAGTGTTGGCAGATCTTCTACTTTTTCTATCAGTGCTTCAAAATCTTCTATTCCGGACACCGCTATATCAATGTCACTGCGTTCCCTTGCCGTTCCTTTTGCCCTTGAACCATACAAAATCACTTCTTTTGCATGAAAACTATTACATAATTTTGCTACTTCCTGTATCACTTCTTCTGCCCGCACGAATACCACCTGCCTTTATTATAATATTTTAGCATAAAAAGAGCGATACCGTATAGATGAATCCATACAATACCGCTCTTTTTTATTATCCTTCTCTTATTTTTCACTTCTTAATTTCTGATTTACTTTTTCTACATCAAGTTTATAATAAAGAAATACGATAACTACTATTTCATCCTTTAATTAACTCGACTTTTTGACAGACAGTGTATCAACAATGATTTCTTCCGATACATCAATATCATCGAGATTATATTTCCAATGAAACACAATCGGCTCTTCGTTTATTTCTACAAAATATCTGTAGATACGATTAGTAAGTTCCTCCTTAGATTTAACACGGATACCTCTGAGCATCTGACGAGTCATCTTGCTAAAGAAACTTTCAACCATATTGAGCCATGATCCATGTTTGGGAGTGAATACAAATTCGAATCTTCCCGGTACAGTTGCCAGGTATTTTCTGGTCGCCTCTGATGTATGAACTTTAAGATTATCGAGTACGATGCGAATCTTGTCTCCCTTTGGATACTTATCATCTAACAGCTTCAAAAATTCAATGTATTCCGTGCTGCTGTACTTGTCTCTTACAAGAGGAATCGCTTCTCCTGTTTGAAGATCAATTGCAGCTAATAATGAAAGAGTCCCCAAACGTTTATATTCGTAATCTCTATTGATGGTCGGATGCTTTTCGTTCGGCATTAAATCATCTGATGTTGTTGCAATAGCCTGTATTCCTGGCTTTTCATCATAAGACAGCACATGTATAGGTGTATCTTCAGATATAATGAGCTTCCCAGATTCATCAAACTGCATTTCAAGCTGCTTATACACAAGCAGGACATTATGCATTTTGGAATCAAAATTAGGATCCCTGTTCTCACAATAATAAGTTATTTTATATGGCTTTATATCTGCCTCGTCAAGAATTTTATGTACTGTACTTTTATGAATGGTGGATAGTCTTGTGTATCCAGCTGCTTCAGCAGTTTTATTGATATGTGAGGTTAGCTTTGCATACGTCCATGTTTCAGCAGCATATCCAAAATCAATTGGCTTCTGGCATGCAATGTTAATGATCCAGGCTTTTTCTTCGTCTGTAATCTCTGCATTCCTGCCACGACCAGGGGCATCAAAGAGTGCATTTTCAATGCCGCCTTCTTTAAACTTTTTCAGGCAAAGCATGACGCTGCAGCGGTTGATCCCCACTTTATCAGCAATCGCATCTATTGATACGGAATCCGCACGTAATAATAGAATGCGCGCTCTTGTAACTGTTTGAGCCTGAATTGTTCTGGCACGAGTCTGACGTTCCAGATATTCTCTTTCTTCATTGCTGAGTTCGATTGATGATGCTCTTTTGCCCATGCAAATGCCCTCCAAAATCTTTATAAGGACATTATAGCACAGGTTCTGAATATAGTCGAGTTATTAAAAGGATATTATACTAGTTGCAATTATGCTACTTTTATTATACATAAACACCATCTTAACGTTTTAATTTTCGAATATTCGGATTGACATTTCTTCCACTATATTGTATTATCTGTTTATGAAAAGAAATGGGTTTTTGTCTGGTAAGCGATCATTCGCCGAGAGAGTTGCTCGTTTCTTTTTTTATGTCTATGATATCATATAAATACATCTTTCCATCGTTTGCATGTCTTATTAACAGAGATGCATGAAAAACATTATATCTTGCTATATTTCCATTGTCATCATACACAGGTATTGCAAAATATGAATTATATCTATACCAGCCATTTTTTGCATCTCTTTTATGTTTTAATTCCTGATTTTTTCGAAAATGCTGTCCAGATGCAGTCTCTATTATCTCTGGTAACCCCGAGGCCGCATTTGCTTTCGCTTTCGCATTTGTTCCCTTAATGCTATGTGTATATTTCGATCCACTATACTCACTTGGCAGATCAGATCCAATATATATAACATCGCCAGTAGACGCCACCTTATAAAAATCACCGACATATTCTTTCAAATATGCCCGCACTTCCTTCCAGTCGATGGAACGTTTTCCTTTAAACCGGATATCGTTAATTACCACAATATTATTTCCATCAATATTCTGAATGACAAAAACATTCCGCTGCTGTTTCTTGGATTGGCTGCTATCGTTGATTTGCTTGCAAGCATTGAGAAGTGCCAGGTAACTGATCATTCTTCGTCTGCTCTCTGTATCTGATCGTCGATACAATTCAATTATATCACTTTCATCTGTTCCATAATCTATGGGTGTCGTCCGCTCTGTACTTTCTTCATCACAAAGTAATTCTACAAGTGACAGGTCAAGTGCCTTGCATATAGACACCAGTTTATCCGCCTGTGGATTGATCTGTTTCTTTCGCCAATCGCTGATCGTACTTGTTGCAATACCGGTTCTTCTGGATAGTTCCGTCTGGCTCATATGTAGTTCTTCAAGTCTCGCAAATATTCTCTCATATATCTTCATGATTCAATATCCTCTCCTCTATCTTTCTATTTCCGATTTTTCGGATATTGTATCATGAATAATCTCTTTTATCAATACTCTAACAGACCTATAAATTCTTTAGGTTACAATCGATGAGTGGGTAAACGAAAAAGCAGTTTTGACATTGCAGTGAACTGCCCTTTCGTTTACACCATTTTCGATTTGACCTAATTGAACAAAGTAAGCGTCCGGATTGCCGTAACTTATGGACTTTCATTCTTTGTTCCTGCTCATGATTATATAAGATTTTCAGTATGAAAGCTACAAAAATTCGCATAAACACTGAAAATGAGCGTGACAAACAAACCTCAGGAACTGAGGTTTTTGAAAGTATTAGATACTACCCTTTAGCACCGTAGCGGTATTCTCATCTGCGGGTTTCCAAGATGTCCGCCACAGGCTTTACACACACATACTTTGATGACATAAAGGTGTTTCAGTATTTCAGGCGTTTCCATGTCTCGAAGCTTGGAAAGATACTTCCTGCAGCCAAGGAGATTTCAGCATAGAGTAAGCTTCTGGTTTTTGGTACGGGAACATAACAGCCCGTAGTGCCGAATGAGGACAAAACGCTTTGGTGGTACATGCATGAGGAAACGCCGGACAAACTCTACACCTGAAATGGTCAGTTCCTTCCATTGGTTGTTGGAAGTCAGTCCTCCACCCAGCAGGATGGTATGGATGTGGGGATGAAAGTTCATTTCAGACCCCCAGGTATGTAAAATGCAGATGTATCCCACCTTTGCACCGAGATGTTCCCGGTCGGCAGCCAGTTCGCTGATGGTCGAAGAAGCTGCATGGTATAAGGCATCATAAAGAAGCTTCTGGTTACTGTAAATCACCGGATTTAAAATATCGGGAACCGTAAAAACCAGATGGAAATAGGGAGCATCCAGAACATCCTCCCTGCTGGCATCCATCCACATTTCTTTCGGAACAGCCTGACACATGGAGCAGCAACGGTTACGGCATCCCACAGAATGTGAAGTACATTCCGATAGAAAAAGCGGATGGCTGAATTATAAAGGTTGAGGGTGGTTGCTTTCAGACCATCGTCTTTCTTGGCAAGAAGAAAGTTCCTGACATCCTGACATGTAAGCTCTTCCGGAACTTTTTCCATGTAATTCAGGAAATAGGAAACATAGTTTTTGTAGCAGCCAATAGAACGCTCTTTGAGATTACGGATTTTTCCGGCTTCCTCAAGCTGTAATAAATATTTTTCGTACATAATAATTTCTCCATGTAAAGTCAGTAATTTCAGGTATCACTGTTTACATGGAGGTGCATTGGAATAATAAAACCGCTTGCTAAAAGAACGGTTAGGTGTTAATCTTTTCATAGGCAGTGGTAATGTCGATCCTGTTTGATTGTTGGTTGTGGTGACTTAACAATACTACTATTAGGACTTGGTTTCCACTGCTTTTTTATTTAGGAAAAGAAAAACTGCGCCACAGCCTTGGCAGGCCATCGCGCAGCGATTTTGTTCAATGAGAATTTGTCCGCTCCTTTATATAAAATAATTCCATTTTTCAGAACTACTAACTATTTTTCTTATCTAAATGACATTGATTATCTAATTAACTACATTATTTTCTGTCTAAAATATCCATAAATTCGTCACCTGTAATTGTTTCCTTCTCATACAGGTACATAGCCAGTTCGTCCAGTTTTTCCCTGTTTTCAGCAAGGATTTTTCTTGCTTTTTCATGCTCTGCTTTTACGAGCTGCACGACTTTTTCATCAATTTCCTTCTGTGTATCTGCAGAACAGGAAAGAGACGTATCGCCGCCAAGATACTGGTTGGTCACGTTTTCCATTGCCACCATGTCGAATTCATCTGTCATGCCGTAGCGGGTGATCATCGCTCTTGCAATTTTTGTTGCCTGTTCGATATCATTGGAGGCTCCGGTCGTGATCTCACCAAATACGATCTCCTCTGCCGCACGTCCGCCTGTAAATGTAGCAATCTTATTCTCAAGTTCTTTTTTCGTCATCAGATATTTATCACCCTGCTCAACCTGCATAGTGTAGCCGAGTGCACCTGAGGTACGCGGGATGATCGTAATCTTCTGGACCGGAGCTGAATGACTCTGTAATGCAGCTACCAGAGCGTGTCCTATCTCATGATATGCAACAACCTTCTTCTCTTGATCTGAAAGAACCGCATTCTTCTTCTGATATCCTGCAATAACCACTTCTATACTTTCTTCGAGATCAGATTCATTTACAACGGTCCTTCCACTACGGACAGCACGTAATGCTGCTTCATTTATAATATTGGCAAGCTCCGCACCGGATGCCCCCGATGCCATACGTGCAATCGTATGCAGGTCAACATCATCAGATGCTTTTATCTTCTTTGCATGAACCTTTAAAATTGCTTCACGGCCTGCAAGATCCGGCAGTTCAACCGGCACACGCCTGTCAAAACGTCCCGGACGTGTAAGTGCCGGATCTAACGACTCCGGACGGTTCGTTGCAGCAAGAATGATGACACCATTATTTCCTTCAAATCCGTCCATCTCTGTAAGAAGCTGGTTTAAGGTCTGCTCCCTCTCATCATTTCCGCCCATTTGTCCGTCACGCTTTTTACCAATGGCATCAATTTCATCAATAAACACGATACATGGTGCCTTTTCCTTTGCCTGTCCGAAAAGATCTCGAACTTTGGAAGCTCCCATACCGACAAACATCTCAACAAATTCTGATCCGGACATTGAGAAAAATGGTACATTTGATTCACCCGCCACTGCTTTTGCAAGCATTGTTTTGCCGGTTCCCGGAGGTCCTACAAGAAGGACACCTTTTGGCATAGACGCACCTACATCGGTATACTTCTTCGGATTGTGAAGATAATCAACGATCTCTGAAAGGTTTTCTTTCGCCTCATCTTCTCCTGCAACGTCTGAAAAACGGATTCCCTCACTGGATTGCACATAAATCTTCGCATTGCTTTTTCCCATTCCAAAAGCCATCGAATTTTTTCCTCCGGCATGCTCCATCAGTTTCTTCGCCATATAATTTCCCAGTGCGATAAAAAGAATCAATGGCAAAACCCCGGTCAGCAGGAAGCTGATGATTGGTGACATCTGCTTATCGATATCTTTTGCGAATACTGCTCCACATTCATATAGCCTGTCCGTCAGGTTCGGATCGTTCATCAGACCTGTTTTATAAATATTTTTTTGATCTTTATCTGTAAAGATGATCTGATTGTCCTCAACTTCTACTTCACCAATATTCTTCTTCTCGATCATGCTCATAAAAGTGCCATAATCCGTTTCCTTCACCTGATGCTCCATAAGGATTGGTGTGACAACCAGATTAAATACGATCAGCACTATTAACACAATCCCATAATAATATGCCAGTGGTTTTTTCGGTGTTTTAACTTCTTTCATGGTCTTTCCTCCTGTTGTTCTGCGATATGCTTTCTCCGTGCATTTTCGTATTATTTATTCTGCCATCTGACTTCGCCCTTGGACAGAAGCGGATAACAGATCAGCTGATCTGAATCCAGATTTTCCGCATGCATGTCAACCGCTGTGATCTGATGATTATCATAAGTCGTATAATAATAAATACCTTTTGCTGTATTACAACAGGACGTGTATATCGTGATCTCATATTTGCCTTCTGTCACCTCACAGCATCCACGCTGCTGATCTACGGATCCTAAGATATGGAAGAACTGGCTTACACTCTCATCCTCTTCTTCACCGGAGATCGAATTTAATTTTGTAAAGGCAACTTTCACAAATCTTGACTGGCTGGAAAGATCTCCAGGTATTCCCATTCCACCCATTCCTCTGCTATATGCATCAAGCTGTAATACTCCTGCAAAAGTACTCTCCGGCTGTTTTCTGGATACTCCGGCATAATTATTCAGTGCAAACATCTGACTCGGGAATGGTGGATTATTGGTAAGCACTCCTACCGGATTATCATATACATGCAGCCCATCTTTCATAGACTCAACAACGATACAGGAGTCTTTGTCTGCAATGATCCAGTGAAGCTGTGCTGTCGGCAGCTGTTCACTGAATGCTGTGCCTGTCAGTCTCATTGCTGCCAACTTCTCTCTCGCCTCGGCTACAGTAGCACACTGTGTAAGGATCCATGGGATGAACTCGAACTGTGCCACCTGGCTGACTTCTGTTTCATCTTCCGGCAAAGCCTCTTCATATGCCGCATTGCCGACAAAATTAAGACCTGCCATTCCAAGGCCTTTTTCATTAACAGCATCATAATAAAGCGGATAACCTCCTGCAACAAATGCCATTCCGATCAAAGCATAATGGCTTTTTATCTTCCCGGCAAACCGGAAATCAAATTCGTAATTTCTTGGCGTTATCGTGATCTGTTCCCCATAGGAAAATTCATAATCAAGCGTTCTGCCCATATAAAAATCTTTTGTTTTGTAAGTTGCTGCTGTACACATATCGAACACCTCTTCTTTCTGCTATAATAGTCCTGCAAACAATCTCATAAACAACTGTCCGAGCCGTAAATATGCACTCCGTCCTGTGCGGTACTTTTCGGTCACTTCCCTGCATTCATTCATGGTTGCTCCCAGATCATCTCTTATATCTAAAACTGTCTGACTATCCGCCATAAAACAACCATTTTCAAAGTGGTGATAAAGCAATGCCATTCAGTTAAGCATCATTTTAGTGGTTTTCTGTCATAGAAAGCCACTGTTTTTATGCCTAAAAACTTTAAAAATATTACAAAAAACAGTTGACAAGTAAGCCAATATATGTTGCGCAAGCCTTGATTATAAACATATTTCAAGGAGGCTCATTATGGCTGATTTTTTCTTATCTAATTTAAAATCCACACTCGACAACTGCATCACAGAACTCGATGAAATTCACTCCATGTTCTGCCGTAATCCGGAAAGTGATTTTACCAGGAACCGCAAACTTTCTTTCCGCGAGTATATTCAGTTTATGCTCCAGATGCAGAGTAAATCCGTTTCAAATGCAGTAAACATATGCAGAGCATATCTCAAACACGATGGTAACGAAACAGAGTCCATGCTTCTCATACAAAAGTATCTGACACCTGTCAAGTACAATCGAAAATATCCTATCCACCTCCGTCCAAAGAGAAATAGGGATTTCATG
>OGMI01000102.1_pt1 | contig 78733 bp, 71 predicted proteins | sample 1573201 | NCBI WGS metagenome assembly OGMI01 (sample SAMEA2582012, study PRJEB24529) | metagenome | biome: Human gut stool | place: China | collected 2011
ACTTAGACTTTTCTTATTTTCGTACAACGGAACCAAAATTAACTCCGGCTTTGCGTAAGATGCCACTCACAAGCCTGCGACACACCATTTGGACGGGCGACGCATATCACCCACAAACCATCATTTGGCGGGCAGGTTCATGGAATTATTAACAGTTATCAACAAGCATGGATATTATTGAAACAAATCAGCATAGAAATGGAGAGTAAGATGAATAATAAGTACACAGTCGGAATCATAACAGCAAGCGACAAAGGTTCAAAGGGAGAGCGTGAGGATATCAGTGGAAAACGGATCAGAGAAATACTGCCGTCTGAAAAATACGAAATTATATCCTATCGGGTGCTGCCGGACGAGCAAAAAGAGCTGGAACAGGAAATGATAAGGCTTGCGGATGAATGTAAATGCAGCCTGATCTTAACGACAGGCGGAACCGGATTTTCCCTGCGGGATGTGACACCGGAGGCAACGCTTGCCGTTTGTGACCGGAATGCACCGGGAATTGCGGAGGCAATCCGGGCTTACAGCATGACAATTACGAAGCGTGCCATGTTAAGCCGTGGTGCAAGTGCGATCCGGGGGCAGTCCCTGATCGTAAATCTGCCGGGCAGTCCAAAAGCGGTCGAGGAAAGCCTGACTTATATCTTAGATTCGCTGGAACATGGGATGGATATTTTGTTGGGGAGAGATGGGGAATGTGCGCGGAGAGGATAGCTGTGTGGTGCTGAATGAGGTGTGTCTGCCGGTTAAAATTTGTGAGATATTTTTAAAATACTATTTTCAAGCTGAGAAAATAGTGTTATACTTATAAAAGAATAACGAGGGTGTTACTGGAGAGATTCCGTAATGCCCTTTTCTGATTCATATGGTTTCCCGTATTATAAGGCAGTTCAAAATTGATGTAGCAGGAAGTTAAGAGTTGCCTATGGTATATGGAATCTTTATAAGAATAATGAAAAATTTAGCAGAAAGGCTGGAAAAAAGATGATCACAGTAAATGCAATGGGCGATACCTGCCCGATTCCGGTAGTAAAAACAAAAAATGCAATCAAAGAGCTTAAAGGTTCTGGTGTTGTGGAGACACTGGTGGATAACGAGATCGCGGTTCAGAATCTGACGAAGATGGCAAATCAGAAAGGCTATGGCGTGAAGTCTGAGAAAATAGCAGAGGGACAGTATAAAGTGACGATGGAGATTGGAGAAGGATCAGTAAATCAGAGTGATGCAATGTCTGCAACAGATACAGAAAAAGAAATCTGTACTCCAAATGCAATCCATGGAAATACGGTTGTTGTGATCTCTGCAGATCATATGGGTGAGGGTGCTGAGGAACTTGGAAAGGTACTCATCAAAGGATTTATTTATGCGCTGACAGAGCAGGATGTATTACCGAAAACCATGCTTTTTTATAACGGAGGTGCAAAACTGACCTGTGAGGAATCACCGACACTTGAGGATCTGAAATCATTAGAGGCACAGGGCGTGGAGATTTTAACCTGTGGTACATGCCTTAATCACTATGGACTTACGGATAAACTTCAGGTGGGAAGTGTAACAAATATGTATGTGATTGCTGAGAAAATGACACAGGCAGGAAATATTGTAAAACCATGATTTATTTAGATAATGCGGCAACTACATTTCCAAAACCACCGGAGGTAGAACAAGCCGTCACGGAGGCATTTCATACACTTGGAAATGCAGGAAGAGGAGCGCACGCGGCAACACTTGATGCATCCAGGATCATTTATGGAACCAGAGAGCGGCTTGCAGAATTATTTCACGCGGAAGATGCATCACGTATTGCATTTACCTGTAATGTGACAGAAGCGTTAAATATTGCGATTCAGGGTTTATTTGAACCGGGAGATCACGTGATCACATCGGTATGTGAACATAACTCTGTCCTGCGTCCATTGTATCTGATGGAGCAGCGTGGTGTGAAAGTAACGTATCTTCCCGCAGATTCTAAGGGGCGGATTTTGTATGATGAGCTGGAACATGCATATCAGTCTGATACGAAAGCAGTTGTGATCACACATGCGTCAAATCTGACAGGAAATGTGACAGATTTAGAACGTATCGCAGCATTTACACAAAAGCATCATCTATTGTTAATCGTGGATGCTGCACAGACCGCCGGAGTACTTCCAATCGATGTGCAGAAACAGAATATCGATGTACTCTGTTTTACCGGTCATAAAGGATTACTTGGCCCGCAGGGAACCGGAGGAATTTATGTGCGGAAAGGTGTGGATATCCGACCGCTTTTAGCGGGAGGAACCGGAGTCAAAAGTTACAGTAAAACGCAGCCGGAAGAAATGCCGACCGCGCTTGAAGCTGGGACATTAAACGGACATGGGATTGCCGGATTGTACGCTGCTTTGGGTTATCTGCAAAAAATGGGCATTGGTATGATCTATAAACGTGAGATGGCTCTGGCAGATCGGTTTTATAATGGCGTAAAAGATATTTCCGGTGTAAACATTTATGGAGATTTTACAACGGAAAACAGAGTGGCAGTTGTCTCATTAAATATCAGGGATTTAGATTCCGGCAGTGTAAGCGACTGGCTCTGGGAAGATTATGAGATCGCAGTCCGTGCGGGGGCACATTGTGCGCCTATGATGCATGAGACGCTTGGAACAAAAGAGCAGGGGGCAGTAAGATTCAGCTTTTCCCATTTTAATACGGATGAGGAAGTGGATGCTGCGGTGCGAGCTGTGCGGGAGATTGCGGAGGAAGCATGACGGAAAGAGTCTGCATAATAAGCGGCAAAGAAAAGAGGATAGATATGAGTTTGGGAAAAAGAAAGCTTCATGAACAGGTGAGGCTGCGTATTTATGGAGATGAGCTTATATTCGGACCTGGCATTGCACAAATTATGGAACTTGTGGAGAAAACGGGATCTCTTTCTGAGGCGTGCCGTCAGATGCAGATGGCATATTCGAAAGGCTGGAGAATTGTAAAACGCGCTGAAAATGAACTTGGCTTTTCACTTATGACCGGAAATAGTGGTGGAAAAGGCGGCGGCAATATGACATTGACAGAACAGGGAAGGAATTTCCTGGAAAAGTATCAGGCGATGGATGCGGAGTTAAAGAAGGATGCACAGACGTTGTTTGAGAAATATTTCACAAATTAATTTATAGAAAATGTCAATAACTCTCATCCTTTCAGGCATAAAACAGAGTGCGCACAGATCACGGAGGTGTAAGACAGATATGGAACAAAATCAGGAAAAAATCATATTTTGCAAGGGTGGCGGATGCACTGCAAAGCTCGGTGCAGGCATTTTAAGCAGAGTGTTAGAGCGTTTGCCGAAAGGTCCGGCAGATGAGAATCTTCTGATCGGATATGACAGCAAGGATGATGCAGCAGTCTATCGTATTTCCGATGATACGGCAATCGTACAGACCCTTGACTTTTTCCCACCAATGGTGGATGATCCGTACACCTTTGGAAAAATTGCGGCAGCAAATGCGCTCAGTGATATCTATGCGATGGGCGGCGAAGTAAAGACAGCATTAAATATCGTATGTTTTCCGGAGAGTATGGATTTGAATATGTTAGGTGAGATCATGCGGGGCGGTTCGGAGAAGGTAATAGAAGCAGGAGGAACACTTGCGGGAGGTCATTCGATTGCTGATACAGATGTGAAGTATGGACTTTCTGTCATGGGAACTGTGCATCCGGACAAGATATATCCGAATAATCATGGAAAACCGGGTGACAAGCTGATCTTAACAAAGAAGCTCGGAGTTGGAATTGTCTGCACTGCAAACCGTGTGAAAGAGGCATCTGATGCTGCAATGGAACAGGCAGTTGCATCTATGACAATGTTGAATAAATATGCTTCCCATATCTGTCATCCATATGAGATCCATGCATGTACAGATGTGACAGGCTTTGGTTTTTTGGGACATCTGCATGAAATGATGGATGGGAAGTTATCCTGCCGTATTTTTGCAGACCAGGTACCTGTGATAAAAGAGGCACTTGATTATGCGGATGAGTTTTTGCTGACGGCGGCAGGTCAGAAAAACCGGAATCATGTGGGTGAATCTGTTTCATTTGAAAATGTCACTTTTGCAATGGAAGAGGTTTTATTTGATCCACAGACTTCTGGCGGACTGCTGATCGCAGTGCCAGAGAAGCAGGCAGAGGCACTTTTAGCAGATCTAAAGAAGGAAGGGCATCCGGCTGCCATAGTTGGGGAGATCCTTCCAAAATCTGAAAAGGAAATTTATGTGTGTGGATAATTGGAAAATCTGCCTGACGATTCATTACATTAAGATATTTTATAATAATTCCGGACAAAATTTAAATAGTGATATTGGCTCCAACATCACGAAATAAGGTTAGCAGGGATGGAGATCATGAGAGAAAAGAAAAATTACAGAATCATCACATTTCATACCACATCAGCGGCAATGGCAATGGAAAAATATTGCAATGAGAATTCCATCAAAGGACGGCTGATCCCGGTTCCAAGAGAACTTTCTGCAGGGTGTGGACTGGCGTGGAGAATGGAACCGGGAGATTATGAAGGGTCCGGTAAAGAAATTGAAAAATCAGGAATTGAGATGGAACAGAGTGTAGAAATATATATCTAAATAAAAAAGTATCATTCTGTTGGAAAAGACAAAATGAGACTGGAAGCCTATGAAAAGGTAAATGGTATGAATATCGCAAATATTATGGGATGTGGTAATCAAAAAGGAAATCTTAGATCGACCAGACAGTATGAGTTTTCTGTTAATCTGCTGCAAAGATTAAAGTAGAAACCGTTGTAACGGATGAACAGGCACCGGCGATCGTGGACGAGGTTGTAAAGGAGATTCAGACAGGAAACTTTGGCGATGGTAAGATTTTTATTTATGACGTAGAAGATGCGGTCAGAATCAGAACTGGTGAGCATGGTGGTGATGCACTATAAAATACGTCAGTATTGACTTGACAAAAATTATAAGTATGGTTATTCTTATAAAAGATAGCAATGTGTAAGCTGAATGAAAGATAGCCAATGTGGGTAGAGTCCCCACATTGGTTTTCTTTTTTTCTTAATGATAATTGTCTGAAAGGCAGATGAGAAATATTGAAGAAACCATTCATTATAGTAAGAGGCGGTGGCGATCTTGCCACCGGAACCATCCACAGACTCTGGTCGTCAGGATTTCCGGTTCTGGTTCTTGAAGCGGAATATCCGGCAGCGATCCGGCGTCAGGTAGCCATCTGTGAGGCTGTTTATGAGGGCAGTGCCACGGTAGAAGGCATGGAGGCTGTTTTGATCAAAGATGCTACAGAAGCAGAAAAAGTGATCGGCGCTGGAAAAGTTCCGTTACTGGTAGATCCGGACGGAGCAGCCATTGCAGCATTAAAGCCCGATGTGGTCGTTGATGCAATCCTTGCAAAGAAAAATCTCGGAACAACACGCAATATGGCAGCACTTACGGTAGGACTTGGTCCCGGATTTACTGCGGGGGAAGATGTGGATATCGTTATTGAGACAAAGCGAGGACATAATCTTGGCCGGATCATCCGTGAGGGATCAGCTATTCCCAATACCGGAATACCGGGCAATATTGGCGGCTATGCGGCAGAGCGTGTGATTCATGCAGGCGCACCGGGTATTCTTTATAATGTGCATAAGATCGGTGATATTGTTGAACAGGGCGAGGAAATTGCGTATATCATGAATGAGGATGAAAATGCCAGATATTCGGTAACCGCCACGATCCCCGGTATTATCCGCGGACTGATCCGTGATGGATATCCGGTTACAAAAGGCTTTAAGATTGCAGATATCGATCCGCGCAAAAGCGAACTTTCGAACTGTTTTGCCATTTCGGATAAAGCGCGCTGTATTGCAGGCAGTGTGCTTGAAGTTGTCTGTGCTTTTGACACTGACAATTTATCATAAAAAGAAAGGAGCATATGCTTCATGAAACTGATAAAGACAGAAGATGCAGTCGGTCAGGTACTCTGCCACGATATCACACAGATTATTAAGGGTGTTACAAAAGATGCGGTTTTCCGCAAAGGGCATATCATCACAGAAGAAGATATTCCGGTGCTTCTAAGTGTTGGAAAGGATCACATTTACATCTGGGAAAAAGATGACACGATTCTCCATGAAAACGAGGCAGCGCAGATTCTTTATGAGATGTGCAGAAATGACTACATGCATCCATCGGATGTCAAAGAAGGTAAAATTGAACTGATCGCGGATTGCGACGGACTGTTAAAAGTTGATAAAGAAAAATTAAAAAAGGTGAACAGTTTCGGGGAAATGATGATCGCCAGCCGCCATGGAAATACACCAGTGAAGGCAGGGGACAAGCTTGCGGGAACCAGAATCATACCACTTGTCATTAAAAAGGAAAAGATGGAACGCGCAAAAGAAATATGCGAGGATGCTCCCATTTTTACACTAAAGCCATTTCACAAGAAAAAAGCTGCGATCATCACGACTGGAAATGAAGTTTATCACGGAAGGATCGCAGATACTTTTACACCGGTCATCCGGGAAAAATTAGCAGAATATGATACGGAAGTCATTTTTCATGAGACCTTTGATGATGATAACGAAAAGATTACGGACGGCTGTCTTGCGGCGATCGAAGCAGGAGCAGATCTTGTGATCTGTACTGGGGGCATGAGTGTGGACCCGGATGATAAAACACCGCTTGCCATCAAAAATACCGGGGCAGAGATCATTTCTTACGGTGCACCGGTATTACCGGGAGCAATGTTTCTGCTTTCTTATTATAAAGAAAGCATTCCGATCCTTGGACTGCCGGGCTGTGTGATGTATGCAAAGCGTACGATTTTTGATCTGGTGCTGCCGCGCATTATGGCAGATGACAAAGTGACCGCAGAAGAACTTGCGGCACTTGGCGAGGGTGGACTCTGTTTAAACTGTGAACACTGCATTTTCCCGAACTGTGGATTTGGAAAAGGATGGTAGCAGTAGCATAAGCTACAGAGCAGATTTTGAAATGAGATTTATGGAAAGGCATGAGGAAGTATTTGAATGAAAGATCAGACAGGCAGAGAGATTGATTATATGAGAATTTCGATTACCGATCGCTGCAATCTGCGCTGTAAGTATTGTATGCCTGGCGATATAGAGACAACGGATATGGCGAATCTGCTGACATACGAGGAAATTGTAAAAGTGACAGAGACTGCCGTGTCACTTGGAATCCGGCATGTCCGTCTGACCGGTGGAGAGCCGTTAGTGCGCCGTGGCTGTGTAGAGCTGGTCAAAAAAATAAAAAATATATCCGGCATTGATACGGTTGGAATGACCACAAATGGGGTTCTGCTTGCAGAGTATGCAAGGACTTTGAAAGAAGCAGGACTTGATAGTGTAAATGTCAGCCTGGATACTTTAGATGAGACAGAATTTCAAAGACTGACGGGACGGAATGAATTAAAAGCAGTGTTAGCAGGAATCAGGGCGGCACAGGAAGCGGAAATTCCGGTAAAGATCAATACGGTTCATTATAAAAATCTGGACTGGAGAGCCGTTCTTGCTTACGCAGATGAAGGGCAGATACCGGTACGTTTTATTGAGATGATGCCGATCGGATATGGTGCAGATTATACCGGAAGATCCAATGAAGAATTGTTCCGGCAGATCGAGGACATATATGGAAATGCCTGTGCGATGGAACCGGATCGAAAAGTGGAATCTGAAAAAGCCGGAGAGCAGGAAGTTACGGTGAAGCTGCCATATAAAAACTATGGCGCAGGACCTGCAGTTTACTGCCATTTTCCGGGATTAAATATAGATGTCGGCTTTATCAGTGCCATACATCATAAATTTTGTAAGAACTGTAATCGTATCCGTCTCACCTCCGAAGGATATTTAAAATTATGCCTCTGTTATGAAAAAGGTGTTGATCTAAGAGCAGTCCTCAGGGATCCCCAAAAGGAACAGACCTTACAGAAAGTGATGAAAGAGGCAGTTTTAGAAAAACCTATGGAACACTGTTTTGAACAGATTTCAGAAATGACAGAGCATAAAGCGATGGTACGCATTGGTGGATGAAAGAAACAGACGAAAATTATTTAGAAAGCAGAGCAGTTATATATGGGAATCATAAAAGGAATTTGCATCAGCAAAGAAAGAGGAACAGAAAAGCATGAAGTGCCTGAGGCTGAGTTTATCAGGGACTGGGGCATTCAGGGTGATGCGCATGCAGGAAAATGGCACAGACAGGTCAGTCTGCTGTCCTTTGAAAAAATAGAAGAATTTCGTGCAAAAGGCGCGGATGTAGCGTTTGGAGCATTTGGAGAAAATCTGATCGTGGAGGGATTTGATTTTAAAAACCTTCCAGTCGGTACGCGGTTTCGCTGCGGGGATGTGCTGCTTGAGATGACACAGATCGGAAAAGAGTGTCATTCCCACTGCCAGATTTATCAACGGATGGGAGAATGTATCATGCCGCATGAAGGCGTTTTTGCTGTCGTGTTAGAAGGCGGTACGATTCATGTGGGGGATGAATTGACACTGCAGGAATCATGAGCTGGTTTTGCACATGCTATAAGGAGGACACATTATGAGAGAAATTGTGGAAGTTCTTAAGAAAAGAATCAATGAAAAGAAAAATAGTATGCTCATCACTGTGGTAGCGGGACGCGGCTCAATACCGCGAAAAGCAGGTGCTTATATGGTAGTCGGTGAGGATGGCAGGGTGACCGGAACGATCGGTGGCGGTAATCTGGAATATCAGGCAATTTTGCTGGGACAAAAGCTTCTCGCCGAAAAGAAGAATTATCTGCATGAGTATAATCTTGGTCAGGAAAAATCAGCAGAACTTGGAATGGTATGCGGTGGAAATGCGACCGTCTTATTTTACTATGTGGACGCGGTGGAAGATGCTGTATGGATCGGACAGATGGAAGCGGCAGAAGAAAAAAGAAAACCATTCTGGATCCTTATGCCGTTAGAGCAAGGAAAGGTAAAAATACTGCCGGAGTTTCAGACATCTGCACATCAGTCGGTGACAGAGATTGATGGAGCGCGTTTCTATGCAGAACAATTCTCCTATGATGGAAAAGTTTATATTTTTGGAGGCGGACATTTAGCACAGGAACTTGTCCCGGTGCTGTCACATCTGGGGTTCCGCTGTATTGTTTCGGATGACAGGGAAGAATTTACAAAACCGAAACTGTTTCCGGGAGCGGAAGAGATACGGCTGATCGATTTTGGAAAACTGGAAGAGACATTTACGATTCATCCGGAAGACTACATTGTGGTCGTCACAAGAGGACATCTCTGCGATACGGATGCAGAGCGTTTTGGACTGCAGACTTCTGCCGGATATATCGGTGTTGTGGGAAGCAGGAAAAAAACAAAATTTGTATATGATAAATTGATCGCGGAGGGATTTACCGGGGAACAGCTTGCACGCGTGACAGCACCGATTGGAATTGAAATCGGAAGTGAGACTCCGGCGGAGATTGCGATCAGCATTGCGGCACAGTTGATCGAAGTGCGTGCGAGAAAAAATTATCATAAAATTAATTTTTAACATAAATGGTATAGAAACAGAAGTTAGGTTTATCTGATTTAAGAAGCTGCTTTTTTAGAGCTTTTTAAAATAAAAAAGAAAAAGGGAAAAACAAATGAAACAAAAATGTGTGTGTGTATTACTTTCTGCAGCTATGGCAATGACAATGTTTGCCGGATGTGGAAACAACAAGGATCAGGCGGCAGGTGAAACCGAAGCTGCAGCAGCAGAGCCGTTTGAAGCAACAACGGTAACTGTATTTGCTGCAAAGAGTTTAAATACGGTTATGGAAGAGCTGATCGCAAAGTATAACAAAACACAGCCGAACGTATCGATCGTGGGAAGTTATGACAGTTCAGGAACCCTGATGACACAGATCGAAGAGGGAGCAGCCTGTGATGTATTTTTCTCCGCAGCACAAAAACAGATGGATCAGCTTCAGGATCAGGACGGACTGGTTATCAACGGAACCAGACATAACGTTGTAAACAATCAGGTTTGTGTCGTTACATACAAAGGCAGCGGCACGACGGTAACCGGACTTTCCGATATCGGAAATGCAAAAAGCATTGCACTTGCCGATGGTTCTGTTCCGGTTGGAAAATATACCAGACAGGCAATGGTAAATGCGGGTATGTTAGACAAAGTGGACGATGTTTCACAGATTACGACAACGGAAATCCAGAATGCACTTGGTGGTGTGGATATCAATGAGTGTGTCAATGTAGGAGCTGTAACATCTGCAGCTGCAGAAGGTTCTAATGAAGTCGGAACCGTATATTATTCAGATACTTACGGTTTTGAAGACCGTCTGGAAATCCTAGAAAAAGTTTCGTATGACCTTACCGGAAATGTTATTTATCCGGTGGCACAGATTGTAAATAACGAAGCAGATGAGTTAGAGCAGAGTGCAGCAGAGGATTTTATCAATTTCCTGGTTTCGGATGATGCAAAAACAATTTTCCAGAAATACTACTTTGATACGGATGTTGAATAAAAGGTAAAAATGAAAACAGGAGGCAGTTATGAGTCAGTTGACAGCATATTTAAGTGGACTCGACTGGAGCCCGCTTCTGATATCAATTAAAACCGGAATTGTAGCAACCATTATTTCATTTTTTTTAGGCATCTATGCAGCACGAAAAGTAGTGAAAGCAGGACCGCGCATAAAGGCAGTGGCAGATGGAATTCTGACACTGCCAATGGTGCTGCCACCGACGGTGGCAGGCTTTTTTCTGCTGTTATTGTTCAGCCTGAGGAGACCGTTTGGAGCATATCTTTATGATACGTTTCATTTCAAAGTGGTACAGACCTGGCTTGGCTGTATTTTAGCGGCAACCGTGATCGCATTTCCACTCATGTACCGGAATGCCAGAGCTGCGTTTGAACAGATTGATGTAAATCTGATTTATGCGGCGCGGACACTTGGGATGCCTGAGATCAAAATTTTCTGGAAAGTGGTGGTTCCTGCGGCGGGGCCGGGTATTGCATCCGGAACAGTTTTAACCTTTGCAAGGGCACTTGGTGAGTACGGTGCGACCTCAATGCTTGCAGGAAATATTCCGAAAAAAACAAGTACAATTTCACAGAAAATTGCGATGGTCATCCAGGACGGAGACTATGCGACAGCGGGATTCTGGGTGGTCGTGATATTGATCATTGCATTTTTGGTCATATTTTTGTTAAATATCATCACGGCAAAGAGTATGAAACATGTGAGTAGGTGGTAGCATGAAAAGTACTTCTAATCACTCAGAGCAGAGGCTCTTTCGTGAAGAAGTACTAAGTTTCATGCAGGAAAGGCACTTCTAATCGCTCAGAGCAGAGGCTCTTTCGTGAAGAAGTACTAAGTTTCATGCGGAAAAACGCAGGCGTTTTTCATGTGATCGATGGAGAGTATAGGCAAGTGTATTATTTTAAATGGAGATTGGAATGAGTCTGAAAGTAAATATAAAAAAGAAGTTTGGCAGCTTTTATTTAGACGTCGCGTTCGAGACAGAGCGTGGCGTATTTGCGATTCTTGGGGCATCCGGATGTGGAAAAAGTATGACACTAAAATGCATAGCCGGAATTGAGACACCGGACGAGGGACGGATCGAATTAAACGGCAGGGTATTATTTGATTCTGCAAAAAAGATCAATCTTACGCCACAGAAACGTCGTGTCGGCTATATGTTTCAGGATTATGCCCTGTTTCCCAATATGACAGTGGAACAGAATATCAAAGCTGGTATGGGAAAATGTCCGGATGAAGAGAAAGTAAAGTCTTATGTCAGACGTTTCCGCTTAGAAGGACTTGAAAAACATTACCCCACGCAGCTTTCCGGTGGACAGAAACAGCGTGTAGCGATGGCGCGGATGATCGCTTCAGAGCCGGATATTCTGCTTTTGGATGAACCGTTTTCTGCGCTTGACAGTTATCTCAAGTGGGAGTTAGAGCAGGAAATGCGTGATATGTTAGCAGAGGTGGAAAAGCCGGTACTTTTTGTATCGCACAATCGTGATGAGGTTTATCGTCTGTGTAATATGGTAAGCTGTATCGATCATGGAAAAATGGAAGTCATTGAGGAGACAAAAGAGTTTTTCCATAATCCGAAAACAAAGACAGCGGCTGTGTTATCCGGATGTAAGAACATTTCTGCAGTGGAAATTGTGGATAATAGTCATATAAAAGCGGTGGACTGGGGGATAACTCTGTGCGTTCCGGAAATTCCAAAGGACACAAAAGCGGTTGGTATCCGGGCACATTCGTTTTATCCTGTGGATGCAGAGCCTGTTCAGGATATGAATATTTTAAGGATAGAGGAATACCGCATCATTGAGGATACGTTTGAGTGGAATATTTCATTCCGCCCATCGAAAGAGAGTGGATGGCTTCAGTGGAAAATAGCAAAAACAGAGCAGGAAGATTCGCCAGGACCAATCCCTTCTGGTCTGGCAGTGGATGCAAAAGATATTTTATTGTTGAGGGATAATGCCTATGAATAACCGACAACTGACCATTTTCCGTACAGTGTGTGAAGAAGGAAGCATGACAAAGGCAGCCGAAAAACTTTATATGACACAGCCCGCAGTCAGCCAGACCATCAAGGAGTTAGAGCAGGAGAGCGGTGTCTGCTTTTTAGAGCGTTATAACCGCAAAGTAGTACCGACGGAGAGCGGCAGGCTGCTCTATCAGTATGCGTGTCACATCCTTGGACTGTATCATGATTTAGAACAGCATCTGAAAGAAACGGAAGGTGTGCGGACGATCCGTATCGGTGCAAACCTTTCGGTTGGCGTAAAAATGCTGCGTGGATTTATCCGTACATTTGAAAAAAAATATCCGGACATTCGTGTGAAAGTGACTGTCAGTGGATCGGTAAAGCTGATGGAACTTTTAAGAACGCATCAGATCGATCTGGGTATCATAGAAGATCTGCCTGGTGAGACGGACTATATACAGGAGCCGTTTGCAAAGGACAGGACTCTTGTTGTTGCAGCACCCAGTCATCCGTTGGCGGGCATGGAGCATGTCAGGTTTGAGGATCTGAAAAAAGAAAATTTTCTTTTGCGGGAAAAGGGAGCCGGTGTACGTGACAGGTTTGAAGCTATTTTAAGGACAAAAGACTGCGTAATCGAACCTTTATGGGAGAGCCGGAGCACAAAAGTACTCGTACAGGCGGTGGAAGATGGATTTGGTATTTCGGTACTGCCATATTTTCTGATCGAGGAATATTTAAAGGCTGGCCGTCTGGTGGAAATAAAAGTAGAAGATATTTGTCTTGAAAGAAACTTAAATCTGGTATATCATCCACATAAGGTTTGGAATGATCCACTGCGTGATTTTATGGATATTGTACGTCAATATGGGAATGATGAGAGGTAGAGTAAAATTTCCTATTACATAAAAAAAGAACAGGATTTCTACGGTGGAAATACTGTTCTTTTCTATGCTATAAATGTGTGTGTGTATATAGCAATTAAAATGTATCATAAATTTGATATAACTTCAAATAGGATAAAATTATAGAAAACATAAGTAAATACTTATGAGAACGGAGATAAGATATGAACCTGTTAGATATCATCGGACCTGTAATGGTCGGCCCGTCCAGTTCGCATACGGCGGGAGCCGTCAGAATCGGGAGAGTCAGCCGTAAACTGCTGGCGGAAGAAGTAAAAGAAGCAAAAATATACTTTCATGGTTCGTTCCTTGCGACGGGCAAGGGACACGGCACAGATAAGGCGCTGATTGCCGGATTATTAGGAATGCAGGTGGATGATCCGGCAATACCGGACAGTTTCAGGATTGCGGAGAAGAGAGAAATGAGATTTTCCCTGGAGGGGATCGACCTCGGTGATGTTCATCCAAATTCGGTGAAAATGAATCTGACAGGTATTTCCGGGCGTACACTTGAAGTGATTGCAGCTTCGATCGGAGGCGGGCGGATACAGATCTGCGAGCTTGACGGGATCACTGCCAATTTCAGTGGCGATTATCCGACACTGATCGTGCATAATATCGACCAGCCGGGACATGTTACCGAGGTAACATCCATGCTTGCCCATAAAGGCGTCAATATTGCCACAATGCAGCTTTACCGGAAAAGCAGAGGCGGCAATGCTGTCATGGTCATAGAGTGTGACCAGGAAGTGCCGAAAGAATCACTTGCATGGTTAGAGCGCTTAGAGGGTATATTAAAGGTAACGTATTGCAGCCTGGTGGAAGAGTAGAGATTAATACACCTTTTGATACATTAATCAAATATATCATAGAAAGTTGGAAGCAGTGTGAAAAATAACATTTTTCACACGCAGGAATGGAGATTTTTATGTATGGATCATTACAGGAATTATGTGAATTAGAAGAAGCATCCGGGAAACCATTTTGGAAGATCGTGCAGGAGGATGACTGCCGGGAACAGGGAATCACGGAGGATGTGTCTTTTGGGCAGATGCGTGCGATGTATCAGGCAATGAAGGATGCGGACGAGCGTTATGATGAAAAATTAAAATCCGAGAGCGGGCTTGTCGGCACAGAGGGAAAAAAAATGATGGATGCAAGGACTGCGGGTAATTTACTATGCGGCGATTTTATTGGGAAAGTCATGGAAAAGGCATTAAAAACCAGTGAGTCGAATGCCTGCATGAAGCGTATCGTGGCGGCGCCGACGGCTGGTTCATGTGGTGTTGTTCCAGCAGTATTTCTGAGTCTGCAGGAAGAAAAGGGATATTCCGAAGAGAAAATGGTGGAGGCATTGTTTGTGGCAGCAGGCATCGGCGGTGTGATCGCAGAGCGGGCTTTTTTAGCTGGTGCAGCGGGCGGCTGTCAGGCGGAGATAGGTTCGGCATCTGCGATGGCGGCTGGCGGTGTCATGCACTTATTAGGAGGCAGTGCAAAAGAGATCGCAAATGCGGCAGCACTGGCATTAAAAAATCTGCTGGGACTTGCCTGTGATCCGGTTGCCGGATTAGTGGAAGTGCCGTGTGTCAAACGAAATGTGATGGGAGCAGTCAATGCGCTGACTTCTGCCGATCTGACGAGAGCCGGCATATTCAGTAAAATTCCGCCGGATGAAGTGATCGATGCGATGCGAAGCATTGGAAGAAGCATGTCCGAAGATATCCGGGAGACAGGAAAAGGTGGACTTGCCGGAACACCGACCGGAGTGGAGATCCGTGAGCGGATGTCCGGGGACAGACTGTAAGAATGGAATAAAGTTTCAGGGAAAAGTAACCACATGATTACCTGTTTGTACAGGCTGGTAGTTATGTGGTTACTTTTTTTGAATAAAACAGTTGACAACATCACATCATAGTGCTATGGTTAGTTACATAAGTGATGAACCATATAACAAACCAACCATATAATAGAATAAGACATACAGGAATATTCTATTATCACGAAATAAAAATTTGCGAGAAAGGAGCAGCCATGCATGAATGAAATCTTAACGCAGGAGAAATCCATCTATCTGCAGATCGCAGAAATGATTGAGACAGATATTTTAAGGAATATTCTTCTGGAGGAAGAGCGCGTGCCGAGTACGAACGAACTGGCGAAGCTATATGCGATCAACCCGGCGACAGCGGCAAAAGGTGTAAATATATTGGTGGATGAAGGAATCTTATATAAGAAAAGGGGAATCGGCATGTTTGTAGCAGAGGGAGCAAAAGAAAACATTTTAAAACGCAGACGAAATGAATTTTACGATCATTATGTCAAAAAATTATTAGAGGAAGCGGCAAGCATCGGACTGGATAAAGAGGAAGTGATCAAGCTGATACAGTCCGCAGAGTAAGGAATAATACTGGTCACACAGGTGTGTGGACAAATGTAAAAAAAGGAGGAGCAGAATGGAAACAATCGTTTGTAATCATATCAGCAAGAATTATGGGAAAAAGGAGATTTTAAAAAATATAGATTTTACACTGGAAAAAGGAAAAATCTACGGTCTGATCGGGAGAAACGGTGCAGGAAAAACAACACTGTTATCGATCTTATCGGCGCAGAATCCGGCGACAGAGGGAAGTGTAACCTGGAATGGTGAGACCGTCTGGGAGAACAGAAAAGCGTTAGATCACATCTGCTTTTCCAGAGAATTATCGACCAACCTGTATGGAAGCGGTGTCAGTGCATTAAAAGTAAAAGAATACTTAAAAAATGCATCTTATTACTATCCAAACTGGGATCAGAAAATGGCGGATGAGCTGATCGAAAAATTTGAGCTGAATACCAAACAGCGCATCAACAAAATGTCAAAAGGTATGCTTTCTATGGTAACGATCATTGTGGCACTTGCGAGCAAAGCGGATTTTACCTTTTTGGATGAGCCGGTAGCAGGACTGGATGTTGTCATGCGCGAGTATTTTTATCACAAACTGATGGAAGAATACACGGAGACAGGACGTACTTTTGTGATCTCCACGCATATCATTGAGGAAGCGTCAGACCTGATGGAGGAGGTCATCATGATAAAAGATGGCAGACTTTTGCTGAAAGAAAATACACAGGATCTGTTAGAGAGAAGTTATCATGTGAGCGGACTTGCAGAGGTGGTAGATCAGGCAACGGAAGGTTATGAAAAACATCACGAGGAAAAGACGGGACGCAGCAAGAGCGTAACGATCCTTTTAAAAGAAGGTCAGACGCTGCCAGAGGGATATGATGTGACGATCCAGCCGGTCAGCCTGGAGAAGTTATTTGTATCACTGTGTGGATTAACGGATTAATAATCGTTTTATCCGGTGTAGTGATTTAGAAATCAATGTACCGGGAAATGGCGGGAGGAATGAAAAATGGAACAATCTAAAATCATAAAAAGGAATTTTCTTTTCTGGGGCAAATATGGTATTCAAATGACAGCAATCCTCATTGGTTTTGTCGTAGTGTATGGTATATTTTTTAGCTTTGGTGACAGTTCGGATGGGGGATTCTGGACGAGTGCAAATTATTTTGCCATTCTGATCGGTATTCTGTTTAACTATATCGGACCGATCAGTTATGGAGGAACATATATCCCGATGGTGCTTTCCTTTGGTTCCGGCAGAAAGGAAGCAGCGTGGGGAGCACAGCTTTTATATGGAGTCTACGCGGTTACTGCATATCTGTTTGTTCTTCTCACAGGGTATCTGTCAGCAGGAAGAGTGGATGGTTTTAAAAACATACTGATCGCGGAAGGATTTGTTCTCTGTGTGGCATTTGGTCAGATCTGTACCGTACTGCAGATGCGTTATGGAAAAAAAGGAATGGTATTTGGAATCTTAATAACAGTTGCAGTCATAGTTTCTATAGGTGCTGGTTTTGTTATGGGAAGCGGTTTGATCGATACGCTTACCGCATGGATCGGAAATCTGTCAGGCAGGGTTATTTCGGGAGCACTTTTTGCCGGTGCAGCAGTGGCAATTGTACTTTATGTAATCAGTCTTATCCTGCAGCTTCGTGTGGTATCGAAGTATGAAGTGCGTGTGTGACAGTGTCATACAGGAAATGGATAAATCAAGGTGTTTGTATAGAAAGCTACAACAATATGAAAGGGGTAGAGTGAGAAAATGATTGACAATTTTTTGATACAATGCAAGACAAGAAGGGCAGAAGTGCTGGAGTTTCTTGCTGTTGCGCTGGGCGGTTATGTGTTGGGGATCATTGTTATGATGGTCATCCGCGCAAATACCATGGAAGAGAATGAGTGTGTTACGCTTGGAGTGCTGATCGCTGCGATCATGCTGGGGTTTGTACATTTATTTGGTATCATATTTTCTTTTATCGGGGAATTTAACATGGCGTTGTCAATGGGTGCAACGAGAAAAGCCTATGTGGGAAGTTATGCGTTATTTAACATGGCAGAACTTGCAGGACTGGAACTGCTGTTATTTGTATTTGGAAAGATAGAATTTGCCATCATGGGAGTGATCTATCCGCAGTGTGATGTCATACTGGATCTCACACAGTACTTTCAGTGGAAATACCTTCTGGCGGTTATCATCGGAATGACGATCGTGGAATTGTTTGCAGGAGCTGTGATTCTGCGGTTTGGAATGAAAGCACTCTGGGGTATCTGGGCGGTCTGGATGTTTATCATGCTTGTACCGGTAAAACTGAGTGAAAATGAAATGATAGCAGCAAAAATGCATCAGATTGGTATGCAGATCGGATTCGGAAATATTGCGCAGTATCTGTTCCTTTTGGGTGTGGTCGTGGCAGCCATCATGGCAGTACTGGCATGGAAGATTCTGAGAAAACAGAGGGTGACGGTGTAAAATAACAAGGCGAAACAAAGAAAGTATCACGACTTAAGAAAAGGTCGGAGAAAGACAGAATAGAATGTATAACAAAGGCAGAACCGGGGATGAAGCGGTTCTGCCTTTGTTTGGTGTAAAATGGATGTGCAGGTTATTTGTTGCTGCGTCTCCAGATGTGCATTTTCTCAGCCTCTTTGATCAGCTCGTCACGGAAATCCGGATGAGCGATGGAGATTAAGGCTTCTGCTTTCTGCCATGCGGAAAGTCCTTTGACATTTACTTTACCATATTCCGTTACAACATAATGTGTGTTGGCACGGGTATCAGTTACGATGGAACCGTTTGCCAATGTCGGGCGGATTCTTGACTGTACCTGTCCGTCTTTGGTCTTAAATGTAGAGGACAGGCAGATAAAGCTCTTGCCGCCTTTTGATAGGTAAGCACCTAATACGAAGTCTAACTGTCCGCCGGCACCACTGATCTGCTTGATACCTGCTGACTCTGCATTGACCTGACCGAAGAGGTCGATATCAACGGCGTTGTTGATGGAAATAAAGTTATCGAGTGCAGAGATGGAACGGATATCGTTGGTGTAGTCAACCGGAGCGCTCATTAACTCTGGGTTGTCGTCTAAGTAATCGTACATTTTCCTGGTACCTGCACCGAAAGCGTAGGTCTGACGGTAGCGGTCAATATTTTTCTTTGCACCGGTGATCTTTCCGGCTTTTGCGATGTCAACGAATGCATCTACATACATCTCTGTGTGGACACCAAGATCTTTTAAGTCGGACTCCGCGATCAGGGAACCGACAGCGTTTGGCATACCGCCGATACCAAGCTGCAAACATGCACCGTTCGGAATCTCGTCTACGATCAGTTTTGCAACCGTTTTGTCGATATCTGTTGCAGGACCGCCGGCACCAAGCTCGCCGATCGGAGGATTAGAACCCTCTACGATATATGTTACATCGGAAATGTGAATTCCGCATTCTGTTCCGCCAAGGCAGCGCGGCATATTTTCATTTACCTCTACGATGATGTGTTTTGCTCTCTCACACATTGCACCGAGATGGGAGGCACTTGGTCCGAAATTGAAATATCCATGGGAATCCATCGGAGCTACCTGAAACATTGCTACATCATCCGGGCAATCAAGCTCACGGTAGTAACGCGGCAGTTCGGAGTAACGGATCGGTGAATAGAAAGCGCATCCGCGGCTGATCATTTTACGCTCGATACCGGACATATGCCAGGAGTTCCATGTAAAGTGCTCACCGGCATCCTCACGTGCGAAAGTAGCTAACGGTTTTAAAAGGATACCACCGCGCAGGTTTACGTTTGTCAACTCATCGGTACGTTTTGCCAATGCCTGATCAAGGGCATCTACGGTGTTTGTACACCATCCGAAGTCAACCCAGTCCCCGGATTTGATCAATTTTACCGCCTCATCGGCAGATACAAGTTTCTGTTTGTATTCCTGTGAATAATCCATCACAAATACCTCCTCATAATTGTAAAAATCATGATATAAAAAGATTGTTAAAAAATTACCATAGTCTTATCCTAACACTTTATGGAGGGTTTGACAAGTTAATTAATCTGGCATGATATAGTCTTTGACGCACAGCTTGACAACAAGTGTCAAGCTTGCGAGTGAACAGTAACTCAATTAATTCTCCACCGGCATCGTCCAGCTCTGCGACTCACGGCGGTATTTATCCAACGCTTCCTCATAGCTTGAAACCAGCATGGTATCCGAAGGGATATTCGATTTTGCCTCGGCGAGAAGCAGTTCATAACATTCGACCAATCCGTATAGTGGGAGATCGCCGTTGGTGTGGACATCTAAGATGCTCTCCGTCTCGTAGGCGGCATTGTAAAACCAGATAACAGCCTCATTTAAATCCTTCTGTGCAAGAAAATAGGTGCCAAGTTCATAACAGATCTCGGAACATGGAGTGGTCAGCATATCCTTCATCGTCAGCTTGAAAAATTCATTTTTGTTGTCCTCTAGGCGGTATACATGTGCGAGTACGCAGGAGGCTTCTTTCATCGCATCATCGGAGAGGTCATGCTCTAAGATATACTGAAAGATCGGTTTGGCATCCCAGAAATCTTTTGTATCACCAGTCTTTAACAGCTCTTTGGCATACATGGTGCGGATTTTTGGAGAAAGCTCGTGACCACTCTGGAAGTTTTTGATGAAAATAGAGAAGTCACGTTTGCTGTGAAAGTTCTGTGGTTTATGTAAAATTTCAACATCACTGTCAAAAATCACGGGAGTAAGTCTTACTGTCTCGTGCACCGGATCGACCCAGATAAAGGTGCGCAGACGTTTGAACAGCTTCGGACGGTATTCTTTTTTTGCATTTAAAACGGTGTCAAAATCAGCGTCCGTCACATATTTCATCTGAACGATCTCGATTTCCGGCAGCAGTGCATTTTTCAGACGCAGAAAACGCTCATGGTTAAATTCATCTAAAACCTCGTCTGCATCGGCGGTATAGATGTAATCCATGTTTGCCTTGGAAAAAGAAAAATTTCTCGCCGCGGAAAAATCGCTTGTCCATTTAAAATCATAGATCTGACTGGTGTATTTTGCAGCGATCTCCTTTGTGTGATCCGTAGAACCGGTATCTACGATGATGATCTCATCCATAAGATCTGCAATTGAATCGAGGCAGCGGGCAAGAACCGCTTCTTCATTTTTTACGATCATGCATAAACTTATCGTAGCCATGGAAAGTCCCCCTGTTTGTGTATGTTTTTTATAATGATTCACAACAGATATATGTAGTGCTGTATATGTCGTATGAAAAAATATAGTCTGCTTTTTTATAGTATTTATTATATCGGACATGGCAGGCAGTTACAAGAAACAGTTTTTGTTTAAAAAATATTTTATAGGCAGCATGGAATGTGCTACAATGGGTAAATGCAAAAATCAGGAAATGAGGAAAACAAATGAAATTAAATGAACAATGGATGCAGAAAACCATTGTGGTGTGGATCGGTGCACTGCTTTGCTGTGCCTGGTGGCATTGGTGCTGGTCTGCGTGGAGATTTATGTTGTAAATTATGGAAAAGAAAAAGCGTGAGAAAGGTGGATGGAAAATGAGTGCAGTTGTGACATTAAAAAAGGGTGAAGGAAGAACGATCAAGGCAGGCGGTGCATGGATTTTTGATAACGAGATTGATACGGTCATGGGAAGTTTTGAAAACGGAGAGATCGTAGTTGTGCATGATTTTGACGGCTATCCGATGGGAAAAGGATTTATCAATACCAATTCAAAGATCCGCATCCGCATGCTGACGAGACATGTGGATCAGGAGATCGACCGCGCATTTTTACAAATGCGTGTAAAAAATGCATGGGAGTACCGCAAAACAACGGTCGATACATCATCCTGCCGTGTAATCTTCGGGGAAGCAGATTTCCTGCCGGGACTTGTCATTGATAAATATGAGGACGTACTTGTGGTAGAGTGCTTAGCACTTGGCATGGAGCAGTTTAAGGAGACGATCGTTTCCTTATTAAAGGAAGAACTTGGAAAAGACGGCATCAAAGTGCGTGGCGTCTACGAGAGAAGCGACGCCAATGAGCGCACCAAAGAAGGACTTCCAAAGGTAAAAGGATTTATCGGGGAAGAATTCGACACCAACGTTGAGATCACGGAAAACGGAGTCCGTTATCTTGTCGATGTTGTAAACGGACAGAAAACCGGATTTTTCTTAGACCAGAAATATAACCGCCTTGCGATGCAGCGGATCTGTAAAGGGAAAAAGGTGTTAGACTGCTTTACCCATATGGGAACATTTGCCTTAAATGCCGGAATTGCAGGGGCAGCGGATGTCACAGGTCTTGACATTTCCGAGTATGCCGTGCAGCAGGCAAACGAAAATGCGCGCAGAAACGGACTGGAGGATACCGTTCATTTCCGCTGTGCGAATGTGCTCGATGAACTGCCGAAACTGGCGCAGAGCGGCGAGCAGTATGATGTTGTCATCTTAGACCCGCCGGCATTTACCAAGTCGCACCAGGCAACGAAAAACGCGATCAAAGGTTACCGTGAGATCAACATGAAAGGCTTAAAACTGGTAAAAGACGGCGGCTATCTTGCAACTTGTTCCTGCTCCCATTTCATGACACAGGAACTTTTGGCAAAAACAGTCAAAGAGGCGGCAAAGGCAGCACACAAGAGACTCCGCCAGGTGGAATTCAGAACACAGGCGCCGGACCATCCGATTCTCTGGGCAAATTCTGAGAATGTGCCGGAGAGTTATTATCTGAAGTTCTATATTTTCCAGGTGGTGGATGAAAAGTAATCTTTCAAAATGGCAGAAATCCTTGGTTTATACGGTTTACAGCGCATTTGTTAAAAATGTGAAACTATCGTAATTTATCGGAAAATGGTGTAATTTTATAGCCAGATGGTGTAGTAAATGGTGTAAATCAAAGGGTATGCAGATGTAAAAAGGGATATCCCAAATCACTCTCTTGGAATATCCCTTATATATTATTTTTCCTTATCTCCGGTCTGATACCACTTCATTCAACTTGATACTTAATTATCCTCTACTCTGAAACTTGACAATATAGCAATGACCTCTGTCTGTTCCGCTTCTGTGAACTGTCCGTCTGGTGCTTGTGCTGTGAATGAAACATAGCCACTATACCAGAATGTATTTTGAACACGCAAAGGAAGATCTGTTGTTTCTTCTGTCCCGGTTCTGTTTTCCGGCAAAACAGCAAAAGAAACTGCTCCATCCGTATCTACAAAATCTGAATCTGTAAGCATATCCATTGTACCTGTGATTTTAGTTTCAGCTACTACAAATTTCCCTAAATCCTCATAATTTCTTGCATCCACATAACCGGGAATAAACTGGGAATCTGCCACAGCAGAAAGCTCAATCCTTGTCATATCAGTTGCCGAACCAGACCCTAACTGTCCTTCTGCAACACCACCAATATAAGTATATGTTATGGTTGAACCTCTTTCGTTTGTAAGCACCACTGTTTCATCAGTCTGCGATACCTCTTCATTCGTTACCGTCCAATTTCCCGGATAATCAAACAAAAAACAGGGATATGATACTGCGTTTACCGTTCCAAACTGTGTTACATAGGTGTGGTCTAATTTTAATTCCTGCGTATCAGAATTTTCCTCACTTTCCGAAACTGGTGTTTCTTTGGAACTACTAACACTGTTGTCTGTTTCTTCCTGAATACTCTCTTTCACAGGTACAGGGGTTGTTTCAGAACCACAGGCAGTACAGCTTGCAAGTATTCCTGCCAGCATAAGGAAGCCTAATCTTCTGGTTAATTTCATAAATTGTCAAATCTCCTTTATATGTTGGGTGTTTCTTTTTCATATTGTCTGTAACAATCTTCGCCACAATTTTTGCAGACATAATGAATCTCGTATATTCTTCTGGTTCCCGGAATATATTGCTCCTGCGTTCCAACAACATTTCCATTACGATTTCTTGTTTTTACTTCCTGCAAAATAGAGATACGTTCCGAACTAACCAGATTTTCTTCTATCCGTTTTAACACAAACCGTTTCTTACAAGTAGGACACTTATACATAGCCCCTAAAGAAAAATAAATGATAAGAAATGCAAGAAAAATTATAACGGCAACAGAAAAAATCACTTGATAAAGTGAATGCACTTCCATTTTAATCATAACCGGACTGAAAATGATATAGAACAGGAAAAATCCCAGAAGTTTAAGTTTCCAGGTACTTATCGACAAAAAACTGTATACATATTCCAGAAAAGTCTCTTTCGCATTTTGTAAATCTGAAAAACTGAATGTTGAAGCCCCTTTACCCATTGATTCTGCTCCATTTTCTCTATTCATAAGAAAATTGGCAATCTGTTTTCCTCGCTGTTCAATGCACTTGTTTACCGTTTGAAAAAATGTCTCATATTCTTTTAAGGTTTTCGGAAGCGGGTTCTCTAAGGAATGTCCCGGAAAAAATTTCTTCGGCACTCCTTTTTTATCTACAAATGCTTCTAAATAATTTTCTTTCACAAAATTTTTCCATGTTCCAAATAGTTGTAACCATGCTTCACAATACTGAATAGTCGATTCTTTATTTTTTGCATAAGTAAACAAATGCTCTAATGCTCCATGATTACAAATAGTCGCCATATCAGAATTATCCGTGTACCATTGGAATATCTGTGCCAGTGTTAAATCCCATGAATCCCATTTAGCATATTCTCCACTCCGTCCAGTATTAAATCCTCTCGGAACAGGTATAAAATTACCAATAGAATGCGTTAATTGCAAAAAACGTCCGGCTTCCGGTGACAATCTTACTTTTTCCATATTCCTAAGAAAATAAAGTTCCCACATATTCCCTTGCATTTTAATCTGACCAGACATTTTTAACTGAATATAATTTTCTATGGGAATCCATGCACTGGTCATGGTATCTCCTCTATAGGTTATATCCCCGTTTGTTACTTCATATTTGACCGCCGTAGATGGTTGTTGCTCACTCCGGTATCCGTCAAGCCAATGATATGTTTTCAGATAAGAAGTAGTCATTTCTTCACATACATCGCAATCAAATTGTTTTAAATCAGAATCATCTAAATAATATGACAGTTTGTAAATCAGGAATCTTTGCAAATTCTGTCTTGCTGTGCTTGTTTCTTGATGATACTGTTCTAAATAGTATGGCATTTCCAGTACACCGGCAAAGTCTTGCTTTGTTTCCAGTAAATCAATCAAATTATTTTTTACATCGTAATCATATCTGTAAACCATGCGAACCCTCCTTTTTGTCAATTCTACCATACGGAATTTAATTTGCAATATAATTTGCAACATATTTTGCAATACAATACGCAATGCTTATTTATAAAGTGATTAGCAATATGATAGTAATGACAGGAGGTAATGCTTATGGCTTTTCAACTAAAACCAAACCGAAAAGAATCAGAAAATAAGACTATACGCTTCCCCGTAGAACTAATTGATAGAATAGATAAAGCAATCGTCAATCAGGATGTGACATTTTCCAGTTTTGTCATTCAGGCGTGTGAATATGCCTTAAATGATATGGATACTTCTAAAAACCAATGAAAGGGGGATACAATATGTCTAAAGTGATAAAAGAACCATCTATTGCAGACTATGATTATTCTGAATGGGTTAAATTAGAACAACAATTCTACAAGGACTTTGAAAATTCAACAAAATACAATAAATCATTTAATGAAATGATAAGCGAAATATTAGAAGGTGAAAGTTATACATCTTTTGCGGAAAAAACAGAACTGAACGCTAATATGCTTTATAGACTAAAAAAGGTCGTTGATATATCAACGCCAACGCAACGCTCTACAGTTATGACTGTATGTGTTGCATATAAATTAGATTTAATGCTTTCTCAAGCTTTATTCAGCAGTCTTGGAGTAGAATTTTCCAGATTTAACAAACGAGACTATGCGTATACTTTTTTATTAACAAATTGCCGAGGTAAATCTATAAGTCAATGCAATGAAATTTTAAAGGCGCTTGGCATTGAAAAGCAATATTGGCTAGGCTCTTATGCTCGTTCCCGAAGAGTCTACAAGTAAAAAATAACAACATCTATAATGCACGTTGAATCATCAGCGTGCATTTTTCTTTCACATCTTTTTACATGGTCTGTAAAAAATTTCACCTGTTTATCACGTTTTTTCGCTACTCTGAAATTTGTTTTTTGAAAAAAACCCTTATTTTATGCGCCTTTCCGCTTCTACTTGTCTTGTAATATCCAACGGCTTCATTTTCCGCTATAATCCGATTCATAAGTTGCGCGACTTAGAAAAATTCAAATTTTGGAGGATACATACATGAAATTAAGTGAAGTAGTTTTTGATTTTAATGAAACCTTTGGAGAACTGATGTTAATCGGAGAACCGAAAGAAGTCTATGTCTATGCAGATGGAAAACGTACAAATGAACTGGAAGCTATCGGCTACCCGGTTATTTCTACAAGACAGTGGGAAAAGTTCGTGGTTAAAGTAAAAGAGACTGTTCCGTCTGTAGAATTTAACGGAAAACCGACTCCGGTTATCTTTAACAATCTGGATACGAAACTCTGGCAGGATTTTAGAAGCAATGAAATTAAAATCAGTGCCGTAGCTGACCAGATTGAGATTGTCAATCCACCCAGACTGCGGGTAAATAAGGGAGACGCACAGGCATGAAATACCACAGAGTAACCGCCCATTCCTTTTGGTGGTTAAAATGGTGCTGTAGCCTGTATATGTTTCTCATGGTTATCTTTTTGACAGCTTATGTAATAACCAGAAACATAAGTTTTGCAATCGCATTGGCTGTCATGCTTCTGATATTGGTCATGTTTTTTGCAATAGTACGACATACCAACTTCTACAAGGCGGGAAAAATTTCCCGCCTTATACAGAAGCATATTGAAGAAAATCAATTATATGAAACTGCATTTCGGGGAAGAAAGAGAGTGTACACATTTTACCCGCAAACGGATTGGTGTATGGACACAGCTTCTAATACGCTGCATATCCGCTTCCGGCTGTCTGGAAACCAAATCAATCTACGGGGACTGGAAACAGGGTTAGCTGACCGTCTGGAAAAGGTATGCCTGAACATATATGAAAAAAGGGGCTACATAGAATATCTGTTTGAATTAGAGCAGGAAAAAGCTCTTGTTATTTCGTCTAAAGCAGATATTCCGGGGGATTCCGGAGAAACTACAGTTTACCTCTCCCCATCCCTTATATGGAATTACAGGAAAATCCCGCACTTTCTGATTGTTGGCTCTACTGGTTCAGGCAAAACAACTTTTACACGCTTTATTATTTCCAGTCTGTTAAAATGCGGTGTCCGTGTCCTTTATCTGGATGTAAAAAGAGACGTTGAAATGGAGCAATTTTGTCATGGAAATATTGCAATTACTTATGCGTATGAGCCAAAACAGATATCAGAAGAAATTTCACTCATAACAGAAGAATTACAAAGCAGGACAGTCGATATTTCCAATATGGAACAACAGGGAATTGATGGAAATACAGATTTTAATTTTAATCCTGTCTGTGTTATTTGTGATGAAATTATCCTGATGAAACTGGTCTTTCCAGATAAGCTGTATAAAGAAACTTTAGGTAAAATCAATGCTATTATTGTCAGCGGACGAAGCAAAAATATTTATGCCGGATTGATTTCGCAATCTGGATTAGCAGAATATTTCGGAAACAGCGGTATCCGTGGGAATATCGGCTTAAAGGTTGCTCTCGGTCAGATGTCAGCCGGTGAATACAGTATGATTTTCGGAACGGAATATGCAGATGTAAAAAATCTTCGCTATGGAGAAATCGGCTCTGGTTTGATTATGAGAACAGGGCTTGACAGCAGACCACGGGAATTTGTAGCACCTTATATTAAAAATCATGCACTTGATTAAGCAGGCTAAAAGCAACGGGGAATAAAAAGTTTCTGCCCCAGTGACCGCCACCGGCGGGGAACTGGGGCGGTACAACCCCTTTAGTATTACAAGGGGTTGTAGCAACCCTCTGATTATCCAATAAAATCAAGTGTTTTAGGCTGTTACATCATTTTGTAGCAGGTAGGAGAATCTTATGGAAGAAAAGAAAATACAGGAATCAAAAGACCGACAGGCACGAAAATATAATATAACGCTTAATAATCCGCTTAGTATGATTCCACCTATGACCCATCCGCAAATTAAAGAAGAAATTGGCAGACTCGGCTCTGTATCTTACTGGTGTATGGCGGATGAAATCGGGCTGAAAGAGCAGACACCACATACACACATCTATTTGTACAGCGCTTCGCCTATCCGCTTCTCTACGGTAAAAAAGCGTTTTCCACAGGGACACATAGAATCAGCCTATGGTTCATCAGCAGAAAACAAAGATTATATTCTGAAAGCCGGGAAATGGAAAAGCACCTCTAAAACAGAAACTTCTATCGCCGGAACTTTTGAAGAATATGGCATTATGCCTGCCAAAGAAACCATGAGTGAAAAGGGCGAACTACAATTTATCTATGATATGATAGAAAGCGGACTGAGTACAGCAGAAATATTAAAAGCATTTCCACAGGCTATGCGTTATCTGGACAAAATAGACCGGGCAAGGCAGCTTTTAATTGAGGATGAATATAAAAATACATGGCGGGAACTTACTGTTACTTATATCTTCGGGAAAACCGAAACTGGTAAAACACGGTCTGTCATGGAGAAATACGGATATAGTAATGTATTTCGTGTGACAGATTACATACATCCATTTGACAGCTATAAAAATCACAGTGTTATTATCTTTGAAGAGTTCCGAAGCAGTCTGAAAATACAGGATATGCTCAATTATCTGGACGGCTATCCCTGTGAACTGTCTGCCCGGTATAATAACAAAACAGCCTGCTATCTGGAAGTCTATATTATTTCTAATATTCTTCTGGAACAACAATATGTAAATGTACAGGCAGAAAGCCCGGCAACATGGGAGGCTTTTTTGCGTCGGATACATCAGGTTATTTTCTATCAGGATGCAGAACACGTTATAACCTACTCTTCAGTAAAAGAATATCTTGAAAGAAATAACAACTTCCATCCACTGACAAAGGCTGAACAGTGTTCTATACCGTTCAAGGAATAGCCTATGGAAAAGAAGCTATTGACCCTGAAAGAATTATGCTCTTATCTGGGAATTGGAGAAACGAAAGCAAGGGAACTCGTCAGAGGTAAAAACGGATTCGGGGTACAGATTGGAAACCGATGGTATGCTGATAAAAACAAGCTGGATAAATGGCTTGACAAAATGGCTGTATAGATTGAAAACAGGGGTATTGCTGTGATATACTATGCGTACATCTTAGCAATACCCTTTTGATTTACCATAGAAAAGGAGTACAGAATGGGTAAATCATTAAAAGGAAAAGAATTAGGGAAAGGCATTTCCCAACGTAAAGACGGGCTTTATCAGGCACGCTTTATCAATCGTTTTGGCAAAAGACAGACGATTTATGCAAAAACATACAACGATATAACAAAAAAGCTGCGGGACGCACAATATGAGGACGAGAAGCAAATAAATGTAGTTACCAGTAATATGACCTTGGATGAATGGTATAACGTATGGATGACCACCTGTAAAAAGCATTGCAGAGATACAACCAGACGCACCTACTCCGTCCAGTATAATCGGCTTCGTGAGGAACTGGGATGGCGTAAACTGACAAATCTAAATCTGGTCATTATTCAAAACGCTTTCAATAATTTAAAAAGCGATAAGTCCAGAAAGGATTGCAAGGCGCTCCTTGTTGATATGCTTAACAGGGCTTTTGAATCGGACTTGATAAATAAAAATGTTGCTGTATCAGTCAATACCAAAATAGACGGTACGGAACAGCCTGAAAAACGTGTATTAACACCGGATGAAATTCAGATACTTTATCAATCAACGAAAAACAGTCAGCTTTATCCCTTTTTTGTTCTTGCGTTAAATACTGGTATGCGAATGGGAGAAACTCTTGGTCTTACATGGGAATGTGTTGATTTTGAGACTGGTTTCATCCATGTAGAAAAAACGCTCTGTTATCTTCCCAACAATGGAACTGCAATCTATGAGTTTCATCCACCGAAAAGTAAGGCGGGCAAGCGGAACATTCCCATGTCTAAACAGGTCATGGAAATACTGCAAGAGCAAAAGGCATGGCGGGACAAGGTAAACAGCAGATTTAAAGCTCAATCGGGATTTGAAAATCTGGTGTTTACAAGCAAAACCAATCATCCTCTGCATGAAAGCAATATAAGAACTGCTATACGCTATCTGGTCAATCGCATAAACACAGAAAATCCCGTACAAACATTTGAAGTATTTACACCACATTGTCTTAGACACACTTTTGCAACGAATTGTATCGCAAAAGGTATGCGCCCTAAAACATTACAGAAATTGTTAGGACACAATTCCCTGCAAATGACAATGGATTTGTATTGTCACGTATTAGATTCTACGTTGAAAGATGAAATGTCTATTATTACAGAAATGGTGTAAATGTGGTGTAGTAAACGTATTTAACAAGGAAAAAGCCTTGGAAAATCAAGGAATTTTAAGTGTTTACTTGAAATTCTACATCTTCCAGGTTGTTGATGAGAAGTAAGAGAAGGGAAGTAGCGGAAATGCTTGATTTATAAGGGATGGAAGGTGTTTGATGTTTACAGAAAAAACCTCGTAAAGTATCGCAAAATATCACAAAACCGTGATTCAAAGTGGTAAGAAAAGTGGTAAGCACCTGAATAGAAAAGTGATAAAGAAATTGCCAGGGCAATGTACAACCCCGGAAGTCAGATTAAAATCTGACATTCGGATGCTGATGCATGATCCTGGCAATTTTGTGATTACTTAAAATCACAGGTTTGTTTGTGGTGCATGCTATTTGTTTTAAAGGTAGGAAACCAGCTCATCCATGCCAATGCGCATATCTTTATGACGCTCTGCGGATGCATCCGGTTCATCACTGTATCCAAGAGCTAAGATATTGACCGGTTCTAAGTTTTCCGGAAGGTTCAGTTCTTCTTTTAATATGTCCGGGTTAAAGTAGCAAATCCAGACACTGCCAAGACCAAGCTCGGTTGCCTCAAGCATCATATGGTCGGTCAGGATCGAGGCATCGATGTCGGTTGTGATCTTGCCGTCAAACGGACGCTTCCAGGCTTTTGTCTTATTGGCACAGACGACAATGGCAGCCGGTGCCTGATAAATATTTGCTGCTTTTCCGACTTTTTCCAGTCCTTCTTTGCTTTTTACGACTATAAGGCGTACCGGCTGCATGTTCGCGGCGGTCGGTGCTACGTGGGCAGCCTCTAAGATTTTATCCAGTTTTTCCTGTTCAATTTCTTTTCCTGTGTACTTTCGTACAGAATGTCTCTTTTTTGCAATCTCTAATAATTCCATGATAATCTCCATTCTTGAGCTGTTTTTTGCGCATCTTGAGTTTGTGTGTAAGCACGGATCTTGCGTGTGAAAAATCTTATTTTTCACGTTAATCCTCCATGCTTGAGCTGATTTTTGCACATAATTGAATTTCATGCGGTTTCGCTGGGATAATCCTGTTTATTTCGGATTCTATCTTGTGTTTCTGAACGTTCATGTCTATAATTATATGGAAATGCAGAATATAAGCAAGTATGCACTTTTTTGATATATACTTCCGAAAAAGTAAGTAAGGAGAAATAGATCTATGAATAAGGAATTTAACTGTCCGGTGGAGGCGACGATCTCCCTGATCGGCGGCAAATACAAGTCGGTCATTTTGTTTCATCTGATGGGAAAAACGCTCCGCTACAGTGAACTTCATAAAAAGATACCGAAAGCCACCGATAAAATGCTCGCACAGCAACTTCGGGAACTGGAAAAAGACGGACTTATCAAAAGAACCGTCTATCCGGTTGTCCCGCCCAAAACAGAGTACAACCTGACGGAGTTTGGAGAGAGCCTGTCACCGATCCTAAATGCCATGTGTAACTGGGGAGAGTCCTATCTGAACATTCCGAGTCAGTGTGTGGAAGAGTCGTGAGGCAGAAAGGTTTGAGGGACAAGTGAAAAGCAGGAATACTGTGTCTTGGTGCAGAGCGAGGAACAGAGCACGATGAGAGATTGAGGATTGTGCGCAGGATTTGTGCTTGTGCGTAAACATGAGGTGTCAATGAAAGTGTTGTTTTTATTGAAAAGAATGGAGGATTGAAATGGCAGATAAAAATGCAATGAAAAATAAAAGTGCAATGAGGAACAAAAGTAAAGTTAAAAATAAAGACATAGCGAAAAATAAAGCTGCAGGCAAGAAAAAGTATGCAGTTGATAAAACAATGAAGCAGGAGGCAGAAAAACGAACCGCCGGAAAAATGGGAAAGAAAAAATATGCGGTTGATAAAACAGTGAAGCAGGAAGCAGAAAAGCGAACCATCGGAAAAATGGAAAAGAAGTATGCAGTGACTAAAGCATTTACAGAAAAAACGGATCATGGAAAATCGGTAAAAGAGAAAAAAGTATCAGGAAAAAACACGTCGGAAAAAATGATCACGAAGAAGCAGAACGCAGACATGTGCCAGTATGCAAAAAAATGCGGTGGCTGCGATTATCAGGGACTTTCCTATGAAAAACAGCTCAAAGAAAAGCAGGAATATGTTAGAAAAAATGTCGGAGAATTCTGCAAAGTACTGCCGATCATCGGGATGGAACATCCCTATCATTACCGCAACAAAGTGCATGCGGTATTTGACATTGCAAAAGGCGGATCTGTCATTTCAGGCGTATACAAGGCAGGGACACATGATGTTGTAAACATTGATTCCTGCCAGATCGAAGATGAGACGGCAGATGCGATCATCCACGATATCCGGGGACTTTTACGTTCCTTTAAAATCAAGACTTATGATGAGGATACCGGATATGGTCTGTTGCGTCATGTACTGGTGCGTCGCGGTTTTCACAGCGGAGAAGTGATGGTAGTATTAGTGCTCGGATCCCCAATCCTTCCGTCCAAGAATAATTTTGTCAAGGCACTGCGTAAACTTCACCCGGAGATCACAACGGTCGTTCTTAATGTCAATGACAAAAAGACCAGTATGGTTTTAGGAGAAAAAGAGACAGTTATTTACGGAAAAGGCTATATTGAGGACACACTCTGTGGCTGTACTTTCCGCATTTCCCCCAAATCATTTTATCAGGTCAATCCGGTGCAGACGGAGATCCTTTATACGAAGGCGATCGAGTATGCCGGACTGACAGGAAAAGAGAGGATTGTGGATGCTTACTGTGGCATCGGAACGATCGGTCTTATCGCAGCGTCGAAGGCAAAAGAGGTCATCAGTGTGGAATTAAACCGTGATGCAGTCAGGGATGCCGTGACTAACGCAAAACGAAATGACATCAAAAATGTCCAGTTTTACAATGCCGATGCAGGACAGTTTATGGTGGAGATGGCGGAATACCGTGCCGATCAGAAAAAAAATCAGGTGCCGGATGCCACAAAATCGGGAAAAAAGGCAACACCGGATGGCAATGTGGATGTCGTATTCATGGACCCGCCAAGAGCAGGAAGTGACGAGGCGTTTTTATCTTCGGTCATCCGGCTTGCTCCGAAGCGCGTAGTGTATATTTCATGTAACCCGGAGACACTTGCAAGGGATTTAAAGTATCTGACGAAACATGGGTATCAGGCAAAGGAGTGCCAGCCGGTGGATCTTTTTCCGTGGACGAAACATGTGGAGACGGTTGTTTTACTTTCCAAGGGAATGGCCGACAGTAGAAAAGTGAAGGTGGACTTCTCTCTGGAGGATATGGATTTATCTGAATTCAAGGGAAAAGCAACTTATGAGCAGATAAAGGCATATGTATTGGAACAGACAGAACTTAAGGTTTCATCACTGTATATCGCACAGATTAAGAAGAAGTGTGGATTGGATGTCGGTGAGAATTTTAATTTGCCTAAATCTGAGAATGCAAGACAGCCACAGTGTACACCGGAGAAGGAAGATGCGATTATGCAGGCGTTTAGGCATTTTGGAATTATATAGGTTGTGGATAAACTGCATCATGTGTTAAAAATATAGTGAAGTATGGGAAAAAGGACATTCCAGAACTGTAGATTTTACAGGTCAGGGGATGTCCTTTTTGCAGATATGGAAGTGTTCAAGGGACAAGGTAATGATACTGAAGTATTAAGACTGATATGAATGATACCTATCCTATTGAGGGCTTAAAATGCACTGATGGAAAGCAAGAGGATTTCATGGAACAGTGGATAGAACGGAGATTGAATATAAAAATGAGATAAGTAAGTAAAGATGCCAGTTGAAGTGGAGGTTCCTGCTTGGCTTTTTTCTTGCTCTTTTGCAGATGGTAAAATATAATTGTATGTGTAATAGCGAGAAGGTTTGAAGGGATAGGTAGGAGAGTAATGATAGAACTTGATTGGGCAAAATTTGAAATATTAAATAAAAAATATGCAAATGCATTTGAAACGCTATGTTTACATCTTTTTAGCAGATATGTTCATACAGAGTGTATTGGTGCAGATTTTAATCAGGCTGGATTGGAGACAGAACCAGTTAAATATAAAGGGAAATTCTATGGCTTCCAATCTAAATATTTCAGTCCGAGTATGGATTATAAACAAATAGAGCATTCTGTTCAATTGGCATTAACATCGTATCCCAATTTGGATGTCATTAAAATATTTTATAATTGTAATGCAAGACTATCGGCATCGTCTACAAAACAGGAATTAGATAAAAAGGCTAAAAATCGAGGGGTTAAACTTGAATGGCTGGGAAGGTCATATTTTGAAGTTGCATTAAATAAAAAGGAAAATCTGGATTTATGCCAATTGTTTTTTGGTGCAGGTAGGGAACTGGAATATTTTGCTGATATAATAGATAATGAGAAAAGAGCATTTTTAACAAGTACCAATTATCTGGAATTAAATGTAGCTTGTGCAGAAAAAAGATTAAATAATAGTGAACAACTTGTCGAAGAACTTTTGGAGAATAGTGAAATATCTGTAATTAGAGGTTTACCTGGAACTGGTAAAAGTGTCCTTTTGGATAAAATATTTATGATATTAAGTGGAAGTAATTTAAAGTTTTATGACCAGATTGCTGCAATATCTAAAAATAAGAGTATTCCAATCTTGATTAAATTGAAATATTGTTCAGCTTGTCCTTTGGAACAACTTATCATAACAAAAAAAACAGAATACAAGTTGAATTTTGATAATTATTCAATAATTTACTTGCTTGATGGTTTGGATGAAGTTTCGAGTGAAATTGCGGAACAAACAATATCGTATATTAAAGAACTTGCAAAGCAAAAAAATACAAAGAAAATAATTTTGTCTATACGAAAAATGTCCAGTAATAATATGTATTTGCACGATTGTGTTAATGAGAATGCTTTTTATGAGATTCAGGAGTTAGACGAAAAGAATATAGTTTCATTTTTCGAGGATAGAGGAGAGAAAGATAAGATTGAGAAACTTAAAAGTTTGAAAATAACTAATAAAAAATTGTTTGATGAAATTAAAGATATTTTGTTGGTTAATTTATTTTATGATTCTATGAATTATGTTAGTAATGGGACAACGATTTACGATTTGTTTTGGTTAAAGGATCATTATTGGAATAGTAAAAGGAAGGATAAATTAATAGCTCTTAATTTGCCAGAACCTCAGTCAGATGAAATATTAGAAATAAATAAGCAAATAGCTTACCACATGCATAGCGATAAAACAGTAATTATTGCGAAAAAGAATTTTAGAAATATTGTTTCAAAAATGTATCCTCAATTAAGTTACAAAGATGTGAATGCAGTTTGTAACTACATTTTAGAAACATATTTTGAGAATAGGATTGAGGACGAGTTTTACTCATATCAACATAGACGATATCAAGAGTACTTTTATACGCTATCTCTATATGATTTATATAAATACAATGTTGGTAATTTACGAAAAGAACAAATATTTACTAATTATGAACTTTTTGATGAATTTGTTTTGCCATATTTTGAAGATAGAAGTGATAAAGAAAAACAGTTACCATTCTCAATAGAAGTGAGATTGTTTAAAACATATATGGGAAAAAATCCATTGTGGGGAGCTGATGAACCAGGATATAAGTATTTACGAGAATTCTCTTATGCAGTAGCTGCACAAGAGGAAGAAGCTTTTTATCGTATAATTCAGGATGAAAATCTGTCATTAAAGGGTAATGTTTTGATTGATGTATCTTATATCAAAAGTATTGCTGAATGTGAGAGAAAGTCAAAAATTGGAAGAATACCGGATCCACTTGAAGAAGTATTTCGCTTTTTATTATGCAACATAGAAATATATTGGAGATGTAATAAAAGAGAAATGGCTTTAAAAGCAGTACAAGAATTGCAGCAATCTATACAGTGCATAAAAGACGAGTATCCGGAATTGATGGAAAAAGTAAATAATGCCTTTTTTGAAGAAAAAAGAGCACAGCTTTTTATAGAGTTGATTATTTTTGAAAAAAATACCAAAGAGATACTTGAGGATATAAATAAAAATGGTATTAGAGAACGTGTAGTAAGCGGTGAAACTGAATATGAGAAACTGTGTAGTGCTTTCTTTGAAATTCTATTTCAATATAAATATGAGGAAGTATTAGTTTTACTGGAATTGTTTACAGATGAAAATATAGAATGTTTGTGTGCCTTTTTGATTCAGGTTCAAAATTTAAGATATTTGAAAGATAGGAAGATTTCAGAAAAATTAGAAAAATGCTTACTTCGTTGTAGTGAAAAAACAAATGGCATTTTGATGCTAAAAAAATATTTTGACCTTGAGTTAACAGCGGAAGAAGAAGGAATACTGGAAAATGAATTTGAGAGATTAAGTGCGGAACGTTGGGTGGATTTGTTTGGCTTTAAGAAAGAACATAATAAGGCAGCTTTTTTAAGTATGTTATATAACCGTAATTGTGTAAGTGAACAATATAAATATGATACTAGGGTATTGCATCAAAATTTATATTGTAATTATGCAAAAATGTTAGATGGTGAGATATCGTATACAAGATTAATGACGACTTTTTTTTCTGATTATAATAATACGATTTTTAATCGATTTACAAACATTACTTATGAAGCTACAAATATATTTGCTTTAATTATTAGTGAGAAAAGGTTGGTGTATGTAGAAAGACAAAAATTGCTTGAAATGTTGGAACAAAAAGCAAAAAACGTAATTCATCTAGGCTTATTATTTAAGCAATTAAAAAATGAAGAAACGGAGGAGTGTGATAAATTAATCAGGAGATTTTTGCCAGATATTAATCAATCATATAAAGGGCAGGAAAGCTTTGATATAACAGAAAATGTCAAGAAATATTTTGAATTGGCATATTTATATACTGGTTTTGATAGCGAAAAAAGTATAGAGTATATTAGAAAAGGTCTAAATTCTGGTGTTATACGACACGGATGGAGAAAGGATGGGATAGTAGATACCTTTCTGTTAGACGCTTTGAAAATTATGTGGAATAAATATTATTTTGAAAGGAATGAATTGCAAATATTCACCCAAAAATATTTGCAAATGATATTAGCAATAAATCAGATTACAGATGAAAATTATAGATGTTCAGTAATTAAAGAATTGATAGAAATGTTATTAGAGAATGACCTTGAACTAGCAAAGGAGATGATGGAAAATATAATATCAAATAATCTACATATCAATGAAACACTTTTGCAATATTGTATAGCATTGGTGAAAATTGGGGAGCCAGTGAATGAAATAATATTGTTGCTTGATTATTTCGATATTGAAAATTATAACGAAGAATCAATATCAATGAAATTACAAGTGTTATTAATGATTTACAAGAGCGAATGGTATGATAGAAAAGAAAAAGAAGAAATAAAAGATAAAATAAAGTACTATGCGGAAAAAGGGTGGATATCAATGCCTGTACGGTGGAGCGAAGAACTATTCCAAATTTACCTAAATTTTTGCAAAAATGAAAATATAGAGACACATTTAAGAAATATAACGCAGGAACATAAAGTCGATAAAGATTTAGAGGAAAATAAATTTTGTAAAAAGATTGCAAGATGTAAAACTAAAAGGTATTTACAGAAATTATTTGATGAGTTAATGAATTATCGTAATCACATAATAATTCGGTCTGGTGATGCGTGGGATATGATTATAGATAAAGTGTATGAGATTGATGGAAATGCTGATAAAATATTGATTTATATGGAAGCTTGTAAGTTTCCACACGATATATATTATACTTCAAATTCGTCATATTTTTATATGCCATTAGGACGTATTATAGAAAGGGAAGGGTTAACCACAAAAGTATGGAACCATCTAAAAAAGAATGGAGGATATGGCGATTTTATTAGTCTTATAAAGGCTTATGACTATATAAATAACAAAAAAATGTGCAAAAGGTTGTTTATAAGATTTTTTCAGTATTGTGAGTTCTTAGTTTATGATGAAGCTCATTATGAAATAAATACTGAACAATAACGATTTTGGAAAAGGGTAAAGGCTTATCGCCCTAAGTGGGTGTGAACCTTTTGAAAAAAGATGAAGGGCTGCTATTTAGTATAACAAGTAATTTTTACTCAATATGGGGACAATTGTCTTACATTCCAAAAGAATGGTCGATAGCACATCTTCCTAGAGAACATGGATTTATCGGAATTCAAAAGGAAAAGCAATTTATGAGCAGATAAAGGCATATGGACTTGAGCAGACAGGATTTAAGGTTTCGTCATTGTATATCGCACAGATTAAGAAGTGTGGATTGGATGTCGATGAGAACTTCAATCTGGTTAAATCAGACAATGCGAGACAGCCACAGTGTACGCCGGAGAAGGAAGATGCAATTGTGCAGGCGTTTAGGAATTTTGAAATCATATAGATTGTGGATAAGCAGTGTCATGTGTTAAAAATATAGTAAAGTATGGGAAAAAGGACATTCCGGAACTGTAGATTTTACAGGTTAGGGATGTCTTTTTTGCTGATATGGAAGTGTTCAAGGGACAAGGTAATGATACTGAGAGATATTAAGACTGATATGAATAATATCTATCATATCTAATTAGATGATACGGATTGAAGAGATTGCGATGCAAATTGAAAAATTCACGTTTTCGTGATATACTTTCCTTATGTCTGTTGGCAAAATAATGGAGGGATGACATGGCGGTCAGTTATAAAAAATTATTCCATTTACTGATAGAAAAAAATATGACAAATGCACAGTTGCAGCAGGAGGCTGGCTTCTCCGCAAATATCATCACACGGCTGAAACGTAATGGGTATATTTCCCTCGAAAGCGTAGAGAGTATATGTTGTGTTCTGAACTGTGGCGTTGACGATATTCTGGAATTTGTACCAGAGGATAACGGAGGAAAAGAGAATGGTTGATACCAAAAAGGAACAGGAACGTGATGAACTGCACCGTGCAATATGGGCAATTGCAGATGAGTTGCGCGGAGCAGTCGATGGTTGGGACTTCAAAAATTATGTTCTTGGCACGATGTTCTATCGTTATATTTCTGAAAATATGTGTAATTACATAAACAGCGGTGAGATTGATGCAGGTAACACCGATTTTGATTTTGCAAAAATGCCGGATGAGGATGCAGAAGAAGCAAGAGAAGGACTGGTAGAGGAAAAGGGATTTTTTATCCTTCCGAGTGAACTTTTCTGTAATGTCCGTGCCAATGCTGCGAATGATGAAAACTTAAATGAAACACTGGAGCGTGTGTTCCGTCACATTGAGGAATCAGCGAAAGGCAGTGAGGCAGAGAGCGACTTTGCCGGACTGTTCGATGACTATGATGTAAACAGCAATAAACTTGGTTCTACAGTTGCAAAGCGTAATGAAAAACTTGTAAAACTGCTGAATGGCGTAGGCGAAATGAATCTGGGAGATGTGAAAGACCATTCTATTGATGCCTTTGGTGATGCGTATGAGTACCTTATGACCATGTACGCATCGAATGCCGGAAAATCTGGTGGAGAGTTCTTTACTCCGGCAGATGTGTCCGAACTGCTTACACGTCTTGGGACTATAGGAAAAACAGAAATCAATAAAGTATATGATCCGGCTTGTGGCTCGGGTTCATTGCTTTTGAAGGCTGAGAAAATTCTTGGCAAGGATGCTATCCGTAACGGCTTTTATGGTCAGGAGATCAACATTACAACCTACAACCTGTGCCGTATTAATATGTTCCTGCATGATGTGGAATTTGATAAATTTGATATAGCTTGTGAAGATACATTGCTCAGTCCTCAGCACTGGGATGATGAGCCATTTGAGTTGATCGTATCTAATCCACCGTATTCTATCAAGTGGGCGGGAGACGAAAATCCACTGCTCATCAATGACCCTCGTTTTGCTCCGGCTGGAGTTCTGGCACCTAAGAGCAAAGCGGATATGGCGTTTATTATGCATAGTTTGTCATGGCTTGCGTCTAACGGAACTGCTGCCATCGTATGTTTTCCGGGAATCATGTACCGTGGTGGTGCAGAGCAGAAAATCCGTAAATATCTGGTAGATAACAACTATGTGGATTGCGTTATTCAGTTGCCGAGTAATTTGTTCTTTGGCACTTCGATTGCAACCTGTATCATGGTAATGAAAAAGAACAAGGCAGACAACAAGACCTTGTTTATTGATGCTACAAGCGAATGCGTGAAGGTGACCAACAATAATAAGCTGACACCAGAGAATATTGACCGTATCGTGGATGTGTTTGCTAAACGTGAAGAAGTGGAGCATTTTGCATATCTGGCAAGCTATGAAGAAGTGTCCGGCAATGATTATAATTTGTCTGTATCCACTTATGTTGAAGCCGAAGATACCAGAGAAAAAATTGATATCGTGAAGTTGAATGCGGAAATTAAGGAAATTGTTGCCCGTGAGCAAGTGCTTCGTGATGAGATTGATAAGATTATCGCAGAAATCGAGGTGTGATTTATGGGAGAATTTTTTCCGAATCAATACTGGGGAACGGATATATGGAAACATCAGGAATTGCCGATAATAGAATCACATGATTTTAATTTTTTTAGATGCCTTGAATTTAATAATAGTTATTATGGAAAAACAGTAAGTGAACTTCATAGCGGAAATCTGAGATTAAGTAGAAAAGATAATAGGTACTCAAATCTCTTTCCCGGTCAAAAGCTGTCATATTGGGCAGACAGTCCACAAACGGCAAGGGCAGAAATAAAAAAGTGGGGATCAGGTAATAATATTTTGACATTTTGGGCATATGATGATGGGAGTAGCTTTATTCCTACAATTTATCCGGCTGAAAATATTCGGATAATCGATGGTGTTCATTTTGGTTTTGATAAGATTTTGAAAAAAGTTGGCAACCATGAAGAATTGACCCGTAGTGAAAAAGAGTTTATTGATAAAATAGGACGTGAAAAGCCAGATTGTCTGGCATATTATTCAGAAGCCAAAGTGGGAGACATTTGCTTTTTATTTTTTGAACAAGGGTTTAAAAAACTTTCACTTCGTGAGGTTACATTACGTTTAGGTGATTATAAAGGAAAGAACACAGCAAAGGTGACTTGTGCAGTTACAAGTGATTTTAGCCCAGTATTGGAAGGCTATGGATATTATTTTTCTCCAATTGCAAAGACGAAATATGATGACAAGTATATAACAAGTGATGAATATATACTGCGAAAGCAAGTTGAGGATTATTCACATGAACAAATAGTGGAGATGATGCGATGAGCAGATTAGATGAATTAATTGAAAAATTGTGCCCGGATGGAGCAGAATTTTTAACTTTGCAAGAATGTACCCAAAAGGTTAAAAATATTAAATGGAAAAGTTATTCTGGAAATGATAAAAAGTACATAGATTTAAGCTCAGTGGATAGAGATTTACATTGTATAATGGAAACACAAAATATCAATTCGGATTCAGCACCAAGCAGAGCACAGCAAATTGTACAGACAGATGATATTCTTTTAGGGACTACTCGTCCAATGCTGAAAAGATATTGTATGATTCCGGAAACATATGATAATGAAATTTGCAGTACAGGTTTTTGCGTGTTAAGAGCGAATACAGAGATTGTGCTTCCAAAATGGATTTATCATAACATTGCTACGACTGATTTCTTTGCTTATGTTGAGCAAAATCAAAAGGGTGCAAGCTACCCAGCAATATCCGATGCAAGCGTAAAAGCGTTTAGCTTGCCTGTACCTCCTCTGGAGGTACAACGTGAAATAGTCCATATTTTGGACTCTTTCACGTTACTTACAGCCGAGCTTACAGCCGAGCTTACAGCTCGGAAGAAACAGTATGAGTTTTATCGCGACAATTTAATAAAAAAAGAACAACATATATCTGAAGTGAAAAAATTAGCTGATGTTGCCAATATTTATGATTCGTTACATCAAACACCTTCGTATTCTAATAGCGGATATAGTATGGTTCGTGTACAGGATATAAAAGGTGGGTATGTAGATGAAGATAAAACATTAAAAGTGGATGAAAGCGTTTGGAATTTATTTACGCAAAAATACACTCCTCGATTAAATGATATTGTAGTTTCACGGGTGGGGTCATATGGGAATTTTGCATTAATTCCTAATGATAAGTGCTGTCTAGGACAAAATGTTGCATTAATTCATCCTAACATAAATCCAAAATATTTATATCATGTATTAATGTCTACGATGACAAAACAGTGGATAAATAATAATGTGGAAGGTGCAAGTCAAAAATCATTTAGTTTAGCAGATATAAAAAGAGTGCCAGTTCCTGTTCCAAAGGAAAATATTCAACAACGAATAGCAGAAGTTCTTGATAATTTTGAAGCCATTTGCACTGACCTAAATATTGGTTTGCCAGCAGAAATTGAAGCACGTCAGAAGCAATATGAATATTATCGTGATTTGCTCTTGACATTTGCTGAAACAGGCAGCATGCTCATGACAGACAGACAGACAGACAGACAGACAGACAGACAGACAGACAGACAGACAGACAGAGCTGAGTGCAATTAAGCTCATTCAATATGTGTTTGGTTATGTTTCCATTGAACTTGGTGCTATAGCAACTGTTACAAAACTTGCGGGGTATGAATTTACTAAGTATGTCACCTATTCGGATGAAGGTAAAATTATTGCACTTCGTGGGTTAAATGTTAAGAATGGAAAGCTTGATCTGACAGATGTAAAATATATTGATAAAAGTGATTTGACAAAGTTAAACAGAAGTAAACTTTGCAGTGGAGATATGTTATTTACATATGTTGGGACAATTGGTCAAGTTGCAGTGATTAATGAAAATGATAAGTATTATCTTGCACCTAATGTTGCATTAATAAGAGCAGACACTCAATTTGTAAATCCAGAATATATGCGTTACTTTTTTCAAACAAATACATTTTGGGATACACAAATAAATCGTCTGCTTCAATCTTCATCCATGAAAAATATACCGATGGAGAAAATTCGCAAGTTTGTTTTGCAGATACCATCAATTCAGGAACAGAATCGTATAGTGGAAGTTCTTAACCGTTTTGATATACTTTGCAATGACCTGTCCGCAGGACTTCCAGCAGAAATAGAAGCACGTCAGAAGCAATATGAATATTACAGGGATAAGCTGTTATCCTTTAAAGAATTACCAAAGTAAGGAGGCGAGGATGTGCCGTACTTTAATATTGTAGCGGAGACATCGGAGAATACCGTTGTCACAGAATATGAGCCAGTCAAGAAGCGTTCTGACAGTTACCAGAGCGAAGCAGCACTGGAACAGGAGTTTATCCGTCTGCTCTGTGAACAGGGATATGAATATCTGCCGATTCACACGGAGAAAGACCTGATTGCCAATCTCCGCAAGAAATTAGAGGAACTGAATAACTATCAGTTTTCGGACACAGAGTGGGATGACTTTTTCAAAAATGCTGTTGCCAATCCCAATGAGCATATTGTGGAAAAGACCCGGAAGATACAGGAGGACAATGTCCAAGTACTGACTCGTGATGACGGTTCTTCCAAGAATATTACACTCATAGATAAAAAGAACATCCATAACAACAGGCTGCAGGTCATCAATCAGTACAAGGTGAATGCTGCCACTGGCATCAGAGAGGGCAGTCTGGGCTGTGTTATTGGCACAGAGAATGGTGCGAAACATGACAACCGCTATGATGTTACAGTATTGGTAAACGGTCTGCCTCTTGTGCATATTGAACTGAAACGCAGAGGTGTTGCCATCCGTGAGGCATTCAACCAGATTAATCGCTACCAGAGGGATTCTTTCTGGGCGGGATGCGGACTGTACGAATACATTCAGATTTTTGTTATTTCCAATGGTACAAACACAAAGTATTATTCCAACAGCACCAGACGGAATGCGGAAAAAGAACATGAGAAACGGGGAGCAAGTAAGACAAAGACCAGTAACAGTTTTGAATTTACCTGCTTCTGGGCAGATGCCAATAACCGTGTGATCCCTGATCTGATTGATTTTACAAAGACTTTTTTCGCAAAGCATACGATTCTGAATATCCTTACGAAATACTGTATTTTTACATCAGAGGATATGCTGATGGTCATGCGTCCGTACCAAATCACGGCTACGGAGCGAATTCTCAATCGTATCGAAATTGCCAATAATTATAAGAAGTACGGCAGTGTCGAGGGTGGTGGTTACATCTGGCATACCACAGGTTCCGGCAAGACGCTGACTTCGTTCAAGACGGCAAGACTGGCATCGAAGCTGCCGTATATTGACAAGGTGCTGTTTGTGGTTGACCGTAAGGATCTGGACTATCAGACCATGAGAGAATATGACCGTTTTGAAAAAGGGGCAGCCAACAGCAACACCTCGACAACCATATTAAAACGGCAGTTGGAAGACCCGGATGCACATATCATCATTACCACAATTCAGAAACTGGCTACCTTTATAAAAAAGAATCCGGGACATGAAGTTTATACGAAACATATCGTCATTATTTTTGATGAGTGCCACCGCAGCCAGTTCGGGGATATGCACACTGCGATTGTAAAGAATTTCAAAAAATATCATCTGTTTGGATTTACGGGAACACCGATTTTCTCTGTCAATTCCGGCAGAGCAAAAAATCCAGAATTCTTTACCACAGGTCAGACTTTTGGAGATCAGCTTCACAGTTATACGATTGTGGATGCCATTAACGATAAAAATGTTCTTCCATTCCGGGTAGACTATATTAAAACGATGGATGAGGAGGAAGAAATCACAGATGAGATGGTTTGGGATATCAACCGCGAAAAAGTTATGATGGCTCCTAAGCGTATCCGCCTTGTGACACAGTACATACTGGAACATTTTGACCAGAAGACCTATCGTGGGGATAAAACTTACATATATAATACGCTGACTAATATTGCGGAGGTGGCTTCTGCCAAACGGGACGAGGTAGAGGAAATCAAGCAGAAACAGCGTATCAGCGGTTTTAATTCCATTTTTGCAGTATCGAGCGTTTCGATGGCGAAATTGTATTATCAGGAATTCAAAAAGCAGATGGCAGCAGACCCGACCAAGAAACTGCGTGTTGCAACCATTTTTAGTTATGGTGCAAATGAGGAAGAATCGGACGGTATTCTGGATGAAGAAAATTCAGAGGATACCTCTGCACTCGATCAGCCGTCCAGAGAATTTCTGGAAGAAGCCATTGACGATTATAATGATATGTTTCATACAAATTACGATACTTCAAGTGATAAATTTCAGAATTACTATAAAGATGTGTCGCTCCGCATGAAGAACAAGGAGTTGGATATTCTGATTGTAGTAAATATGTTCCTTACAGGTTTTGATGCTACAACCATGAATACGCTGTGGGTAGACAAGAATTTGAAAATGCACGGTCTGATACAGGCGTTTTCTCGTACCAACCGTATTCTGAATTCCATCAAGACCTTTGGCAATATTGTATGTTTCCGAAATCTGCAAAAGCGTGTGGATAGTGCCATTTCCCTGTTCGGAGACAAGAATGCCGGAGGCATTGTTCTGCTGCAGAGCTTTAAGGATTATTATTATGGATATGAATCTGTAGATGGTAAGCCAATGCCGGGGTATGTGGATATGATGGAAGATCTGAACAATAAGTTTCCGCTGTCAGAACCACAGATTGTCGGAGAGCAGAATCAGAAAGATTTTATTGCTTTGTTTGGTGCAATTCTCCGTATGAGAAATCTGTTGCTTTCCTTTGACGATTTCAAGGGGAACGAGCTGATTTCCGAACGTGATCTACAGGATTACCTTGGACGCTATCAGGACTTGCGTGATGAGTGGAAACGCAAGCGTCAGGAAAGTACGGATATTACAGACGATGTAGTATTTGAGATTGAACTGATCCGGCAGATAGAAATCAACATTGATTATATTCTTATGCTCGTAAAGAAGTACCATGATACCCATTGCGAAGATAAGGAAGTTCTGATTACCATCAATAAGGCGATTGATGCCAGCCCGGAGCTGCGCAGCAAGAAACAGCTCATTGAAACCTTTATTGCAGGAATCAATGATGTGGATGATGTTATGAACGAGTGGCATGAGTTTGTGGTGGAACAGCGAGATCACGACCTTAATGCGATTATTACGGAGGAAAAGCTGAAGCCGGAAGATACACGGAAGTTCATGGAGAATGCGTTCCGTGACGGAGAAATCAAAACAGCCGGAACAGACATAGATAAACTTATGCCACCAATTTCACGCTTTGGCGGTGGTGGCAGAGCCAAGAAGAAACAGGGTGTTATTGACAAGCTGAAGACTTTCTTTGAAAAGTATTTTGGTATCGGTGGCTCGTCTACCTTTACTGAGCCGGAGCATAAGACAGTGACTTATGACCTGAATAGTCAGGAAACGCTATCGATGGTAGCAGAACCTAAAACACCATACGGAAAACAGTCATAATACAACAAGCCACAAAGGAAATAGTCCTTTGTGGCTTGCTTTGAAAATGGATAATTTAAATCTTATAACTTCGGATTTCGTCTTCTCAGTTTCCGATGTTCCTTTGCCGGCTTGGAACGTGAAAATATTTCTTTTAAGGTCTGTTTTTCTTCGACAGAAAGCTGGGTGATTTTCATTTCCAAATTTTTGCAGAACAAAAGGAGTAGTCCGTTAATATAAGCATCATTAGAGGCTTCGGGAGTTCTTCGGGATGTCCTACCCGGAGGCGGTGAGCTATCTGCTGGACGGAGAACAGGGACAGCTTATTGAACGGGGAAAAAGGCAGGAGACAAAAAGAAAACCGATAAAAGCCGGGAAGGGACGGCAGGCTGTAGAAAAAGAACAGACAGAGGAAAGAAAAGAACCGAAAGAGCCAAAGGAACTGAAACTGCCGGAGAAAAATCCGACCATGAAGAGAGTCTATGCATACCTTCTGCAGAAGCGCCATATTGACAGGGAAATCCTCTCGTATTTTGCAAAGGCAGGAACCATATATGAATCTGCGGAGCATCACAACATTGTGTTTGCCGGACTGGACAGCGAGGGGAAAATCCGGCATATCCATGTGAAGGGGAGCTGTTCTGACGGCAGGAGCTTCCGGCTGAATCAGGAAGGCTCGGAAGCTGCCTACGGATTTGGATACAGGGGAACCGGGAACAGACTGTATGTGTTTGAGGCACCCATTGACCTGTTATCATTTCTGTCCTTGTATCCAGAGAACTGGCAGGGGAACAGTTATATCACCTTAAACGGTGTGGCAGAGCATGCCATGCTGCAGGCATTGAAAGACAATCCCAGACTGGATACGGTTGTGCTGTGCCTTGACCATGATCCGGCAGGCATAGAGGCGTGCGGCAGACTGGCAGAGATTCTGGTACGCAATGGATATGGTGCGGTAAAGAGGTTACAGTCAGCCTGCAAAGACTGGAATGAGGATTTAAAAGGCAGATATGGTGAGGAAACAATTCCGGCACAGGAGCATCCGAGAGTCATGGAATGCAGGGCATGGACAGAGGTGCTGAAAGAAGTGACGGAATCCATCAACATCAAGTATGCCAACAGAAGGTATATCTGCCGTTATTATCAGGATATTTATAATGAACTGAAAAAGGGCAGGGGCAGGGAACAGCTCATGGATGCCTTTGACGGATCGGGGATGCTTTTGACCGGAGTGCTTGTGCGGTGCATGGAAAAAGAGGGGATCGCACTTGGCAGGGAAACCAGTGCAGGGCAGATACTGGAAAATCTGTCAAAGCGTTATCTGCCGCATAAAGACAAGGGAAACTTCAACACCCGCATCCGGCAGATGCAGGCAGCCTTTGAAGAAACACTGGAGGTGTTCGATACAAAAGACTTAGAACAAAAAGAGAATCAGGAACTGCTTGCCAGAAAATGTATGAGCCTTGCGATGGAATGCATCCGGGCTCATATTTTTGTTGCCATTGACCGCGGGGAAGAGCAGATGAAGCCGGCAAAACAGAATGTGAAGGAACAGAAAGTGGAACATCAGGAGGGAGGAATGATGCTATGCAGCCAGTCGTGATGCTGGTGATCGCAGGAGTGGCAATGTTTTCCGTGATTGGAGGCGTGTCACTTCTGTCGCACTATTATACATTAAACGGAATCAAGAGCAGGACTGTCGGGGACGGCCAGCATGGAACGGCGAGATTTGCCACGAAAAAAGAAATTGCAGAAACCTATGTGCAGGTGCCCTATGAACCGGAGCTGTGGCGCAGGGGTGAGAACCTGCCGACTGCACAGGGACTGGTACTCGGCAGCATGGAACGGGTAGGAAAACTATATGCACTGGTGGATACCGGGGATGTGCATTGCCTGATGATCGGGGCAGCAGGAGTCGGAAAGACCGCACACTTTCTGTATCCCAACATCGAATACGCCTGTGCCTGTGGAATGAGTTTCCTGACCACGGATACAAAGGGAGACTTATACCGCAACTATGCAGGCATTGCAAAAAAATACTATGGCTACCATACGGCAGTCATCGATCTTCGTAATCCGACCAGAAGCGATGGTGACAATATGCTCCATCTGGTCAACAAATACATGGATGAGTATCTTGCAGACCATACGAACCTGAGTGCCAAGGCAAAAGCGGAAAAGTATGCAAAGATTACGGCAAAGACCATTATCTCCTCCGGTGGTACGGACAGTTCGAGCTATGGACAGAATGCATTTTTCTATGATGCGGCAGAAGGCGTGCTGACGGCAGCCATTCTGCTCATTGCGGAATTCTGCCCGGATGGAAAGAGGCATATCATCAGCGTGTTCAAACTGATACAGGATTTACTTGCACCATCTAAAGTGAAAGGGAAAAACCAGTTCCAGCTACTTCTGGCAAAACTCCCGGATACCCACAAGGCGAAATGGTTTGCAGGGGCAGCCTTAAATACGGCAGAGCAGTCCATGCAGTCGGTTCTCTCCACAGCGTTGTCCAGACTGAATGCTTTTCTGGATTCCGAGCTGGAGCAGATACTCTGTTTTGATACCGCCATCGATGCAGAGCTTTTCTGCAAAAAAAAGACGGCGGTGTTTCTGGTCATGCCGGAGGAGGACAATACCAAGTATTTTATTATTTCTCTGATTTTACAGCAGCTCTACCGGGAAATTCTCGTGGTGGCAGACGAGAACGGAGGAAAACTGAACAACCGTGTAGTTTTCTATTGGGATGAGGTCGGAACGATTCCGAAGATTGAAAGCGCAGAGATGATGTTCTCAGCGTCCCGATCCAGAAGGGTGAGTATCGTACCCATGATCCAGTCCTTTGCCCAGCTTAATAAGAATTATGGGAAAGAGGGTGCAGAAATCATTATCGATAACTGTCAGGATACCATCTTCGGTGGGTTCGCACCGAACTCGGAGTCAGCGGAAGTGCTCTCCAAGAGCCTGGGCAGCAAAACTGTCATGTCCGGTTCCATCAGCCGGGGAAAGAATGATCCGAGCCAGTCCCTTCAGATGATCCAAAGACCACTCATGACAGCGGATGAATTGAAGTCACTGCCAAAAGGAAACTTTATCGTATCAAAGACCGGGACTCACCCTATGCGGACAAAACTGAAACTGTTCTTAAAATGGGGCATCACATTTGAAGAACCTTATGAGAGCGAAGAAAAATCTGCAAGAAAGGTAGCATACGCAGACAAGCAGGAGATTGAAGAGGAGATCATACGGAGATATATGTGCTGCATGGAAGAACCAGACGAGACACCTGCAGAAACGGCAAGGACAGGAGGGATGCAGCAGACACCGCTGACGGACACCATGAAAAAGATGCGGCAGACCTTACGGACGGAAGATTAGGAGGCAGGGTGACTAGGAAAGAAATCTATGAAACAGAGCTGCCACACAGGGCGGTGGCGGTCTATCTGTATCTGGAGACTCGTGCGGACAGGGAGAGGACATGCTATCCGGCAATCGGTACCATTGCCAGAGAGCTGCACCTGTCTGTAAGTACGGTCAAGCGTGCAATCCGCGATCTGGAGTGTGCAGGATTTATACAGAAAAAGCAGAGATGGCGTGAAAATGGAGGAAAGAGCAGCCTGCTCTATGAAATCATAAAATAGGCACAAAGGGATTACTGCGCCGGTCAGGTGAACTATGGTATGGTTCACTGTGGCCTGTGCAGGGAACTTTTCACTTTAAGGGGAAGAACAGAGAAAAGAAAATACAGTTGGCAATATGAAACATCAATATATTTTTTTGGAAAAAACTAAGAATTGAAGTATTATCAGATGGATTATGTGGGGGATTCATAAAGTAGTGGTATCAACATGACGATATAGAAAATGCAGGGAAGCATTGTATTTCAAAGAGTTTGAGATACAGTGCTTCTGCGTTTCTATAGGAGATAGTCGTTCTATGCGAAAAATAGTCATTTGATGCGGAGAATGATCGAGCGGAAGATTTGTTTGATATAATAAAGAGTGCTAGGTGAGACTTGTATGGTTTACAGGCATGAGAGAAATCAAAGACAGGAATGAAAAATATGAACATTATTATTTGTGATGACAGGATAGATGACAGAAAAAATCTGTCAGATTTGCTGTCGGACTATGGTGAAAAAAAGAATTATGAGTTTGCTATTACAGAATATGATTCTGGAGAACAGTTATGCGAAGAACAATCAGCTTTGGAAGCGTGTCAGCTATTATTTCTGGATATCAATATGCAGGGGATGGATGGGCTGAAAACAGCTATGAGGATCAAAGAAAAATACCCAAAACTTCCGGTTGTACTTGTGACGGCATACATGAATTACGCACTGGATGGATATAAGGTGAAAGCAAGCCGTTTTCTGCTGAAAGATAACCTTGCAGATACTATAGAAGAATGTATGGATGATTTGATAGCAGAAATTAATAAAAACCGTAGGATTCTCGAATTTCGTTTTGTGGAAGGAACGATAAAACTTTATGCAGATGACATCATTTATATAGAAACAGAGCTTCACAAAAATGTATTTTATACAGAAAAAGGGACATTTCAGATTTATAAAAAACTGGATGAACTGGAAAACGAATTAAAGGATATGGGATTTGTGCGGGCGCATTTAAGTTTTCTTGTAAATATGAAATACATTACCAAAATCAGCAGTTATGTGATGACACTTACGACAGGAAAAAAGATTCCGGTTCCCAAGGCACGATATGCACAGGTAAAGAGGGAATATATGCTGTATAAGGGAGAAGAATAACATGACATTCTGGGTATTGACATTTATTGCGGAAATGCTGGAAGTAAAAGGAACGCTATACTTTTTTGATACTTTTATGGAAAAAAGAGATGGCGGATATAGGAACAGATATAGATTTTTTGTTTATTGCGGAGTGCTTTATCTGGTAGCAGTCACAGGGGCATGGATCGGAATGTTAAAATGTATCCCGATTATACTGGTTATGTCTTTCCTAAATCTGGCTTATTATGAGGTCTCCTTCCGGCAGAGTTTTTTGTTTTCAATCATCAACTATACAATGCTTGTATTGATTGATTATGTGACTGTTTTGCTGGGAAGAGGAGGTTCAATCCAAGAAAAATGGTTTTTACAGGCACTGATATCAAAGACGGTTTTTATCATTCTGATGTTGTTTATCAGAAGATTTAGCAAGACAAGAAAAAGCTGCGGTCTGATTACAGGAAAAGAATGGTTACAGTTTTTCTGTGTTCCTGTATTTACGGTGGTCGGTTTCATTCTTATGTTTTATTCAGAAAACGATGATATGCAGAATGTATTTTTATTTCTTTCGGTGGGACTGGTTGCGATTAACCTTATCCTTATGGAGTTCATGCAGAATACCATTGAAAAAGAAGAGAGAATAAAAATTGCGGTACTTACGGAACAAAATCAGAAAAATCGTATTGCAGATTATCAGGACCGGGAAGAAATCTATGAGCGTCAGCGAAGAAAAATGCACGATTATAAAAATCAGCTTTCCACGATCCAGACATTGATAAAGAATGGACACACAGATGAGGCACTTTCATTTACGCAGAAGCTGACAGAGAGCATAGCTGTCGAGATGTCGGCAATCAACACGAACCATCCGGTGGTCAATGCTGTTTTAAACCAGAAGTACCGCAGCATGCAGGAGAAACACATAGCAGTGATCCTAAAAGTAGGGGATTTGCAGGAGATCTGTCTGGAGGAGGAAGAGATCGTGATTCTGCTCTCCAATTTACTGGATAATGCAATCCGGGAGAGTGAAAAGGTACTGAAAAATACCGGAAAAGCGGTCATTCATCTGAAATTAGAGTGCGAAGATCATAAACTGATATTTGCGGTGCGAAATCCTGTGACAGAAAAGGTGGAAATTGAAAATGACACGATAAAGAGCAAAAGAGGGGATCATCACGGCATTGGGCTGTTAAATGTAAAAGCAGTTGTGGATAAATATGGCGGCGACATGGTGCTTTCCTGCGATGAAAATGAATTTAAGGCTGTGGTTATCTTGTAAAGAGATGGTCTTTGTGTGCGTAATATGGTCGTTTGATGACATGGGACTGGGAAAACAAGTGATTTTATCCGATAAAAAAAGCAAGGGAGGGCAGTGGGCTATGAACATTTTAAATAATCAGATTGGTTCCATCTATGACCGACAGAAAAATTTATATAGTAAATATCCGCGTTATAGCCAATAGAATGCAGAAAGTAAAAAGGTATGCGGACAAGAAAAAATCACAGCAACATCTGGAAAGGATGTATTGGGTATCACAAAAGGAGATAAAGAAAATTCTTATATTGTGCATTTCTCTGATTCTGCAATGGTTAGCAGGGCAGTTGCAAGAGGAAGTGATATCCGGGAAATTTTAGCATATAACCGGACACAGCACAAAGATATTATGTCTGAGTTGAATGTACAGTTTGTTATAGCAGACGGTACAATTCAGATAAACTGATTGGAGGAATAGAAGTATGCACATTGGTTTTGGTCAGAATACCGTATCTTCATTGTACGGTCATCAAAAAGGCGATCATATGAAAACTATAGAGCTTTCTCATAAAAAGCATAAGGCAAATGAATCGCAAGAAAAAATGACCGTAACATCCGGCAAGGACGTATGCCGGAGGATAGGGCATTCAGATGAAGCCGATGGGGAAAATCAGGAAAACGCATATATACATGATAGGTTTGCCTTAGACGCTGGTTACGCAAATTATATTAGAGAAACAGTGCCTAAAACTACTTGGTCAAAGGATTATCTTCAAGAATTATGGGATGAAGAGACTAAATATTTAAAGAGTATCCGTGAAAGTAAAAATGGATATGGTTTCGATGATATTGGAATGGGAGCTGCATATGCCTATTCTACTATGTATCAAAAAATTGTAGAAGGATATAGGAATGGAACAAGAGAAGTGTATGTATGCGATAATCCAGAGAGTGGAAAAAGACGTCTGTTGTCAATGGATGAAGAATTGGAAAAGCTAAATAAAGGTTTTGAGGAACTGATAAAATGGGACAAAATGGTTGCCAAAAGTCAAAAGCAAAATGCAGAAAATAAGCAGAAATTTCAGAATACAAAATTGGATGAATCGTTTGATGCCTTTGATATAAATCAGGCATGTGACTATATTCAAGATTCTTATTTAGAGTTCCGTTCACTTTATCTGGAGCAATATGAAAGAACGGGAGGAAATATAGATATAAAGTCTTTGTTTTCTTCTGTTTTAAGAAGCGGAAATCAGGATATGCATAAATATTGTGAATTTCTGTTTGAAAAAATTGGTTTTATTGTTTAATGCGGGTATTAAAATGTTTGAGAAATATTGAAATAATAAGGAAAAAGCAAGGGAGGGCAGTGGACTATGAACATTTTAAATAAACAGATTGATTCCATCTATGACCGACAGAAAAATTTATATAGTAAATATCCGCATTATAGCCAACAGAATGCAGAAAGTAAAAAGGTATGCGGACAAGAAAAAATCACAGCAACATCTGGAAAGGATGTATTGGGTATCACAAAAGGAGATAAAGAAAATTCTTATATTGTGCATTTCTCTGATTCTGCAATGGTTAGCAGGGCAGTTGCAAGAGGAAGTGATATCCGGGAAATTTTAGCATATAACCGGACACAGCACAAAGATATTATGTCTGAGTTAAATGTACAGTTTGTTATAGCAGACGGTACATTTCAGATAAAAGATTAAAGTTTATAATGGAGTATTCAATAAAACCCAAGTGATTGGGAGGGAGAATCATGAGAATAGAGAATGGTTACTTACAACAAAGTATGTTATGCAGTAAAAATAATAGAAATGCAGTAGGAAATTTTTCTGATACAATGAATAAAGCCCAAGAGTGTATAAGTAATAAGATTAGCACAAGGGATTCCTATGTAAACAGTACAGATTATAGTAACTTTGGAATTTATACACAAAATAGTATCTCTCAAGATATTGAATTACCAATAGAGACAGAAAGATATAAAATTGAAGATGCTACATATGTGAATGGAGTTCCTGATTAATATGGATCAGCCATTTTCGTATAATGTAACCATGACAAGTGAACTGAAAAATCTTTTGAATGATTTGTCTGACAAAAGAAATATTGATATAAAGGAGATACCGCTACAGGGGGGATTGGTAGTAAAACGTGATCCAAAGACAGGGTTAAATTATTTGTCGATAAAGGGAAATGAGGCACAAGGAGTTTCGGTAATCATAACATCCGATAAAGATATAGAGACGCTGAATAAATTAGCTGATGAATTTCAAAAATATCCGGTAAGTTCACAGCGGTTTACGGCAGGATTATATGCTTTACTTGAGATATCAGGAAATCTGAAACGCGAAAAAGATGGTTTTACATTTTTGACTCCTAATGGAGTTACATATATTCCGTATGATGGTGATTCCAGCAAAGCATGGGAAATTGATATGCCGGGTTCCTGTTATGCTACTGCCAGAAAATGTTTGGCGGCAGAAAATGATTGTGCAGACATAAGTGCATGGACAAAAAATTTGAAAGGAATAAAGATATATATACAAGTATGAAACTATAAAAATATAGTATGTTTTATGTGGTAAAAATATTGTATTTATGAGACTTTTGGTATTTCACAAATACCTAAGAAAAAATAAAGTAGAGGAGAGTGTATATTATGAATATTGATTACAGTCAGTTTTACAGAGGAACAACGAATATTCCCTCATATGGGAATGGTATATATAAGAAAGACACCCTTGTAAAGTATGAATTTAACACTACAGATGAACATGGCAATAAGATTATGGACAAGATGTCAAGGGAAGAAACCCTGCAGGCGATGAAGGACATCGGTTCGCAGTATGGAGATGCGGTTATTGTTGAATTTTCGGGAGATGGAATGGCTGCACTTGTGGAAAACAAGAAAGGTATAGTGGATGCCAATGTAACACAGGAGCAGCGGGAATCAATGGAGGCGAGAAATGCAGCGTTCCAAAAAGAAATTACGCAGGTTGATAACTCACTAGAACTTCCGGCATATTCCGGAATGTATGGTGCAGACAAGGCGGTTGCATCTGCGGTGGAGAACTGCAGCAAAGAGGAACAGGGATTTGTGTATGATATCATCCGTCAGAATTTCCTTGTTGGAAATACTGGCTCTATGACAGAGGAAGAACGGCAGGCAAATATTTCACTTGGTATGAAAAAAGCGGAATATGCGACAGAGAATTTTATCCCGGAAGATAGCAGAAAACCATTTTTGGAAGCAATGGAGTCTATCGCAAAGCTTGCGAGCGCAGGAAAAGCTGACAATAACGGAAATATGGACTATGGAGTAGGGAAAGGTACATATCTTGGACATGGTAGCAATATTGTAAAGACTACAAATGCGCTTGATATGATGAGGACGATGGACGGCAGTGCATACACGGAATATCAGAAGATTAGTAAAGAAAGCAGCAATGAGGACAGACAGCTTAATGCATTAAAATACCTTACAAATTGGTATGAAGGGGCAGTGAAAAAGAATCCTTCGATGGTTGATAATTACGAAAAGCAGTCGGAGGAATATGTGGAGAAAAATGTAAAAGATCAGAAGCTGGATGCAACTTTTTCAGATATAAAGACAGAGAATAAAGCGGCTTTTTTTGAAAGTCTGAAAGTGTTCCAGAATAATAATCCTAATTTTCTCTCATCTATCATAAATCGGGAGCTGGCATCTAAATTTTGGAGCATTTGATAAACGTAGATTGGAAAAGTTATAATTGCTCGGAAAATGGAAGATAACAACAATAAAGTGTAGAGTGTGCCTTTCACATAGGGACACTTGTTACAAGCAATATTGTAAATGATACAAGTGGAGATTAAGGCACAAATATGATAAAAAAAATATATTTCAGAAATGTTGACTTCTTTAATTGAGGAGTATCGTTTTAATAAAAATACTCTTTCAAAATATTTAGAAATAACTGAAGAAACAATAGATGGAGTAGTAATGGGCAATGTGGAATGTTTGCCAGATGATCCTGCATTGCGTCTTAAAATACTTAGTAAAGTAGGATTTCTGTATTTTGGAGCGATTGAAGATAAGGATAGGCAATTAAGCGGTTTTTTGGAAGTGCTTGTTTCCTATCATGGCATATCCAAGCTAACGATAGCAAAAATGGCTGATGTTGAGGAACAGGATATTGACAGGCTTTTAGCCAATCCGCTAGAAAAAGTTGAAATCGAAGTAAAATATAAAATTGCTGTGACTGTTATGGAACTGCGATTTTGGCTAAAGGATTGTGAGTTACCAATATAATCATGTGGTGCTTGGGAAACTGGTGGAATAACAGGAAACATTTTTAGAATAAAGAAAGATAGAAGGCGAGTAGCGGATTGGTGTCTGCTGCTCACTTTTCGTTTATGGGGATATGTCGCAATACGACTTTTGAAGTGTTGTATTGCAATCTGTTTTCGGGTATTTCTCGTTGGTATCATTACCATAAAAGCGAGGTGAATTCCATGAAAGCAGAGAAGAAGGAAATCAATATACAGATTGGAAAAAGGTTGCAAACCGCCAGAGAAAACAGTGGATATACGCAGGAAGTTTTTGCAGAGACGCTGGATGTAGGGGTAGAGCATTATCGCAAAATCGAAAGTGGTGTCTATGGTTTACAGCCGGAGAAAATGCTGATCTTGTATGAGAAGTACAGGATTGAGCCGACTTATCTGGTTACGGGGGATACAAATCATAAGGTTGATATTGAACTGTTCCTTGCAAACTGTAGCAGGGAGGAACGGGATGCATTTATAGACCGTATGCTTGCGTATATGAGAAAGCTGATGACAGGCCGTTAAAGCAGTACAGTCTCCGGGATGTATATTTGATCAATATATTTTGAGAAGGAGACGATATATGAGGGTAGCAATCTGCGATGATAATCAGCAGGACATTGAAAGGATCAGACGCTATACACTGCGTATGATCGACTATGCGGTGGAGTATGTGTTTTATACCAGACCGGAAGAATTATTGAGGGAATGTGCAGATGCGGAGCAAAAGCCGGATATGTACATTCTTGATATTGAGATGCCTGGAATGGACGGACTTGCGGTGGCAAAACAGATCCGTGAGACAGATTCCAAAGCATTGCTGGTGTTTCTTACCAGCTATACCAAATACATGCCAAGTGTATTTGAAGTTGTCACATTTGATTTTATTCCAAAACCAATCTCAGAAGAAAGGCTCCGTGTGCTGTTTGAGAAGGCAGGAACCTATCTGAATCTGACCAATCAGAGTTTTTCATTTAGTTACCGCAGGGTGCGGTACAGTCTGAAGTTTGACGAAATCCTGTATCTGGAAAAGCGGGGGCGTCAGGCGATAATCCACACAAAGAAAATGAAATATCAGTCCAACATGAACCTGAATGAAATATGGGAGAAACTGGATGAGAGCATGTTTGCCGCCGTTCATGGCTCTTTTATCGTTAATTTGAAACATGTTCATTCCGTATCCAGCGGCATGGTCATGCTTACAGACGGCACAGAGCTGGGAGTGACAAGAGGGTACCGGAAGGAGCTGACGGAAAAGCACATAGCGTTTGTGCAGGGAGGAATGTGACATGGCATTATATGGGGTGAGGCTTGTCATAAATCTTTTTGACCTCTGCATTTACCGCAGATATTTAGAGGAGTTCATCGGAAACAGAAAAACTTCCATGGAGTTTTCGGTCCTTCTGCTGATAGTGTGCGAGCTGATTGGAAGTGCGGTGAACCAGATGGGGATAAGCTGGCTGAATTTTGTGACGATGGTTGCAATTCTCTGTGTATATGTCTGCCAGTATGAGGCAGGGATTGCAAGCAGGCTGATTGCGGTTCTGCTGTATATGGGGATTATGGGAGTTGCAGAACCATTAGGATATTTGTTTAATAAGGCATTCATGGAAAAGGTGTTGGACGATACCACGGTTTCATATTATTTTATCGTGTTTTTTTATGGCACTTTTGAAAGCAACTATTGTGGAGGTGTTTTGCAGACTGAAATCTAGAAGAAGCATTCGACTATCAGCAATGCCAAAAGAAACGCAATATATGTTGACAATGATACCTTTATGCAGCCTGATCAGTTGCTTTTTACTGATAGAGGTTGCAAAAGAATTAATCTCGGCACAGATGGTCGTGCTGTGCATGTGCATCATCTTTGTCATTATCATCACAAACTATATCATCTTTCTGATGATTGAAAAGTATACGACAGTGGAAGAAAAACAGCACGAAGAGGAAATGATCCAGAGGGAAATCTTATACCGGAACGAATACTATCAGGACATGGAACGGTATCAGGAACAGATACAGGACATCCGGCATGATATGAAGAACCGGCTGACGGGACTGCTCGCAGCGGCGGAACAGGGAAGTGCGGAACTGATCAAGGACAGACTGCAGGAAGTATTGGGAGATATCCGGCTGGCAGAAGAGATCATTTATTCCGCAAATCCTGTGGTGAATGCCATATTAAAAGTAAAAAGCATAAAGGCAAAAGAGAAAGAGATACCGATGCAGGTTACAACGCTGCTCCCCCAGAGAGTATCCGTGGATATCGGGGACATGGGTGTTCTGTATGGGAATCTTCTGGATAATGCGATAGAGGCAGCAATGGCAGTGGAACAGGAAAAACGGTATGTTCATGTAGAATCAAAGTTTCAAGAGGGCAGACTGCTTTTATCCATTAAGAACAGCAAGCCATCCGGGACAAGTTCCTATCGACAGACAAGCAAAAAAGATAAAATAAAACACGGCAGGGGAATCCGTTCAGTGCGGAAAGTGGCAGAAAAATATGGCGGGGAGCTTCTGTTAAAGGATCAGGGGGAACATTTTGAGGCAGCCCTTCTGCTCAATGGAATCACAAAACTGGAGTGAACTTGCAACTTATTACAGCAAACCTGCAACTTGTTACAGATAGATTGATTTTTATATGGAAACTGTTAGAGTGAAAATATCAAAAAAAGGAGGGTTTTACTAAAAATGAAGAAAAGAAACTGGATGTACCGACTGAGCAGCAAATCCATGAGCGTGATGGCAGCACTGGCACTTATGGTGACAACCATGGCAACGAACCGTTCCTGCATGTGGTATCTGGGACAGGACAAGATGCCGGAAGATTCCAAAAAACTCAGAAGGTTTTAAGCTATGACGAGATGGCTCAGCCATCGTATGGTTGAGCGGGGAATCATAAAAGAGGAGGAGCAGGAATTATACCAGTTTGGAATACGCAATGGTATGATCCTGCTTCTAAACGTTGTGACGGCACTGGTCATCGGGCTGCTCACAGAGCAACTGGCGGTTGTGGCAGTGTTTACCCTGTCTTTTATGGTTCTTCGCAGCTATACTGGTGGATATCACTCAGACAGCAGGATTTTCTGCTATCTTGGTTCCAATCTGGTGCTGCTGGTTCCGGTTTATACACAGGCTGTGTTTTACAAGACATCGTTGGCATGTCTGCTGGCAGTATTGCTGGTGTCCGCAGGGATTATTTTTTTACTCAGCCCCATGCACAGCAAGAACCGGAAACTGGATAAAGAGGAACAAAAGCATTTTGGCAGAAAAGCAAGGCTGATCGCAGTCTTGGAACTGGCTGTGCTTGGCATTTTGTGGTATGCAGGCCAGATACCGTATGCTTACGCTGTTTATACGGGCATCTGCATCACGGCACTGTTCATGCTCGTAGGAAAAGCACAGCTATGGATACAGTCGCATACCGAAAATGGATAGTCCTTTCCGAACAAACGGAAGGGACTTTTTTTCTGGAAAACAGGAGGGATGACAATCCAAGACGGTAACTTATTACAGGTACCGTAAGACTTATTACACTTATATTGAAGCGCACTTTCTTTCCAAGTATAGTACCGCAAAAAGGCTTAGGAGAAGAAAGGCGTGGCATGTTTTGGGGAATTTATGCCGCACCGGATTGCAGGGGGCGGCAGAAAGGGAAAAGTTCATAAGGATAACATCCGGGTGCAGTTTTGCATGCTTTATTTTGCATGGGAACAGCACCTTTTTTTATTGTCTTTTTCCAGTAAAGCAGAACCAAGAGGCCCTCCAGATGTCCTTCATTTCAAAAAAATTACGAAATGGAGGACATTTGAATGTCAAAATGGATCAAGATCAGAGTAAAGGATTTTTATAAAGATGCAGTTGGTGAACGGGAATACACCTATGTGACCAGAGAAGTCTACGAGGCACTTGCCGATACGTTCCGCAAAGAAGCCCACGCACAGGAAATGCGGGATATCAGACATACGACAAAGGACGGATATACAGAAGGAGAAACGGAAGATCTGGTGGAACTGACCGGGGAATCGGTAGAGGATACGGTCATCAGGCAGATGGAAATAGAAACCCTGCAGAAAGCAATGCAGTCACTCACCCCGGTGCAGAGAGAGCGGCTGCATTTTTATTTTTTTGAGGGCATGACATACCGGCAGATTGCAGCGAAAGAAGGGGTTGGAGAGAAGAACATCCGGGAGAGCATAAACGGTGCGGTAAAGAAAATAAAAAAATTTTTTGATTAATACCCCCTCAAAACGTGTTTTTCTGTGAGTACCTTATGAGAGGAACTTTTTCTGGACAGATGGTCTCTTCCGGGAATCCTCTCATGTCTCGTGTGTGGATACGACACAGGCAGACAAAACGCACCTTGAAAAATGCCGGAGAGGAATACAGGACTCCGAGCGCAGGATGGAATCACGCCATATCCTGCCAGCCATATCCAGCAGTTCAGATACGTTAGCCGTTTCATGAGCCGTAACCGGGGCGCAGTGACACTCCTGCAGCAATCGGGCAGATGTTCTTTCTGCCAGCCATGCTGTGAAAAAGATCGCATCTAAGGAGCCGAGCGGGAAAGCCGGGGTACAGCCTGTCTGTGGTGGACAGGCGCGAAGAGGGGAATGGCCTATAATGATACACCTTGAGATTAGCCAGCACGCAGTGGTGGAGGTGAGATACCTGTGATGTCTGCCTGTCCGAGTGGCAGGGACCAAAGATAGTCTGGACTGACTGCCCATGAAATGCCGGCTTTGGGATTTTTTCTTCTCTGTTTTGGCGGCGTTTCGGTTCCGGGGAGTAGTGACGAATAGGGACAGACACTTTTTATTTATGAAGTGAAGGATTATGGCAGTAAGACTTAATTACAGAAACCATGCGGCGGAGGGGAACTTCCGCCGTATTCTTGTGGGGTTAAGAAAAACTGAAAAATGGGGAATGGAGGAAAACAGGAGATGAAGAAAGAAGATACCGAAATGATGTTAAGGATTTTTGAAACGGAGAGGGCAGGATATGCCTATCTTTATCCGAGTGATGGAGGGGAGAGGAAAGAGGACTATATCTCGACCACGGCAGAAAATATCGCAAATTATATCGGCAGCCACATGTTTGAGGCTGAAAAGATCGTCATCACAGATATGTGTGACAGGCTGATATTAGATACCTGCGGCTATTTTATCAATAGCTGTCCGAATCAGGAATTCTGCAAGGAAATCAATCCGTTCTTAATCCCGATCCAGATGGGAGAAAAGGACGCAGGAGAGGTGCTTTCAGTCAGCAGGGATGTAGCGGAACAGTATTTCCGGGAAGAGGATGAGGCAGCAACCATGGCTGAAATCGGGATGATGTAAAGGTGTTTCTTCTGGGCAAAAGTGTTTGGCTTGGGAGAATGAATTTAACGTTCTTAAATTGCGGGAGGAAAAAGGGAAAAGATGATGGAAGGCGGAGCGAATGAGGTGCGGTATAAGATTGCCGAATTTCTCTTAAAAAGGATGCATGAAGATAAGCTGTTAACCGAGGAAGAATGGGAAAAAATCCGGGTTTTGAATGTCAAGACTTTCTCCCCGGAATTAGCAAAAGTATATCTGTAATAACACTGGATATATAAAGGACTATGTGGTAGTGTATGTTGCTGACAGGGAGTGCAAACCCTTGAAAATACTGGGAAAGGAGAAAAAAGCATGGCAAAAAAAGTGACTGTCATAAAGGCAGCAAAAGCGCAGAAACATACACAGGAAGAACGCAGGCTGAAAGTGTGCGGATATGCCAGAGTCAGTACCGGCAGTCAGGCACAGGCAACTTCCTATACTGCACAGGTCGAGTACTATACGGAAAAGATCGAGAGCAACCCCCTGTGGGAGTTTGCAGGGGTGTATGCGGATGAAGGAATCAGCGGAACAAACGTAAAGCACAGGGATGAGTTCCAGATGATGATCGCAGACTGTGAGGATGGGAACATCGACCTGATCCTTACGAAATCCATCACAAGATTTGCAAGAAATACGGTGGAGTGCATCCAGACCATCCGAAAGCTGAAGGAGATTGGCGTTGGAATCTACTTTGAAAAAGAGAACATCAACACGCTGTCAGAAAAAAGCGAGCTGTTCATTACCATCCTGGCATCGGTGGCGCAGGGGGAATCAGAAAACATCTCAAGCAACAACCGCTGGGCGATACAGAAACGCTTTCAGGATGGAACCTATATCATATCCACACCAGCGTATGGCTATGGAAAAGATGAGGATGGAAATTTAGTCATCATAGAATCCGAGGCAGAAACCGTAAGGTGGATTTATGAATCCTACCTAAACGGCATGGGAGTGTATGTGATAGCAAAGGCACTGAACCAGAAAGGCATTCCGACAATCCGGGGTGCAGAAAAGTGGCAGGACGGGGTGATACAGGACATTCTGAAAAATCCGATTTATGAGGGAGATATGCTGCAACAGAGAACCTATACAGAAACAAGGTTCCCATTTGTCCGCCGGGTAAACAACGGACAGAGAAACCAGTATCTCATCAAAGACAGCCATCCGCCAATCGTCACACATGAGGAGGCAGAAGCGGTGCGGAACCTGATGGCATACCGGGTGGATGTACTGCACATGAACAAGAGTGACTACACCAAAAGATACCTGTTTTCCGGCAGAATCATCTGTGGGGAATGCGGAAGAACCTTCCGGCGGCAGAAAATCTACATCGGGAAACCCTATGAGAAAATCATCTGGACGTGCAGCGGACATGTGGAGGATAAAGAGAGCTGCTGCATGAAAGCCATCCGGGAGGATGTACTGCACCGGGCTTTTACAGACATGTGGAACAAGCTGTACACCAATCAGGGAACGATATTAGAGCCGCTGTTAAAAGAGCTGACAGAACTTGTGGCAGCAAGGCAGGACAGTGAGGAAATCAGACAACTGGATAAGGAAATCAAAGATATAAGCGGGCAGAGCCAAATCCTAAACCAAGTCATGAGGAAAGGATATATGGACTCTGCTCTTTTTATGGAGAGCAGTAGCAAGCTTGGCTGGCAGCTGACGGAATGCAGAAGAAAAAAGACACTTTTGACCAGAAAGCTGCGGAGGACAAAAGAAATTGTACGGACCGAACAGCTTATCCAACTGATTGCAGAACAGGACGGATTAAGGGAGGAGTTTGACGAGCAACTGTTTAAAATGACAGCGGAGAAGATCGTGGTCTCCAAAGAACACGACATCACCTTCTGCCTGTACAACGGACTGAAACTGACGGAGAGGGGAGGTGGACAGGATGCAGTGGCACATGCCAATCGGCTATAAAGTTGTGGATGGAAAAATCACCATCTGCGAAGAGCAGAGAAAAATTGTGGAACAGATATTTACAGACTATGACAGCGGAGTGGCGGCAGGCAGGATCGCCCAGAACCTGAAAGGGAGAAACATATGCAATGCAAAAGGGAAAGTGTCCTGGACCCATGCATCCATTGGCAGGATACTGGAAAACCCAAGCTACCTTGGCACAGAATACTATCCGCAGCTCATAGGAGAGGAACTGTTTGAGAGAGTCCAGCGCAGACGGGAAAAGGTGAGGGCAGAGCTTGGAAGGGCAGACCACCGACCCGGCAGGGATGAAAGAATCCTTTTCGGAGGTGTCATCTGGTGTGCAGAATGCGGGGCAGTATGCAGCCATATCCAGCCGAACCACAAAAAAGAGCGTGGCGGCACTGCCAAGTGGAAGTGCAGGAACTATGTGACTGGCAGAGCAAAAAACTGCAGGAACAGTTTTATTACAGACGGGCAGGCAAAGCAGGTGTGTGTAGAAGCCATCAATGCAGTGATACGAAACAAAGGCCTGCTCCGGGTACAAAGGCAGGAGGAAAAGCTCAGTCCTCAGTACCGGGTTCTGGAGCGGAACCTGCAGCACATGAAAGAAGAGCAGGAACGCACAGAGACAGACCTGATGAAACTGCTCTATGAAAGGGCAGAGGAACGATACCGGACGCTGGAGGTCAGGGATGGGGAGTTCCGGACAGAGGAGGTCAAAAACATCCTTGCAGGAAAAAAGGAACTGGAAACATTTGATGAAAATTTATATAGAAAAATAATCGCACGCATCTGGGTGCATGGTGGAAACATGGCAGAAGTGGAGCTTATCAATGGGAGCCGTGTCACAGCCGGATACAAGGATTAGGAGGGAGAGCAGATGGCAGAAACAGCAAAAAAGATCAGCATGATACCTGCCAAGGTGCAGTATGACCGGAATGTGAAACTGTCAGAGAAGAAAATGAAGGTCGCTGCCTACTGCCGTGTCAGTACGGAACTGGAAGAGCAGGACAGCAGCTATGAGGCACAGGTGGAGTATTATACCAGCAAGATATCCGAAAATGAAAACTGGAAAAATGCCGGCATCTATGCGGATGACGGAAAGAGCGGAACAAACACCAAAAAGAGGGCAGACTTTAATGCCATGATACAGGATGCCCTTGCCGGAAAGATCGACATGATCCTTACAAAGTCGGTCAGCAGGTTTGCGAGGAACACGGTAGACTCGCTGGTGACCATCCGAAAACTGAAGGAAAAGAACGTGGCGGTGGTGTTCGAGAAAGAGGGGATCAATACACTGGAGGGAACCGGCGAAATCCTTATCACCATCTTAAGCAGCCTGGCACAGGAGGAGAGCCGCAACATCAGTGAGAACATCCGCTGGGGAGTCGTGAGGAAATTTGAAAAAGGCAAGGTCATCGTAAACTGCACAAAGTTCATGGGATACACCAAAAACGAGGATGGTGACCTGGTCATCGTACCCGAAGAGGCAGAGATCGTAAAGCTGATCTTCCGCCTTTATCTGGAAGGCTACAGTACCGGGAAGATCGCAAAGCATCTGGAAGAGCAGGGAATCAAGACCGCCACAGGGCAGGACAAATGGCATTCCACAGTAATAGACAAAATGCTCCGCAATGAAAAATACATGGGAGATGCACTCCTGCAGAAAACCTACACGGTGGATTTCATGACAAAAAAGAAAGTCAAGAACACCGGACTCGTACCGCAGTATTATGTGGAAGATGACCATGAGGCAATCATACCGAAAGAACTGTTCTACAGGGTGCAGGAAGAGATGATGCGGAGGGCATCCTTATGCAAGGCGGCTGTCACCCGGAAGAAAAACCAGAGGAGCAGGTATTCCTCCACCTATGCACTGACCGGCATGCTGATCTGCGGAAAATGCGGACAGGAGTACCGGAGGGTCACCTGGGCGAGAAACGGGAAAAAGAAAGTGGTCTGGAGATGCAGCAACCGGCTGACCAACGGAGTGAAGAAATGCGGGGAATCCGAGACACTCGAAGAGAACGCATTAAACAGGGCGGTGATGGAAGCCATCCACAGGATCACAAGTGATGATATGGAATTTATGGAAAACTTCCGGCAGAACATCATCCATGTCATCGGGAGCTACAGCACCGCAAAAGAGTCCGGAGAATACGAAGAAAAGATAAAAGAAAAGCAGGATGAGATGGTGGCACTGATCGCGGAGAATGCAAAGACCGGCTCCTACACACCGGAGTTTGATGAACGCTATCGCACCATAGCAGAGGAAATCAATGCCTTAAAAGAGGCACAGAAAACAGCCAGAAACGAGAAATGGATGGCTGACAGCTATGAACAGAGAATCCAAGATATCGACCATTACTTAAGCACAAGCACCTGCCAGATACAGGAGTTCGACAATGACCTTGTCAGACGGCTGATCTCGACCATCAAAGTGGAATCCAGCGAGAAGCTGCTGATACAGTTCCAGTCAGGCATTGTCATGGAACAGGAGATTCGATATGAGTAAGACTGCGGCAGGAATGGCAGCAAGCAAATAGGAAACGTTGTTCCTGCCAGTTTATGGTAAGAATAAAATGCCCGATGATCCGGGCGTTTTATTGTTGGCACAAAAATAGGAAAGAACAGCAGGAGCGGTATATAGCGGAAAATGAGTAAAGGGAAGTGGATATAGAAAAAGCACATGAAGTAAGTGTGCGACAGGAGGAGAAAAGCGTGTGAATTATGAGCAACTGATAGAAGAACTGAGGGAGGAAATGTTACAACTTGTAAACACGAAATGTGATGCACTGCTCCAGATGTACCGGAGTGGGGAGATGCATACAGATAAGAGAGATACGATCCGGGAAAGCAGCCTTATCACAGTATCCCCGGCGGAACTGAAAGGGAAAAGACCACTGGCAGTCCAGTTTGCGCCGGGAGAATGGATAGAGACACCTACATGGAGAAAGGTGGCACAAAAGATTTTGCAGACCTGTAATGAACAGCCGGATATTCATGAGCGGTTTATGGAAATGTGTGGAAAAGTAGCCGGACGCTGGAGGACGATCCTTGGCAGTTCACCGGAAGAAATGGATGTACCGATAAAGGTGGATGAGGAACTTTATTTTGAGGGAAAATTTGACACCGAAGCGATGTTAAACATGTTAGAGAAAAAAGTGCTGGAACCGACAGGGGTTGATTACAGCAGCATTAAAATCCGGTATATGGCAAAAGGGCAGGAGCAAGCAAAAAACATAGAGCAGGATGTTTTGGAGCATGAGGAGCAGGAACAACATGCACCGGTGCAGACAATGTGAAAAATGGATGGAATCAAGACTCCGAGTCTATGACAGGTTTGGAGTTTTTGTTATGTTCATTTTCCAAATGTAAAAATTGATTGTATAAAAGAAATGGGTAAGTTATAATATAGGTGTGGTCAGATGCCTTTTTGGGGATGACTATATCTGTTACAAAAAGGAGGAAGGCCAGTGAATACAGAATTGAAAAATGCAGTGAAAGCAACAGATTCAAAAGCACAGTATGATACGAGTGCAAAGCGTCTGTTAGGACAGAAAAGCATACTGGCACATATACTGGTAAAAACAGTTGATGAGTTTAAGGGCATGAATCCCAAGGATGTGGTCGACTGCATTGAGGGAACACCACATATCAGTACGGTACCGGTAGAGCCTGGACTCACAAATGCAGCCAGCGAAAAAAATGGTGAGAGACTGGTCGGTTTCAACACAGAAAATGAAGAGATCAATGAAGGTCTGGTAAGATTTGATATCGTTTTTTATGTGCGTATGAGAGACGGATTGTCACAGATCATCATAAATGTGGAAGCACAGAAAGATGAGCCGAAGGGATACGAAATCTTAAACCGGGCAATCTTTTATGTGAGCAGACTGATCTCATCACAAAAAGAACGTGATTTTGAGAATTCCAGCTACGATGACATTAAGCGTGTATATTCGATCTGGGTATGTATGAACATGGAAGAGAGCAGCATGAGCCATGTGCATCTCACAAAAGAAGATTTGATCGGTTCCTATCAATGGAAGGGAAATCTTGATCTGCTGAATATCATCATGCTTGGACTGGCAAAGAATCTGCCGGAACATGATGAGACATATGAACTGCACCGTCTGTTAGGAGCGTTGCTGTCACAGGAACTTACAATAGATGAAAAACTAAACATAATTGGAAATGAATACGATATTCCTATTGAGGAGAACTTCAGGAAGGATGTGAGCGTTATGTGTAACTTGAGTCAGGGAATTGAAGAAAAGGGTATTGCGATTGGACGTGCGGAAGGTGAAGCAGGACTTATTATAAAAATGTATAAGAATGGTTTTACAGCAGAGCAGATAGCCTCAGCCACAGATAAGGATATAGAAGAAGTGAAAGCGATTATTGCAGGGAAGGAACCTGCACTTGCATAAAGTTATGTAAGAAAAAGAGAGCCTTTGAGTTTAAATAACTTGGAGGCTCCTGTTATATTAGGAATATTGAAATTAGATGGATATTTGGAATTAGGTAATAACTAATAGAGAGTGATTAAGATGATAGAAAAAGTACAGGAAAGCCATTTATATATGTGGTTAAAGGAAAAAGATAGTAAATTTTTAAGTAAGTTAGATGAAACTATAGAATATGCTAATACGATATTACCGCAAATTAATAATGTTTTTGCAAGTTATACAGTTCATGGTGTAAGACATTCTATAAATGTGATGGAATATATGTATGCACTTGTTGTGGATATAAATAAACTAAGTGAATTAGAAGTAGCATTACTTATATATAGTGCATTGTTGCATGATATTGGAATGATTGCAAATGTGGACGAAATTAAGGAAATCAAAGCAGACCATGCGATATTGGGTGAAAGAAAATATAGTAAAGTACTTGAGAAATATGGGGATGAAATGACCGCTTTGCAAGAGTGCGTAAGGCCGGTACATGGTAAACGTGCGAGAGATTATATTGAGACAAAGATGGATGAAAGGTTATTTTTGATTCCAGAATCAACAAATATTTCATTTAAATCTGAACTTGCACAAATATGCATGTCGCATAATGAAGATTTTGAATGGATAAAAAAGAACTTGCATAATGATGAAAAAAAGGGACATTTTGATCTTAATGCACAGTATATCTCTGTGCTACTTAGAATATCTGACTATTTGGATATTGATGAGCAAAGAGCACCATTATATTTATATAAATATTTGAACCCAAAGGAATTTAGTGATTTAGAATGGAAACAACATTTTGTGATAGAGAACTATGATAAAATAAGAAGAAACCCTAAAACAAATGAATTAGAAATTTTCTTTCAGGGTACAAGTCAGGACCCATCTGTTCATAGAAAACTTTTAAAATACTTTGATGCTATTAATGGAGAATTAAAAAATGCTGTAGATTTATGTGAAAGTTTTGTAGACGAGAAATATCTATTACCATTAAAAACAAATGTAGTAAACCAAATTCAATCGAAGGGTTTTAGTTTTTCTGATTTAAGACTTTCTTTGGATTATAATGCAGTGACCAATTTATTGATGGGAGAGCATATTTATGGTGATAGAAAATATGGGTTAAGAGAATTAATACAAAATTCAATTGATGCATGTAAGACTATGGAAGAATCGGCCACTAAAATGGAAAAATTTAGATATCAAAATTATCAGCCATATATTTCAGTGATTTTGGACAAAGATCGAAAAAAAGTTATGGTTATGGACAATGGTAGTGGTATGTCTATAGATATTTTGAAAAAGTATTTTCTGAATGTTGGTGTATCTTATTATGCGTCAGATGATTATAGGCTACAAGATAGAGAATATTCGCCAATAGGGCATTATGGAATAGGTTTTTTGGCATGTTTTATGCTATCCGATAAAGTGGAGGTTAATACAGTTTATTATAATGAACAGAAAATGAATCGAATTTCATTTGAAAGAAACAGTGAGTACATATGCCTTACTTATGAAGATACTGTAAGACAGCAGGGAACAGAAATAATTTTAGATTATGACCAATGTTTAAGTGTGTTCAATAATAATATAGAAAGATTGGTATCTTTTATAGAAAATAATTTTTTGGATTGTGGAATACCGATTAAAATATCAACAATGGAAAAAGGTGTATCAATGCCATTGGAATGTAATATTAAGAGGATTGAAACAATAATTGCAGAAAACATATGTCTTTCAGAATACTTAAGTGGTATAGAGGCATTCATTGATTGTAGCTATAAACAAATAAATTTTGCAAAATATTTAAGTGACATAAATGGGTACGAGAGTTATTGCTATAATGAAGAGGAGTATTCGGTGGATGAAGAAAATATATCCATTAAAAACTTTGTTAAAGATGGGAAAATTACATTCTTGAAAATTCCGATTATTACAGAAGATGAAGAAAGTGAATTCCTTAAAGCCTATGATGTTTTAGAAGATTACCAAGAAGCACTTGATAAGATAGGAAATTATGAAGCTATAAATATATGGGGAGATGAAGATGAGTTTGAAGATTACGATTTTATAATAGAAGAGTCAAGTGAGAGCATTATTGGTGGATATACATTAGGCGGATTTAGAAATCAGTTTCATCATGGCTCTTTAACACCAGTAAAGCCAGAAATTATAAAAAAAGGGGTTGTCACAGGAGAATCAAATGCTGTTTTGCCTTATAATGAGGAAAATACATTTAAAGGAAGATTTAGATGGGAAAATACTGATACATGCTATGTTAAGAATGTTTTACTATCAGGATTAAGGATTAAGATACCATATCTTGTTGATGGAGTAATATTAAAGGGAGCCGTTATTAATATTTTTAATCGAGAATTTATCCCGAATGTTTCTAGAAATAATATAAGTGCATCGCAACAGGAAAAATTATCTTATGCAATAGGAAAAGCAATTCATTTATGGATTAGAGATCATGCTGAATTATCTACAGAGCAAAAAGCTTTGTTAGATGTTTTTATTGAGACAAAATATAAAGAGACAAATTATTGTTTAAGATAGTAAATGGTTGGAATAATGCCTCCAAGTCCACAACAGATTTGGAGGTTTTCTTCTGCCCATTTTTATCGGGAAGTAATTTCCCCAATAAACAATTTATGGTACAATATCTTAGAAGTTATCATCAAGGGATGAGTAGTGGACCATAGAGAAAGAGCAGAGTAATCGTAAGCTGGTCTGGCTTACATCTAAAATACAATGCAATCTTTTGCTATGCAGGGGCATAAGAGAGAGCATCATGTCAATTTTTTGCAGCCTCGTCACAGAGGATTGCAACATTTTTCGCTCCCAGAGTAAAGTGAAAACTCTGGAAAGTGCATCTCAATTACCCTATCGACACATGTTGAAACGGTAGTTCTTTTGTCCCAACAAAAGCCGGATGACACCATAGAGATCGACCTGGACCTGGATGAGCTGGATGCCACCAGTGCCGAGTTGAAAGCAACCTATCAGGAAATCAAAGATTATGTGCTGAAAGAATTTGGCTTGAAGGTTTCAAGTTTATATATTTCTCAGGTAAAACGCAAATGTGGAATTGAAGTGGGAGAAAACTATAATCTTCCAAAATCGGAAAATGCAAGAGTTCCACAATGCCCGAAAGAGAAAGAAGATGCTATCAAGGCTGCCCTGAAATATTATGCGATGATCTAAGGACATCGCTGATTTCAAGGAGGAATAACACATGAAAAGCACATTTGAAAAAATGGGTGGAACCTACACACTTGGCGCAGACGGAATTTACTATCCGAATCTTGTCAGTACAAATGAAGAACCGCATTATGGGAAATACGGAATGTTGCGGAAAACATATCTGAAAGAGCATCGTCCGGCAATGTATTCACTGTATATGTTGGAAGACAGATTGACAGAACATCTGAATGCGGTGGACGATGAAGTGCAGGAGAGAATGGATATTCTGGTGCGTCAGATGATGGAGAGGCAGGGCATTACAGAAGAATTGAAAGCTTGTGATCAGATGGAATGGGTCAGAGCGGTAAATAATATCCGAAATGCAGCAGAAGAGATTGTGTTAAAAGAATTAGTGTATATTTAAAGCGTGGAAAGCTCCTTCGGGAGCTTTTCAGTGTTTGTAAGAGCTTATATAGAAAATGGGGTAAGAAGATGGTATGATATTGATAATAAGGGAAGAATTGAAAAGTTAATTTACTTAGTGTTAAGGTGAGGAGGTCATTAAATGCAGAGTCCAATCCATGAAGGATATGAATATCAGGATTATTTTACTGTTTCGATAATCCTACAACTAATGCTTAAACAGACAGATGCTGAAATAATTATTGATCGTAAGGATTTTAGTGGAGATAAATTTGATGATCTAAAGGTGAAGACACCTAATGGTACTACTGAATTTCAGATTAAGTATTCTGATGATGAATATTCCCATAAACTTGCTAAAGATGACTTCGCAAATGGAAATGGACATGATACGGCATTATGCGATCTTTTTGCTTCTTGGAAAACGAGAAAAGAATCTGAAAATGATACTCAGATAAAATTGTGCCTTGCGTGGAATAGGCCCGATGATGATGATCCGATTGTAGAGTTTTTGAAACCTATTCAAGAACAGGCTTTGCCTTTTTCAATTGTTGCATATTCGTTTGATGGCGAGGGGTTTTGGCCAGTGGGAAATCTACCGCCAAAAACATGGAGAAAGTTTAATTTGGCGGTTAAGTCAGGGCTCATCGATAGAGAAGCCTTTTTATCATTTTGCAATGAACTTACGATTATTCTGGAAATGCCAAAGGCAAGTCTTGATTTAAAAAATCCTGGCGGAATAGAAAATGTAATTATTCGGCAAGCTGAGAAATTGGGCGTAGGAATATATCCAAATGATAATCTAAACTTAGAAGAAGTTATTTATAAGCTTGCTACGGAAGTGAAGCGTTCCAGAGCGATGGGGAATAGACTTTATATCAATACGTTAATGGGACGCCTTGGATTTATAAGGGATTATGGGAAATTCGACCAGAGATTTCCGGTAGATTCAGCGCATAAGGTTATGCTTGACGATGAGATTGAAAGTCTGCACAGAGCAATTCGTGATTCAAAACGTGTTATTATTACTGGTAATCCTGGTTCTGGAAAGTCTTGGCTTGTCGATGAATACATAGATAAACTTGAGAATGATGACAGTAAAGTTATTCATTATAATTGCTTTCAGTCATTGCAGGACACAAATAGTCTAGAGAGAATACGTGTAACTTCTTTATATGGTAATCTAGTTTCACAGATTGTGGAACAATATCCAGAATTAGTAGAGCATAAGAATACAATGTTGGGTGCTGATAAAGCAGAGCTTGAAAATCTGCTTCGACTTATTGGAGGGGAATTTTATTTAGTAGTAGATGGTCTAGATCATATCTCCAGAGAATATGATCTGCATAAAGATCTTATTTCACGTTCAGAAACTGAAATTATTTCGGAATTGTTGGAAATTCATTTTCCTGATAACTGCTATGTCACAATAGCATCGCAACCAATAGACGCACTGGATGAATTCAAAGCCAATAGTTACTGTATATTTAAAATTGAACCATGGGGTATTAAGCAAGTGAAATCCTTGATGGCGACCTTTCAGATTGCTGATGATACTATTAAAGGAGATGATTCATCAATAAGTGAATATCTACTTAAGAAATCTCAGGGAAATGCGCTTTACCTCAATTATATCTTGCGTCAGTTACGAAACTCAAATGTAAATAAAGAATTAATTGACGGAATACCAGATTACGATATCAGTTTATCTGAGTATTATTCCTATTTGTATAAAAAGATTCATAATAATCGCACAGTTAATGCACTTTGCGGGGCAGATTTTTATCTTAGTCTAAATGATTTAATGGAGATTACTGGAGATGGAGAGTTTGTAGAGCAAGATATATCGATGCTTCATCCATTATTGGCGGAAAACGTGTTAAGTGGTGGTTTTTCAATTTATCATGAAAGTTTTCGCCGGTTTGTATTATCTTCATTAGAAAATAGAAAAGTTGATATAGAGAAAAATGTTTATGGTATTCTTACTGATTGGCTACAGGAGAAACCGTTTTTTAAATTTGACAAGTCGTTTTATTATCTTTCGGAACTATTGTATAAGATCAAGAAGGATGCTGAAAATATTGCCTTGATTGACAAAAAATTTGTTCTTAATGCAGTTGCAGAGGGGTATTCTAGAAAACGCATAAGAATGAATCTGAATTGTATTATTCGAAGTGCGGCTAGAATCAGAAATTTAGTTGCGTTGATAACAGCGGGTGAATTATTGGCAATGCTCGATGATATGAACGAATTCGAAAGTACTGGGGAAGAATATTTTCAGGCACTCTGTGATATTAAGGGTGCTTCTAAACTAAATCAGTTAATGCAGATTGATGGAAAACCTAGCTTTGATATGAATACAGGCAAAATTGCGTGTTATATTTCTTCGAAAGCTGGTATTACACCTTGGTGGAAATTGTATTTAGATATAGAGGCTAAGCAGTACAAGATTGAGGAACTTAAATATTATTATAGATATTATCTTGATGAACAAGGAGTTAGTATCATTCCTAAACTTATGGAGGCAATAGAAAAAGAAAAAGCTTCAATAAGAAACCAATGTATTGAGATTGCGTATGGTGAGCTAAAGGACTATATAGAATTTGATGAAATTGCTTCAATTGCGGAAGAGCAACAACTAATTTATTGGAAAAACTATCTTTCATATATTGAGACAGGATATTATCCGCAAAGTGAAATTTCCTTTGAGGTTGCAATTGGAAAATGGGAAAAAATCAAAACATTGAGGATGCCAGGAGAAAAAGATATAAGAATTTTTATAGAATTATTCTCACAAATATATTATCTCGCTGAGAAGGGGGATAGGAAAGTTATAGAGACAGTCTGTTCGGATTGCGAAAATATTAACTGGTTCTATAATTGGATCATCTATTCTGTAAAGATGGCAGAATTATGTGCACACACAGAACAAATGAATTCTAAAATAATCTGTGAATCAGTGATTACTAATTTGGAATTATTGTTACAGGATACGGAAGTTTTCAAGGGAGAACCACGTACTTGTGATTTGTATTTTCTTCAGAATGAGTTAACAAGGTCATATGAACAGGCAATAGAACTGATTGTTCAAAATGGTACTGTTGGTGATCTGGAAAAAGCATTGAGTATTCTCGAACGGCTTGATGATGAAACGGGAACAAGTTTGGATCATACTATGGGAGGTCCATTAACTGATGCTGAATTTTTGGGGGTAATATCTCGCTTTTTGACTATTAATAATTATGAAATTGTAAAACCTTATTTATTAAGGACTCAAGAGAAAATAGAAAAAAATGAGGTATATGATTGCATAGCTGCGGCAAAGTTGCGTTTTGTTAGTCTTATTTCAAAGTATAATCAAACTGAGGCGTTAGAATGTTTTGATATTTCTACACGTTATCTTGTTGCATATGGATATCATAAAGATATAATTCTGTTACAGATTATGGATTCTTATAACGTTTTTTTTGAATCTGTTTCAGGAAATCCAGAGGAGGAACGGGATACAATAACAAAAATGACAATAGCTCTTTGGAATCATACTGATGGAAGAGAAACAAAGCACTTCTTAAACCGCTGGTTTGATAAATTGCTCAAAACAGATTCGAGGTATGCACTTGCATTTCTGTTTGAGTTACAAATTAAGTTTGGAAAAAGCTGGGTTGTGGAAGGTATGTTGCGTTCTGCTATAGAAAAATATTGCAATGATTTGGGCTTTTTGGATATTGTAATTGGACTGATTGAGTCGCTTCCAAATGATACAAGTCCGAGAATAATTGATGCATCCACATCTATATTCAGAACATTAGAGCAGATGTGCACAGGAGCAGATGTTGATGAAAGATTACTAATCAAGTCTCGGATGAAAGAATTTGTTATCAATATCGTTTCAAGATACAATATCCTTGATAATCCTTGGCCGGACAATGATTCGTGGAAAGATGGAAGCATTAAAGAATTTTTATTAACAGTTGAGGCAGCAGGATTTGATGTTTCACAGTATATAGAATATTTCCATATAAAGAAAACTAACGATATGGAAAACAAAGAAGATAAGAAAACAATTGATGTTTTTGAAGCCACTCAAACATGTTTTGAAGCCTTAACTCCAGAGGACGCAAAGAAATGGTTTGAAACACATGATTTAATTGAACGAGACGTACAAGATATCTGTGGATTCCTTAAAAATTATCAGAATGATAAAGGCACTTTACTTGAATTACTAAGATTCATAATTACTAAATCTGGTGGCTGGAGTTATAGTCAGAAGCGTAAGGATATTATTCTGCAAATCATTGGGCGGCTGGAACTGGACGATGAAGAAATGTCAGAAGTTCATATGTTGATGTACCTTTACTCATATGAATGGGGAAGTTCGTTAATTGATAAGGATGAATTTCTCAATAGTATACGACTAAGTTCTGATGTGGGGCGTAATACGTTTTATAGTGAATTACCTGAAGTTATTATTTCACATTCGGGCAGAATTACAAAAGGCCTTTTGGACGCACTTTTTGCATTTGAGTATGATAAAGATATTATTGTCGAGATTTGGAGAAATGTATTTGATATTATGAAACTTCGTTTTCCGAATCTTGATCAGTATACTAGTGATAATATTTTTGAAGAAACGGATGAACTGTTAGAGCTACGAAATTGCTTATTAATGCGGTTTATTGATGGAGGTAAGGAATCGTTTCTGGCAACGTATGCTTATTTGGCGAATGCTGCTGAAAAAGAGAAATTTTCAGAATTTACAGAATCAATAGTGTTTTGTCTAGAACATTATGAACAATATAATCTTGTGACACAAATAGCAATTGCAGATTTAGTAAGGTGTTACGGTTGGTGTCTGAAGGATATGAATATAGATCGGATGATAAGTGCAATTAATGTTGTTTATCCAACTGGAAATTTGCTTCTAGACGTCATATTTTCCGAATTTACAGTGTATAATAGTTATCTTTTGGTGTGTTCTGATAAACATGCACCTGATTATATGGAACAGGAAGATGTTGAGTTTTACTTGGCAGAACAACTATATGATCTTGAAAAAGAAGAGGTTCAAGAAGGAACCGATGAATATGCTGAGAATTCAGTATATAGAGATCCAATTATGCAGGTACTTGATACTTCTGGTATTAATTATATAGAAATTTATAAAAAATTGCATGCGTCAAGGAGATTGAACGATAAAATGCAAGATTTTGTTGGAGGGGCAAGTAAGATTCTTGAAACCAATACTGTGTACAAGTCATATGTAATTCAATATGCGCTCCATGCAATTATTGAAAAAGCTTTTATTGACAGAGAACCCGAGTTGCTTCCACAGACTTTGTTCCGATTGATACCTGATTATCAGGGAATGTATAAATTATTTAAGTGTCGAGATATGCAACCACAAAATCATCTATATGACAAGAATAATTCATGCGAGCCTTTTCTCATAAATAATAAAGATGAATATATTCTAATTGGATGCTCTGAGATAAAAAAACATATCGATTATCACCAGACATCTTTGATATTTGCATATCAAGGAATAGTAGGAGAAGCTGGTGATGAACATCAAATTCCATTCCAACAATATTTAGCCACAGCGGTTGAGGAAGGAGAAATTTATACGATTTTAGATAATCCGGAATCATTGATTGATTTTATTAGAACGCTAGATCGAGAACTAGAAGATGAAGACTATCTATGGCCTGGAACGTCGGTTTCTAAATTACTTGATGTTCATATTGAATTTGATTTTTTAAATGGAAGATATATTGCAATCAATCAGGAAAAGGATGTTGTCTTTATTATGAAAAAATGGTCATCGAGTTACAAAGGTGACAGCGAGTATCATGGAAATGCCATTCCATTATATAGTGGTACTAAGTTGTATATAAAAAAGGAGTATATTGGGATATTGGAGCAACAATTTGGAACACTGATGATGAAAACTTGTGTGCAATCATATACGCAGGATTATTGATTGAAACTGGGCGTATGGAATTGATGAATCCATACGCCGTTTTGAAATGAAATACAGACTTTAGAAAATGCTTTATTTTGGGAAAATGTTTTGCAAGATTATAGTTGTTTAAAGTGATTATAATTCCATACCATGTGCCCTTTCCTTAGTCCGAACAGGCTGATTTTGTCGCATCTCCTGTTTCCTCTGATATTCAAGTTCCCATGCACGATGGGAGAAAACATCAGGATCCGCCACATTGAGATAATCCACCTTATTGGCGGCAATATCACGGCGGTGATAGTCATAATACTTACCAAAAGTACCTTTGAGCTGCTCGATCAGCTTAT